>Ga0209580_10000245_pt1 | contig 33664 bp, 36 predicted proteins | sample Coa_R1_5_FD_187153 | JGI IMG/M metagenome (GOLD analysis project Ga0209580, IMG submission 187153) | Surface soil microbial communities from Centralia Pennsylvania, which are recovering from an underground coalmine fire - Coalmine... | ecosystem: Environmental > Terrestrial > Soil >... | reverse complement strand
TTGGCCCCGCCTTCTACGTGGTCCGGCCGAGGGTTACCTCAGTCAAGAAGAATGCGAAACACTGGCGTCAGCGCTGAAGGCTTTCACGGGTAACCAAGACTGCTTCTTTCGCTTCTCCGACATTCCGTTTTATGCTCGCTCAGGCCAACCACAGTTGTTAAGGGGCACTCTAGACGGAGTTCCAGAGTTACAGAAGGAGAAGCGACTGAGCCTCGAGTTTTGGTGGCCATCGGACCGAAGTTGGGTTGTGTGTTCCGACTACGACCTGTGTTTCACGATTATTGGGGGTCGAAGCCAGCTCGTGTCCGCCCTTTTGCGTGACAGGGTTCTAGAGTGCGTCGAAGTGAACCTGCAGACGCGCATCGATGTCCTCGCGCCTATACCGTAGGAGAGATCTTCCGAGTACAACTGTTGCAGTCTCCATTGCGCTCACTGTGCGCCTAGAAAGGGTGTTATTCGGCCCTAAAACGGGTTGGGGCTTGTACTTCCGGCGGGAGTGGATGTCATTCACGACTTGTCTGTCGCTGGACTCTGGATCGGCGTAGATCAGAATCGGCTCCATTCAGAGAAACAGTAAAAATCTGAACTTCACTGCGTTGTGTCCCTCGCCGATCCTCTGGCACTGTTCGTCTTCGATGAGTCCAGCCTCCTCATCACAGTATGAGGAGCAGTTCTTCCACGATTGAGATGCGAAACACCGCCGATTGGTACACGACCTCAAACAATATGGTCTCAAGCAAAAAATGAATCATTTCGTCTGTGCTAGTATGCGATGACTCTGGAAGGAGCATTTACGGTCGCAAAATCGCGGCTCGAAATTGGGGTATCCCGCAGTCGCGTCATGCATGTGGGTTTCCATTTTCATGAAAGACAATCAACAACCAGCCCTGACTCTGTTTGCGATTGGCCTGCTGGGGCTCGGAGTGCTCGCTCTCATCTACGGCGACTTTGCGCTGGTGTGGCAGCCGGTTCCTGCGTGGCTCCCGGCGCGGACTGCGGTGGCCTATGCGTGCGGCGTTTTCATGCTACTTTTGGCGGCTGGACTCTTGATTCCAGCGAGCCGGACTTGGTCCGTTCGTATTCTGTTTCCGTATCTCATTCTCTGGATCGTGCTCAAGCTGCCAGATGTTGTCACCAATCCTCGAATCGAGGGTTCCTGGCTCGGCCTCGGTGAACTCACTCTGCTGCTCTCCGGTGGATGGACACTTTTTGCGCATCTGGGCGGCGTTCCGCAAGGATCGCCACTTGGCTTTCTTTCCGGCGAGCGCGGAGCGCGCATGGCCCGAACTCTATTTGCTGTTTCGATTGTGCCGATCGGGCTCTCGCATCTCGTCTACGTGGACGCAACCGCCGGTTATGTGCCCCATTGGCTCCCCGTCCGCAAGGGCTGGGCCTATCTCACCGGAGCGGGACAGATTGCCAGCGGCCTTGGCGTCTTGTTCAACGTGCTCCCGAGGGTTGCCGCGTGGGCTGAAGCCGGACAAATCACGCTCTACACGTTGTTGGTGTGGCTCCCGGCGACTGTAGCCGCTCGCACCCGGCTGAATTGGACGGCCTTCTTCATCTCCTGGATTTTCGGGGCCGCTGCCTGGGCGGTGGCTCAAAACATGCCGGCGAAGCGTGCCGGAACTAACGTGGCTGCCTAGCTCGGTTAGCCTTTCATCGGGGAGCAATCGCATGTTCTGCCTGGACCGACGCTGCCTGCGTTGGTGGCTAGAATCGGGAACAAACTTGGGCGTGCTCTTATGCGAGTTTCCGAGCGTTCGTGTGCTCCGGTGGGATTCGTTTTAACAACGCGGAGCATACGCAATGGGTGTAAAATGCCCACGGTTTTCGCAGGCAGACAGAAAATCCGACTTGATTCCCCGCCGACCTGGCATGAGCTGTTCCAAGAACAAGGGCATCAGGGGTTCGTTTCGCGTTCCGGCATTCTCCGACGCGGGGCAAGCGATGGCAGCCTGCAACTATTCGCGGTTCTGATCACCGGGCGTCTCTAGGTAAATTCGCAATGCCTCTATTTGAGTGGTGTCAATGGCTGCAGCACACGCGTTTTGCGACCGCGATCGCCGAATCGGAGTGGCTGTTTCCTCTGATTGAGGGCAGCCATATCCTGGCGCTCCCGTTATCGGTCGGGATGATCTTGATTGCCGATCTCCGCCTGTTGGGGCTTGCCTTTTGCGGCGAGGCGACGGGAAAAATCGTGCCTAGCTTTCTGCGGTTGTCCAGAATCGGATTTCCGGTCATGTTTCTGACGGGTGGTCTGCTCTTGCTTACTCAAGCGGGGAAGGCTTACGGGAATCCATTCTTCCGGGCGAAGTTGATCTTGCTTGTGCTGCTGGCCATCAATGCGGCGGCGTATCAGAAACTGTTGTATCCGAAAATGGGGGAGTGGGATTCTGCCCGTGGCGCGCCGCCGGGGGCAAAGTTCTGCGCCGCGTTTTCTCTGGTCGTCTGGATCGGCGTGATTGTTTGCGGCCGTACCATGGCTTATCAATTCTGATATGTCTCTTCTCCCGCTTCTCCAATCCATCTCAAACTGGGCACCGATCGTCTTGATCCGCGACAGCAAGTACGGCATGCCCGCGGTTCAATCCTTTCATCTGGTTGGCCTGATGATTCTCCTGACCACGGTGGTCGCGATCGATTTGCGACTGGCCGGCCTCGGCTTGCGCGACTATGCGCTCTTCAGGCTATCGCGGCAGCTCAAGCCCTGGACTCTGGGGGCGATAGTGCTGGTGATTTCATCTGGACTTCTGATCTTTCTAGCTACCCCCGGAAAGTACATGGATAGCCATCCCTTTCGTCTCAAGATGGCGCTCCTTTGCAGCGCGCTCATCTTTCATTTTGTCGTGCTCCGCAGATTTACCGCGCCGGACTCCGTCGCTCGTCCACGGCTAGTCAGCGTCATCGTGGCCTGCCTCTCCCTTATCCTTTGGTTCGGGGTAGGCTGGGCTGGACGAGCAATTGCCTTTATTCCTTAGATTCGTTATGCTACGGCGGTTCCCCCCTAGGAGGTATCACGTGACTTCCAGGGCCAAGCTCTTCCTACTTGCGTTTGCAGTTCTAGTGGCCGCTCAGGCTTGGGCGCACCACAACATGACTGCGGTCTTCGACTTCAATGACCGGGTCACCGTCACAGGAACGTTAACCGCGATCGACTGGCGCAATCCCCACACATACTTCACCGTCGAGGTAAAAGGGGCGGGTGGTGCCATCGAGACCTGGCAGATTGAGGGTCCCTCACCGAGCTTTTTCCGGATACGCGATGTCGGCAAACCTGATTTCCAGGACAGCGTGGGAAAGAACGTGACTGTGGAACTCAGCCGCGCGCGTGACAAGTCGCGCTCGGGGCTCATTCGAACCTTCACATTGTCCAACGGGAAAATCGTCTCGGCGTGCCCGCAGAACTGTTGAGCGGACTCGCGGAGCGCGTAAGTGAGGTTTCCTATGAAGATTTTTGCGCACGTTGCGGTCCTTCTGACCGCCGCCTCTCTCTGCTTGGGCCAGAACGCCACCCAGGATGGGGGCCAAGGCCTGAGCGCGGAAGCTAAATCCAAGGATATTGCCGAAGCCCGGGCCAAGCGGAATACTCAACAATTCCAGAACAGGGCCTCGATCCTTACATTCCTGGACCGCTATGGTAAGCAGACTGGGCAGATCGGCCAGCGGGCGCTCTACGATAGCGCCTACTTGTCTCCAGACGGCAAGCGGCTGGCCGCCGCCAAACAAGACCTCGATAACGAGAGCCAGGATCTCTATGTCACAAATCTGGCGACCGGGACAGAAACGCGGCTTACTACCAGCGCCCGGAGGGAGTTCGTCTTTGCCCCGGTCTGGTCGCCGGACAGCACCCGCGTGGCGTACGTCACCATGCGCGGTGGAAAAGAGAGGGTCTATGCTCAAGCCGCGGATGGCGGTCCCGAGCAACTCCTGTACAACAATCCCGGCGCATTCATGGACCTCAGCGACTGGTCCCGGGATGGCCAGTTCCTGACCTTCTGCATTTCTGACATTAAGGGAGGAGTTCTCTACACACTGAAGGTTGAGGGTGACCCCGATCGCAAACCCATCGAGGTCTTTCACAGCGACCTGCGCATTTTCGAGTCGCGCTTCTCTCCCGATGGCCGCTACCTGTCTTATCTGTTGCTGGACAAAACGGATAAAGGCGAGGTTTACGTGCGGCCGTCCGATCCCACATCGAATGAGGGACCGTGGAAGATTTCGGACGGCACCTTCAGCCCCGGATTCTGGGTGGCAGGCGGCCAACAACTTTCGTATATGGCTCGCGACCGTTCTGTGATGGTGGCGGACGTAAGCACCTCTCCATCATTCTCGTTCCAGAAACCGCGGGTATTGTTCCGCGAGGCGGTACCCGTTCCGGACGACCTCATGCACATCAGCGCCGATGGGCAGCGCTTCCTCGTTCTTCCGCCGGCGCGGGGCCAGCAGCTTCAGCAGGTTACGATCTTCGATCGTAAGGGACAGGTCGTCAAAAAAGTTGGCGATCCGGATCTGTATTCCCAGCCGGCATTCTCCCCTGACGGCAGTCGCCTGCTGCTGGTTAAGCAGGACGTCAAGACGGGCCAGCAGGACTTCTGGATTCTCGATGTCGCTACTGCCAAAGCGACCCGCATCACCGACGACACACGGTTCAAAGTTACGCCTCTCTGGTCGCCGGACGGAAAGTACATTTACTATTCCGCTTTGCTGGACGGCGACTGGCCTGTCTATCGCAAGGCCGCGGACGGGACCGGCAAAGAAGAACTGTTGTTCCGCTACACGCCTGGTGCATTTGTGGGTCTTAGTGATATTTCTGCGGATGGGAAGTTTCTCGTCTGCGACTCCGGAGGAGTCGTCCTGCTCGTACCGCTGACAGCCAGTGATCCCGCTGCTCGCAAACCGATCGACTATTTGCGGGACGAGTTTGATAACGGGACCGGAAGGTTATCTCTGGATGGCCGCTTCTTCGCGTATCGTTCGGATGAGGCCAAGCCCGAACGCTACGAGATTTATATTCGTCCTTTCGATGCGGCTAAGCCCTTGGAGGACAAGAAATGGCAGGTGTCGAAGGACGGCGTGCAGCAGTCTCAGGATTTCGTTACCGCCATGCTGCTGCAGTGGCGCGACGACGGCAAGGAGATTTACTTCCGTGGGCAGGAACTGGATTCCGACGACCTGGTGATGATGGCCGCTGAGGTCGAGACCAGTCCCACATTCCGGGTTGGTGCGCCCAAAGTGCTCTTCCGGCTCCCTGGTCCCATAAAGGACGGCCTTGGCGCGGTCAGCCGCGACGGGCAACGGTTCGTGCTCGCCATTAATGTGCCTGCGGATAAGGCTGAGCAGCCTTCCAGCGGCCAATGACGCGGACGCGATCAGTCCGCTGGTTAAGGTTGTTTTCAGCCTTGTGTTGCCTCCTGTTTTGCGGAACCTGCGCAAAACCAAAACCCGAGGCCGAGTACCGTCCGACAACGACCATCCGGGACTTGATGGACGGCATGGTCGATCCTTCGGCAGATACAATCTGGAACTCCGTCTCCACCACCATCACGGTGAAAGGCAAAGAAGAGAAGGCGCCGCACACTGACGAAGAGTGGGGCACCGTTCGCCACAGCGCCATTGTGCTGCTCGAAGCCTCAAACCTTTTGCAGATTCCCGGCCGTCATGTTGCCATGCTTGGACAGCGGAACGAGCAAGGCATTGAACTCCAGCCTGAACAGATCGAGACATTAATCAATCAGGACCGCAAGACTTGGATCACGCTGACTCATGGTCTACACGACGCCGCGACCCAAGCGCTCTATGCGGCAGAGGCGAAGGATCCCGCGAGAGTGCTGGAAAGTGGTGATGCCATCGACAACGCCTGTGAACACTGTCACCAGAAGTATTGGTATCCGCCTCCGGCGCAATCGCCACCCACCGCCGGTCGAACACCCAGGTAATTTCAGGTTTGCACGGCTTCGTTCGCCTGCGTGGGACCTAAGTTGTCGCCTCGGCGGAGAATCGATCAGCCCGAAATGACGCGTACTGCCACGAGTGAGGACTTTCCGGGGACGGAGTTCTCGACAGTCGTTGTTAACAGGAGTTGGAAATACGGAGGAACGGTCTTGTGGTCCGGGGCCAGATCTAAGAGCGTCTTTCGCAACTCCGACATGTGCTCGGGATTTGTCAGAAACGCGATCGCCGCTTGCGAGCCTTGGGTATAGAAGATGACGGCCAACATCACCGCATATTCTGCAATGTCCTGCCCTTCGTCTTCACTCCAGAGTCTGCAAAGTAGCGCTGTCATAAGCGCCTCCCTTCCATTTCCTCAGGCTTTATTCGCTGGCTTCACCCCGCCGATGTGCGAACAACTTTCCGATTAGGCCGGACACTCTCAGCGTGCTTCCTGTCCTGCATCGGCTTTCTTCGCCCTTTCGTACTCCTGTTCCTTCTTCATAAGAAGCGCCTTCTTGAGGCAGCTATTAATCTTGGTGTTGGTGGTCGGCACGGTTCGGCGTATGGGCTCGAACGCGAACAACGCTTTCTCGAGCGTGGCGAGCTCGCTTCAGTAGGACCGGGCCTGCCTTTCTTAATCAGAACTCTGTTAGTTAGTGCGGCGAGGCATCGAATGAAAGAGAGTCGCGGCGGGGCGAGCTCCCGTAGTGGATGGCGGTTGGTCACGACGGCGCTTACAGCTGTCGTTGAGGCGACGTTTCGCTTTCAGGCATGCTTTCCTCCGAATTAAGTTTCTTGCGGGCAAGGCTGCGATCTTTTTCGGCAGCGGGAGCCGACACGGATGGACGACTGGGCTTCATCCTGCCCTTCCACACCGCACCGGCTCCAAATAGCGCGAGCGCCAGCAGGATTCCCGCAATGACCAAGAGGATGTTGATGAGCAGGCAGCGTCTCATTCAAGAATCCTTTCCACGGGCGCAAGGTCAAATACTGTTGAGTCGCAACAGCCGCGTGCATGATGCCGTGAAGGGGAACGACGTGAGTACATTCGCGTTGGCATCGAACAAAGTCGCGAGACCCTGAATGTTCAGTTTGTTGAGCGCAGAGCTTACGGTCATCGATCCGGTGTAGTTCCAGGTCCCGATGAAGTTTCCGCTGGCATCCCACGACATCTGGTATGCGTTCTGGGTGTAGGCCAGGTGCCCGGTTTTAGTCCAAGTTCCGACCGTGGGGCTCTCCTGCGAGGGTGGAACCGCATTGTCGATTTCCGATTCGGTACCGCCTACATGGATGTTCTTAATGACGATGAACCCGGGGGCGCCGCCGGCTGGCGGGATCGGGCAATTCCATTGCCCCACAATGGGGTCGGTGAAGACGGGCTTTGGGGCGGAGGGTCCATCATCGCCTTGCAGGTTTCCGACCCCCACCAGCGCCAACACTAGCACCCCCGCCAGCATGGTGGCTGACGTTCGATACGACTTCTTCTTCATGTCAGGCATCGTTGAGTTCCTCCTATTCAGTCTCCGCTGTTTCTTGGTTTTTGACTTCGGGGCCCGCGATCGCGGCGCCACAGTGCTCTTGCTTAGAAGCTGCACTGGCACTGGCCAATGCCTCGCTGCTGTGTCGTCCCGCAAACGCGGCGAACTTAGCCGGGTTATGGGCAAGCGTCAACTAACGTGTTCCTGACGGCCTAAATATCGTAAACTCTGTAACTTGCACCGACTTCTGCGACGGTCTAACGGGCGATGATATACTCGCCGGCGCAGTTTTTCGGATGCCATCGCCCGCGTCCACTTCGAAGCTTGTGCAGTTCGGCGTTTTCGAACTCGATCTGCAGAAGGCGGAACTGCGAAAGCAAGGCGTCAGAGTCAAACTGCAAGAGCAGTCGCTGAAAGTCCTCCAAGTCCTTCTGGAACATCCCGACCAGATCGTGAGCCGAGAGCAATTGCGGAGTCACATCTGGCCTGCCAACACCTTCGTCGAGTTCGATCAGGGTCTGTACAGCGCGATGGCACGGTTGCGCGATGCGCTGGGAGATTCCTCGGAGAGCCCGCGCTTCATCGAAACTGTGGCGCGGCGCGGGTATCGTTTTATTGCTCCTGTGACAGTTGCGGGCGCAGAGTCAGGCCAGAAGATCACTTCACCGACGGAAAAACTCCGCCCCGAACGGTTCCGTCCAGTGATGATCAGTCTGCTTGCCGGGCTGGCAGGGGGAGCGATTCTGCTTGCGATCGTGCTAGGGTTCGATGTGGCCGGGGTTCGGCGATGGCTGCTGCGACGCAGCAGCAGCCCGATTATACAGACGCGCCTTACCGATTTTGTCGGACTGGAAGAATTCCCCGCGATATCACCGGATGGCAAGACAGTAGCATTTACCGCCGATAACGCTGGTTATCGGCAGGTGTGGGTGCGCTTGATTGCTGGAGGAATGGCACTTCAGATGACCCACGATAACACTGATCACATGTATCCTCGCTGGTCGCCGGATTCATCGAGGCTGATCTATTATTCGCCGCCTGCACAAGGCGAGGAGCAAGGCACGTTGTGGGAAATATCGGCGTTGGGTGGTACGCCACGGCCACTTGGGCGCAGTGTAAGCGGTGCTGACATCAGTCACGATGGGAAAAAGCTGGCCTTCTTCCAGTTGAGCGAGAAGAACACAGTGCAACTGGTCACCGTCGAGCGCCTCACCTCATCAGTTTCTATGGTGGCTGAACTGCCATCATCGCAAGCATACGAATATCCCCGCTGGTCCCCCAACGACCACTGGATTGCCTTTCAGCAGTCCACGCTTTATGTGGACGACATCTCCTATGTCAGCGCGAGTGGCGGAGATGTCCACCTTGTTACCCACGAAGGCGTGCTCATGGGCGGGCTGTCGTGGCAGCCGGACGGCTCCGGCATCATCTACAGCTCGGGCCGGGAGAGCACCGCCATTTATCTGCCCACGATGCACTTGTGGGCAGTTAGCCTGAACGGCTCCCCCGCCCGGCAAATGACGTATGGAGAAACTTCGTTGTATCACCCCGATGTGGACCGCTACGGGAATCTCGTCGCCAGCCGTCTGCGAATGCAATATGACATTTGGAAATTTCCGGTGACAGGAACGCCGCGCAGGAACACACACGATGCTCAGCAACTGACACACGAGACAGGCCAAGTGCAGACCCCGAATGCCACGTCCGCAGGCCGGGAGCTTGCATACCTTTCCGACGACGGAGGGCACAGCAATATCTGGGTCCTCAACTTGATAAGCGGGGTCTCCCGACAAATCACTTTCGAAACCGATCCGCATGTCAGTATGGGTTTGCCGATGTGGTCGCCCGATGGCAGCAAGATTGCCATGGTGTCGACGCGGGGAGAGCCGAGCTGGGATACCCTCGGGCTGTGGTTAGTTGATGCCGACGGAAGCAACTTGCACCGGCTCGTGAGCCGAATTAGTGGATATCCCACATGGTCGGGCGACGGAAAGTGGCTCTATTACAGCACGACGCTGCAGGGCACCTTTCACGCATTCAAGACTGCTGTGGCCGGAGGTGCGCCCGTTCTCGTACGGAGTGACAATGCCTGCGTTTCTGCTCTAGGCCCTGACGGATCCACGCTCTACTATTCTGTACCGCATTTGAAAGGCAATGGCATTCGTGACTATGAGATCCGGGCAGCCCGGCCCGAGCGCAGCCCTTCCGTGCGGCTGGCGCAAATTGCTGGCGAGCGCGTCCCGCACTGGCAGGTTTTTCAGCCCAGCCTCTCCCATGACGGCCGTTGGCTGGCTCTGCCCCTGAATGATTTCACAACCACAAATCTTTATCTTCTTTCGACCATCGATGGCTCATGGAGGCAAGTGACCGACTTCAGCTCTCGTAGAACGTTCATCGTGCGCCGAGTCGCTTGGTCGTCAGACGACAGGGATTTATTCGCTGCGGTCGGCGATGGCGATGCCGATATCGTTCTGATCGAAGGACTGTTTCCAAGCCGCTGAAAGAAGGCAGTTCGCTGAACTAAGCAGGGCACCACCATCGATCTGCAAGAACAGCAAGGAAGGTGCTCGAACTCCTTTTGGAAAATCCAGCCCGATTGTCAGCCTGAAACAATTCCGCATCCATGATTTTCGCGAACTTGATCTTCCAGACTGAAGTGATAGGACAACCCTTCTGAGCGGGCATTGTACCCCATCATGACCAGCACGCCTCCGAAGATTGAAATCCAGCGCAGCATGAGAAGTAATTTTCCTTCTAACATGCTTTTCGGCAAATCTTCCCCCTCATCTCAGGGACTTTTTCAACACCCACAGGCGTCAGCACTCAAATTTCGACTTCTCAGAGGAAGTTCACATCCGTGCGTTTGTCACTGCTCGATTGTCGAGGCCGAATTACCTTCGAGGTCGTTCGGTACCTCTTTGCTGAGTCGATGAGTGTCCGTTGACGTCCTCGAACTCTCATGGGTATTATCGAAGTTCGACTATCACTCCGTTGGCGAGTTCCGCCCGTAACGACGACGACCTGTTCATCTAGTTTCGTTGTTGCCATGGACTACAAGCTAGCAACGATTGCCGGGCAGAATGCGTCAACTACACGACGCCCTCTGCCAAGAATGACGGTTCTCCTTGCTCAACGGGAACAATCGTGGCACCTTGAACGGATATGGCAACCCGAGTCAACGCCCACATACGTAGTGGGCGCGCGCGGAGCATCCTTGTCATCGCCGTCCCGCCGGTGGACGAACTGGATTTGGTCGGCGCCCTGCATGTCTTCAGTGCCGTCAATCGTTTGGCTGGCCAGGCGGTTTACTCAATCGAAGTGGTGACGACGGGCAAAGATTTGCAGGTTGCAGGTGAGGCCGGGGTGCTCACCTTTTTTGCGCGAGACCGCCTACAAGATGTTGCCGAGCACTCCGATTCGGCGCTGCTAGTATGCGGCCTGACAACACGCTATGCACGCGACGCCCAACTCTTCTCCTGGCTCAAGCGCGCGGCACCACGATTGCGCCGCCTCGGCGCCGTCTGCGTCGGCGCGTTCTTGCTCGCCGCAGCCGGTTTGCTGGACGGCAAGCGTGCGACTGCGCACTGGCGATTCGGAAGCGAGCTTGCGAAGCACTATCCCCGCGTCAAAGTGGAATCCGTGCCACTCTGGGTCAAAGATGGGGACATCTATACCTCCGCTGGCATCTCCGCCGGCATTGATCTCGCACTCGCCTGGGTAGAAGAAGATTGTGGCAGTGCCATCGCGCACGCGGTGGCACGCGAGCTGGTCCTCTTCCTGCGGAGGCCCGGAGGACAGCCCCAGCTCAGCACCTCTCTCGTCGCGCAGGCCTCCGAGATGTGCGCGCTGCAAGAGCTCCAGCTCTGGATCGTGGAAAATCTGCGAAAGCGCCTCTCGGTTGAAAATCTGGCCTCCCGGGCCTCCATGAGTGTGCGCAACTTCGAGCGTGTCTTCACCCGCGAAGTGGGCGCCACGCCATCACAATACGTCCTACACGTCCGCGTCGAGGCCTGCCGGCGTCTGCTTGAGCATAGCGACAAAAGCTTCAAGCAGATTGCAGATGCAACCGGTTTCGGCAGCGCCGACTCGATGCGGCGCGCCTTCGTACGCCTCCTCGGCCTCACTCCGCAGCGCTATCGCAAGCAAACTGGTGCCAACTAGCTGGCTCTTACACACGAACGTCCTCATCTTAGGCCGGAAGGAGATTCTCAGACGAGCGGTAATTTGTTATAAGAACGATTTCGCTCACAATGGCGATTAGAAACACCCAGGTTGGTGGCGCGTCACGGGCTACAATGCCGTTGCGAACGAACTCAACCGTTGCTCTCCTTTTGTCGTGACTGCAACATCAAGCACGTCCTGCATTAGCTCTGAATCAGATTAGCGGATACTTCGCGTCCTGTGACTGAGGGCTCCCAGATTACTCCCCATGTGCGACAGCCCAGAATCGTGTCAGCATATGCGCGATCCTGGTGTTGTCTAGTCGAGATCCGGTGAACCTCGAGCGAAAAGGAGACTTTAGGGCGGTTATGACTTGCAGAAAGACGCGTCCGGAGCGGCAGCACTGGGAGCAGTCCGGCTTAGTTCCAGGATAAAAATCTTGGACCACATCTGTCCATGGGCGCAAGTGCACACCCGGCCTTTGCGCAAGATCACAGCCGTACGTGAACTCGGTCACATCCTTCCACTCGCGGTAATGGTACATAGGCGCAATCCGTGCATGAGGAAGGGTGCTGGACCGTTCCCAGGCTGAACGAGCCCGGCTTACTCCCAGGAAGGATGACCTTATGCTTCCGCTGAACGAGTCTTTTGTTGGGGCCCTGCAGAAGAAAGGTGTCAACCGCCGTCGCTTCATGAAGTTCTGCGCTGCCATGACAGCGACCTTAGCCCTTCCCCCCCGTTATGTGGCGCAGGTTGCGTCCGCGCTGGAGAAGACCAGGAAACCGGTGCTGGTATGGCTGCAGTTCCAGGATTGCGCCGGGAACTCGGAGGCCATCCTGCGGTCGAGCAATCCCCCGGTGTTGGACGTGGTGCTGGACCTGCTTTCGTGGGAGTACCACGAGATCGTCATGGCGGGAGCTGGGCACCAAGCCGAAGCGGCCCTCAATCGCGTGGTGAAAGAAGAAAAGGGCAAGTATCTGGCGGTGGTCGAAGGATCGATTCCCCTGGCCGACGATGGAGTCTACTGCACGGTTGCGGGGAGGACGGCGCTGTCAATCGCGAAGGAAGTTTGCACGAACGCAGCGGCGACCATCGCGGCTGGAGCGTGCGCCTGGTATGGCGGGCTGGTGGCGGCGTCCCCGAATCCGACGGGAGCGGTAGGGATTTCGGAGGCGGTACCGGAGGCCAAGGTCATCAACCTGGGCGGCTGTCCGCAGAATCCGGCGAACACGGCCGCGGTGCTGGTGCACTACCTCACATTCGGCGAACTGCCGGCGGTGGATCAATACAACCGTCCGCTGTTTGCCTATGGGCGGGTCATCCACGACCAATGCGAGCGGCGCGCGCATTACGATGCCGGACGTTACACACAGGAGTGGGGCGACGAAGGCCATCGCAAGGGTTGGTGCCTCTACAAGATGGGGTGCAAAGGTCCGCAAGCAACGTTCAACTGCCCGTCCGTGCGATTCAACGACGGCACGAGCTGGCCGGTGAAGGCCGGGCACGGCTGCGTCGGCTGTGGCGGGTACAACTTCTGGGAGACCAAGTCTCCGTTCTACGAGCGGTTGCCGAACGTTCCGGGATTCGGGGTAGACGTCAGCGCCGGGAAGATCGGCATCGGGATCACGGCGGCTGTAGCGGGAGCGACCGTCGTTCATGGAATCGCCAGCGCGGTTCGAGACCGCATGCGGACCACACCCGGGCCCGAGAAACCATAACAGCAGGCACAGGAGGATCGTATGGCACGCATCGTAGTCGATCCAGTGACGCGCATTGAAGGCCATCTGCGCATTGAAGCCGAGGTGAACGGCGGCGCAGTCACCGATGCCTGGAGTTCAGGAACGATGTTTCGCGGGATCGAGCTGATCCTGCGGGGGCGCGATCCGCGCGAGGCGTGGATCTGGACGCAGCGCATCTGCGGGGTGTGCACGACGGTGCACGCGCTGACGTCGGTGCGGGCGGTTGAGGACGCGTTGGGAATCGAGGTGCCCACGAATGCGAATCTGATCCGCAATATCATTGGGGCCAGCCAATACGTGCAGGATCACGTGATCCACTTCTACCACCTGCATGCGCTTGACTGGGTGGATGTAACGTTGGCGCTCAAGGCAGATCCTGGAAAGACATCGCAACTGGCGGAGTCGATTTCGCCGTGGCCCAAGTCGAGCCGCAACTACTTCAAGGCGATTCAAGATCGGGTGAAGGCGCTGGTGCAGAGCAAGCAGCTCAGCTTATTTAGCAGCGGGTATTGGGGGCATCCGGCGTATCACCTGCCTCCCGAGGCGAATCTGCTTGCCGTGGCGCATTACATCGAGGCGCTGGAGTTCCAGAAAGACTACATCCGCATTCACGCCGTTTTGGGCGGGAAGAATCCGCATCTTCAGACTTACCTGGTGGGCGGAATGGCGACTTCGATGGACCCGAACGAGCCCGGAGCGACGATCAATCCCGAGCGGATCACATTCCTCGCGGAACTGGCCAGCAAGGCGCAGGCATTCGTGGATCAGGTGTACGTCCCGGATGTGCTGGCGGTGGCGAGTTTCTACAAGGACTGGTTCGGATATGGGGAGGGATTGGGGAACTTCCTTTCTTATGGCGATTATCCGCAGGGAAGTGTGAAGGATCCGGCGCGGTTTTACCTGCAGCGCGGCGCGATCTTCGGGCATGACTTGTCGAAGGTGCATCCGGTGGACCCCGCGAACGTGTCGGAGTATGTGACGCACTCGTGGTACGAGTACGGCGATGGCGATCAGGGCGCGAAGAATCCTTACCAGGGTGAGACCAAGCCGAAATATACGGGGCCGAAACCGCCCTTTGAACATTTGGAAGTGGATCAGAAGTACTCGTGGCTGAAGGCACCAAGGTATCAGGATCATCCGATGGAGGTGGGGCCGCTCTCGCGCATGTTGGTGGCGTACGCCTCGGGACATCCGGATGTGAAGCCGGCAGTGGATGCAGTGCTGGCTCACCTGAACGCACCTGCGACTGCGCTCTTCTCGACTTTAGGGCGCGTTGCGGCTCGGGCGGTCGAAGCGAAAGTGATGGCGGAACAGGTCAGCAAGTGGGTGGCGGAGTTGGGCGACAAGCTGGGACACGGTGACTTGCGCATTCATGACGGGGAAAAGTGGGACCTTGATACCTGGCCGAAGGAGGCGCAGGGATGGGGTTTCCACGAGGCGCCGCGGGGATCTTTGGGACACTGGGTGCACATCGAGGACAAAAAGATTCAGAACTATCAGTGTGTGGTGCCGACCACGTGGAACGCCGGGCCGCGCGATAGCAAAGGACAGAGGGGAGCATACGAAGCGGCGCTGTTGAAGACGCCGATTGCCGATCCGGACCGTCCGGTGGAGATTCTGCGCACCGTGCACTCCTTCGATCCGTGCCTGGCGTGCGCGGTGCACGTGGTCGACGCGCGGGGAAGGCGGTACACGCAAGTGAAAGCGAGTTGAGGGTGGCGTAACGCCACTGTGAAAGGAGGCGGCAATGGGCTCACTGGCACCGGGGCAACATGCATGGAGCGAGGCGCATCGACCCTACCCTTCCACCTTGCCGGTGCGGACTTATGTGTGGGAGCTGCCGGTGCGGGTCTCGCACTGGTTCATTGTTCTGTCCATTGGTGTGCTGGCCTTCACCGGATACTACATGCACGATCCATTTATTGTGGCGAAGAGCACCACGAACTTCCTGATGGCGAGGATGCGGTTCATTCATCTCGTCGCCGGGTCAGTGTTCATCAGTGCTTTTCTGTTGCGCATGTATTGGTTTTTTGTGGGGAATGATTGGTCGAGTTGGCGGTCGTTTTGGCCCATCCGCACGGAACAGTGGCGCGGCATGGGGAAAATGGTCGCCTATTACAGCTTTCTCAGGAAGGATCTGGCACACTACGTCGGCCATAACGCGCTGGCTGCGGTGACGTATCTGCTGATGTTCACGTTCATGCTGATTGAGATCATCACTGGGCTCACGCTTTACACGCAGGTGAGAGGATCGTGGCTGCTGGGATGGCTATTCCGCTGGATTCCTGGAGTAATCGATATTCAATACCTGCGGCTTGCGCATTTCTGCATCATGTTCACGTTCTTCGCGTTCGTGATTCATCATGTGTACAGCGCGGTGCTGGTTTCGTGGGAAGAACGGAACGGGCTGATTGAGAGCATTTTTACGGGCTACAAGTTCATCCCCAGGCACGAGTTGGAAGAGGATTCAGACCGGGTGAAATGATGGAGGCAGGGCCGGGCAAGACCGTGGTGCTGGGGCTGGGGAATGTTCTTCACGCTGATGATGGGGCGGGAGCGCAGGCAATCAAGCGCCTGCGCGAAGATCGGCGAGTGCCGGCGGATGTGAGCCTGGTGGAAGGTGGGACACTGGGGCTGGAGCTACTTTCTTACGTTTGGGATTGTTCGCGCCTGATTGTGATCGACGCGGTGGACGTGGGGGAGGCTCCGGGCACAGTGGTGCGGATGTCGGGAGAGGAATTGAATTCCTTGCCCGGCAACAGCAGCGTGCATCAGCTGGGAGTCTCCGATCTGCTGGTGGCGCTGCGAGTGCTGACGCAGCGGCAGCCTGCGGTCGTGCTGCTGGGCGTACAGCCTGCGAATACGGATTGGAGCACCGAGTTGTCTCCTGCTGTCACGGCAGCGATGAATTCCTTGGTGGAGGCAGCGGTGCGGGAGCTGTGCCCGCAGGGACAGGCAGAGCCCGCGGCGTAAGGCCCCTTCAAGTCAATCGGGCAACAGGCCTCGTATCTGCTGAACCACGTAGCCCAAACCCCAGAGGGTAGGACACGAGTCTCGGACCGGGCGAGATCTTCCGCACTGATTTCACGGGAGATGGGACTACCCAGGATCTTATTCCCGGAACTCGCGTCGGAAGTTTCGATCGCGACATCAATGGCTCGAGAATCAACCGAGTGCTCAACGATTACAACCACGCGACTGCTCTGAATCTAACTCCGGCTGGCCAGGTTCTCGTCAAGAATGGGGTGTTTGCGCCGGCTCAGCTAAGAGTAGGTGACTCGCTGTGCTGCGACAATCCCAATAACCAGCCTGTCGGTTCGCTGTGCGCGGTCGCTCCTCCACTCCCTCTGGCACCCACCGGACAAGTCAATCTAGCTTGGTTGCGCGCTCTCGACTTAAGGCTTTCCTGGGTGCGGGCCGTGAGCGAGAAAGTTACCATCCAAACGAGCGCCGGCTTCTACAATTTGTTCAACTTTGCAAACTTCGATTTGCCTGGCAACGCCATGAACGGAACATTAACCGGGGCACCGGGGCAGATCAACGGCACGACTCCCGCCAGACGTGACGTGATTCGCGTAGGCGTGGGAACCGGGGTCTATTCACTTGGCGCACCCAGACAGATCGAGTTCGGGTTGCGTGTTGTTTTTTAGGTGACGCTTTAATGCGATTGATTCCAGGATGGAAGGCACGCCTTAGTACAGGGGTATGCAGCGCCATTGCCTGCGCATACTGAACTCCGAAATCAGCTGACGCTGCTCACGCAGAGGACCGAGTATGTTCCTCAAACTCTGGAGTACGCGGTTGAACCAGAGTATCTACAAACCATGCGGATTCCGCTCGTTCCGGCCGCTTCGCAAGCGATCAATGAGCATGCCAAGCGTGTTGCGGTCATCGACACCAGCTTCGCCCAAAACATATTTCCCCGCGAAAGATATACGTTTCACGTCCGTTCGCGAGACAGATGCGAAACTGGGCCATTCGGGACAATACCGGGCTCGAACGGCAGCCTGGTTTCGCCTGAATACGTATTTGGGGTTGGGTCTTCGTTTTGGTAAGAAACTGAGCTAAGACCTATGATTTTCTTGCCGACGCCTGCCATGCCGTTCCCTGACTACGAAAAATGCCGCCTAATTCAACATTGAAGACTCAACAGTAGCCTGCTTCAAGACCGGCAGGTCAGGATCAGCGTCTTTCCAAAGAGTCCTAAATTCTTCATAACAGCTGCGTCCCGAGTTTGCATCACCCATCTGCACGTATGCACGCCCGAGCCCTAGCACCGCCAACGCGCCGGCAGGGTCCGCGGGAAAACCCTTCCGCAGATTCGCCAGGCGGCGAAATTCTTCCACGGCTTCGCTTTCATGTCTTGCCTGCAATAAGGCGTTCCCCCGCCAAAACATCGAGTCGAAGTTGCCCCGATCGTAAGGAATCCCGGCTGCAACAAGATCAATCGCACCCTCGAAATCTCCATTGTGCTGCTTGGCGATCGCTTGAATCATTGGAACCCATACGAACCGAACGGTCGTGTCCTGGGGTCGACGTTTTGCCAACTCGTCCATCAGGGCTCCAGATTGTTTTTCGTCCCCGGCCACCGCTAGCGCTACAGCTACTGGTTCGATTGTGTCCGACATGTGCGAAAGCTTGAGCGCCGCCCTTGCGCTTTCCTTTGCCCGCACAGGTTTGCCAAGATAGGCTTCGTATACGGCTCTCAGTGCCATCGCGAACGACGCATTATCTTTCATGCCAAGCTTCAAAGCAATTTGGCTGGCCTGCAAGTAGAGCGCTTCAGATTCGCGGAGTCGGCCTCGCGACGCAGCCAGCGCAGCGTCCCGATAAAGCAGGTCCAGAGTGCCCTCGGGAGTAGCCCTCAGTATGGCGTCTTCCCGGTTGCGAGTGGCTGCGTCGCCTTGGGCGAGCGCGATGTTGGACAACAACAAATGTAGCCATGTGTGGTCGGGCGACAATCTCAATCCGCTGGTTATGGCTTCTTTGGCCTCATCGAGCCGGCCCAGGGCTGCGTATGCAGCACCTGCCTCTCCCAACAGTACGACAGAATCAGGACTCAGGCGAAGCCCCTGCAAAGCATGTTCCAAGGCTTTGTCATACCTTCCCAGGATGCTGTATTCATTGGCCAAATTCGTCTCTGGCACTGGATCCTGCGGATATAAGCGGCTGTAAGTTTCGTAGGTTTCTGCTACTTTTTCCCTTTGCCCGATCAGTAGGAAGTGGTGTGCAGTGATGTAAAGCTTTTCTCTCTCGCTGACCCGGTCGATAAGAGTCATCGCTTGCTTCTCGTGATCTTCTGCAAGCTGAAGCTGTTCCACGTTCAGATAGGCTGTTCCCAGATAGGCGTGCGCCAGGGCGAAGTCGGGGTCAATCTGAAGGGCGCGCTCAAAAAAAGGAATGGCAGCCAGTTCTCCATCATTGTTGCGCTTTTCCAATCCAAGAGTGTAAAGCTGCAAGGCCTGCAACGAAGAGGTCGTAGCTTGCGCCAGTGGCTGGTCGAACTGGTGAATCGTCGAAAGCGATTCGCCGAGTTTCTCCCGAAGACGCTGGTCGGATCTGTCAAGAGCCCCTAGAATATCGTCCTTGGCGGTCGCTTGCACACGCTCTTCCGCCAATTCGTCGCCGGAGCCGACGTTGATCACCTCCAGAGTCAGTAAGTACTTACTGCCGAGTGTCGCCAGGGAGCCCGTTAGCATAGCTTTGATTCCATTCCGCTGGCAAATCTCCCGGCCAACCTCGGGGGTCACCCGAGCATCCCTCGGCTTACCCATCAAAATCAAAGTCTGACGGATTCTGTCATCAGAGACGATGTTCAGATATGGAGATTGGCCGAGGTCGATTGAGACCGCCTTCCTCAAGGTCGCGTCAAAGAGAGGGTCGCCGGTCTGGTTCGAAAATTCAGTAATAAGAAGGTAGTCTCTCGCGGTCAGGGCCGGATGCCTGTGAGACCGGACGGCTGCCATCGCGGCAGTCAGTATGCCGAATACGAGCACCGCGGAAACAGCCTGGATGATTCTTCTGCGTGACCAGACCTGGCGCTTGGCTTCTGGCCCATCCTCGACTCCGTCTTGTTCTTTTCTCGCTGCCTCCGGACTCTCCAGGGTCGCAATAAAGCGATAGCCGCGTCGCGGAATCGTCTCAATATAGTGGGGGCTCTGTGCCTCGTCCCCGAGCACCGTCCGGATCTGACGTATGCAGTAGTTCACTCCTTGTTCGAAATCGACAAAAGTCTCGGCTCCCCAGAGTTCCCGGCGGAGTTCCTCTCGAGTGACAATCCGCCCTCCCGAAGAGGCCAGCACGGCCAGGACCTTGAACGGTTGGGGCTGAATGCGGAGAGGGGCTCCGGCCTTACAAAGCTGCTGGGTTTTGAGATCAAGCTCGAAAAGACCAAACTTCAAGAGCTTGCACGACGACGGCCGCGAGTCCATAACGTAGCAACCCTCGGGGGATAGGTGGGGATTATACCACCGCTTTGCAAGGGCGGTTCGCTGTCCGCCGATCCTCATTCGCAAGTCCAAGTCTCGCGAAATCAGTGTTCTACCCCCTCAGATCGGATTCATCAACAACTCATTTGCCAGAGCCAATGGAGTCGACCTACGATCGCGACGTTTTTGGCGCCGGAGGTAGAGGCGATGCACTGCAATAAATGCGGAGTGGAGATGGTGCCGGGTTCGGCCTTCTGTGCCAGTTGTGGTCAGCCGGCCAGTCTGGTCGCTACGGAGTCTGTAGGCACCACGGTCACGGTTCCGGGGATGCCAACGAACTTGGCGGCGGCGCTCTGCTATTTCGGGGGATTCGTTACCGCGATCATATTCTTGGTCCTGGATCCCTATCGCCACGAGCGCTTCGTTCGCTTCCACGCGTTTCAATCGATCTTCTTCAGTGTCGGCTGGATTGCTTTGTATATTGCGCTCGGCGTTCTCGAATCCTTGCTGCCTTGGACCTTGGCTCGCCCTTTGGCGACACTCTCGAATTTTGTTTCGCTGGCGCTCTTTTGCGTCGCTCTTTGGTTGATGTATCGGGCCTACAACAAAGAACGTTTCAAACTGCCGATCCTCGGGGATCTTGCCGAAAAGCAGGTGTAAAAGACGGACCCATTGGAGCCCCTGACACACACTGGCATACAGATGATCGATCGTCGCGGACTGGTCAAGCGGTGATTACGTACGCGCCCGGATCACGCAGTCAAACGTCGAGGAAAGGAATAAGAACATGAACGGACAAACGTTGGGCGTCAAAGGTGCGCCGTTGTTGCTGGCGCTGTTATTCGCGATGTCATGCCAAAGCAGCAAGCCCACCTCATCATCGGCCGCTCCTTCGTTACCTGCAACCCGGGCGGCGAGCGCCGCCAACGATTACACCAAGCCCTATCTCACCGACGACAAGATGCAGAAATTCCTCTCTTCCATGCAAGAGGAACACAACCCGCTGGAACTGATCTTCAAACCAGGCGGCCAGATGCAAAATCCGGGGAGCATGAACGAACGCATTGACGAGTTCAACTCCTTCGCTCACAAGTACGGGTTTCAGGATTACCAGGACTACACCTCTGTTTGGAGCCGAATTACGGCAGGAGAAATGCAACTTTGGGGAGCGAAGACCTTCGAAGACATGATCAGCGGAGCGCACGCGGAGCTGAAAAAGCCGGACTTGGCCCCGGAGATGCGAAAGGTCTATGAGGACCAGATCATCAGTTCGCAGAAAGCCCTGGACGACTTGAATAAGAAGAGTACGAGTGTGAATGCGGCGGACATGGAACTGGTGAAGAAATACAAAGATCAGATCGAAGCCGCGCGGAAGAAATATACCGCCGCTAACTGAACCGTCGCTTGGCGCCGCTTCCGAAGCATCTAGCAGATCGGAAACACCGTATCCGCAGATTAGTCAGGACGGAAGTCCCAGGCAATGCAAACGCATGTTGGGGGGGGGAAAATGAAAAGGCATTTGGCCGTTGTGCTAGCGATTTCATCTCTCTGGGCCATGGCGGGTGCGGGGCAAGGGAGCCAGAAAGCCCCGACGAAACCAGCTTCCCAGCCGGCCGCACCGCGCGTCAACGTCACTGGAACATGGTCGACCAATCTGCCTGGAGGCCCGGATCTCAAACTGTTCCAGGAAGGTGATCTCGTCTGGGGTAAAGACCACCTCAATGAGGGAGGAGTCCGCGGATTGTGGACCGACGGCCGGCTCATGTTGGTCTACACCGACAGCGTAGTAGACCAGACGAACCCAGGATGTGGGCCGCGGACCGTGCTTGTGATTAAGAGCAAAGGAACAGCCGCAAGGCTGGAAGGGACTGGATTCGATCTCCAATCCGGCAACAAGCAGGAGAAGTATCTAACGCGCAACACTCCCGATCCGGGGGCGGACTTTGCCTATCCCTACGACCAGGAATTGAAAAGGTGTGGCCAGCTGTTTACCTGGGAACTCGCCTTCGAAAGCGACTCGGACCAATTGAAAGGTACAGACTGGCCGGTGTTGGCGAAGCTTTCCGATCTTTTGAAAAAAGATCAGGGGCTGAAGATCAAGGTGGCCGGGCACACCGATTCCATCGGAGATGCCGCACACAACCAGGACTTGTCGTTACGCCGTGCGGAAACCGTAAAGAAGACGCTTATTGAAAAGTACGGTGCAGATGGAGCCCGCATCACCACCAAAGGTTGGGGTGCCGATCAACCGCTGGTTGACAACGCCTCCGACGAAGGGCGCGCGATCAATCGGCGCGTGGAGATATTGATTGCTCACTGATCCCTCTGCCGCTTCGAAACACTAGTACGGACTACATCATGCGGAAATACACACGGCGGTTGGTAATCGCAGCTCTCTGGATATTCCTCCTGGCCGTTAACTCGGGAAATATCCAGTCGCAGGGCGTTGTTGACCCTTCGAAGATCACTCTAGAGGTCGAGGGAAAAGCTGACGCAAAATCGGCGGACGGAAGTTACGTCCATGTTGTGTTTAAGGCGAGATACGGAATTGTATCGCCCCAGGAAATCGCACCGGTCCGGCAGCAGTACCCTGGCGAGGTTAAGGATGGTCAGCCGTTCATGATCTATCTGAGATACCTGGACGGGCAAATGGTCGAAGGCTCCGCATCCGGGATGGGCCATCCCGTTAAACTCTACGATTGTTCGAAGCCACAGAAGCGTTACTGGCAGGGAGCCGGCCAGGGACGGGTCGAGGACACGCTGGCTAATCTCGGACACATCCAGGGACCTATGGCAGACGGTTCCGTCAGTTTGGACCTCCCTCCTGGGGCTTTTTTGACCACCCCTTGCGACACCCCAAATGCCGACAACCAGGATTGGGCGGATTATGCATCGGGCTTGTGGCAAGGCCAATGGCCGGCTGCCACCATCTCGTACGCAGATCTGCATAAGCTGGACAAATTGGATAAGACGTGGACAACCTTGCCTGCTGTCGACTACATCCCGGGAATCCAAAATACCGCCAGCCTCCATATACGCGCAGTCGGATCTGAGGATGTGGAAGTGATCCTGATTCCGCAGGAGGGCTACGACAAATGGATGCCGATCGCGGGTTTGAATGAAGACAAGGCGGGGAACCAACTGCGAGTGAAGGTCGAGCTCAGAAAGAAAGGCACCGACCGGAAGCCGCTATGGACCACGGCCAACAAATTTACCTTCCAACTGGTGGACACGTCGCACCAGCCGGGCACATGTCTGAATTGGCCTCCACCGGAACAAACCAAGTGGCCCGCCGACTCCGATTTCAAAATCGACAAAGACCAAAACCCCGATCTTGATGTGAACCCCGACGGACAAAGCGCCACAAGTAAAAAGCCGGACCTCCAACAAATGTCGATTTGGGTCTCCAGTTACGACTGGGGTGGATGGAGCAAGCTACAGGTCTCGGCGGATCTGTCCAACGGTCAGAAGAACGTGGCCGCGGAGCTTCAGGGCCGGCCGGGTGTCAAGGAAGTCTCGATCCCCAAGGATGACAATAACAACCACGTGGCCGATGCCTGGGAAGTGAACGGAGAGCCAACCGACGCCACAGCCGACGAAGACTCTTCGCCAACGGGGGATCCCAAACACAATGGTGACGTCCTCTCCTACTACGAGGAATACCGTGGCTTCCACATCTCCAGCCAAATTACGCCTGTGCCTTACATCGAGCGACGCACGCTCGATCGGAATCATGTGCGAACCGACCCCGGCCGCAAGGATATCTTCATTTACGACAAAGGTAATCTCGGCCTCGGATACTTTGCCGCATCCGGTATGGCGATCCATGGCCTGCAGAAGGATGAGTTCACGAAAGTTGATGTGAACGATCCGAAGAAAGAAAACTCTTTGGTGGTGAACTTCAACTATGGGTACGCACATCTTGGCGATGACAAACCAAACATGCACGTCATCCAGCTCAACAACGGAGTCCCGCCCGACGATCCGGGCAGGTTGGGAGAAGTCTATCCCGCCGGCGACCCGAGAACACCGAAGTCCGCCGTGGCCGTCTACATCAACCGAGACGGGCTGCTGGCATGCAAGTTTCAGGACAAGGAACTAAAAAACGAGATCGCGCATGAACTTGCGCACGCGTGTTTCGTGAAGCATCACGGCGATGATGACTATGAAGCCGCTGAAATCTTTCAGCGTATGACAGGCGGTCAGTTTAAACCGATGCAGACCAATTGCGGCCTAACTAAAGGCGGTACTCCGGCGAACTGCTATGTTTCTGTGCCGCAGGGCCAATTCAGCGGCCCGATGCAGTGCATCATGCGTTACCACGGCTCAAACGGTTATTACGTGCATGCGAATGGTCCATTTCAATGGAAGGACAAGAACGGGCAATGGGTGTACGGGGATCTCTACGGACCAACGGAGGAGCCAGGGAAAACCTTCTGTACTAGGCAGGATAACTCGAGCAGCTCGAATGTCCGGTTTGGACCTGCCCTGACTGGACGGGGAAACTGCAGCGAACAGTTCTGTGTTAACGATTTGAAACATTGATGGAGGAAGACCGTGCGTAAACTCTGGATCATTGCAGCGGTTGTCCTGGTGCTGCTTTTGGCAATCCTCTTCGTCCGTTTCCGCAAGAGAGCGGTGGGCACGGCCACCGGCTTGGCCCAACCAGTTCCTGCCACTCCCACTCGCCAGCACATCGATCCCGCGCCGGAGATTTCTCTTCAGATCAACCATATTGATGAACTTGCGCTTTATCGCGGCACGCCTATGGTGCTTGACGTCCGCGTCGTCAATCATCAGGCCCTGATCGCCGATGCCCAGGAGATATCGGACCGCGTTTACATGCAACAACTCCAAGCCGCCGCGAATCGTGGCGAGATACCGAAGGAGCGCGTCGAAGCCACGATCACACGGATGGATCTCGCGCCCGAAGTCGGCGCGATCAGCCTGGGCGAGGACACATCCCCATGGGACTCTTTCCTGAAGTTGTCCCAGCTATTGCCAGATGGGACGCTGCACTCTCTCAACTGGACGACAAAGCTGGTTCGGCCGGCTCAAGCAAAGCGCATTACGCTCACCGCGCAGACTGAAGCAGAACTGACGTTTGTGGTTGAACCATCCTCGGCTGAGCAGATTCCGCCCGGAGAATACCCCCTAGTCGCCGCGCTCAATGTACCCGCAAACCGTGACGCCACGCCTGGAACTTGGACTGGGCAAGCGAACTCAGATCCGGTGAAAGTCAACATCCTCGACAAACCGGCTCGCTTGACCCCAGGGGATGAGGAAAAACTCGACTTGTACTTCGCCGCCTACTTCTATGAAATTGGCGATTTCGTTGAAGCCGCGAAGCGCGCCCAGTCTGCTTTGGTGGTGAACCCCAATTCCATAGCAGCGGCGATTGCTATCGGCGAGGCCAGGAAAGCACGTGGTGACCTCAAGGGTGCCCTGGAAGCCTTTCAGAAAGCTACGTCTGAGTATTATCGGCAGCGTCCCAAATCTTACGAACCGCCCACGCTCCTGATTTCGAGAATCGCCGACATCGAAGCAGCAATGGTGGGTGAGTCGCCCTCCGGATCGCCACCCTAGGGCTCGAGTCAAAAAGATCTCCACACCAGTCTGTAGAGCAGTGACCTATTCCAGATCTTGCTGCCCAGGAGGCAATATGAATCTCGTCTGTCGAATTGCGATCAGTGTCGTGTTTTGCGCCCTCTCCGCTACCTTGCTTTCCGCCCAGGCTCACGACATGCCGGGCAGCAAGGATCATCCTTTGATTTCCCGCTATCCCGGTTCGGTCATCGATGACTATGCTGTGAAAGCGTACGACGCGTACACGTTGCCCCTGGGAAAAATGGGGCAGGGAGAACTTGCGAAAAGTCAGCCGCTGGAAGGCAAGTTCACGCGCATTCACTATGGCATTCCCGCGGGGCGCTCCACGATGGAGGTGTTGCGGAACTACCAGGACGCTCTGCAGCACGCCGGATTTCAGACCCTGTTTACTTGCGCCCTGGCACAGTGCGGTACGGGCTATATCGAAGGCCAGACCGGATGGTGCGGCGGTTGTTCCGCGCGCCATATGTCGGCCAAGCTCTCCCGGCCAGAGGGGGACGTGTATGTGAGCCTCCACGTCGAACAGGATAATGACACGACTCCCGCATGGGCGGAGATAGTCATCGTTGAAATGAAGCCGATGGATTCCGGCCTCGTCACCGTAAACGCCGATAGTCTGGCCAGTGATATTTCCCGCACTGGGCACGCCTCCGTTTACGGCATCTATTTCGATTCCGGCAAAGCGGATGTTAAGCCCGAGTCCGATGGCACACTCAAGGAAATCGCCGAGCTCCTCCAGAAGAACGCGCAACTGAGACTTTATGTCGTGGGCCACACGGACAACGTTGGCAATCTGGCTTCTAACCAGGACCTGTCGCAGCGGCGCGCCGATGCGGTCGCGCAGTTGCTTTCAGCAAAATATGGAGTGCTGGCGGCCAGGCTGAGGGCCATCGGCGATGGGCCGTCTGCGCCGGTTGCTTCCAACGACAGCGAAGAAGGCCGCGCGAAGAATCGTCGCGTTGAACTCGTGAAACAGTAAGAAGGATTGCGGTCGGATAATAGGCAAACGGTAGTAACCCCGGCGGGCTGAGACTTTTTGAATGCAAGTGGCGAAGGCACACCGGCTGCGGACTCAATCCGCCCATGTGTTTCCTCTGACGCATACAAAATGAATTATTTATTGGCTTCGTTCTCAACAAGTTCCTTTGCTACGAGGCTGCGATCGATCGCAATCCAGGTCGCGTCATACACCGGCTGGAGCGATTGCAACGCCGCCGCATTGGGGAAGAAGGTCCTGCCCGCTCTGGAGTGACCGGGTCTGATTTTGCGATGCCGGCTAGCTCGCGCTCAACGACGTACTTGGGCATTTGTGTTCCTCTCCTGGTGGCGTTTCGGACGATATAAAAGGGAGACGCACGCAAAGGCGGCGTCTCCCGTTGTTCTATTCATGTGGGCAGCTCACGTGGTCGTTCCAGTCCACGAAGTTGCCCTGCGGGTTGTCCCTCCAGGCCCATACGTGAAGCTCGAAGAACAGAGCCGGGACGCCGTAGCGGTTGGGAGCATCGATGAGCAAGAACGTCTGGCCTTCGAGCACCGGCCGACTCCCCCGCCTTGGGGAAGACGGTCCTGCCCGCTCTGGGTAAATCACGGCGTTGGAGAGCGCGAGTCCGCCCCTCGTCCTCCTGCGTTTGAAGATCCGCCGAGAACGAAGACTGCTTAGAATCTCTAACAAACCCACGGGACTCAGCTGGCTTATTTTCATCGTGCGTGCATAAAGTTGTTCCACTGGGGCAAGGTGGCGACTGGACGCCGCTAGCGCGATGGGAAGCTACTAGGCACGGTGATAAGACAGGCTGCGACAATGGAACGAATTGTAAACACCGAGCGCACTTAGATATGTCTGATCTGTCGGCCAACGGTAGTCCGCTTCCTGGCTGTTTTGAGGAGCCAGTGTGAATCGTCTCGAAAGGGTAAAACAACCGGCACAATGTTTACTCCCAAACTGGAGATCCTCCCGCCTGCGCGACGCAGACTTTGGGACGAACTGAGGCATACTCCCAAACATTTCGTGCTCTATGAGGGAACTGCTCTGGCCCTGAGGCTGGCGCACCGAAGCTCCGAAGATTTTGACTTCTTTTCGAATTATTCATTTGCCTTTTTGCGCAAGGCGATTCCATACCTGCACGATGCCGAAATGAGCCAACTTGAGGCGAACACACTGACCGCCATCGTGGATCGGGCCGGACCCGTGAAAGCCTCCTTCTTCGGGGGCCTCGCGTTGAATCGCATACAAGATCCTGATCTGACACCAGACAACGGAATACAAGTCGCGTCACTGCTCGATGTCGCTGCGACCAAACTGGCGACGATTCAACAACGCGCACAAGCCAGGGATTACCAGGATATTGCGGCGATCATTCCTGCAGGGATTAGTTTGTCTAGCGCTCTAGCGGCTGCCTCGACTGCGTATGGAAAACAGTTTAATGGCGCCCTAAGTCTAAAAGCACTGACCTATTTCGCGGACGGGGACTTGCCACAGCTCAGTTCTGGTACTCAGGAGCAACTCCGCACTCTGGCTGCTCAAGTCAACTTGCAACAGATTCCAGTCCTCCAAGGGAAGACCGGTGATCTGCAGATGGTGGCGAAGCGAGTTGTATGGTTCAAGAAGCCCGAAGACGCGCTGCAAGACACCAAACTTTTTCTTGCGCATGTGATGACCTACGGGACGCTCAGCGACATAACGACGACGCTGCACTACTTTTCGGAGAGCGATTTCGAATCGGTCCTTGACGATCCACCTCCTGGGATCTTTGACCATCGTTCATGGACATACTGGAATGTGCGTTATCGTCGCGAACTGGTGCCCGCCTTACCCAGGCGGAACTTTGCTTTATTCGAGCCTGGCGTCGGCCCCAGCCACGGTTAGTTTGTGACAGCGACACCTGCCACGGTCAAGGGTCCGCCCGTACCACCGGTGGAGGTGGCTTGGGTGCCTTCAAACTTGTTACAGCTTCAAGCCACCAAAGCCACCAAATTCGCGGATCATATCGGCAAGCGCTATGCCTCTCCGCTTTCGCTCGCCTCATCGTCCATGCCTTGCGCTTCGTCACTCTTAGACCTGGACCCATCGCCCGTGTGTGCATGCGCTCCGTCGCGAATTTCATCCTGTGTACGTGATCCGGTTGGGTCAGTGTCAACAGACGTGCGGCTCGCCTGCTCTGCGAGTTGCTGCTCGAGTCTCGCCAACCAGCTCTGCCGATAAGGTGGTTGTGGCTGTCCTTGTTCAAATCCTCCTCTCATACAACAATCGCGACGGCGAGGTCGAACGTTCCGGCGAGACGATCTGCGCCTACGGCTAGAGGCCGATCCGGTCATGGCAGCGCCCATCGATCTCTTCGAGGACGGAATGCAACTTCACTTGCAGTGCTGGTCGGGGGGTTAATCCTGCGTCCGACTAGGCCCACCTAAGACCAGATCAAACGCACTCGGTAGGCTCCGATTTGGAACTGTTGGTTCTATAGAAAACACACCAGAGGCCGTATCAGGAAGGAGGAACTGCAATTGAGTTGCAGGGTGAAGATTGGACAGTCCAGTCCAATTAGGAGTAAATAATGAACTCATCCTGCACGCAAGAACACTTTTCAAATCAACCGTTATGGCTTGGTATTAGGAATTCCAATTCTCTCTGCCAGCCTCACCAACTCGGCTAGTGAATCCGCGCCCATCTTTCGCATCAGCTGGCCACGATGGACCTTAACCGTGGTTTCGCTAGTTCCAATTTCCCCGGCGATTTGTTTATTGAGTAAACCGGAAACCACAAGAGGCAACACTTCGAGCTCCCGCGGCGTCTGCGATTCCCAGCGCTGTTGAAGAATTGCAATTTCCGCCTCGTGTTTCCGCTTGGCGCGATTCCGCTCCAACGCCACATGAATCGCATCCAGCAGATCCTGATCGTGGAACGGCTTAGTCAGAAACTCAACGGCGCCCGCCTTCATGGCTCGCACCGTCATCGGAATATCGCCGTGGGCAGCGATAAAGATGATTGGAATATGAACATTGGCCGCCGCTAATTCGCGCTGGAAATCGAGGCCACTGATTCCAGGTAACCTGGTGTCGAGTACGAGGCAACTCGGAGCATCCGGTCGTCTACTGCGCAGAAGCTTCTTTTGGCGATCCGAACAGCTCTAGATTCTGCAACTGCGTGGCGACCTGCCCAATCACTGAAACACGAGAAGTGGGATCCACGTCAAGCGTCTGCTCTCGTCACTATCACTCAAGAATGGCATGAACGATAGACAAGAACGATCAGCGCAATCAATGTTGGGATTAGAAAGAGGATAAACCCGCCATGCGCGCCATCCCCCGGGTGTTCCTCAAAGTCAGACTCGACACTACTAAGGGTCGGGCCGATCCACTTGCGCAGAGAAGGTCGAACTTCCACCGGCGCAACTGTCAACGGTTGCTGCCTGTGCCTCTCGACTCGCCGAACCGGAAGCGTTCTACTACCATAGTAAGCAACTGAGTCGTGCCGCTGCTGCCGGTGCCTCCTAACCCGGCGAATCCCGAGGTAAGCGCCGCAGCCAGTACAGGTCACAGTCATCTCGCCCGACACCATCGTCGCACCACACGAGCACTGAAAGCGGAATTGTCTTTCGACAGAAGTTTCTGGCGCCATGCTTCTTCCTCCAACCCCGGACGTGTTCAGAAGTTGACTGCTAACTATTGATCACGTCGTACACGTATAGCCCTAAGAAGTACGCGCAGAACAACCAGAATATCGTTAAAACGGAAAGCACAACGGCATTCAACATCTCTCCGGCGTCTCCTTGTTCAAATAGACCTGCTAAGCGCGGAACCGCCTTCCAGTATTGTCTGTGCGTTCCAATCCGAACGATGTTGAGTGCCTTGGCGCAATTGGCACACGTCACTGCTTTCCCGGTCGCTTCGATAGGTGCGCCACAGAAACAGCAATCAAAGCCGTACTTGACAATGACGTCCGCGTGTCCGCGCCTCATGGCTCTGCGAACGCCGACAGCCTGACCGCAATCGGTGCACGTCGCCGTATTCTCAGTTGTGACGATGGTTGCACCGCACGCACACTGAAAGGTGTAGATTCGCTCGGCAACACTCTCGACAACCTTATTCCTCCAGCGCCAGCCCTTACTGGCGCTTCCCTGCGGAACCGTAGTCCAGTGTTGTCGGTGTCTCTTAACCCTCCGGATTCCAAGGATCTGACCGCAATAGGCACAGGTCACCGTCTTCTCGGTTGAGAAAATGAATGCGCCACAAGAACATCGAAGTTGGTACTCGACAACGACTTCCGGTGCGATCGTCGGTGTCATTCGCTGAGGATCCGGCCAAAACTGCTTCCCCACAGCATACGCCGTGCCCGCGAGCTTTATTCAGGGAAAACTCTTCAGTGTGCTTGCGGGACAATCGGGTTGTTAAAAATCGCAACAATCGGAACTCCCGAACGGTTTCACTGCGGCAAGCAGATCGCCAGCTACGTCGGTCTGGTTCCCGAAGAAAATCCAGTGGCGATCGGCGCCGGTTGGGACACATCAGCAAGCAAGGCAACATACTACTGCGCTTCCTGCTGGTGGAAGCGGCGTAGGTGACGGTGCGCAGCCAGCCGGAGTGGCGCAACAAGTTCTTTCACCTCGCCATGCGGCGTGGACGGAAGATCGCCAAGGTGGCCATGGCGCGAAAACTGGCGGTGCATCTGTACTGGATGTGGCGCCAGGGCTGCGGCTACGGCCTGTGGCAGAAGCTCGGTGGGAAATCCCGGACATCCCGAGGGTGTGCAGTAAATCACCGACGTAATGATTGGGCATCCCGCTCCCTGTTGGTGACGGATTTCGAATAAAAGGAATCTTGATCGCGGTGAGTGATCGAAGAGATGGCTGGGTCGGACCGAGTTCCTGACCCTGACGATTCAAAGCGAGCCCAGGTTGGAAACGCGCAAACCTTCTACGAGAGCGAAATGGCGCTCTTCTATGAGTGCATACAGAGGTGTGCTCGAAAACATCCTTGACACCGCCGATATTGTTAGAGATCGGGATGTTTCAACCGTCGCCGCATCCTGGAGAGCCATCCTGCCGAATCGTCAATTAGCGAAAGTGTACAGTTTTGAACAGACATCGGTAGACGATCCGGCGAAAATCTCAGAAAAATCTGATGGATGTCTAACGTTTTGCTTCGCAAAAATGCATGACGATTAAAGGGTGACAATGAATCGTATTCGACAGCCCGCAGAACCTAAGGCGGAGGTTGTGGAATGCGCTATCGTTGAATTGTTGGAAATAGCCCAACGCCAAGGCATCACTCCGGATGATTTTATTCAATTGCTGGACTCGGGAATGCAGATATCAGATTTCTTGGCAGCGATGACTCCGCTTGCAAACGCCAACGATAGCAGCGATTGCGATTCTTAGGCATTGACGATCGCCCGCGAGTTGTTGGCTTCCCATCTTCTCCTCTCTTCGCTTTCGAGGAGGCTGCAGTCCAGCCGCTAGCACGATTACGTAAGTATTACGGAGACCGCAATTCATATTGAGGAATCTCGACATCCAATCAAGTAGTGAAGGGTACTATGAGCATCCGGGCACTCACCAAACAGCAGTCAAGCGGCAACCAGGTTAACTGGGTAACATCTTTTTTTATGGCGGCATTCCACATTGGGGCGATTGCGGCGCTGTTCTTCTTTACATGGAAAGCACTCTTGGTTGCGGGTTTTCTGTGGTGGGTGTCTGGAAGCTTGGGCATAGGAATGGGCTACCACCGGCTCCTCACGCACCGAGGGTACAAGACCCCTAAATTGGTGGAATACTTTCTAACCGTCTGCGCAACGTTGACACTTGAAGGCGGACCGGTGTTTTGGGTAGCGACGCACCGCATCCACCACCAGTACGCAGACAAAAAGGGTGATCCGCACTCGCCGCTGGATGGCACGTGGTGGGCGCATATGGGCTGGATCTTGACTGGAAAGTCCCTGCATCACGACACCACGACACTGGCGCACTACGTGCCCGATCTCGTGAAAGACAGATTCCACGTGTGGATCACGAAGTACAACTACGTCCCAATCATCGTGCTGGCGCTCACGTTGCTCGCAACGGGTGGACTGCCATTCCTGATGTGGGGCATTTTCGTGCGGACAGTGCTCGGCCTGCATGCCACTTGGCTGGTAAATTCCGTGACACATATGTGGGGTTCACGCCGTTTCCCCACGCACGACATGTCCACCAATAACTGGTTAGTGGCTCTGCTCACCTTCGGGGAAGGCTGGCACAACAACCACCACGCCCATCCCACGTCGCCCCGTCACGGTCTTAAATGGTACGAAGTTGACATGAACTGGTACGGGATCTGGACTCTAAAAATGTTAGGGCTTGCCGAACAAATTAAGGCCGTGAAATTGCCAACATCAGCGCAGGAAGCAATTTCTACCAACTAGGGCGACCTCTTGGTCCTAGTTTTTCACATCATGCCCTCTGGCGCTTCTTTTGTGTTGCTGCCGATTCGTGTCCCATCCTGTTACGTGGCTGTTTTTCACAGTTGGCTCAAGTTCCGCTCGTGAGGCTCAACTGTCGAAATCAACTTCGGGCCGAGATCAACGATGAAAATCGCGATACTAGGTCAAGACTGATGATGAATGACCACGCCTCGAGAACAGATGTGCGCAGCCACGCGCCAGCTGAACAACGCTGCGGTGATCCTAGGTTCGTAACGAGTTGGCGCGGGTGGCATTTTAATTCGTGCGTGGCGTCGCGCTGGCGAGGGCGAGAATCACTCCGGCGAACAGCAGCGTGTCGAAGAAGTAGTTGATCCCCTCAACTTTGACTGCGGTGCTCGGGTCTAGCATCGATGCGATCAGGATCGGCCCATAGATGAATAAGACAAGCAGCAGAATCCAGGTACCGAGATAAGTTGCCGCCATTCGCATCTTCCTGGCCAGCAGAATGCTTACACCGGCGACGAGCAGAATCGCGCCCGTCAGATAGCCGACGAGCAGGCGTGCCGGAATCCACGTGGGCGTTAGTTTTTCGAGCGGCACTCCGAGTGCGCCCTCGGGGTGCAGAAAATGCTCAACACCATAGAATATGGCCGCGATCCCGATTATCACGCGGCCCACCGTGATGAGCTTGCTTCCGCCTTGCCCTCGGCCTTGCTCGCGCATTGCATTTCCCGCGAGAATCCAGGCTCCGCCCGCGAACGAACTTTCGCGGAGGACCAACGTCCATACAAACCTGTCTCTGGGGTGGGCGAGAGCTCCCCGGGGGTCCAATATCGCTACGAAAAGAAACATCATGATCCCGAACAGCAGGCCGGACCAGCGCACCTGAATTTTTGTGGCGATGCTCAAGGACGCGGCGAG
>Ga0209580_10000244_pt1 | contig 33715 bp, 27 predicted proteins | sample Coa_R1_5_FD_187153 | JGI IMG/M metagenome (GOLD analysis project Ga0209580, IMG submission 187153) | Surface soil microbial communities from Centralia Pennsylvania, which are recovering from an underground coalmine fire - Coalmine... | ecosystem: Environmental > Terrestrial > Soil >... | reverse complement strand
GTACAAGGGAAGAATCTGGGCGGAATCGAGCAACTGATGCGCGATGCGGTGGCGCTGGATCGCGCGGGCGTGGCTTGCCTTTATCTAGAGGGTATTCCGCGGGAAGTGGCGACGATGATTACGGCGGAGGTGAGCACGCCTACGATCGGGATCGGCGCCGGGCCGGAGTGCGATGGGCAGGTGCTGGTGTTTCACGACATTCTCAGCCTCACTTTTGGTCCGCCCGCGAAATTCGTGCGGCGGTATGGGGATGCTGCGGCATTGATCACGCATGCGGTGCAGGCGTTTCGGGCGGATGTGCGGTCGCGGCAGTATCCTTCGGATGAGGAGTCGTATCATCTGCCGAAGGAGACACGATCGGCGCTGGAGACGGTGCTGGCGCGGAAGCGGGCGATGGGGCGGTAACTTCGTTTCCGCGGATTGCGCGGAGGAACGCGGATTTAAGGCTTCTTCGGGCCAAAAGCGTTCAATTTCGCTCGAAAATCTTTTGGGAAAGTTCTTTAGGAAGTAAAAATCCCCACCCTGTCGCAAAATGCGCGACAAGGATGGGGCACCCTAGAGTTTTTTATTTGTCCGCACCTCTTGGACACTTACGATTACGGAACCTGGGCGGGTTGTTTTCCGTATCTTCCTGTGGGGGTAATTGGGTCTTTTCAGAGTCGCTAATTCACTGACGCACTGGTGAGTGCTACGCTATTGGGAGGTAGATATGGTTCTGGCACACTTTTTCTTTTTCCCGTTCTTTGGCTTCGGCACGCTGATGTATTTTCTGCCGTCGATCATTGCGCTGGCGCGAAGCAAGCGCGATCTGCTGGCGATCTTTCTGCTGAACCTGTTCCTGGGATGGAGCGTGATCGGGTGGATCGTGGCGCTGGTGTGGGCGGCGAAGAGTGACGTTCCCGCGGCGGCGAGGTATTACCGGTAGTGATCCCTCGGCGAACCTTGTGGCTATTGATTTTTCTCTTCGCTTTGGCCGGGTGCACGCAGCAGCCGGAACCGCAAGCGCCCGATCCACAGACCATTCTGCAAGCGATCCCTCCTGCAGACTCTGCGAAGTACCAGCACATACAGGACATGAAGAAGTGGCGGAATCCTTACCTGATCGTGCGCGCCGACGGAGTGATGCTGTTCGATTCGGCGGATAGTGCTGAGATTCTGGTAAAGCCGGAAGATTTGCTGCCGGCGCTCGCAAAGTTGCCGGCCTCGTACTGGCCTTATGGACGGGTAGTGGCAGCGCAGGAGAATGGCGTTCGCGGATCCGAGCAAGACGGCGTGGCGATTCGGCGGAATAAGGGCATTGTAGGTGGATTGCTGCAGGGCGCGCATATTGCGGTTGAGTGGGTGCCTGCGGCATGAGTCACCAGCATAGTACTCACCATCGGCCAAAGACGTGTCGAGCTTCGCTCGACGGACAGCCGGGGGCGGCTGTCCCCACATTCAAACCTTGAAGCTCTTTTCAACCGTCGATCAAATGAGAAACGCTTCGCGCTCCGCGCGGGACGCGGGCAAGGCACTCGCCTTGGTCCCCACGATGGGAGCCTTGCATGAAGGGCATTTGTCGCTGGTTCGAGCTGCGCGGGCGGCTCGCGATGTGGTGGCGGTTTCCATCTTTGTGAATCCTACGCAGTTTGGGCCCAATGAAGATCTCGCGAAGTATCCGCGGTCATTTGAGCGCGACTGCGAGATGTTGGCACGCGAGGGAGCGGAATTTGTATTTGCGCCGTCAGTGGAGGAGATGTATCCGGCGGGCGCGGTGACGTGGGTGACGGTGGAGGAGTTGAGCGGGAAGCTGGATGGGCGTTCGCGGCCGGGGCATTTCCGTGGGGTCACGACGGTGGTGTCGAAGTTGTTTCACATCGTTGATCCTGAGAGAGCGTTTTTCGGGCAAAAGGATGCGGCGCAGGTGGCGATCATCCGGCGGATGGTGCGGGATTTGAACCTGCCGGTGGAGATTGTGGTTTGTCCGATTGTGCGCGAGGCGGATGGGCTGGCGATGAGTTCGCGGAACGCGTATTTGAGTGCGGAGGAGAGGAAAAGGTCGCTGGTGCTGCATCGGTCGTTGGAGCGGATTCAGCAGTTGGTGGCATCGGGAGAGAAAGAAGCGGTGCGTCTGGTGGCGGCCGGGCGCGAGGAATTCGCGCGAGAGAATGGGGTGCGGTTGGAATATTTCGAAGTGGTGGATCCGGATACTCTCGATCCCGTGGCGGATGTATCGAGTGGGGGCCTGGTGGCGGTGGCGGCTTATGTCGGAGCTACGCGGCTGATCGACAATGTTCTGCTCCGGGCAGGCTGAAAGCAATAACCACGAAGGGCACTAAGGATCACGAAGGAAAATCTCGAGAGCGGAAGTGTTGGTGAAGAGCGGTCTCGCTTGATCTGGGGGAATCTTGTCAATAGGAAGAACTTACTCGATCGGGCTCAAGTACTTGGAAAGACTGGGAAAACAAAGTTTGGAATTTTGCCGGGTAAATATGCTCAATTTGCTATCCTGAAAGTAGAGAGTAGAAATCGACAAGGCGCGGCCTTCGGGTCGCGCCTTTTCCATTGCTCAGAGGGTAGGCAGGAGCTCAGAGTGTTGGATAGTGCGATCAACGGCGGATGGATATCGCGTGGCAACGCGCAGCGATACTGTTCCGCGGTTAGGCTAAATGCCTGTATCCACAAGCCGACACGGACCCTCTTATCCTGGATAGGGATCGAGAACGTAAGGCGCCGAGACGTCAGCATACAGCCAGGGATCGTACCAATAAGGCGGCCACGCCCAGAACGGACTCCAGGAGGACCACCCGAAACCCCAATCCCAGCCCCATCCAAGTCCCCAACCCCAGCCCCAGTTCCAGCCTGGCCAGCCCCAACCCCATCCACCTCGCCAGCCGCCGCGCCATCCCCAGTTGTTGCCGCGCCAGGAAAAACTGCTGGAAACCAAGCCGGCGCGGTTGAAGGTCGTGGTTGTGGACGCACGAGCAATCCCGGTGCGTGGTGCGGCGAAGGAGCGCCACTGTCCGTCGGCTACCGCCGCATGGTTCGGCGCGGCGCTAGACCTTGCTGGCATGGAGGAGGCGCCGGAGCGGGCCACAGCGCCTCCCACTCCCTCGCGACCGGCAGTTCTGGAGTTGCCGGACGCGAACTGATGCCATCCGGGAGATGTGTCGCGGGAGTTGTGACCTTCCCAAGACCATGGATGTCCGGCACTCGCACCGACTGGGGCACGGGAACCAAAGCCAGGCCCCGCGGACGATCCCCGACCGCTTAAGCCGGGAGCACCGCCATGATAGCCGCCGCCATAACCGCCGCCGTGGAGGCCGCCAGAGGAGGCGCCTCCGCCGTGGAAACCTCCACCGCCCCCGGCGTGCGAGCCTCCGCCACCGCCACTGTGACCACCACCATGCTGAGCGAAAGCGGACGCGGAAAGGAATACGAGAGCAAGGAACGTGGCTCCTGAGAGAAGGGCTTTCAGCAAGCTGGATCTGTTCATAAGGCACCTTCCACCGGCAATGTCAGGATGGCTGGGTTGCCGCAGGGGTAATCCTATACTCGTTGAGAACCCGATTTCAGGTTAAAAGTTGCACGAATCGTTTCGAGGGCGCTGCCAGAAGCTCACTCGTGATAGCGTCTCTAGCGGCTAAAGCCGGCTGATGTTGCGGCCTTTGGAGGCAACGGCTGGAAGCCGTGCCCTTTCAAGTCGGCTCGCGCTGACATTTCTCAGTATCCGGCTATCTAGGGAGCGGGATTGGCGGCGAGGCGGCTGGGTTCGGGCGTCATGCGCTCGCGCACGAGATTCTCGACCTGCGTCCAGATGTGGGGATCGCATTCGGCCTGCATGTGACTTGGGGTGATGATGCGATCAAACCAGGAATATCCGTCGCAGCGGACCGGCGTCAGCCGGTAGTCGAAACGATAGGTCCCGAGGATCCGGGTTTTGGAATCGTCGGCAGCCTTGATTGTGGAGCGGCCATGGATGATTCCGTGCGGCTGGTAGAAGTTGACTGCTGCTGCCACGTTTTCAGGGATGACGGCATCATTCTGCCAGGGCTTGGCGACGCTATCGACCTGGACCGTCAGCATCACTGGGACGCCGAGGCGATTCAGTTCGCGCGCGAGGATCACCGCGGCAGAGCCGCCCCAGCTGTGGCCGAAGAGCATAATGTGCGCCGCGGCTTTTTCATCGTCGCTCAGCACACCGTCATGGTTGGCATCAAGCAAGCGAAAGATCGTTTTGAGGGCTGTCTTGCGATGGCGGTTCTCGAAAACTTCGATGAAAGCATCTTTGGGGGAATTCTGCTGAAGAAGCCGTGCGACCTTGACGGGGTTATGGTGCGCATTGTCGTGGCGGAGGAATCCGCCGACGAAACCGACAAGGATGTAGGTAGGAGGCTGCGAATTGCGGACGCTTCCGCGCTCGGCGGCGAGGACCGCTGGAGTCAAAACCGCGATCAGGAGGAGCACCGAGACAAGAGGACGGGTTCCAACGAAACGATGCACGTGGAGCTTCCTGACCGATAAGATGACTCAGCCTCGAGAAGGGATGCGGCTGAAACCACGGTGCAAGCTGAATCGCTTCCCTGAAAAAAGCGATCTCGCCACAAGCCTTGGCCGGCAAGGCTTTTGGCCTGTTCCAGCCCGAGCGCAAGTGTACACCCGCTGTCAACCGTCGTCTTTGCGCCGGAATGGTCTTAAAGCCCGCAAGGAAGTCGACGCAGATCTTTTGATTGCAGAAACGAATCGGTTTCCGGCGATGAAATAACGCAAAGGCACGTCGGCGGCTTTGGTGATGCCGATGCGAGGAGTCACCGCAATCCGGCGGGGGCGGCTGGCGTCGTCGCCGATCCAGAGGCCGGCCTCTGGAGAGGTCAAATCGCGATCGTTATCGCGGACGCGCGTGATGCCAAAGGCCTGGCAAAGGCGGCCGGGGCCGGCGGTAAGTTTCGGCCAGTCTTGGGGGCCGCGAAGTTCGATGCGTCGAGCGCTCGCCATTTCTTCGATTCCTGAGAGTGGCTCCAGGGCGCGAAAGAGGACGCCTCCCGCTTTGCCTTCGGGTTCGCAGGAAACGTTGAGGCAGTAGTGATTTCCGTAGATGAAGTAGATATAGGCATGGCCGGGAGGACCGAACAGCACTGCGTTGCGCAAGGTGCGGCCGGCGGCCGAGTGAGCGGCGGGATCTTCGGTGCCGAGGTAGGCTTCTACCTCGACGATGCGGGCGGTGAGTTTTAGAGCTGGGAGCTCTCGGATCAGGATTTTGCCCAGGAGTTGGCGGGCTACGCGGCGGGGGTCACGAGTGAAGAAGGCGCGGGGGAGGGGATGGATTCCGGCAAGGGCGCTCGGGGGTTTCGAACGGGGCATGCAGGGGAACATGGTAAATGGACTGGGGATGGTTTGTCCGGTGGATCCAAAGCCGCAGCATGAGAATGAGCTTGCAGATTCAACTCCTTATGCGGTGGAACGCGGGCTTTGCCCGCGGGACGGACGAATGCGTCCGTCCCTACACTTGCGCTCGGCTTCGCCTTTGCGGGACGGCCGAAGGCGGCCGTCCCCACATGGACCTTATATCGGTTTCAACTCGGTGTTGCGGGCTGCGGTTACGTTGGAGGGTGCGTCGTCGAAGGTTTTGCCGGGTTCGAAGGCGACCTTTTCGTGCACCGAGCCTCGCTTGCGGATGGCATCGTGCCAGCCGTCGTCCCAGGCGATGTGGGCTTCGCCATCGACTAGCGTCCAGGTGCCGTGCGGGGAGCCGATAGACTTTCTTGCGGTCCCGTCGGAATTCAAGGTAATGAAGAAATGATCGCCGTTGCCTTCGCCGACTTCCCATTTGCCTATGAAGTGGGCGCGGCCGGGCACGGTGGAACTCGCGGCCGACTCGGAGAATTCGATGTGGTCGATGTCGGCATGAAGTTTTTCGCGGTGGCCGTCTTTGTAGAGGATCGTGGCGGGGGCTTTCAGGTCGATGCGGGCGATTTCGCCTGCGGCGAGGGTTTGACGGTGGCCATCTTTGTAGACGATAACGACCGGTTCGTGATTATCAAGAGGAGAAGCGATGGCGCTCGGAACTGCGGCGACGATCAGGAGAATTGCGGCAATCGCGGTGAAATGGATGAGACTACGCATGACGTCCTCCCTGACGACCGGGTGAACAGAAACTGGCCATGAGTTGTGGTACGGAGAATCAGTGACGTTAGTTCCCGGCGGAGCATTCGTTAAGCAACGCGAGACCACATTATCTTTTGCAGCAAGATCAGACAAAAGTCAAAATCCCCACCCTGTCGCAAAATACGCGACAAGGGTGGGGCACCCTCGAGATTATTTTCGCGGTCATGACTTATTTTTCGCTGATTCTTTCAGGTATGCCAGGACCTCTTCGGCGTGGATGTTGGGCTTTATCTTTTCGAAGATGTGCTGGATCTTGCCGTCGGGGCCGATGATGAAGGTGGTGCGGGCGATGCCCATCACCTTCTTGCCGTACATGTTCTTTTCCTGCAAGACGCCGAAGGCGATGGCGACTTTTTTGTCGGCATCGGCCAGCAAGGTGAACGGCAAGGCTTCCTTGTCAGCGAATTTTTTTTGCGCCGAAGGCTTATCCGGGGATATGCCAAGCAGCACGGCGCCGGTCTTTTGAATCTGTTTATATGAGTCGCGGAACCCGCGAGCTTCTACCGTTCAACCAGGCGTGCTGGCGCGGGGATAAAAGAACAGAATGACGGTTTTGCCGCGCAGGTCTTTCAGCGATACATCTTTGCCGTTCTCATCCGGCAGAGTAAACTCAGGGGCTTTATCATTAACTTTCATGACAATACCTAACGTCAGATCAGAAGTAGAAATCAAGACCAGCCAATCAGCGTTTGGGCGGCTAGCTTTCTGGAAGATTCTACAACGTCGAATCGCGAGGGGTAGTGCAGCACTGGTTACGCTGGTCGCGTGTGTTGCCGGGAGCGCGATTGCGGCGGGCGCGCAGGAGGAGCGGCCGCAGATTATCCCGGGAGAGAGAAAGGCTCCGAAGAAGAAAGATTCCGGGCCGCGGGCGGTGGGAGTGCTGCAGATGGCGGCGAATGGCAAGGCATCGCTGGTGCCGATCGCGATCCTGATCAACGGGAAGTTCTGGGACGCGAGCGCGTACAAGGCGGATCCGGTTCCAATGGCGCTGGACTCGGGCACGGTCTATGAGGCGGAACGCGCGGGAAATTCGCTGGGACTGTTCACCGTGTCCAGCGCGCTGCACAGAAATAGTTCGGCGCCGGGCGCTTTGGCCAGTTGGATCGGGACCGGGGCGTTTCGTCCGAACGGGTCGGAACCGGATACAAAGGCTGCAAAAGCCGAACCGGTGCCGGTCGGAATCGATACGAGCGAGGGACCACCGAGATTGACGCGGGACCCGTCGGCGAAGGACAAGCCGCCGGACAGTGCAGCGCCATCATCGGGAAATGCGCCAGCGGGATCGAGCGCGCCTGCAAGTGCGCCCAAGTCGAGTGGGCCATCCAGTGACGAGCCGCCGCGTTTGAGCAAACCGGCGTCGGCCCCGGAGCCGCCAGCCGATTCGGGGCCAGGCGCAAAGCCGTCCGGGTCGGACAGCGACTCCAAGGCTGGTGATGCGAAACCGGGTCAAGCTAAGGCGGACGATAAAGCAAACGTGCCCGCATCGGACAGCGGAGCCAGTGAAGCGAACCGTCCGCGACTGCGGCGCGGGAAGCCGCCGGAAGTGGTTGCGGATGAGGATGTGCCCGGGTATAGCAAGGTTGGCGCCAAGTTGAGGTCGACTGATTTGAGCAAAAATCCCGTCGCGATGCAGGGAGATGTGCAACTGATCCCGGCGATTTCCGATGCGCGGGGATCCGAGATCCACTCGTTTGTCTTTCAGTGGTTGAAGGGTGAGGAAGACGATCGGCGGAAGCAGATGACGGATCTTGCGAAGGAACAGCTTCGCATCTACATCGGGGCGAGAGCTAAGGCTGATACAAGCGCCAAGACGGTGCGCCCGGGGGCAGCGAAGAGTACGGTGAAAGATCCGATTCTTGAGAACGTGCACATGGTTGCGTATGATTTGTGGCTTTCGAACCAGCCGGTGATCGTTCTCACCGCGGAGGGGCACAAGGATCCGCCGGCGGTGGGAGTGGCTCACTCGGAGGTTGAGTCCGAGATGCAATACTCGGTGGTGCTCGTGGCGTATCCAGATATTTACGGTAATTTGCACAAGCTGCATGTGGGAATTACGGATAAGTTCCATTTGGATATGACACCGCGGCTGGAGCTGATCGACGCGCTTGATGCCGACGGAGACAACCGCGGTGAGTTGCTGTTTCGGGAGACTTCCGATCAGGGAACGGGATGGGTGATTTATCGGCCGACGGCGGACAAGTTGTGGAAGATGTTTGATAGTTTGAGGCCGGAGTAGGAGTTCCTTAGTAAGGCGTGCCGTGCGCTGAAAGCGGACTCGGTTTGGTCCATTTCCATTTTCCCGGCACTGCCGTGCCGGGCTCTGCATTCCGCCGCTACGCGGCTCCTCTGTAGTCTGTGACGCCATGGTTGACGCCGCCGTCGCTCGAGAAAGAGGCTGTGGCACCTCGAGCAATTAACGCAAAGTTCCTTGGTAGTTACGAAACTTTCCACTAGAATGCCCGGCTGACTGGCCAGACGAAAGAAGGTTCATGCGCGTGGACAAAGTTCGGATTGTGCTCATCGCAGCGGTGACGATGGCGGCCCTGGCGGCCGCTCAGGATCAGGACTTCAGCAAAGTGCAGATCAAGGTCACCAAGGTGGCCGGGAACGTGTACATGCTGCAGGGTGCAGGCGGGAACATTGGCGCATTGGTTGGTGAAGACGGCATTATCGTCGTGGACGATCAGTATGCGCCGCTGGCGGACAAGATCCAGGCGGCGCTGAAGGGGATCACCGCGCTGCCGGTGAGATTCATTATCAATACGCATTACCACGAAGATCACACGGGCGGGAATGCGTACTTTCAGAAGCAGGCGCCGATTATTGCGCATGACAATGTACGCAAGCGACTGGAGTCGGGCGGCGCGGCGGGGAACGGCGGGTCGGTGCACATGGATTTCAAGCCGGCGCCGAAAGAGGCTTTGCCGATCATCACGTTCGATCATGACGTGACGGTGCATTTAAACGGGGAAGATATTCGCGCGCTTTATTTTCCGGCGGGGCATACGGACGGCGACTCGGTCATCTTCTTTCCGAAGTCGAATGTGGTGCACATGGGAGATGACTTTGTGACCTACGGATTCCCGTTCATCGATGTGGATTCGGGCGGGAGCATTGATGGAATGATCGACGGCGTGGAGAAGGTGATTGCGCAGGTGCCCGCCGATGTAAAGATCATTCCGGGACATGGGCCGATTTCGAGTGTGGCAGACGTTCGAGCGTATCTGGATATGCTGAAGGGCACGCGTGAGGCCGTGGCCAAGGCGATCAAAGAGGGCAAGACGCTTGATCAGATGAAGCAGGCAAAGCTGCTTGATCCGTGGAAGAAGTATGCGGGAGATTTCATCAACGCGGATGCGTTTCTGGAGACGATCTACAACTCGCTAACGGGGCAAAAGAACGGGAAGTTCATCAAGCACAATTGAGAGGGATTCGCTCGGCGTAGGGATTTCATATTTTTGATTTCAGATTGCAGATTTTAATCACGGATGAACTCTGCAATCTGAGATCTTCAATCTGCAATTGTCTTACTTCCCCTGCATCACCAGTTCGCCGTTTTCCACCTTCATAGTGCCGACTCCGTCGGGGAGTTTCAGGCGATCGCGTTGCTCGGCGAGCTTTTTCTGAAGCGCTGGATTTACCAGTGACACGGGAACATTCAGATCTCCAACTTTGAATTCCGTGGGATCGAAGGTGGCGTAGCCGTCTTTTTCGCCGATATGGCCGGAGATGGTGATCCAGACGTCCTTGCCGCCGATTTCGGTGAGAAACTGGCCGTGGACCTGGTCGCCATCCATACTCACCTGCTGATCTTTGATGACAGGGGCGCCGCTGCCGACGTTAGAGGTTGGAGTGAGTCCTTGGGCTCCGGCGCTGCCTAATGTTTGCGCGAGCACGGCGCTGACTTCGTCGGAGTTGATGTGGACCTCGGGCTTCGAGGCGAGGGATGCGGGCTGGGCAGCATCCGGTGTGAAGGATGACTGCGGGTTGTTGGATTGAGATTGTTGAGTGGCCTGCTGGAAGTCGGCCATCTTCTGGTCGAAAGACTGGGCGTGTTCGGCGACGGCCGCGGGAGCCTGGGGCTGGGCCACGGGCGCGGGCTTCTTTAGAACCAGGATGATGGCGACCAAGGCTGCGATCAAGGTCGCGATGCTGATGATGCGGTCAAGTTTCAGTTTCATGAAAGATTCCCCGGCGGGCGGCCCGGCATAGTGGGCCCTATGTGATCGTATCGACAGGCTCGGGGGAAGATCAGATGACCAAAGTCACAGGTGGGAAGTAGTACTGGTTCCCATCGAGCGGATCAGCCGGCATTCCGCACTGGGGCTGAAGCCCGCATCTTTAGGGACCGAACGCGGCCCTGAAGGGCCGCTCTTCCACGAAACATCCCAGGGGCGTGACAGTGGAGACTCTTGCTTGCCAATTTATCCGAGCTTCTTCGTCAGCAACTCGTTCACAATCTGGGGGCTGGCTTGGCCTTTGGAGGCTTTCATGACCTGGCCTACGAAGAAGCCGAGCATCGTCTTCTTGCCGGCACGATACTGTTCGAGCTGTTTCGGGTTGGCGGCAAGAATTTCGTCGATCACCTTTTCCAGCGCTGAGGTGTCGGTGGACTGCTGGGGGCGGCCTTCTTCCTCGTAGACAGCGGGGAAATCCTTGCCGCGCTCGAAACTGATGTCGTAGAGATCTTTGAGCATCTTGCCGGAGATGGCGCCGGCCTCGACAAGATCGGCGGAGGCGGCGACGCCTTGCATCGAGATGGGCGACTGCTCGATGTTGATTCCCTTGGCTTTCAGGCGTCCCATCAATTCGCCTTGCACCAGGTTGGCGACCCGCTTGGCGTTTTTCGCCGCCTTCGCGGCCTGCTCGAATTGATCGGCGAGCGACTTGGAAAAAGTTAGGACCTGTGCGTCGTATTCGGTGATGCTGTATTCCTTGACCATGCGGGCGCGGCGTGCCTCGGGAAGTTCGGGGAGAGCACGGGCGATTTCTTTCTTCCAGTTCTCATCGACGACCAGCGGAAGCAGATCTGGTTCCGGGAAATATCTGTAATCGTGCGCCTGTTCTTTTGAGCGCATGCCGTAGGTCTTGCCTTCATTGGCGTTGTAGAGGCGCGTCTCTTGCGTGATCTTGCCGCCGGACTCGATGACGTCAATCTGGCGTCCGATTTCGTATTCCAGTGCTTCGCGAATGAAGCGGAAGGAGTTTACGTTTTTGATTTCGGTTTTGGTGCCGAACCCTTTCTGGCCGCGGGGACGCACGCTGATGTTGGCATCGCAACGCAGGGAGCCTTCCTCCATGTTGCAGTCGCTGACGCCGGCGTAAAGGATGATTTCTTTCAGGCGAGTCAGATACTCGTAGGCTTCGTCGGGCGTGGAGATGTCGGGTTCGCTGACGATTTCGATCAAGGGGACGCCGGTGCGGTTTAGGTCTATGGCCGTTTTCTCGTCGGCGTCGGGGAAGCCTTCGTGCAGGCTTTTGCCGGCATCTTCTTCGAGGTGGACGCGGGTGATGCCGATTTTCTTTTTGCTGCCCTCGCAGGGGACCTCGATGAAACCAAACTCGGCGAGTGGCTTGTCGTATTGCGAGATCTGGTATCCCTTGGGCAGGTCGGGATAGAAATAATTCTTGCGGGCGAAGATAGAGGTTTCGTTGATGCGGCAGTTCAGGGCCATGGCTGCCAGCGTGGCGAATTCGACCGCTTTCTTGTTTAGAACGGGCAAGGCGCCGGGCATCCCGAGGCAGACTGGGCAGACGTTGGTGTTGGGCGGGGCGCCGAAGCGAGTGGAGCAGGAGCAGAAGATCTTGGTCGCCGTCAGGAGGTGAACGTGGACTTCGAGTCCTATGACGGGCTCGAACTTGGGGTGAGTGGAGATGGATTTCTCGGCGGTGGTGGCCATGAAGTAACGATTATAGCGGCTCGCTTTGCGTCGCCGGACAGCCTGAGGCGGCTGTCTCTACGCGACTTGTAAGGCTAGGGATTCTGGGGGGCGTTTAAATAGTTGTCCATCGGGATCTCGAAGAATAGGAATTCATTTCCTTTTGCGTCCGCTAGTCCCGAGATATCGATCGTCGCGTTGCGCAGCGGGGAGTTTAGGTCGGAGACATCGAAGAATACGAATCCGGATTGCGTGCTGTGGGGTTCCACGGCGCGGGCGGCGAACTGCGAAGATTCGATCTCGTCCATTTGCTGTTTGGTGACGCCACCCTTCACCTTGCGCGGGAATGGGAGCGGAATGTTGGTGCTGGTCTTGGCTTGCGGGTTGGAGAGGCGACGATACAGATCGTCAGAATCGATGGGCGTGAGCTTGGAGCGATTGCCGGTGATCAGCTTGATTCGCATATTAGCGATGGAAACGGGCTGATCGCCATCGTTGGTCACGATGAAGAAAATGGGAAGGAATCCGTGATCGGCGAAATTGATGGTGAAGATTTTGGCCTTCCCGGGATTGTCGTAGGGGTCGGCGGCGATAGAAACCTTTTCGTCGCGATGAAGATCGTGCGCGGGATAGTTGAATGCAGTCTTCGCGACCGGCTTCACGAAGCTCTTGCCGGCGATCAGCAGAATCGGAGCAAGCAAGGTGTACACGACGACGATAGAAATGCGACGGATCGAACGCAATGACATGCGCTGCATGCGCTCATTATAGAAGGCAAGCCGGTCGTGGTGCCGATGGCGCGGTTTAGAATGGCTGAACTTGAGTTATATCTTCTACAGTCTGGCCCTGGGGCTGGCGATGCTGCTCAGCCTGCCTTTTTGGCTCTACCAGATTTTGCGCCATGGGAAGTACTGGCGCGGATTCTCGGAACGTATGGGGAAGGTTCCAGAGAAGTTGAAGGGTGGCTCCGGGCAGCCGGTCATATGGATCCATGCGGTCTCGGTCGGTGAGGTGCTGGCGGTCGGAGGGCTGGTTGGGCGGATACGACGTCAATTCCCGCAGTCGCGGGTTGTGATCTCGACTACGACGGACTCCGGTCAGGATCTGGCGCGCAAGCGGTTCGGCGAGGAGAATGTCTTTTACTTCCCAATGGATTTCGCGTTCGCGATCCGGCCTTATATGCGCGCGTTGCGGCCTGAATTGGTTGTGCTCGCAGAGACGGAGTTCTGGCCGAATTTCCTGCGGATCGCGCACGGCAGCGGAGCGCGTGTGGCTGTGGTGAACGGACGTATCTCCGACCGGTCGTGGCCACGCTATCAGCGCTTTCGGTGGGCTTTGCGGCGCATGCTCGCAAATGTGGACTTTTTTCTGGCACAGACCGAACAAGACGCGGCGCGGCTGCAGTCGATCGGCACCGATGCTGGACGTGTGCATGTGTCGGGGAATTTGAAGTTCGATGTCAGCTTGCCTGCACCACCCGCAATTGTTGAGACGCTCCGGCATTCTTTAGCGGCGGAGGGAGCGGGGCCGGTGCTGGTGTGTGGAAGCACCGTGGACGATGAGGAACCGCCTCTGTTGCGGGCCTTTGAGAATTTGCTGGTGAGTCATCCGCGAGCGGTGATGATTCTTGCACCGAGACATCCCGAGCGATTTGAGGGGGTTGCTACGCTGCTGCAGGAAATGGGAAACTCGGCGCACCGGCGATCGCGGTGGCAGGGAGAATCGCTGGCGGGCGGGGTGTTGCTTGTCGACACGATTGGGGAACTCGCGGCTCTTTACGCTCTCGCAGACGTCGCGTTTGTTGGGGGAAGCCTGGTGCCTCGCGGCGGACATAACATCATCGAACCGGCGCAGCATGGGGTGGCGATTGTCACCGGAAATCATACGGAGAATTTCCGCGACATCGTTGGACTTTTCCAGAGCCACGATGCGGTGCGGATCGTGGGATTAGCAGAGTTGCCACTCGTGTTAATGCAACTGCTGGACGACGACGTGGAACGCATGGCACTGGGACGGCGCGCGAAAGAGACGATTCTTTCGCAGATGGGTGCGACGTCGCGAACATTGGAGGCATTGCAGCGCCTCGTGGCACTGGATGGCGACTCGCGACCAGCCTCGGCACGGGCAGCACATAAAGATTGAATCCACTCTCCAGCATCTACGAAGTTGCCGTGCGGGCGCGCAATGCGCTCTACGACCGCAGGCGGCTGCGGGCCCGGCGCCTGGAGGGACCCGTGGTCAGCGTGGGAAATCTCTCGGCCGGCGGGTCGGGCAAGACTCCATTTGTGATGCTGCTGGGGGAGTTGCTGCAATCGCGAGGAGTGAAGTTCGACGTCCTCTCGCGAGGGTATGGGCGCGAGAGCGTGGGAGTGCTGCTGGTGGATCCGGGCGGGCTGCCGCAGAACTTTGGGGACGAGCCATTGCTGATCGCCCGCAGGTTGCAAGTCCCAGTGATTGTGGGTGAAGGTCGATATGAGGCGGGACGCTTTGCCGAAACCAGGTTCGGGGCACAATTGCATTTGCTGGATGATGGGTTTCAGCATCGGGGGCTGGCGCGGGATTTCGATATCGTGCTGGTTACGCCACAGGATGCGAGCGACCGACTGCTTCCGGCGGGGCGGCTTCGCGAGCCCTTGAGTGCATTGCGGCGGGCGGATGCCGTGGTGCTGGCGAGCGGGGCTTTGGAGGATGCATTCTCACTTCAAGGGAAGCTGGTGTGGCGGGTGAAGCGCGGGATTGTTGCCGAGGGCATCCCAGCGCGGCCGGTTGTCTTTTGTGCGATTGCTCGGCCGCAGAATTTTCTTTTGCAGCTGCGGGCTGCCAATATCGAACCAGCGGCGCAGGCGTTTTATCGGGATCATCATGCGTATAACGAGAAGGACGTGAGGGAGTTGCTCGAACTGAAGCAGCGCAGCGCTGCCGGAGGGTTTGTGACTACCGAGAAGGATGCGGTGAATCTGGGGCCGTATTTGTCGGCGCTGGCGCCGCTGGTGGTGGTTCCGGTGCGGATGGAACTCGTTGACGCGGCTAACGTCGTAGATACCATGCTGCGCAAGGTTGAGGAACGTCGGCACGGCGCATGAGAGAATTTGGTCTGCAGCCGCTTTGAACCGTGCGTGGGCGAGAGCGCCCGCGCCACACAACGCTACCGATGAAACATCCGAAAGAAGGGGAACGGCTCCGGAAGATTGTTGAGGGGTTCCCCAACATCACGATCACAGTACTGGCAGATCTTGTCGCTGACGAGTTCGTGTTCGGCGAGATCTCACGGGTGTCGCGTGAGGCGCCTGTTTTGATCTTGACGCACCGCGAGCGGACGATTGTCCCGGGGGGCGGGGCGAACGCCGCAAACAACCTGGCGGATCTGGGAGTGAACGTGCTTCCGGTGGGCATCGTGGGCGACGATGAAGCGGGACGACTGTTGATCAAGTATTTTCGGCACAAGCGGATTGCGGTAAGCGGCGTGCTGAGGGACAAGAGCTACACAACCGTGACAAAGACACGGATTCTAGCGGGCATGACGCATACATCCCGGCAGCAGGTGGTGCGAGTGGACCGGGAGCCGCAGGAGCCGCCGAACAGCCATCTCACACGCGAGTTGTATCTGGCGGCGCGGAATTATGCGCATGCTTCTGACGCGCTGCTGGTTTCCGATTACGGATATGGGGCAGCGACGCCGGCGATCGTGAGCACGCTGCGCGGGAAAGGCAAGCTGGGATCGGTGCCGATCGTGCTCGATTCGCGCTACCGCATGCTGCAGTACGAAGGCGTCACGGCGGCGACTCCGAATGAACCTGAGGTGGAAGAGGCGCTGGGGATTCGGATTGGACAGGACTGGAACAAGGTGCTGGCCGCGGGGGAACAGTTGATGGCGCGCATGAAGCTGCAATCCCTGGTCATCACGCGCGGCCGCGACGGCATGGCGGCGTTCAATCACAAGCACAAGCCAGTGGATATTCCGATTTATGGCTCGGACCAGGTGGCGGATGTGACGGGTGCGGGCGATACCGTGATCGCGGCGTTCACGGCCGCACTGGCTGCCGGAGCAACGACCGAAGAAGCGGCGCAGGTGGCCAACTATGCGGGAGGAATCGTGGTGATGAAACGGGGCACCGCGACCGTATCCCGGGACGAGTTGCTACAAGCGATTGAACAAAGCCCACCGGCCACACGATCTCATTGAACACAAGAAGCAAAATCCTGAGCCGAAGTGAGCTTCGCCAGCGGGTGGAGGAGTGGCGGCGCGCGGGCGAACGCATCACGTTGGCTAACGGGAATTTTGATTTGCTGCATGTGGGGCACGTGCGCTATCTGCACGGGGCGAAGGCGCTGGGCGGGAAACTGGTCGTCGCGATTAATTCGGATGATTCTGTACGGGCGCTGAAAGGCGAAGGCCGGCCGGTGATGCCGGAGCAGGAACGTGCAGAGATTGTGGCGGCACTGGCGGATGTGGATGCCGTCGTGGTGTTTCCGGAGATTGACGTTCGCGCCATCATTCGAGAGATTCGCCCTGATGTGCAGGTTAAGGGTACCGACTACACGGTGGATTCCGTTCCCGAACGCGACGCTGTGGCTGAGTACGGGGGGAGAGTTGAGATCGTCGGCGATCCGAAAGATCATTCCACCAGTGAGATCCTCCGTACTCATCTTTCTCCGAGGAAAGCTTGAGCGCGCCTGATGACGGAAGGATCGAGCGTCTGCTCATCGTGCGCCTGAGCGCGATGGGAGATGTGATTCATGCGCTTCCGGCGGCGCTGGCATTGCGCGAGGCTTATCCGGAGGCAATGATCGGGTGGATCATCGAGGAACGATGGGCCGAATTATTGTGCGCGCCGGGGGCGGCGAAGCGCGGTGCGCGATCGGCGCAGCGGCCACTGGTGGACTGGGTACACACGGTTAACCTAAAAGGATGGCGCAAGTCACTTTTTTCCTTTCACGGCCTCGAGCCAATTGCGCGGGTCTGGAACGATGTTCGGTCGGCGGGCTATCAGGTCGCGGTTGATTTGCAGGGAGCGATCCGGTCGGCGGTGCTGGCGCAGTGGTCGGGGGCTCCTGTTGTTTATGGCACGAGAGAACCGCGGGAAAGTGCTGCGGCATTGTGGTACACGCGGCAGGCGACCACGCGTGGGAAACATGTGATCGAGCAAGGTCTGTCGGTGATGGAGTCGCTCGTGGGAAAGAAACTGGCTGTACCGGCGGCTCCATTTCCCCGGGATGCTGGGGCTGAGGAAGGAATTGAGCAAAGGTTGCGGGAGTTTGGGATTGAGAAGTTTGCGATTCTCAATCCGGGCGCGGGGTGGGGAGCGAAACGATGGCCAGCGGAGCGGTACGGGCAGGTGGCGCGCGCCCTGGCGAAATGCGGTCTGCAGTCGGTTGTGAATTTTGGACCGGGAGAAGGGGAACTTGCGCGGGCGGCCGAAACGGCGAGTGAAAGTGCGGGTCGCGCGTTCCAGTGTTCTATTAGCGAACTGATCGCACTCACGCGGCGGGCGAGGCTGTTCGTTGGCGGGGATACGGGGCCGCTGCATCTGGCGGCGGCGTTGAAGGTTCCGGTGGTGGCGATTTTTGGCCCGACGGATCCGGCGCGAAACGGGCCGTACGGTTCGCGAAGCGTGGTGCTGCGGAATCCGGCAAGTATGACGACGCACGCGCGGAATCCGCGGACGGACGAGGCGATGCTCGGGATCGGCGTCGAGGAGGTGGTAAGAGCCGCGCAGTCTGTGCTCGACGGAAACACCGTGGAGGCTGGGCGTGGCTGAGTGGTCGCGGGTCGCGCGCCGGATTCGAGTTCCACTGGGATTTGTGTTTGCGGTGCTGTACTTCTGGCTGGCTCGGCCTACGTGGCGATTTCTTGCGTGCGGCGCGGTACTGATTGGGCTGGGACTTTCGATTCGGGCGCTAGCTTCGGGGCATGTGCACAAGAACGAAGCATTGGCGACTTCGGGACCTTACGCTTATACGCGGAATCCGCTGTACCTAGGGTCATTGCTCATGGGAATCGGATTTGCGGTCGCGGCGCGGAGTTGGTGGGTAGGCGCGCTGCTGGTCGTGATGTTCTTTGCGATTTATGTTCCGGTGATCCGCGGCGAGGAAAAATTCCTCAAAGAGAAGTTTCCTGAATTCGAGCAGTACGCGCGGCGGGTGCCGCGGATGCTGCCTCGCTTTACTCTTGAACGATCCGGCGAGGATGGGGGCGGATTTTCGATGGAGCTCTATCTCAAGCATCGCGAGTGGAACGCGCTGCTGGGGAGCGTGCTGTTGGCTGGCGCGCTGATCCTCAAGATGAAGTTCTTTTCCTGAATCTTCGAAACTCAGTGTGGGGCGCTTCGTCGGACTCCAAAGGGGCATTTTCCGCGACCGACACGGAAGAATGACTTCCGTGCGCGCTTGTTTCTATAAACTTCCTCCGAAGCTCCAGTGAATCGGGTTGCGCTAAAACCATTTACCGCAGAGTTCGCCGAGAAAAGCCGCGGAGGACCCAGAGGAGATTCGTAACCGGCTCCGAGTAGGGCAGCGCCTTGCTCACATCTGCCGCGCTGTGGAAGACTACATAGACACAATTCTATAAAAGGGAGTGCGGGCGAGGCGTCCGCTTCACAGCCGGCAGAATGCCGGTACTACTATGACACGGACATTATTCGAGAAAATTTGGGATGCACATCTGGTTGCGACACCCCCTGGGCGGTCGCCGATTGTCTACATCGATTTGCATTTGGTGCATGAGGTGACTTCACCTCAGGCGTTTGACGGACTGCGGGCGGCAGGACGGAAGGTGCGGCAGCCTGCTCGAACGGTCGCGACTGTCGATCACAATATTCCTACCGAGCCGCGGGGAACTCCGATCACCGATTTGATCGCGGCGAAGCAGATTTCCGCGCTGCAAGCGAATTGCAAGGAGTTTGGAGTCCGGCTGTTTGATATGGATTCGCCCGAGCAGGGGATTGTGCATGTGATTGGTCCAGAGCTGGGGCTGACGCAGCCTGGAATGACGATTGTGTGCGGCGACAGCCATACGTCGACTCACGGAGCATTTGGCGCGCTGGCGTTTGGCATCGGGACGTCGGAGGTGGAGCATGTGCTGGCGACGCAGTGCCTGGCGCAGCGGAAGCCGAAGACGATGAAGATCGACGTTCGCGGGAAGCTTGCCGACGGCGTGACGGCGAAGGATCTGGCGCTGGGAATTATCGGGCAGATTGGAACTGACGGCGCGACAGGGCATGTGATCGAGTACGCGGGGCCGGCGGTGCGGGCGCTCTCGATGGAAGGGCGCATGACGCTGTGCAACATGAGCATCGAGGCTGGAGCGCGGGCGGGAATGGTCGCGCCGGATGAGATGACGATCGCATACGTAAAGGGACGGCGATTCGCTCCGACGGGGACGGATTGGGATAAGGCTTTGGCTTACTGGCGGAGTTTGCCGTCCGATGAAGGCGCGGCGTTCGACGAGATCGTGAAGATCGATGCGGCCCAGCTTTGTCCGTTTGTGACTTGGGGGACAAATCCTGGGATGGTGGCGCCGGTGACGGGACGCGTGCCAGAGATTGGTGCAATGGAAGAATCCGACAGGCGAGCGACCGAACTCGCACTGCAGTACATGGGGCTGGAGCCGGGCGAGAGGATTCAGGATATTGGAATTGACCGCGTGTTCATTGGCTCGTGCACGAATTCGCGGATCGAGGATCTGCGGGCGGCGGCGCGAGTGGCGAAGGGACATCGGGTGAATTCAAAGGTTCGAGCGATGGTGGTGCCGGGATCGCAGACCGTAAAGCGGGCGGCGGAGCAGGAAGGGCTGGATCGGATTTTTCGAGATGCGGGATTTGAGTGGCGGGAGTCGGGATGTTCGATGTGTCTCGGGATGAATCCTGATATTTTGCAGCCGGGGGAACGGTGCGCGTCGACCAGCAATCGGAACTTCGAAGGGCGGCAGGGGCGCGGGGGACGGACGCATCTGGTGAGTCCGATGATGGCGGCGGCGGCGGCGATTGAGGGGCATTTCACGGATATTCGGAATTGGAAGTTTGAGTAGGTGTCAAAACATTCATAGCGATGCGAGCCAAACGCGCGATTTATGCGTCGCGCGGCTCGCCCAGATCCTTCGGCGCCAAAAGCGACGCCTCAGGATGACAACAGAGGGTAGGGGTCTAATGAAACCTTTTACAGTGCATCGCGGGCGGGTGGCGCCGCTGGATCGGGTTAACGTAGACACCGATCAAATTATCCCGAAGCAGTTTTTGAAACGGATCGAGAAGACCGGATTTGGGAAGTTTTTGTTTTACGACTGGCGGTTTGGGGCGGACGGGAAGAAGAGTCCTGACTTCGTGCTGCACGAACCGCGGTACGAGGGCGCGACAGTGCTGGTGGCCGGGAAGAATTTTGGGTGTGGATCGTCGCGCGAGCACGCCGTCTGGGCGCTGGCGGATTTCGGATTTCGCGCAGTGATCTCGTCGTCATTCGCTGACATCTTCGCCAACAATTCGACAAAAAACGGATTCCTGGCTGTCCTGCTGACGGATGATGAAGTTGCCACGGTGATGAAGCGGGCGCAGGACATCGACAACTACGAAGCCACGATCGATCTGGAGAAGTGCGAGGTACGCGACAATCAGGGATTCTTGGCCAAATTCCCGATCGATGAATTTGTAAGACATTGCCTCCTGAATGGGCTGGATGACATTGGATTGACATTGCAGCATGATGCAGAGATCGCCAAGTACGAGAATCATCATCCCGTGCCTGCTCCCCTCAGGGTTTGACGAACAGTCAAGACAAGTAAAAGTATGTAAAACATCTGCGCCAGTATTGACCCGCCATAGGCGCGCAGTTGATCCTATATGGGCGCGGTTCTGCCTATTGGTGGAACTGTGGGGCGTCCTCTCTGCTTCCACAGGCGCGGGCAAGATGCCCGTGCGACAGCCGGCGGGTAGCCGGCTCTACCCGGGTCAAACAGCGAGTTGCTGCAAACCGAGCCTTAATGCTTACGTCTAATACCCGGGATTCATACCGGACCCGACTCAAAGATGGTGACGGACTAACCTTGTGAAAATCATTGATTGTCATAAAAAACGACGCCAGCTGCGGAACGCGCAGAGCCTGGCGGTGATTATTGTTCTTGCGGCAGTTGGCGCGATTTCCATTGGCTGCAGCAGTGCGGCTGACCCCAAGTCGAAGGCACAGGCAGCGGGCCCGGTTCGGGCAGTCTCAGTGGCCGTGGCTCCGGTGCAGAAGCAAGACGTCCCGGTTTATTTGTCTGGGCTCGGATCGGTGACCGCTTTTAACACGGCCAATATCAAGAGCCGGGTTGACGGGCAGATCATGAAAGTGAATTTTCGCGAGGGGCAAGACGTCCGCCAGGGAGAGCTTTTAATCGAAATCGACGCGCGGCCCTTTGAGGTGCAGGTGGAGCAATTGCAGGCGCAGTTGTTCCGCGATCAGGCACAACTGAGGGACGCCAAGCTCAACCTGGAGCGATATACGTCGCTCATTCCCTCGGGCAGTATCGCGCAGCAGCAGGTCGACACGCAGAAGGCGCTGGTGGATCAGCTGGATGGGACAGTGCGCAATGACCAGGCGCAGATCGACTCGGCGAAGCTGAACATCACGTATTGCCATATTACGGCGCCATTCACCGGGCGGGTCGGCTTGCGGCAGGTGGATCCGGGAAACATTGTGCACGCTTCGGATGCAAATCCGATGTTGATTCTGACCCAACTGCAGCCGATTGCGGTGATCTTTACGCTGCCTGAGGATGTGCTACCCAATGTTTCGCAGCAAATGCACCGGCGGACGCTGGAGGTGGATGCGTTCAGCCGCGATGACCAGACGAAACTGGCGTCGGGGAAATTGCTGACGATCGACAATCAGATCGACCCTTCGACCGGGACTGCGAAGCTGAAAGCGGTATTCGACAATAAAGACAGCCAGCTGTGGCCGAATCAGTTTGTGAATTCTGACCTGCTGCTCGAGATCCGCAAGAACAGCATCGTTGTACCGACGGCGGCGATTTTGCGCGGACCTCAAGGTCCGTTCGTATATACGGTCAATCCCGACAAGACGGTGCAGGACAAGGCGGTCACGATTACGCTGACGCAGGGCGACGTCACGGTGGTAACAGATGGCGTCTCTCCTGGCGACACGGTGGTTACCGACGGGCAGGACAAGCTGCAAAGAGGCTCGCACATTGAGCCCCGAGGCGGTCCGCCGAGCAAGAACACGACGGCACCAGTCACGGGAGCGGTGGAACGTCCGGGAGTGGGTTCGGAAGAATCGAGCACGGCGGGACGGCGTTCGCATCGTCCATCAGAACGGGGAGCAAGCAGCAATTCGGCTCCCGGCGACTAGGCCTCATGAATCCGTCACGCATATTTATTCTCCGCCCGGTTGCAACCACGCTGTTGATGGTGGGCGTGCTTCTGGTGGGCTGGGTTGCGTTCATGCAGTTGCCGGTCTCTGCCCTTCCTGAAGTCGACTATCCCACAATCCAGGTCGTGACGTTTTATCCGGGAGCGGACCCGGACGTGATGGCTTCCTCGGTGACATCGCCGTTGGAGCGGCAGTTCGGGCAGGTACCCGGACTGACGCAGATGACCTCGACGAGTTCATCTGGCAGCTCGGTGATCACACTGCAGTTCGGACTCGATCAGAACATTGATGTGGAAGAGCAGCAGGTGCAGGCGGCGATCAACTCGTCCGGGACGTACCTGCCTGCCGATCTGCCCAATCCGCCGATCTACAACAAAGTAAATCCGGCGGACGCACCGATATTGACGCTCGCCCTGAGTTCCGATTCGCTGCCGCTGCCGAAGGTAGAGGACGTAGCCGACACTTCACTGGCGCAGAAGATTTCGCAGTTGCCGGGAGTAGGGCTGGTGTCGATCAGCGGTGGACAGAAGCCGGCGGTACGGATTCAGGCGAATCCGACCGCACTCGCTTCGTATGGCTTGAGCCTGGAAGACCTACGGGCCGCTTTGGCGCAGGCAAACGTGGATCAAGCGAAGGGCGTGATCGACGGGAAACGGCAGTCGTACACGATCGGAGCGAACGATCAGCTCTTCTCCAGCGAGCAATACAAACCGATCGTGATCGCTTACAAGAATGGCGCGCCGGTGCGGCTGAGTGACGTGGCGAACGTCATCGATGGCACGGAGAACAATCAGCTCGCGGCGTGGATGAATCTGACGCCCGCGGTGATCGTAAATATCCAACGGCAACCGGGCGCGAACATCATCAGCGTGGTGGACCGCATTAAGAAATTGCTGCCGCAGCTGCAGGCATCACTCCCGAGCGCTGTGAAGGTGCAGATACTCACAGACCGGACGACTACGATCCGGGCGTCGGTAAAGGATGTCGAGTTCGAACTGATGCTGGCCATCGGGCTGGTGGTGATGGTGGTGTTCCTGTTCTTACGGAATCTCTCGGCAACGGCGATTCCCAGCGTGGCCGTACCTCTTTCGCTGATCGGAACATTCGGCGTGATGTACCTGCTTGGGTACAGCTTGAATAACCTGACGCTGATGGCGCTGACGATCTCCACTGGATTCGTAGTGGATGACGCGATCGTGATGATCGAGAACATCGACCGGTACCTGGAGGCCGGCGATTCGCCTCTGGATGCCGCGCTAAAGGGAGCGGGGCAGATCGGGTTCACGATCGTCTCGCTGACGGTGTCGCTGATCGCGGTGCTCATCCCGTTGCTGTTCATGGGCGACATCGTGGGCAGGCTATTCCGCGAATTTGCAGTGACGCTGGCAGTGACGATTCTGGTTTCGGCCGTGGTGTCTTTGACTTTGACGCCGATGATGAGCGCCAAGCTGCTCAAACATCGCAAGGAGGGTGAGAAGGGCCGGTTCTACGAGGTCACCGAGGACTATTACAACCGGATCATTGCTTTTTACGGGCGGTCGGTGAAGTGGGTGTTGAAGCATCAGACGGCGACTTTGCTGGTCACGGCGGCGACGCTCGTGCTGACTTTGTACTTGTATGTAATCGTGCCGAAAGGCTTTTTCCCCGTGCAAGACACTGGAATGATTCTGGGAGTCTCGGAGGCGCCCGATTACGTTTCGTTTGATGCCATGGCTGAGCGGCAGCAGGAGTTGGCGAAGGTCATCCTGCAGGACAAGGACGTCGAGAGCTTGTCGTCCTTCATCGGAGTCGATGGAACCAATGTGACGCCGAATTCGGGGCGAATCCAGATTAACTTGAAAGCGCGGGATGAGCGTTCCGCTGATGCGTCGGCGATCATCCGGCGGCTGCAACCTGAGTTGAACAAGGTGCAGGGGATCATGCTGTACATGCAGCCGGTGCAGGACCTGACGGTGGAAGATCGGGTCAGCCGGACGCAGTTTCAGTACTCGATTGAAGATGCGGATGTGCAGGAGTTGGCGCAGTGGACGCCAAAGCTGGTGGCGAAGTTGGAGACTTTGCCAGAGCTGCGCGATGTCGCAACCGACCAACTGAATGAAGGACTGCGGGCAAACATTACGATTGACCGCGATACCGCGTCGCGGCTGGGGATCTTTCCGCAGGCGATCGATAACACGCTGTACGACGCATTTGGACAGCGACAGGTATCGACGATTTTTACCCAGCTGAACCAGTACCACGTGGTATTGGAAGTGCTGCCGAATTTCGCGCAGACTCCCGAGAATTTGAATGACATTTACATACGGCCAAGCGTGGTGACACCCAACACCGGCGCACCCACGGCGAACGGGGCAGCAGTCACGACGAACGGAGCACCGATTCCGATCTCGGCATTTACGCGCATGAATTCAACGAGCGCGTCGCTCGCCGTCAACCATCAAGGACAGTTTCCGGTGGTGACGCTATCGTTCAACCTGGCGCCGGGGGCGTCTCTGGGCGACGCGACGAAGGCCATCCAGCAGGCGGAGAAAGACATCCTGCTACCGCCCAGTATTCACGCTTCCTTTCAGGGCACTGCGGCAGCCTTTCAGAATTCGCTGTCGTCGGAGCCATTCCTGATCCTGGCGGCGGTGATCACGGTTTACATCGTGTTGGGAGTTTTGTACGAGAGCTACATTCATCCCATCACGATTCTGTCGACGCTGCCTTCGGCGGGTGTGGGGGCGATTCTGGCGCTGATGATTACGGGGAACGATCTGACGGTGGTGGCATTGATCGGAATCATTCTTCTGATCGGCATTGTGAAGAAGAACGCCATCATGATGATCGACTTCGCGCTGGAGGCGGAACGAGAGGAGCACAAGCCGCCCGAGGAGGCGATCTACCAGGCGTGCCTGCTGCGTTTCCGGCCGATCATGATGACGACAATGGCGGCTTTGCTCGGTGGTTTGCCGCTGGCGCTTGGTTCGGGGACGGGCGCGGAGCTGAGGCGGCCACTGGGAATCACGATTGTCGGCGGGTTGCTGCTCAGCCAGCTGTTAACGCTGTATACGACGCCGGTGGTGTACTTGTGGTTTGACCGGCTGGCGCAGAGGTTCTCGCGATACCGGATCGGGAACGAGATTCCGCGAGAAATGCCTGCGGATTAGGCCGCAGGGCTGGAAGTCGCAATAGTGCGAGGCACCGCACCGGCTATAAAGCCGCATTGAATAAGCTCCGCCGGACAGCCGAAGACGGCTGTCCCCCCATTCGACGATGAGCATTTCTGGTCCATTTATCCGGCGTCCGATTGGGACTTCGCTGATGGCAGCGGCCCTGCTGCTATCCGGGATCCTCGCGTTCAATTTTCTGCCGGTGGCGTCGCTGCCTAAAATGGACTTCCCGGTGATCAGCGTGGGATCTGGTCTACCGGGAGCCGATCCGCAGACCATGGCTTCCGCGGTGGCCACGCCGCTGGAGCGGCAGTTCGGGCGCATTGCTGCGGTGAATCAGATGACCTCTTCGAGTCAACTGGGATCTACCGGAATCGCCCTGCAATTCGATCTGAACCGGAATATTGATGCTGCCGCGCGAGATGTCCAGGCTGCCATCAATGCGGCCCGAAGCCAACTTCCCGCAAACCTGCCGAGCAATCCGAGCTATCGCAAAATAAACCCGGCGGACGCGCCGATTCTGTTGCTGGCGTTGACGTCAGACACGATGACCGTGCCGCAGATGTACGACGCCGCCGACTCGATCCTGGCGCAGAAACTGGCGCAAGTGCAGGGAGTTGGGCAGGTTTTCGTGATGGGCTCTTCGCAGCCTGCAGTGCGCGCCGAAGTCAATCCGACTCTGTTGAACAAGCTCGGGATCGGGCTGGATACGGTGCGAAACGCGCTGAATGCAGCCAACGCGAATCGTCCGAAGGGCAAAGTCTCGAACAGGACTACGACGTATACGTTCAGCGACACGGACCAGCTATTCACCGCAGATCAGTATCGGCCGTTGATTGTGGCCTACCACAACGGAGCCGCAGTCCGGCTTGGGGATGTCGCGGAGGTAAAGGACTCGGTATCGGACGTGCGCAATCTGGGCCTGATCAATGGCAAGCCCGGAATTGTCGTGCTGGTTAACCGGCAGCCGGGCGCGAACATCATCGAAACGGTGGATCGCGTGCGGGCGCTGTTGCCGTATCTGCAGTCGTCGATTTCGCCAGCAATGAAGCTCTCGATTGTAATGGACCGAACAACTACGGTGAGGGCGTCGGTCAAAGATATCGAGAGGACGCTGCTGATTTCGATCGCGCTGGTGATCATGGTCGTGTTCGTGTTCCTGCGCACGGTGCGGTCGACGATCATTCCGAGCATTGCTGTACCACTTTCGCTAGTAGGTACGTTCGGGGTGATGTACCTGTTGGGCTACAGCCTGGATAATTTGTCGCTGATGGCGCTAGCCATTTCCACAGGGTTCGTGGTGGACGACGCGATCGTTGTGCTGGAGAACATCACGCGCTACATCGAGCACGGGATGGGTGTGGTGCAAGCAACCTTCAAGGGGGCGGCGGAGATTGGATTTACCGTGTTGTCAATGAGCACGTCGTTGGTGGCGGTGTTCATTCCTCTGCTGCTGATGGGCGGGATTGTGGGACGGCTGTTCCGCGAGTTCGCGGTTACGCTGAGTGTCGCGATCGGAGTATCGCTTCTGGTTTCTCTGACCACCACACCGACCATGTGCGCGAAATTTCTGCGGCCTCCGAAGAAAGACGAGAAGCACAACATCTTCTATCGAGCCAGCGAGTGGGTGTTCGATGGGCTGCTGGGGTCCTACACCCACGCTTTGAAATGGGTGCTGCGGTATCAGGCGGTAACGGGCATCGTAACGATTCTGGTGGCTGGGTTGAGCATTTTTCTTTATACCCAGGTTCCCACCGGGTTTTTCCCGCAGCAAGACACGGGGCGCATCTCGGGGACTGTGATCGGGTCGCAGGACATTTCGTTCCAGTCGATGGCCGAAAAGATGAGGAGCTACGTAAAAATCGTGATGGCGGACCCGGCGGTCGATACGATGGCGGGCTCTACCGGGGGAAATACGGCGCTGAATCAAGGGCGCTTCTTCGTGATGCTGAAACCGCTGGAGCAGCGGGGCCCATGCCAAAAAAAGCACTTCTGGGAACCGTGCCATTACGTCAGCGCCGACGAGGTGATCAACCGATTGCGCGGCAAGTTGGCGGTTGTGCCGGGCGCGACTCTGATTCTGCAGTCGGCCCAGGAGCTTACGATTGGTGGACGGTATGGCAACGCACAATATCAGTACACGCTACAGAGCGCGAGCATTGACGAATTGAATTCGTGGGCGCCGCGCTTGTTGCAGAAACTGAGACAGTTGCCGGAACTGCGGGACCAGAATTCGGATCAGCAAGATAAGGGGCTGCAGGCGAGACTGGTGATTGACCGCGACACGGCGAGTCGGATGGGAATTACGCCGCAGACACTCGACAATGCGCTATATGACGCGTTCGGACAGCGGCAGGTCTCCACCATGTACCGGGCCCTGAACCAGTATCACGTGGTCATGGAGGTGGCGCAGCAATATCAGCAGACTCCGGAAGCGCTGCAGAACATTTATCTAAAGTCGACGACGGGGGGCGCGATTCCCCTTGCGGCATTCACTCATTTTGAGCCTTCCAATACAGCGCTTGCGGTAAATCACCAGGGACAGATTCCTTCGGCGACGATCTCGTTCAATCTGGCTCCGGGTGTGTCCTTGGGACAAGCGACGGACGCTATTGAGAAAGCTGAGCGCACGATCGGGTTTCCGCCTTCAATTCAGGCGAGCTTTCAGGGGACAGCGGCGGCGTTCCAGGATTCGCGTTCTAACATGCTGATCCTGATCATCACCGCGCTGGGTGCGGTCTACATCGTCTTAGGGATGCTCTACGAGAGCTACATCCATCCCATTACGATTCTGTCGACGATTCCGTCCGCGGGGGTCGGAGCGCTGCTGGCGTTGCTTTTGACGCACAACGAGTTGAACGTGATTGGAATGATTGGGATCATCCTGCTGATTGGGCTGGTGAAGAAGAACGCGATCATGATGATTGACGTGGCGCTGGAAGTGGAGCGCAACGAAGGGAAGAAGCCGGTGGAGGCTATTTTTGAAGCGTGCATCCTGCGCTTCCGGCCGATCATGATGACCACGATGGCCGCACTACTTGGCGGGTTACCGCTGGCATTGGGAAGGGGAACAGGGTCAGAGCTGCATCGGCCGCTGGGCATCACGATTGTGGGCGGGCTGATTGTCAGCCAGATGCTCACGCTGTTCACCACTCCGGTGGTGTACGTATACCTGGATCGCTTTAGACTGTTCCTGAAAGGCGAAGCCGATCATGCTCTGCCGGACACGACGGCGGGGGCGGCGCGACCGAGTCCTGCGCATTAGTTAGTATGAAAGGGACAACCTAAGCGGCTGCAGCCACGGATCAGCACGGATTCACACGGATCGCAGAAGAAACTCTTTAGGGCTTACCCGTGGAAGTCCGTGAGATCCGTGGCCAAGCTGGGTACGGCAAAAATTAGCATGCTCGGTAGCCGCTTCACCGCGTGTCTATCCATAGCCCGCAGCGGAGCTTCGCTCCGCGGACACCCCAAGGCGGCTGTCCCCACATCTTGAGGGGTACAACCTCGCCAGAGAAATCTTGCATCGCAGAGGAGGGAAACCCAACGGCTGCGCGCGGAACCGCTTGTCCCGTATGATAGGGGTTCACGAGTAGAGCCGCCTGGGAGCGACCGGTGTACAAGGCCGCCGGGCAGGCCAGCGTTCCGAATTTCGTTTTCAACAAATCCCTTGAGGAGTTACGGATGCTAAAGAAAGCAGCGGCTCTTTTGCTTGTTTGCGCAAGCATGGGCGCGTGGTTGGGTTGCGGCACGACGAGCAGTCGATTCCTGTACGCGGCGATCCCCAGTGGCGCCGGAGGAGGTCAGATTGTTGCCTATCGCGAAGACCCAAATGCGGGAGTACTGAACCAACTGTCGGGGAGCCCGATTTCCGCCGGATCAGCGGTTGAAGCGCTGGCGATTGATCCTTCAGGAAAGTCACTGTACGCAGCCAATTCCGGCAACAACAACATTTCGCTGTACACGATTTCGAGCACGGGCGGCCTGACGGAGGTGACACCGAGGCAGCCCACAGGCACATCCCCCACGCTACTCGTGATGGACCCGTCCGGTAGTTTCCTGTACGCGGCCAACTCGCTATCGAATGATATTTCGGTGTTCTCGATCGGAACGAAGGGCGCGCTGACTACGGTCCCGCAAACGGGTGGCGCGACTGCACCCATCGGCCTCTCGGCCATGAACATGGCTTTGGCGCCCTCGGGAAATTTCTTATACGTCACGGGGCAGGAAGCGCAGGGTTGGATTGAAGCATTCCCCGTGAGTCAGGGCGTGCTGGGAACTCCGACGGTTACATTGACTGGAAACAACCCGTTCGGGTTGGCAATTGACCCATCTGGATCGCATTTGTACACGGCAAACAAGCAGGACAGTAGCATTTCGACATTCACGATCAATGCGGACGGATCGCTTACAGCGATTGGTTCTCCGATTGGCGAGACTTTTAACGGACCGGTGAACTTGCTCATCGATAAGTCCGGCAAGTACCTTTACGTAGCAAATCAGGGTTCCGGCAATCTGGCTGCATATTCGATCGGGTCGGATGGCGGGCTGACTCTGCTCACGGGCTCGCCGTTCACGACCGGAGCGCAGCCGAATTTCATCGCCTCAGATTCCAGCGGCAAGTATGTGTTCGTCGGGAATCAGTCCAGCCCCGTGATTCAATCGTTCAGTCTGAATACGAGCACGGGAGCGCTGACTTCGATTGGGTCGTATTCGGTTCCGGCAACACCAACTTCGATTGTGATCACTCCTTAAGTTCAGGTCGCAGAAAAATGGGTACAGCAGTTCACACGGTTAAATCGGAATACGTGTCAGCGCGGTACGCGCATCATGTCAATCCACAATGGGTGCGTCTGCTCGGATTGCTCGAGATGGACGTCCGCTACGAGAAGTGCGTGGGGGCGGAGCTGTTTACAGCCGACGGCCGCAGGATTGTAGATTTTCTGTCCGGCTATTGTGTTCACAACGTTGGGCACAACCATGCGGATGTCGTAGAGGCGCTGCAACGAGAGCTTGCACGCTGTGGTCCGGCGATGATTCAAACCCATGTAGCTGACCTTGCGGGAGAATTAGCAGAACGGCTGTGTGCAAGGGCTGGCGGACGGTTGAGCAAGGCCTTTTTTGCTTCTTCGGGAAGCGAAGGAGTCGAAGCGGCCATCAAGTTTGCACGAGCGCATACCCAGCGGACGGGGTTACTGGCCGCAGAGCATGCGTTTCACGGCCTAACCTGCGGGGCGTTGTCGCTCATGAGCGACGAATTCTGGAGAGAAGGATTCGGGCCTTTGTTGCCTGGAGCTAAAACTGTTCCATTGGGCTCTCTGGAGGCACTGGAGCGTGAACTCAAGAGCAAGCAGTTTGCGGCATTCATTGTGGAGCCGATCCAGTCCGAAGCCGGAGTGCGCGTTCCTGAAGCGGCTTACATCAGGAACGCCGAGGCCTTGTGCCGGCGTTATGGAACGCTGTTTGTGCTGGACGAAGTGCAGACGGGGATGTATCGCACCGGAACATTTCTGGCAGCGCATCAGTTCGGGGTCGAGCCAGACATGGTCGTACTGGCAAAAGCGTTGAGCGGCGGGTTGGTGCCGGTTGGGGCCGTGTTGATGTCGGATGAGGTATGCGATTCCGTTTACTCTTCTCTTCCCCGCGCATTTGTGCATACATCGACTTTCAGCGAGAACAGTCTGGCGATGCGAGCGGGATTGGCGACTCTCGAGGTTCTGGAACGCGAGGAATTAGGACGGCGCGCGATTGAGGCAGGCAAGTATCTGTGTGTGCAACTGACGGGCGCGCTGCGGGAATTTGAGATGGTGAAAGAAGTTCGCGGTCTGGGACTGCTGATGGGAATCGAATTTAAGGCACCGAAGCAGCTTCGATTGCGAATTCCGTACGAGGCGTTCGGAGCTATACACGGCGGAATGTTCGGGCAAATCCTGGTGATGCGACTGCTTCGGGATTTCGGATTCCTGACCCAAGTCTGCGGGAATAATTTCATGGTCCTGAAAGTGGCTCCGCCGCTGGTGGTTGAAGAAGAACAGATGAATGCTTTCATTGCGGCTGTTCGGAGCGTCGTGGAGCTCGCGAATTCCCCTGGCGCCTTCTGGTCCGAAGCGCTTGGTCTCGCTCGACGGGCATTCCGCAGCTAGTTTGTAGGGTATTATCGTGTCCAGTTTTCTTAACGATTGCTGACAATTTTTGACGATCGTATGACAATTGTGGCTCGCAGGATCAGCATAATATAACCACGGTAGGTAGTGCACGAGTACAACCCGTATTCCGCGCGCGGCCATCTAACTGCTTATTCACGAAGTCCCGCGGGTGTACGGCGCTGACTCTTCGTCGGGACTGGGGATTCAGACCAACATGCAAATAGCCAGCGCCGCGAGCGCGTTTCCTAAGAATTACTACCCTCAGAAATTCCTGCTGGAACAATTGCAACAATATTGGGGTGATGAACTCAAGAATCCGCTGATGCTGGCGCGGTTGCACCGTAATGTTGCGGTTGAGGGACGGCACCTGGCGTTGCCGTACGAAAAATATTACGACTTGAAGACCTGGGGCTGTGCGAACGATGCCTGGATTCAAGTCGCGCAAGAACTGGGGGAGCAGGCGCTGTGTCGTGCACTGCACCATGCGGGGGTTGATAAGAGCCAACTGGGCGCACTCTTCTTCACATCAGTCACCGGCATCTCGAGCCCTTCGATCGATGCTCTGCTGATAAATCGGATGGGGCTGCCTGCAAATATCAAGCGGCTGCCGATTTTTGGCCTTGGCTGTGTGGCGGGTGCGGTGGGAATCGCACGCGCAGCGGACTATGTGCGCGCCTATCCATCGCAGGCCGCGGCGCTGGTTTCGGTCGAGCTGTGCTCACTGACGATCCAGAAACAGGATCTCACGGTGGCTAACCTGATTTCGTCGGGACTGTTCGCGGATGGCTCGGCGGCGGCCGTGGTCACAGGAAGTGAGCTGAATGCAGATGGGCCGGAGATTGTGGCGACGCGGTCAGTTTTTTATCCGGACACAGAAGAGATGATGGGCTGGAAAGTCAGTGAAAGAGGCTTCAACATCGTGCTGTCTCCGAAAGTCCCGGTGCTGATTCGCGAACACCTGGGGCACGATGTGGATTCGTTTCTGGCGGATCACGGCCACAAGAGAAGCGACATCGGGAGTTGGGTACTCCATACCGGAGGACCGAAGGTTTTGGAAGCGACGGCTGCCGCACTGGATCTGCATAACGGACAGCTCGACGCTTCCTGGGATTGTTTGAAGAGGGTGGGGAATCTGTCGTCGGCCTCGGTGCTGGTCGTGCTGGAAGATGTCATGCGGAACCGGCGCCCAGAGCCTGGAACGATTGGTGTGCTGGCGGCGATGGGACCGGGATTCTGCTCAGAGCTCGTTCTTTTGAAATGGTGAGGATTTCGATTTGGTGAACTCTACGGACGTTTTCGTGGTTGGAGGTGGACCCGCAGGATTGGCTATGGCCATCGCGGCGCGACAGCGAGGACTTCGCGTGACCGTCGCGGATGGCAGGCAACCGCCAATCGACAAGGCGTGCGGAGAAGGCCTGATGCCGGACGGGCTCGCGGCGCTCGAGCGGCTTGGGCTTCAGCTGCCGCTTTCGGAGGCGTATCGGTTTCAGGGCATCCGGTTTTTGAGTCGCGAGTTGTCTACAGATGCTTTGTTTCCGCCTGGTGGATTCGGGCTTGCTGCACGGCGGACGGTCTTGCATCGCGTAATGACCGAACGCGCCGCACAGGTTGGTAGTGAGTTGCTTTGGGGCACGGCGGTGACGGGCGTCAGCGCGGATGGAGTCCATGTCGGAAAGCACATTGTGCGGGCGCGCTGGATTATTGGGGCGGATGGATCGAACTCGCGTGTTCGGCGGTGGGCGGGTCTGGAGGCAGGCTACCGGCCTCGACTGCGTTTTGCCTTCCGGAGGCATTATCGCGTTGCTCCGTGGACAGATCACATGGAAGTACATTGGGGCGAGCGCTGCCAAGGTTACGCGACCGCGGTAAGCGATGAGCAGGTGTGTGTTGCGATGGCGTCACACGATCCCAGTCGGCTGGAAAATGGTCTGAAGGAATTGCCATGGTTGAGTGCGCGGCTGGAGCGAGCGGAGGCGGTGACGACAGAACGCGGAGCCGTGACAGGCAACCGGAGGCTCAAGCGCGTGTGGCGTGC
>Ga0209580_10000242_pt1 | contig 33907 bp, 23 predicted proteins | sample Coa_R1_5_FD_187153 | JGI IMG/M metagenome (GOLD analysis project Ga0209580, IMG submission 187153) | Surface soil microbial communities from Centralia Pennsylvania, which are recovering from an underground coalmine fire - Coalmine... | ecosystem: Environmental > Terrestrial > Soil >... | reverse complement strand
GCCCGATCACGCGGGCCGCGGCCGGGGGGCCGGCGCCGGTCAGCACCTAACTTGAAGTTGATGTCAACTTCAAGTTATGATCCGTAGGTGCCTGATACGAGGAGCGCGCTGGGGCGGCCGCGGCGGTGACCGAAGAGCAGACCGAGTTCGACGCGATCCTCGCGGCGGTCGGCGACAAGAAGATCCAGGTCATCAAGGTGGTCCGCGAACTCACCGGCCTCGGCCTGAAAGAAGCCAAGGATCTGGTCGACGGCGCGCCCAAGCCGGTGAAGGAGAAGGTGGCCAAGCAAGAGGCCGAGGCGATCAAGGCCAAGCTCACCGAGGTCGGCGCCACGGTCGAGGTCAAGTAGCCTCGCGCTGCGCCCAGTCCCGCCAGTCCGCGCGCGCCCGGAGCGTTGGGGCACCCGCGGCTTGAGTGAGGGCGGACGCGAGCGGCTCAAGCCGCTTGACGGGAAACCCCGGTCGGTGATAACATAGCATTTACTGCTATAATGCTATTTTGCCGAACCCATCTCGATCCTGGGGTCCCAGGCCTACAGCGGACGCGAGGCGTGACTTCCTTTGCGTCCGCATGCCCATTCTGGACGTGAGTTTCACCTGGAGGCGAAACCAGTGAAGGGGAAAGTCGCATCGCCCAAGGGCAGGACGAAGAGCGTGGCGGGGAAGAAGGGCGCCCGGATCAAGCCGGGTGCGGTTCGCCTTGTGGCCAAGGAGTTCGCGCGCGCGCGGCTCCAACGCGTGGCGCCCCCGGGCGAGCGCAAGCGTCGCCCGCGCATCATGCGCACCATTCTGCTGGACACGAAGACGGAGCGGGCGCCGGTCGCCCTCTTTCAGGCTCCGCCGCCGGCCGCCCCGTCGCACACCGGGGTCCGCACGCTCAAAGGGGTCGGTGAGGTCAAGGTGACCCGGTACGGGAAGCGCAGCCGGGTGAGCTTCGCCAAGATCCCGAGCGTGCTCGATGCCCCCAACATGATCGAGATCCAGCGTGAGTCCTTCAAGTGGTTCCTGCGGGAGGGGATCCGGGAGGTGTTCGAAGAGGTCTCCCCGATCAAGGACTTTACCGGGAACCTCGAGCTCCACTTCGCGGTGGGGCGCCGGCGGTCCCGGACCCCGCAGGAGGACGAGCACGGCGATATGCACTTGGAGTTCGACGGGTACCGGCTGGAACAGCTCAAGTACTCCGTCGACGAGTGCCGGGAGCGCGACTACAACTACAGCGCCGCCCTGAAGGTTCAAGTCCGCCTGGTGATCAAGGAGACCGGCGAGATCAAGGAGCAGGAAGTCTTCATGGGGGACTTCCCGCTCATGACCGAGCAGGGGACCTTCGTGATCAACGGGGCCGAGCGGGTGGTGGTCAGCCAGCTCGTGCGCTCGCCCGGCGTCTACTACAGCATGGCCCCCGATACTAACGGCCGCCTGCTCCCCGCCGCGACCGTGATTCCCCACCGGGGGGCCTGGCTCGAGCTCGAGGTCGACGCCAACGGGGTGATCTTCGTCCGCATCGACCGGACCCGGAAGCTGCCGGTGACGGTCCTGCTGCGGGCCCTCGGCTACGCGAACGACGAGGATATCCTCAAGCTGTACGGGAGCGACAAAGCGGTCCAAGCGACGCTGCACAAGGACGACACCAAGACGACGGAGGAAGCGCTGCTCGGCATCTACCGCCGCCTCCGCCCCGGCGATCCGCCGACGATCGAGAGCGCCCGCACCCTGCTCAACACGCTGTTCTTCGACCCACGGCGGTATGACCTCGGCCGGGTCGGCCGCTACAAGCTGGACAAGAAGCTGGGACTGAAGCCCGCCCCCGCGGGAACGGCCGATGCCCGGGTGATCAAGTCCAAGGACATCGTCGAGATCGTCCGCTATCTCATCGAGTTGCACAACGGCGAAGGCAAGCCGGACGACATCGACCATCTCGGGAACCGTCGGGTGCGCTCGGTGGGCGAGCTTCTCCAGAACCAGTTCCGGATCGGGATGCTGCGCATGGAGCGGGTGATCCGGGAGCGGATGACGATCCAGGACGCCGGGGCGATCACCCCGCAGGTGCTGATCAACATCCGCCCGGTCGTCGCGGCGATCAAGGAGTTCTTCGGGTCGAGCCAGCTGTCGCAGTTCATGGACCAGACCAACCCCCTGGCCGAGCTCACCCACAAGCGCCGTCTGTCGGCGCTCGGCCCGGGCGGGCTCAGCCGCGAGCGGGCCGGGTTCGAGGTGCGCGACGTGCACACCTCGCACTACGGGCGGATGTGCCCGATCGAGACGCCGGAGGGACCGAACATCGGGCTGATCTCGTCGCTCGCCACCTTTGCCCGGGTCAACCCCTACGGGTTCATCGAAACCCCGTACCGCAAGGTGAAGGACGCACGGGTGAGCCGGTCGATCGAGTACCTGACCGCGGACGACGAGGAGAAGCACACGATCGCCCAGGCCAACGCGAAGATCAACCAGGACGGCAAGTTGACCGAGTCCCGGGTGACGGCCCGGCGCGGCAGCGCGATCGTGTTGGTTCCGCCCGACAAGATCGACTACATGGACGTGTCGCCGAAGCAGATCGTGAGCATCGCCACGGCGCTGATTCCGTTCCTCGAGCACGACGACTCGAATCGGGCGCTGATGGGGTCCAACATGCAGCGCCAGGCCGTGCCCCTCCTGCGCACCGAGGCGCCGCTGGTCGGCACCGGCATGGAGTACCGGGCCGCGATTGACTCCGGGGCGGTCGTGGTGGCGCGCGAGGCCGGGGTGGTCGACAGCGTGATGGGCGACGCCATCGTCATCAAGCCCGACCGGGGCAAGGAGCGCACGTACAAGCTGGTCAAATTCCAGCGCAGCAACCAGGGCACGTGCATCAACCAGCGCCCCATCGTCGAGGCCGGCGAGCACGTGGACGCCGGGGATGTGATCGCGGACGGCCCGTGTACGGACCAGGGGGAGATGGCGCTCGGCCACAACGTGCTGGTCGCGTTCATGCCCTGGGAAGGCTACAACTACGAGGACGCGATCCTGATCAGCGAACGGCTGATCAAGAAGGACCTGTTCACGAGCATCCACATCGAGGAGTATGAGGTGGAGGCCCGGGACACCAAGCTGGGGCCGGAAGAGATCACGCGGGACATCCCCAATGTGGGCGAGGAGGCGCTGCGCGACCTCGACGAAGCGGGGATCGTGCGCATCGGCGCCGAGGTCCGCAGCGGGGACATCCTGGTGGGCAAGGTGACCCCCAAGGGTGAGACCGAGCTCACCGCCGAGGAGCGGCTGCTGCGGGCGATCTTCGGCGAGAAGGCCCGCGAAGTCCGCGACACCTCGCTCAAGGTCCCCCACGGCGAGAAGGGCAAGGTCGTCGCGGTGAAGGTGTTCACCCGGGAAGCCGGCGATGAGCTCAGCCCCGGCGTCAACGAGCTCGTGCGCGTCTACGTCGCCCAGAAGCGCAAGATCACCGTGGGCGACAAGATGGCCGGGCGCCACGGCAACAAGGGCGTGGTGAGCAAGATCCTGCCGCCGGAGGAGATGCCGTATCTCCCCGACGGGACCCCGGTGGACATCGTGCTCAACCCGCTCGGGGTGCCGTCCCGGATGAACGTCGGGCAGGTGCTGGAGACGCACCTGGGGTGGGCCGCGGCGCTCCTCGGCTTCCACGCGGAGAGCCCGGTCTTCGACGGCCCGCGCGAGGACGAGATCCGCGAGATGCTGAAGAAGGCGTCCAAGACCGACGAGGGCGCCCGGGTCGGGATCGGTGAGACCGGCAAGACGACCCTGTACGACGGCCGCTCGGGCGAGAAGTTCGCGCAGCCGGTGACGGTCGGACAGATCTACATGATGAAGCTGCTCCATCTCGTCGAGGACAAGATCCACGCGCGGTCCACCGGCCCGTACTCGCTCATCACCCAGCAGCCGCTCGGCGGCAAGGCACAGTTCGGCGGCCAGCGGTTCGGCGAGATGGAGGTCTGGGCGCTCGAGGCGTACGGCTCGGCGAATACGCTGCAGGAGCTGCTCACCGTGAAATCGGACGACGTCGTCGGCCGGGTGAAAACCTACGAGGCGATCGTCAAGGGCGAGAACATCCAGGAACCCGGGGTGCCGGAGTCCTTCAAGGTGCTGGTCAAGGAGCTGCACAGCCTCTGCCTGGACGTCAAGGTCCTGAGCGAGGATCAGAAGGAGATCGAGCTCAAGGAGATCGAGGAAGACATCGCCGAGACCGCGCGCGCCCTGGGGATCAACCTGGAAGGCGAAGAGGCGCTGGTCGAGGAGTATTAGCCGCCCCCCCGCCGACCCCACCCGCGACGCGGGGGGAGTCGGCGGCAGAAGCGGTCGATACGTGGGGACAGACTGCGTGACCCTGGAGGGGCGTTGAGCGATGCAGGATGTTAACAATTTCTCCGCCGTGAAGATCGCGCTCGCGTCCCCGGACCGGATCCGTCTGTGGTCCCGGGGCGAAGTGAAGAAGCCCGAGACGATCAACTATCGGACGCTCAAGCCCGAGCGGGATGGGTTGTTCTGCGAGCGGATCTTCGGGCCCACCAAAGACTGGGAGTGTCACTGCGGGAAGTACAAGCGGATCCGGTTCAAGGGGATTATCTGCGACCGTTGCGGCGTTGAGGTGACCCGCGCCAAGGTGCGCCGGGAACGGATGGGCCACATCGAGTTGGCCGCCCCGGTCTGCCACATCTGGTACCTGAAAGGGGTGCCCAGCCGGACCGGCCTGATGCTGGACATGTCCCCGCGGGCCCTGGAGCGGGTGGTGTATTTCGCCTCGTACGTCGTGACCGACCCCGGCCACGTGAAGGGGTTGGCGAAGAAGCAGCTCCTGACCGAGGCCGAGTACCGCGAGCTGCGCGAGAAGCACGGGAACGCCTTTAAGGCCGGGATCGGGGCGGAGTCGATCAAGGAACTGCTGACCGAGCTCAGCCCCGACGCGGTGACGAAGAAGCTGCGCGTCGAGCTCAAGACGGCCAGCGGTCAGAAGCGGATGAAGATCCTGAAGCGGCTCGAGGTCGTCGAGGCGTTCCGCAAGAGCGGCAACAAGCCCGACTGGATGATCCTGGACGTCATCCCGGTGATCCCGCCGGACCTGCGGCCGATGGTGCAGCTGGACGGCGGCCGGTTTGCGACCAGCGACCTCAACGACCTGTACCGGCGGGTGATCAACCGCAACAACCGGCTGAAGCGGCTCCTCGATCTCGGCGCGCCGGAGATCATCGTGCGCAACGAGAAGCGGATGCTGCAGGAGGCCGTGGACGCGCTGATCGACAACGGCCGCCGCGGGCGCCCGGTCACGGGCCCCAACAACCGCCCCCTCAAGTCGCTCAGCGACATGCTGAAGGGCAAGCAGGGCCGGTTCAGGCAGAACCTGCTCGGCAAGCGGGTCGACTACTCCGGCCGGTCGGTCATCGTCGTCGGGCCCAACCTGCGCCTCTATCAGTGCGGCCTCCCGCGGGAGATGGCGCTCGAGCTCTTCAAGCCGTTCGTGATGAAGAAGCTCGTGGACAAGGGGCTCAGCCAGAACATCAAGAGCGCCAAGCGGATGGTGGAGCGCGCGCGCCCGGAGGTGTGGGACGTCCTGGAGGAGGTCGTGCACGAGCATCCGGTCCTGCTCAACCGCGCGCCGACCCTGCACCGGCTCGGGATCCAGGCGTTCGAGCCCGTGCTGATCGAGGGCAAGGCGATCCAGGTGCACCCGCTCGTCTGCACCGCGTACAACGCGGACTTCGACGGGGACCAGATGGCGGTGCACGTGCCGCTCAGCGCCGCCGCGCAGACCGAGGCGCGGGTGCTGATGCTGTCGGCCTACAACATTCTGTCGCCGGCGTACGGCCGCGCGATCACCAGTCCGACCCGCGACATCGTCTTCGGCTGCTACTACCTCACCCTGGAGCAGCCCGGGGCGATGGGCGAGGGGAAGGTGTTCAGCCGGCCGGATGAGGTCATCCTCGCCTACGAGAGCGGGGTCGCCGCGCTGCACGCCAAGATCAAGGTCCGGCTCAGCCACGACGGCGAGCTGATCGAGACCACGGTCGGCCGGGTGATCTTCAACGAGGCGATCCCGGAGGAGCTGCGGTTCATCAACGAGGTGTGCGACCGGAAGATCCTCTCCCAGATCGTGTCCGAGGCCTACAACCGCCTCGGCTCGACGAAGACGGTCCAGCTCCTCGACAGCATCAAAGACCTCGGGTTCCACTACGCGACGGTGAGCGGGAGCGGGATCGCGCTCAGCGATATCGTCATCCCCAAGGAGAAGGAAGAGATCCTCGCCAAGGCGGACAAGGAAGTCGATGCGATCGACGCGCAGTACCGGCGGGGCCTCATCACCAACGAGGAGCGGTACCTGAAGACCGTCGACGTCTGGACCGAGGCGACCGAGGCGATCACCCGGAAGATGCTGAGCAACTTCGATACGTTCAATCCGCTGTACATGATGGCCCAGTCCGGCGCCCGCGGCAACATCCAGCAGATCCGCCAGCTCGCGGGGATGCGCGGGCTGATGACCGACCCGTCGGGCCGGATCATCGAGCTGCCGATCAAGGCGAACTTCCGCGAGGGCCTCACCGTGCTGGAGTATTTCATCAGCACGCACGGCCAGCGCAAGGGCCTCGCCGACACCGCGATCCGCACCTCCGAGTCGGGCTATCTCACCCGACGGCTCGTCGACGTGGCGCAGGATGTGATCGTGCGCGAGGAGGACTGCAAGACGACGTCCGGGGTGGAGATCACCCCGATCATGGACGGCAACCAGGTTGTCGTCTCGCTCGCCGACCGGATCATGGGACGGGTGGCCGCGGAGGAAATCATCGCCCCGCGCGGCAAGAAGGTCCTCGTCGACGCCAGCGGCGAGATTTCGGAGGCGGGGGCGGAGGAGATCGAAGAGGCCGGCGTGACCGCGGTCTCGGTGCGGTCGGTCCTCACCTGCAAGACGCGGTTCGGCATCTGCGCCAAGTGTTACGGCCGCAACCTGGCCACCGGCAAGCTGGTCGAGATCGGCGAGGCGGTCGGGATCATCGCCGCCCAGTCGATCGGCGAGCCCGGGACGCAGCTGACGATGCGGACGTTCCACACCGGCGGGGTCGCCGGGTTCGACATCACCCAGGGCCTTCCGCGGGTGGAAGAACTGTTCGAGGCGCGCCGGCCCAAGGGGCAGGCCGTGATCAGCGAGATCGACGGCAAGGCCCACGTCACCGAAGCCAAGGGCGCCCGCAAGATCGTGGTCGCCGGGCGCGACGACGAGCGCGAGTACTCCGTGGCGTACGGCGTCCGGATCCGGGTGGCGGACGGGGATCGCGCCTCGGCCGGCGACCAGCTGACGGAGGGATCGGTGAACCCGCACGACATCCTCCGGATCAAGGGGCTCGCCGCCGTGCAGGGGTACCTGGTGCAGGAGATCCAGAGCGTCTATCGGTCGCAGGGCGTCGACATCAACGACAAGCACATCGAGATCATCGTCCGCCAGATGCTGCGGCGGGTGAAGGTGGAAGAGCCGGGAGACACCGAGTTCCTGCCCGGCGAACTGGTCGATGTGTTCGCGCTGGAGGAGGAGAACACCCGGGCGATGGCGCAGGGCAAGGAACCGGCCACGGCGCGTCCGGTGCTGCTCGGGATCACCAAGGCCTCGCTGGCCACCGAGAGCTTCCTGTCCGCGGCGAGCTTCCAGGAGACGACCCGCGTGCTCACCGATGCCGCGACCAAGGGCAAGGTGGATCCGCTCCTGGGGCTCAAGGAAAACGTGATCATCGGCAAGCTGATCCCCGCCGGAACCGGGATGCAGCGGTACCGCTCGATCAAGCTGACGACGGAGGGGTTGTCGTAATGGCGGAGGCGACGTCGCCTCAAATCCGGGGAGGGCCGGCCCGCTTTTGGCCTTTTCCCCCGAGTTCAGAGGACGAGAGGGGAGATCGCGTGCGAACGAGGCTCGGGTACCTGGGTGTGGTCTGCGTGTTTTTGCTGCTGGTGGGGGTGCTGTTTTGGCCCGGCATCTATCAGTATGAAGAGCTCAAGGTCATGATGAACGGCGCCCCGGTGACCACCTTCGGGCGGGTCAATCGCCTCACCGGGACCACCCAGGAGTACATCGGCGCGCGATGGCTCGCCCCCGCGCGCGCGCGGCTGCTGCCCAAGAATGCGATGTCGCAGCTCGTGGGGTACGCCGGCCTCGGCGCCGACGGGACGTTTTCGGGGAACATCCACAACGGATCGACGTGGACGGTGACGCAGATCGTCGTCCGGGTCACCGGGCAGGCCCTCCGCGCCCGCCCGGGGGCTCCGGCCGGCCCGTGGACGCGCATCCTCTCGATCGACGTGCGCACGCCGCCGAACACCACGGCGCTGATGCACGACCCGGTGACCGATCCGCGGGAGTTCACCGAGCGGCAGATCGTCTTGCGGGGATGGACGGTCGATCGCGCCTACGGGTATCCGTGACCGGGCGCACCCCAGCGGCGCGCGCGTCTACTCGGAGAAGTCCTCGGTCACAACCAGCCCGAGATCCCCTGCCGTGGCCACGCCGATTCCGACCTGACTGAACCTCGGATCGAGCATGTTCCTGAGGTGATCGGGGCTGGCGCAGAAGGCGGCGTGCGCCTGCTCCACCGAGCCGACGATCGTGACGTTCTCCCCCACGAGGCTGCCTGCGCGCACGACCCCGATCATGCGATCGACGAAGGATTCTCCCCCAAACGACTCGTGGCCGAAGTAGCCGTGGACCGCCATGTCCCGAGAGTGGGCCCGCGCGACGAAGCGCAGCGAGCCGCCCATCCACAGCGGCCGGAGGCCGCTCTGGAGCCGGGTCTGGTTGAGGAGATCGAGGAGGCGCATTTCCCCATCCGGATCGTACTGGCTGTCCTGCACCTGGTAGGCGAGCTTGATCACCCCCGGCGGGGGGGATTGCGGGAAGGCGGGAGCGGGAGCGAAGGTTGCGAACAGGACTGCGGCAAGCGCCCCAAATGCGGGGCGGAAAACTCGAGAGCGGTCACCCATTGCCAGCCTCCTCTTCGGCAGCCCGGCTGACCTCCGAGGAGGTCCCGCGGCTTTGCGTCCCTGGGTTTCCCCAGGTTTGCCCTTATCGGTAGGAGACCGGTAGGTGAGGTGCCCGCTGGCGGATCCGGCCAGCGGGCCTCGCCGGTGCTCCCTATGGTGCGGTGGTGAAGCCGAACCGACCTACGGCGGATTCACCGCCGTGATCGGGAGGGTCGCGTCAGCCCAGCTCGATCATCACGATGTGATCTGTGTTCACGTACTTGATCCGGTCTTTGTGGGTCACCTGGATCAGCGTGGGGGAGACCTCTTTGATCCGGGCCGCGTCCAGCTTGGTCCCGTTGCTCAAATAGATGTCCGCCACCCGTCCTTTGAGCTGCACCGCCTCGGCGAACCCTGCGGCGGTGACGTCTTGGGCGTCGTCGCTCCACGTCGTTGATGCCATCGTTTCCCTCCTCGTGTGGGGCGCGGTGGTCGCGCTCCCATCTCTATTCTCCGTACGGATTCGTGCCGAAGGGGTGAATCCCGCCCCATCGTCTGCCGGACCACCCTCAATGATGCCCGTCTTCTTTCCAGTGTAGACCTCGAGGCCCGGCCCTGTCCATCGCCGGGATGCGCGGGGGGACGCCTCCGCGAGGGGCAGGAGGGTTCTTCCCCCGGGCTAAATAAGGCCTACCGTGCTGAGTCGGCTGTTCGCCGGGGCCTTCGCCGTGCTGCTGGTATGGGGAACCGCCCGGTCCGCCGAGTTTCCCATTGCGATGGCGCCCGGCGCCAACTTCTACGGTCAGGAAGAATGGGCACCGGGCAAGCTCCGGCGCTGGATGCGAAACGACGGAGAGCTTCGGATCCAGAATGACGGTCCCGCCGTGCGGATCAACCTGCGATTTGTGGCCGAGAGCTTCCGGATTCCCCGCACGCTGCGGGTGCGCGTGGGGGGGGAGTCGATGTTCGACGGGATCATCCCCCCAGAGCCGCTGCGCGTGGTGGTGAAGGACATGCCGGTGGCCGCGGGCGAGACCGTGGTGGTGTTCTCCGCGGCCCCCGGTCCCGATCGGGTGGACCGGTATCTGAACAGCGGCGACACGAGGGAGGTCTCCATCGCCTTCGGCCCGATCTCCGCGATCGACGCGCAGACCCCCGAAGCCCAACGCGAGGAGACGGCCGCCTTCCCCGCCGTGGAACGCCAGCTGTCGCGTTTGTCGCCGCTCGAAAACACCGCCGCGAACCTCCGCCGCGCGGGGCGCCTGCTCGAGGCCCGGGAGGTCTACGCCGCGGCGCTCAGCGCCGACCGCATCGACCCCACCACCTATCTGTGGGCGGGTCTGACGTTGGTCGGGCTCGACGACCTGGAGGGCGCGCGGGCCGTGTTCGCGCGGGGCCGGCAGGTGGGCGGGCTGGGGGTGGTGGCCGTGTTCGTTCGCCGCGAGTGCGCCCGGCTCGGCGACTACCTCGATCGCTCGGCGCTGCTTGCGCACCCCGACCTCGATCCGGCCCTATCGCTCCGGAAGCAGGGTGCGGTCTCTCGCGCCGTCGCCGTCTACCGCCAGGTGCTGGTGGAGAAACCCGGCGATCTCTACGCCAGTTACTGGTTGGGGGTCTTGACGGCCGTGGCCGAACGGCCGCGAGAGGCGGCCCCGCTGTTCGCGGTCGTGGCCCGCGCCGTGCCGGCCGGTCCCGATGCGACGATGGTCGGCGAGCTAGAGCGCTATCTGGGGGGGCGATGAACCGGGATCCCGCACCCGCCGAACGCCGGGGGGGACGTCCATGGTGGGGGATTCCGGACTGGCTCCTCCTGGGGCTGGCGATCCGGCTCCTGCTGGTGCCATTCAGCCACCCCTGGGACCTGCAGACCTGGTACAACGTCTTCGTCGATCTCGCCCACAACCACTCGCCGTACGAGACGATGCGCTACCTCACCTACAGCACGCGCTCGGAGTGGGGGCTGCTTCCCCTGGAGATCGATCGGCTGTTCCCGGTGAGCAAGGCGCTGTACTACGAATATTACGCCTATCCCCCCCTGCCGCTGGCGATCTACTACCCGCTGGCGAAGCTGTACGCGCTGTTCGCCCCGCTCCACTACCAGTTCGTGGTCCAAGGGGCGCTCGCCGCCCACCGGGTGCCGCTGCTCTTCCTGGTGTTCTTCAAGGCGCCGATCTTCGCCGCCGGGGTGTGCGTGGCGTTGGTCCTCCGGCGTCTCGCCGGCGAGCGGCAGGCCCGGACGTTCTTCCTCAATCCGCTGGTGATCTTGGTGAGCGCCGCGTGGACGATCGAGGACATCATGACCGCCTTTGTCGTCCTCGCGCTGTTCCTGTTGCTCCGGAAGCGGGACGGGTTGGCCGGATTCGCCCTGGCGCTGGGGACGCTGACCAAGTGGTGGCCCGGCGTCTTGTGGCCCGCGGCGGCGCTCTGGCTGCTGCACCAGCGCGCCCCGGCGCGCCGGCAGGCCGCCTTTCACGGGGTGTTCCTCCTCACGCTGGCGGGGGGGATCATCCCCTTCTGGGACGGGATCCGCTTCGTGGCCCAGTTCCAGGCCCTCCGCCCCGGACAGAACCTGACCCCGCACGTCCTGCTCTACCTGCTCGCGCAGTTTCACCACCTGGACGCTGGGTGGTACGACTATGTCCTCTCGCCGTACGTCGGGGCGATCACCCTGCCGCTTGTGCTGGGGGCCGCGTACCTCGTGCAGGTCCGCCGTTCGCTGCCGTTGCCGACGGCGGCGGCGCTGACCGTCGTCGCCTTTTTCCTGGGATCGAAGATCGTCAACGAGCAGTACATCGTGCTCCTGCTCCCGCTGCTGCTGTGGGAGGAGGCGGAGCGGCCGTCGCCGGTGAAGACGTTTCTGTTCCGGGCATTCTATGCGCTGCCGCTGACCAACGCGATGCTGAACGTGCCGTTCATCGCCTTCGCCCTGCCGGCCTACCTGCAGTTCGGCCGGCCCGACCTCTCGGCGGCCTACGGCCTGGGGCGCGCGTTTCCCCTCAGGCTCCACGCGGCCGTGTTGACGCTGCTGGCGTTTGCGTTCGTGGGACTGCTCTGCAACGCGTGGCGGGTGCTGACCCTGGAGGGTGGCGATGAAACGGTTCCTGATCCAGCACGTCGATCGGATCCTGATCGTGCTCGGCTTGAGCTTCCTCCTTATCCTGTCGGCTAGGACGCTCCACAACCTTCAGGATCTGGCCGCGGTCGAAGCCCCCCAGGAACTGCGTCTGGGGAGTGGGGACCTTGAGGCGTTGTACACCCTCAACGCCGGGATGAACAAGCCGGCGATCCTCGACCGCCGCGGGGACGCCCTGGTGGAGTTCAGCGGGTGGAACTCGTACGCGGATGTGGACGGGGTGTCGGCGGACCTGTGGAGCCACGGCTTCAACATCGAGCTGGATCGCCAGCGCAACCGCGCGTTTCTGACCTGGTCCTCGCTTCCCCTGCGGCAGAGCGATCCCCAGGAGCGCCGGATGCGCAGGTATCAGCTGGAGCAGGTCGTCACGCTCGAGGGGAGTCAGGCCGTCGTCGAGTATTACATCATTCCGAATGAACCGGTCCGCGACGCGCGGCTCACCGTCGGCCTCTACCACTGGTACTATCACGCCCTCAGCCCGTCCAAAGACGGGTTCGTCTTCTCGGTGACCGACCTGACCCGCCTCGAGGCCGAAGAGCGCCTGCAGCCTCGACGGTACACCCCGGTCCGGGTGCGCCTCCTGACTCCGCCGGAGGGCGTCCGGACCCTCACGAACGAGTTCGGCGTGTACGCGATCGAATCGTCCTATCGGTTGCACGCCCCACGCCTCTACGAGCGGACGCTCATCGCGAGGATGAGCGTGGCCGCAAGCGGCGAGACTCCCGGGGGACACTGAGCCCGGGCATCGCCTCTCGGCTCGACCGCAAATGCCGACGGGGCCCCTAGAGGGGCCCCCGTCGGGTCGAGCGCAGCCTACGGCTTCGGCATTATGCCGATGTCAAACACCTGGTTGTAGTAAATGAACTGCTCGTTGAGCTGGATGATGAACCACAACCCGAGCTTGTCGTATAGGAGCTCGCGCGTCTTCGTCTGCGGATTGTCGATCACCTTGGACGGGGCCCCCAGCACCGCTCGGACCTCCACCTCGGTGCTGCCGATGTGCAGCCCCTCTCTGGTGGCGTAGCGGTTGTCGTTCAGCACCCACATCCGCTCGACCGTGCCGTTCTGCGTGACGCGCGCCCCGATTCCCGTGTTCTTCGGCGGCTCGAACCACCGGTACACGGCCGTGCCGTCGGGGGCCTTCTGGGCCCCCTTGTTCGGTCCGAGTTTCGCCTCGGCGTCTTTCACAGTCATGCCCAAGGTGACCGGTCCGATCGCGTGCCCCGGTTGGATCACATACACCGTGGCGAGATCCGGATACGGCTGCGGGGTCGGGGTCACCGGGGGCTTCGGCGGCGCGGGCGCCGGGGTTGCTGGTGTCGGCGGTTTTGGTGCCGGTGGCGTCGGTTGGACGACCACGGGTGCGGGCGGTGGCGTAGGGGTGGGCGCCGGTGGCGTCGGTTGGACCACCACGGATGGAGGTGGGAGAGGCGGTGTGGGCGCCGGTGGCGTCGGTTGGACGACCACAGGGGCGGGTGGTGGCGTAGGTGTGGGCGCCGGTGGCGTTGGTGGGACAACCACGGGTGTGGGTGGTGGTGTGGGCGTGGGCGCCGGTGGCGTCGGTGGGACAACCACGGGTGTGGGTGGTGGTGTGGGCGTGGGCGCCGGTGGCGTCGGTTGGACGACCACAGGGGTGGGTGGTGGCGCAGGTGTGGGCGCCGGCGGCGCCGGTGGGACGATCGCAGGTGCGGGTGGCGTGGGCGCCGGTGGCGGAGTACTGACCAATGCCGCTGCGGCCGGGATGTCGAGCGCGGCTGCCGTCAGCGTGGGTTTGACCGCCACCGACGGCGTCGCGTATCCAATCCCGCGCTCGGAGGTATTGAGCTCCCCGCGGAGGAGGCCGACGATCTCGCCGTTGACGTTGAGGACCGGGCTCCCATTGAGCGGGGCGTCCTTTGCCACGACCAGCAGCAGTCCGCCCCTGATATCGCGGACCTTGCCTTCGGTGGCCACCTGGGCCTTGGTATCTTTCCCCAGTTCATTGATGCTGGGATACCCGAGCACCAAGATCGTGTCGCCCTGCTTCATCTTGCTGAAGTCCCCCAGGGGCAGCGGATGAACGTCCGGCCCCGGGAGGGAAAGTACGGCGATATCGTTGGTGGGGTCGGCTTCCAGCACCTTTGTCTCCATCCAATCGGCGGACTTCGGGAACCTGAGCAGGATCCGGCTGCCGCCCTCAACGATGTGGTTCGCCGTGAGGACCAGGTGGTCGCCGGCGACCACAGCCGTCCCTGAGACCGGTGCGCCGCCTTGATGCTCGACAAAGACGATCCCCACGCTCGGCTGGGCGTTTTTGGCCACGTCGGGGTGCTGCAGGATCCCGAGTCCGGCGACCGCACCAAACAGACCAAACAAGATTTTTAACAGGATCGGTATTGCCATCGTCCTTCCTCCTTGCGAGTAACGAATGCCCCCCTCATGGTACACGAACTGGTTTCGCCTCTAGCTATTCGAGAGACCCGCGAAAATCCTGCGAGTCGATATGCGGACCCGTCAACTTCCTTATCCCTTCAAGTTGATCGAGGGACCGCAACGGCCTTCATCTGATCGGACGAATTGGATGTCAGTCGGTTGACCGCACAAATGTTCGCAGGGCGCGGCTCGAGCCGCGCTCCTCCTCCGTCGATGGAACTCGCGGGGTGGGCACGGGCCTCACGCCTCTGTTCCATAATCTACCCCGGTATAATACCGTCCGCGTGTCGGGCGCCGGCTCCAGGCAATACGACCAAATCATCGCCTGCGTTCTCATCGTTCGGGATCTCCGGCGGGAATCAACGTCACAGGAATCGCGACGGCAAGGGCGAAAGGGTAGCGTGAACCGGCGTTGGTGGAAATCCAGCACTAACTCAGATACGGGGGCCCGGGATGGATGATGAATTTCAAGGGTCGGAGGGACAGGCGGACACCCGGGATCCCGAGGCCGCCCGACGGGAGAGCACCGCCCCCGAACGGCGGAAGATTCGCGTGTTCATTGTCAGCCGATTCTCGCTGTCGGGCCGGGTCCTGCAGTTGCTGCTTGTGCAAGATGGCGACATCGAGGTCCTCGGGTGCAGCGATTCGGCTCGAGAGTCGCTGGCGACGGTCGAAGCGGTCCATCCGGATCTCGTCGTCGTAGAAATGGATGCGCGCGTCGACGAAGAAGTTGAATTGCTGAAGATGTTGAAGGCGGCCTCTCCCGAGACGCGACTGGTGGTGATCTCCGCGACCCCGAGCGAGGAGGGATACCGGCGGATGTCCGAAGTGGGGGTCGCAGGGTATCTGCCGGATGTTACCAACCCGGAGCACTTCGCGACGATGTTGCGCTCGGTGTACGCCGGGGAAATGGGTGCCATCCATCCGCTCCCCGGCTCTTGGAGCGCGCCCCCGACACCGGCACAGCGTTTGGGCAAAGACATCCCCGCGCTCACCTCCCGTGAAGCGGCAATCGTCCGAGGCATCGCCGAAGGGCTCAGCGACAAGCAGATTGGCCGGCAGCTGTCTATGGCCGTGAGCACGGTGCGGATTCATATCCGCTCGGTCTATCAAAAGCTGGGACTGCGAAATCGGGCTCATGCGGCCGCGTATGCCGGCGCTAACGGTTTGGCAGAGAGCCCGTCTCCGCCGTCGGAATCAACCTGGGCTCCGGAGCGGGTGCAGCGGAAGGAGCCTGCGGGAAGCCTCCTCCTGCGGTGACCCGCGCCGATGGTCGCCTTCCTAAGTGTAGCGCGCGCCTGACCCGGGGAGATCGGTCTCCCCGTTCTCTTCCTCCTACAGGCCTGCGCAAGGGTTTTTCAACCCAGGGTTAGAGTGGACACCTCGGGATTGACATCCCGCCCGCCTCTGCCTTGCGCTCGCTGGATTGCTCAAAACGCGGTTTAACCGCTCCCTATAACCCCCCTGAGGGCCTGATTCTGCGGCAGGCACGCATATTGTGCCATTTCGCACGCGTTTTCCCCGTGCTAGCCCACTTCGGTATGTCGGTCGAGAGCTCGCATTGGTCGATCGGATGACCTATGTGATGATCCTCGCTGGCATCAAATTGCACCGCTATTGGTATCAGTGAAAGACCAAATTCTCGTATCGAAATAAGACATTTACTCCCAATTTTTATTCTTCATATGATCCCCCAACTGGTATTTAGACTGCTGAAGGGCGCGGACATCCCCGCATTGCATCTACTCAAAGACAAATTACGCAGAATCGGTGTGCGTACTGCGCGCGGAAGGAGGTGCCGGGCCGATATGAGTTTAGGACTCGATACGATGAGTTCCGGACTCGGTTTAGGACCCGATACTTAAACGAGATTATCGGCTCGATATCGCAAGTGCACGATGTTCGTTGGTCACCGCAAGTGCTTTGCGGCAATCGAGGAGGTGGTAGTGGGTGGGTAATGGTCGTAAGCGCAGCAAGGCGAGGAGTCCTCTGTACTTTTTGGTTACCCTGTTTCTTGCCATCGCGGTCCCGATGTTTTACATCGGGCTTATCCCCGCGGCGTTTGCCGTAAACAACGGCAACGGCAACGGAACGGGGACCGCCACGGGTGGCTCGGGCGGCACATTTAACGGTGGGTCGACCGGATCGACGGGCACTGCCACAGGCAAAGGTGGGGACACCAACGGCAACGGCGGAAACGGCGGACCTGCGGCAGGCAACGGCGGCAGCCAGAACAACGGCGCCGGGGCCGGTAACGGCGGCGACGCGGGCGATGGTGGCGATGGTGGCGATAGCAGCGGCAATGGTGACGCGATTGGCGCAGGCGGTCCGGGGGGTAACTTCAACACCACCGGTGGCGTCGGCGGCGGCGCGAGCGGCACCGCGCAGGGCGGCAGTGGCAACAGCAACGGTGGAGTCGGCGGGAGTGGCGGCAACGCGGGTAACTCCAACGAGGCCACCGGGTCGTATAGTTCGGCCGGGAACGGCGGCGACGGCGGCGACGGCGGCGACGCCGGTGACGCGAACGGGAACGGCATCGGCGCCGGTATCGGCGGACCCGGTGGGAACAATAACCTCTCCGGTGGTAACGGCGGCTCGGGCACGGGCAAGGGCACGGGCGGCGCTACCAATGGGAACGGCGGCGCGGGCGGTAATGGTGGGAACGCCGGCGGTGCCAATTCCGCGTTTGGCGACGGAACCTCTGTCGGGAACGCCGGCGAGGGTGGCAACGGCGGCGAGGGCGGCGACGCGAACGGGAACGGGATCGGCGTCGGCGTCGGCGGCGAGGGTGGAGATGAGAACTCCGGCGGCGGCAACGGCGGTGCCGGGAACGGCACAGGCACCGGCGGTAGCAACAACGGCAACGGCGGTGCGGGCGGTAACGGCGGCAGCAGCGGCAACAGCAACAGCGGCGGCCACGATGGCAAGAGCAGCGGCAAGGATGGCGAAGGCCCCGGCGGTTACGGTGGCGATGGTGGTAATGCCGGGAACGCCGGCGATGGCGGCAAGGGCGGCGAGGGCGGCAGCCTGAACGGGAACGGGGTCGGCGTCGGCGTTGGCGGCGACGGCGGAGATGAGAACTCCGGCGGTTCGACCGGCGGCGAGGGCGGCACGAACGGCGGCGCCGGCAACGGGGGTAGCGGTACCGGCACTGGCAGCGGCGGCGGCAACAACGGCAACGGCGGCGCGGGCGGCACCGGCGGCAGCAGCGGCGCCAGCAACACCGGCGGCGATGGCGGGAACGGCACGAACGGCAGCGGGGGGAGAGAGGGCGGCGACGGTTACGGTGGCGATGGCGGTAGTGCCGGGAACGCCGGCAGCGGAGGCCGTGGCGGTGAGGGCGGCGACCTGAACGGGAACGGGGTCGGCGTCGGCATCGGTGGCGACGGCGGTAGCGAGAACACCTCCGGCGGCAACGGTGGAAGCGGCACCGGCTCCGGCAGCGGCGGCAGCAACAACGGCGACGGCGGCGCGGGCGGCAACGGTGGTACCAGTGGGAGCGCCAACACCGGCGGCAACGGCGGCAACGGCGTCGGCGGTAGCGGTGATAACAGTGATAACGGCGGCGCCGTCGGCGGCGACGGGTACGGCGGCGACGGCGGCAAGGCCGGGAACGCCGGTAAGGGCGGCAGCGGCGGCGAGGGTGGCAGTCTAAACGGCAATGGGATCGGCGTCGGCATCGGTGGCGACGGCGGGACCGAGAACACAGGCAACGGTAACGGTGGGAACGGCACCGGCACCGGCAGCGGCGGCAGCAACAACGGCAACGGCGGCGCGGGCGGCACCGGCGGCAGCACCGGGAACTCCAACACCGGCGGTAACGGCGGCAACGGCACCGGCGGCAGCGGCACCGGCGCCGAGGGCTCCAGCGGCGGCGACGGGTATGGCGGGAACGGCGGCAAGGCCGGGAACGGCGGCAACGGCGGCCGTGGCGGCGAGGGCGGCGACCTGAACGGCAACGGCGTCGGCGTCGGCATCGGCACCGATGGCGGGAACGAGAACGGCGCTAACGGCAGCTCGGGCACCGGGTCCGGCACCGGCGGCAGCAACAACGGCAACGGCGGTGCAGGCGGCAACGGTGGCGGCTCGGGAAGCAGCAACAACGGCGGGAACGGTGGCAACGGCACGGGCGGTTCCGGAACGGGTCAGACGAACGGCGCCGGAGCCGAGGGTTTGGTTGACGGCGTGGGCGCCGGTGGCTACGGTTCAGGCGGAAACGGCGGGAGCGCGGGTAACGGCGGCAAGGGCGGCAGCGGTGGCTCGGGCGGCAGCGTGAACGGCAACGGCGTCGGCATTAACGGGACAGGCATCGGCGGCGGCGGCTCGTCCACCGGCGGCACTGGCGGTGGCGAGGGCGGCGGCAGCGGGACCGGTAGCAACAGCGGCGGGAACGGCAACGGCGGGAACGGCGGCAACGGTGGGAGCGGCGGCAGCAATAACAACGGCGGCAACGGCGGAAACGGCACGGGCGGCAGCGGCGTCGGTGGCAATGGTCTGGCAACGGGTGGCAACTCTCTGGGTGAAGAGGACGGGAGCGGCATAGGCGGTAGCGGCAGCGGCGGCAACGGCGGCAGCGCGGGGAACGGCGGCAGGGGTGGCAGCGGCGGTGACGGCGGCGACTTCAGCGGGAACGGCGTCGGCGTCAGCGGTGGAACGGGCACCGGCGGCGGCGGGAACAGCAACGGCGGCAACGCGGGTACCGGTGGGAACGGCGGCAGCGGCAACACCGGCGGCAAAGGCGGGAACGGCACGGGCGGCAATGGCAACGGCAACGGCGATGATCTGAACAACGCGGGTTCCGGGCCGGGCGATGACTCGACGGCAACCGGCGGCAGCGGTTACGGCGGCAACGGCGGCGCAGCTGGTAACGGTGGCAAGGGTGGCAGCGGTGGCGACGCCGGCGACGGCAACGGCAACGGCATTGCGAGCGGCACCGGCGCGAGTGGTACCGGCGGCGGCGGGAACGGTAACGGCGGCGCGGGCGGCACGGGCGGCGCGGGCGGCAGCGGCAACACCGGCGGCAACGGCGGGAACGGCACGGGCGGCAATGCCAATCTCGAGAATCCCGCAAACGACAGCGGAGGCTCTGACAGCAACGAGGGTACTGGTACGCCTGGTGCCGGCAACGCCAGCGGCGGCGACGGGTACGGCGGTAACGGCGGCGCGGCGGGCACGGGTGGCGAGGCGGGCTCCGGCGGCGAGGGTGGCAACGACAGCGGCAATGGCACCGCGAGTGGCACCGGCGCGAGTGGCACCGGCGGCAGCAGCAACAGCAACGGCGGCGCGGGCGGCTCCGGCGGCGCGGGCGGCAGCAACAACACCGGCGGCAAGGGTGGCGACGGCACGGGCGGCACCGGCAACGGTGACACGAAGGCCAACGGCGCTGACGGCTACGGCGGGAATGGCGGCGATGCCGGCACGGGCGGCGAAGGTGGGGACGGTGGCGACGCTGGCAGCAAGAACGGCAACGGCAGTGCGGATAGCAGCGGCGGGAAGGGCACCGGCGGCAACAACAACGGCAACGGCGGCGCGGGCGGGAACGGCGGCGCGGGCGGCAGCGGCAACAAGGGCGGCGCGGGCGGTAACGCGGTCGGTGACGGCCCAGCCTACGGCGGCAGTGGTGGTGATGCGGGTACGGGTGGCGACGCGGGCAACGGCGGCGACGGCGGTTACTACAACGGTAACGGCGACGCGGATGGCAAGGGCTCGACCGGCAAGGGCGGTAGCAACAACGGCAACGGCGGCGCGGGCGGCAACGGCGGCGCGGGCGGCAGCAACAATAAGGGCGGCAACGGCGGTACCTACAGCGACGGCGAAGTCGGATTCGCCGGCAATGCGGGCACCGGCGGCGCGGGCGGCAACGGCGGCGAGGGCGGCAGCGACAACGGTAACGGCACCGGCCACGACGGCGGATCCGGATCGGGTGGCAGCAACAACGGTAACGGCGGTGGCGGCGGCAACGGCGGCACGGGTGGCAGTGGCAACGCGCCCGGTGGCGGCAATGGTGGCGGCGGCGGTACCGGCGGCGGCGGCGGCAACGCCAACGGCAACGGCACCGGTAACGGTGGCGGCGCCACGGGTGGCGGCGGCAGCGGCAACGGCAACGGCGGCACCGGCGGTCCCGGCGGCACGGGCGGCAACAACAACTCGGGCGGCGGCGGCAACGGCGGACATGGCGGCGGCGGCGGTCAGGGCGGCAGCAACAATCCGTAGACCACGCAGCATGCACTAGGCTGCCTGGAGAATGAGGCGAAGGGGTGGGGCGCAGCGGGCCGGAGAGCGGCACCGGCGCTCCACCCCCTCCGCCTGCTAGGAAGGGAAGTTAACGGCAAATTGCACCAGAGTTGCGAGCGAGTCTGAGGGGGCATAGAAATGAATCGTCTAAAGGCGAAAAGCAGGGTCCTGATATTTCTGGTGACGAGCATGCTCGCGGTGATGGTCCCCGCGTGGTACGGAGTGGGCGGACTACCCGCGGCGCGAGCCCAGGGTGTCGGGCCACAGATGACGTTCGTCGGGACCATCGACAACGTGGATGTGTCGGGGAAGGTCGTGACGCTCGACGCGGCATCCAGCGGGTCTGGGAAAGGTCCCGGCCTCATCAAGGTCATCGTGACGCCGGTCACGAGCATCCTCCTCGGAGACAAGCGGATCTCGCTCGATACTCTGGCAGCGCTCGGCAAGGTGAGGGGCCAGGTCATTGGGGTTTCGAGTTCGAACGGGATCATCGCGGGGAGCGTGATCATCTTCATCGCCACCAGCGGGGGCGTGGTGCCACCGACTGGGAACAATTCCGGCACGGGCATTGGCGGCGCTCAGGGCTTCGGCGAAGCTAATGTTGGTGGCGGTGGTGGTGGCGGCGGTGGGGCCGGCGGTGGTCCTGCGGGCCCTTCTGGGACCGGTGAAGGTAGCACCGATCCAACAGGAAGAGGGAACGGCGGGGCGGGCGGTGCCGGCGGTCCCGGTGGTAGCGACAACTTCGGTGGCGTCGGTAACGGCGGTCAGGGCGGCGGCGGCGGTGGCGGCGGGAGCTTCAACGGCGGGAACGGCGGGAACGGCGGCGACGGCGGCGCGGGCGGGAGCTTCCGGGGCGGCAACGGCGGTGACGGCGGCATCGGCGGCGACGGTGGCGACTACAGCGGCGGCAACGGCGGCGATGCCGGCACCGGTGGCGCTGGCGGAACGAACACGGACCTCAATCATGGGCAGTCTGGCGCGGGTGGGAACGCCGGGAATGGCGGGAACGGTGGGAACGGTGTGGGGTTAAATGATAGCCCGCTTTCCGGCAACGGCGGCGCTGGCGGTGACGGCGGCGCGGGTGCTGGGGGTGGTGCGAATGACAACTTGGGCGGTCAAGGTGGTCAGGGCGGCGCCGGCGGGGCGGGTGGCCACGGCGGTGCTGGCGGTAACGATGGTGGTGGCGCGGGAAGCGCGGGCAGCGATGGCACTGGCGGGACCGTTGGAGCTGACGCCGGGGGCGGGACCAACGGGGCGAACGGGTTGAACGGTCAGAATGGCGCGAACGGCCAGAACGCCCCGAACGGTGGGCCGCAGCCAGAGCGCGGTCCGACCGGGAGCGGCGGTCCTGCCGGGAACGGCGGCGACGGCGGCACCGGGAATAACACCGGTCCCGATTCCGGTACGCCAGCTTCAGGTGCGGGCGGTACGGGCGGCAACGGTGGGAACGGCGGGAACTTCAACAGCAGCAACGGCGACGTCGCCTCCGGAACCGGGTCGGGCGGCGTGGGCGGCCAGGGCGGCAACGGTGGGAACGGGAACGGGGATGGGTCCGGCAACGGCACGAACGGTGGAATCGGCGGGAACGGTGGCGACCACAACACCAACACCGGCGGTGGGACTGCCGATGGCCCGGGCATGGGCGGGAACGGCGGCATGGGCGGGAACGGCGGAAACAAGAACTTCGACAACTCGGGTAACGCCGGGGCCGCCGGGAACGGCGGTAACGGCGGTAGCGGGGACACGGGGGTTAATACCGGCGAAGGCGCCAACGGCGGCCAGGGCGGCAACGGCGGCAATGACAACCAAGGGCAGGATGGTGGTCTGGGCGGCGGCAACGGCGGGAATGCCGGGAACGGTGGCGCGGGCGGGAGCAACGACACCGGGATCGGCGTCGGGAACGGCGGCACCGGCGGGCAGGGCGGCGACGGCGGCGACAACAACTACGGTAACTCCGGCAACGGCGGGGCGGCCGGGAACGGCGGAGTCGGCGGGAGCACGGATAGCGGGAGCAACGTGGGCAACGGTGGCGCCGGCGGGCAGGGCGGCAACGGCGGGAATACCAACGGCATGACCACCGGGGACAACTCCGGGAACGCCGGGAACGGCGGGGTCGGTGGCGCAGGCGGGAGCACGGATAGCGGGACCAACGTGGGCAACGGTGGCGCGGGCGGCATGGGCGGCAACGGCGGCGACTTCAACTGGAACGGCGGCGGCGCGGCGGCTGGCACCGGCGGGACCGGTGGGGCAGGCGGCGCAGGCGGGAGCACCGACACCGGGACTAACGTGGGCAACGGTGGCACGGGTGCCCAGGGCGGCAACGGCGGCAACGGCAACAGTACCGGGTCCGGGCTCGGTGGCGCAGGCGGGACCGGTGGGGCCGGTGGGAGCGGAAACTCGGGGACCAACCTCGCGAACGGCGGCGGCGGCGGTCAGGGCGGCGACGGCGGAAACGGCAACAGCGGTGGGAGCGGTAACGGTGCCGGCGGCGGTAACGGCGGTAACGGCGGGACGGGCAACAGCGGGAGTGGCAGCGGCAACGGTGGCCCCGGCGGCCAGGGTGGTAACGGCGGCAATGGCAACGCGAACGGAACCGGCGGCGGCGGCGGCGGCGGTAACGGCGGGCACGGTGGGAACAACAACGGCGGCAACGGCGGTGGCGGTGGTGGCGGCGGCCAGGGCGGCAACGGGGGTCAGAACAATCACTAGTTGATCGGGATCGAACGGCCGGCAGGGAGCGGGGGCGGGGGGCATGAGACCTCGCCCCCGCGGTTTCCAAGGTGACGCCGGTGTTGCGGCGAAGCTACAAATGCGGGGGAAGTGGGCATAACAGAGTCGGGTGGACGCGGGCATATCGCAGCGAATGGGATACCGGGAGATGCGGATGATCGGACGATTGGTCGGAACCGGTGCGGTGATCGGGCTGTTGGTCCTCGCGCCCCTGTGGCCGATGGAGGCGCAGGCGCTGCAGTGGCGGTCGGTGACCGTCATCGGGCAACTGCTCTCATTCGACAGCACCCGAAACGTCCTTGAGGTGAGCACGACCGATGGGTTGATTGACGTCGGCGTCACCCCCTATACCGCGACCGCGTCGGCGGGATCGCAGAGCACGCAGCTTGGAGTCCCGGCGGTGCTCCCGGTTCCGGTGATGATTCTCGCGATTGAAATCTCCGATGGGACCCTCATCGCGGGCGTGGTGGAAATCGGGGGGCCCGGCGGCCCCAACGGCGGGCCAGCTCCACCGAGTGGAACCCCCAAGGTCGATTCGTCGATCTTGAACACGCTTGGATCCGAGACCAGCTCCCCCGGTCCATTGACCCAGACGGTCCGCGTCAACGTCGCGGGCATCGGCGGTCACGGCGGCAACGGCGGCAACGGTGGGAACAGCAACTTTAATGGAAAGGGCTTCGGAGGCACCGGCGGCAACGGCGGAAACGGCGGATCCGGAAATGGGATTTTTGTCGGAGGGAGTGGTGGCGACGGCGGGAACGGAGGGGACGGCGGGAGCAATAACGGCGGCAACGGCGGCAACGGGGGGCAGGGAGGCGTGGGATCGGACGCCTCTTCGACGATGAACGGCGGTAGTGGCGGCAGCGGCGGCCAGGGCGGCGGGGGTGGTAACGGATCGGCCGGGCTGAACGGAGGGAGCGGCGGGGCCGGCGGGGCCGGCGGCACCGGAGGAGACTGCCTCGGCGGCGGCTGCCAGGGCGGTGGCGGCGGCAACGGAGGGCCGGGCGGCAGCGGGGGGCAGGCCGCTACGGGCGGTGTTCCTGGGGGCGGCGGCGCCGGAGGCAGCGGCGGCAACGGCGGGAACTGTTTGGGGAACGGGTGTAGTGGGGGAAACGGCGGCAACGGAGGATCCGGAGGGCTCTCGGGAGTCGCCACCGGCTCGACGAGCGGCGGTGACGGTGGGGCCGGCCAGAACGGCCAGGGTGGAACTCCAGGAACGGGAGGCGCTGGCGGAAACGGGGGCTCAGGGGGGAACGGTGGAAGCGTCCTGATTCCCGGGGGACCCCAGACCGGGGGAGCCGTCGGTGCCGCCGGCAAGGCCGGAGCCGGAGGGAGCTGCGCGGGAGCGGGATGCTCGCCGGGGCGTGCGGGACACTAGCCCAACCCCAGGGGCGGGCCCCTACTGGATCAAGTGATTCTGGACGGCGAGCAGAGCGGCTTGGGCCCGATTGCGCGCGCCCAACTTGCCGTAGATCCGGCGAAGCCGCTTCTTCACCGCGGCTTCTGAGAGATGCAGCTTCACGGCGATCTCGCGATCGCTCAACCCGAGCGCTACGCTGCTGAGGATGCTGGTTTCCACATCCTTCAGCCCCTGAGATCCCGACTGGTTCCCCCCCTTGGCGTTGGCCTCGAGCCGCTCCAGCAAACGGCGGGCCATCAACGGGTGGATCATCGTCCGCCCCTCGTGCACGGCCCGGATGGCATTCACCAAATTATCCGGGCTGATGTCTTTGAGGACGTACCCCGCCCCGCCCGCCTCGGCCGCGGACAAGAGGACTTCGGGGCTATCGACCGTCGTGAGGAACAGCACCTGAGCGGCGCTCGACATGGCGCGCAGCCTGCGCAGCATCTCTACCCCGGTCGTGTCGGACAAACGGACTTCTGTGACAACGACGTCGGGCTGCAGTGTGCCGAAGGTCTTGATCGCTTCTTCGCCGGTCCCGACGTCATCCACCACCGTTAGGCCTGGATAGTCCGCAAGCAATTTGCGGATCCCGGCACGGAACAGCCGGTGGCTATCGACCAGCAGCACGCGTATGGGCACTCTTCGACCGTCCGGATTATGCCGACATGAGATGAGCTTGCCTTAACTCTAGAGGCTTCGGCGCTTTAGGGAAAGATCCTTGCGGATGAAAGACTCGTCTCGACCGGACTATTCGATCTGCGAGCGGCGGGGGGCCCACTGAAACCCGATCGGGGTGACCGTCGCGATCGTGAGCCGTCCCCCCACCACCTGGTCGCGAGGGCGGCCGCCCAGCGTGCCCGAAGCAAATCGGTCGATGCCGATCGCGATCTTGGCGAGGAGGCGCACGAAGTCGATCGTGTCTTGGAGGCTCATATGCCGCAACACCACTGCATATTCCAGGCCCCGAAGTGCCTCGGCGGCGCCGGCCCGAAGGTGGGTCCGATCAAAGCCCGGGTCAACCCCTTTCATCAGGCGGGAGATCGCATCTCCCTGGCCGCGCCAGTGATAGTTGGGCGCCTCGGTGGTCGACAGGAGCGTCGGCTCGCCTTTCGGCAGGTTGATCTCGTACAGCTTGCCGGGACCGCGGGTGTCGTACCCGGCGATGAAGAACCCGACCGGATCCGGGGGGGTCTTGGGAGAATCGCTGCGATGCGCCCCCCAAAGGCGGCGCAGGAAGGTGGAGAACTCACGCGCCACCACAGTGACCCCCTCCGCGGACCGCGGCGAGCGGTCACATCTGAACCGGTCGGCCAGGCTGGCGATCGTTTGGCCGCGAATCTGACTGCTGCCGTGCGTGGCCGCACCCACCCGGTCCGACAGCGGAAAGACCTTCCGGGCGCGGTCGGTGGCGATGGTGAGGCGCTCCTGGCCCTCCCCGCCGCTCCGCCGGGTGGTGCGGCTGTCGGCGGCCAGCACGAGGCCTTCCGATGTCGATGCCGCGACCAGTATTGTCACACCGGAGCGCCGGAAACGCTTGGTTCGGGCGAATGCAAGGAAATTCCCTCCTATGCGGGAATTCCTGGCGAGGGGGGAGAACTCCTGTTCTTCATGGGGATTGCGCACACCCATGGTCAACGCATCGTGCCGAAGCCGCGACGCGGATGGCGGATGGCGATCGCGCTCGCGGCCGCTTTGGCGATGCTCCCCGGAGGCCTGCCTCCCTCGGGCACGGCACACGCTGCCACCCCGGGCGTTGAGATGACGGGAATGTTGGGCGGGTGGCGGTGGGTATGCTGCGGCGGTCGATCCCATGGCACGCTGTGGCTCGGGCCGGGGCCCCACGGACAGATCGCGGGGTACATCCACGACGACGAGGCCGGGCGGGACACGGCGGTTCGGCAGGTGCGAGTTTTGGATGAAGGCCTGACGTTGGTTCGAGCGATGGGGCCGAACTGCGATCAGGAGTGGGTGGGGAGTGTTCGCACGGGCGCGGGCTCAGGCGGCAGCGGCGGGAAGGGGGGGAACGGCGGGAAGGGGGGGAACGGCGGAAAAGGGGGCAACGGCGGGAACGGCGGCAACGGTGGGCAGGGAGGAACACCCGGCGCCGGAGGTCAGGGGGGCGCGGCCGGAGCCGGCGGCATTCCGGGACAGGCCGGCCAGCCCGGTCGGCCCGGAACACAATCGACCGGCGGGCTCGTCTGGCGCGGCCTCGTGCGAGGGTGCGGGATCGCGGGCTCGAAGCAGGCGTTCTGGGCTTGGAAACCGTAGCAGTGTCTACGGTCCGAGCTGAAACGCTCACCTCAGGGGGACCCCGGGGATAATGAGCCACCGGCCATCGCCGAGGTTATGGGTTGCCGTGCTCTGGAGTGCCTGCCTCGTCGGCGCGACCACCACGCCCGGCCTGGCGCAACCGTTTGCCGCCCCGGAGGTGCCCTTGTGGGCCTATGCGGCGATGCAGGGCTTGGAGCGGCACGCGCTTCTGACCAATCCACCGAAGTCCCTTCAGCAAGGCAATATCACCAGGGCGGAGATGGCCGTGCTGTTGGCGCAGGTCCTGGAGAAGATCGATCAACCGCGGGCCCAGGGCGCACCGGTGCCCGAGGTGACGCCGCAAGACCTGGACGCGATCCGGGCGCTGATGCGCGAGTTCGAAGCGGAACTGGCTTCGCTCGACGTGCGGGTCGAGGCCGCTCGCCGGAACCTCGACCGGCTGAACGCGGATGTGCGGCATGTCCGGATCAGCGGAGAGGCTGAGCTGCGCTACGATCTCAGCCGCTCCGCGGTGAACAACCCTGGCGTGGGGCCGGTACTGCCGGCTTCCACGCAGCCCCTCTCGCCGACCGTCAGCAGCCGGCTTCGGCTGAACCTGGATGGTGGGGTCACCGACGATCTGCGCCTTAGGATCCGCATCACCACCTTCGATGAACTGGGGAATACGGCGGGCCTGTGGGGTGGCATCCCGCCGATGGGGCATCTGAACTCGACATTCTTCCCGCTGAACAGCAGCGTCACACCGGGGACCTTGGCCACGGCGTCGCTGGACTGGTCACACGCGCTCGGGCTTCCGCTGGAGATCCAGCTCGGCCAACTGGGCGGGGATACCTGGGTCCCGCACGAGGGGAATCCGCTCACCCCCCTGTCGCTTGTCCCGCCGGACCCGATGATCACGCAATTTGGGCCGATCGGCCTGCTCTTCAGCACCGCCAAGGACCCAGCGGGAGAGCGTAGCCTGCGCACGTACGTCGTCAACGGTCTGGCCGTGACCTACGGGACGACTCCGATCCAGGTGCGGGGGTTCGTGGCCGACGTGGAGAGCCTGCAGGGCGCCTACGGCAATGAGCTGCTCTACGGGGGGCGGATCCAGTTCGCCGCGGCCCCAGAGGTGACCGTGGGCCTCAACGCCGTATTCGATGCCTGCGATGGGTTCGGTGCGGTAAATAACGCGCTCCTCGTCTCCGCCCTCACTTCGCTCGGGGTGGGAAAAGGACTGTCGCAGTGTTCCTTCGTCTGGTGGGGCGCCCAAAACGGATGGCTCCCATCGCTCAACACGGGGAGCACCAATCCCTACACGAACATTCCCGGTCAGGGATACAGCGTCGACCTCGATATGGGGCTCGGCCCGGATCTTCGTCTGCAGACCGAGGTGGCGTTGTGGAACGATCCGACGGCGCAGACCACCGGCCTGGGATGGCACGCGCAACTGGTCGCTTCTTCGCTCTTGGGTCCGGGATCGACCGTCATCGGCGGGTATCAGTATTTCGGGTCGGCGTTCTATCCCCCATTCGGAGGGGCCGAGGATCCTGTCGTCGGGTTCATCTACCCGGGAGGATTTCAGGACGTGTTCCTGATCGTGGCCTTCCCTCCGATCTCGGGGTGGACGTTCTCGGCGGGGTACGAGGCCGGGACCTCCTTGGGAGTCGGTCCGCAGCCGGGCGCCGTGGGGTTCGGTGGGCCGTCATTCTCCAGCGCGGTCTGTCAGCAGTGCTCTCCATCAGGCCAGCCGTTTTCCGGGTGGTCGGGCTTCGCCAGCTACGCGCTCACTCCGGAAATGACGCTGCAGCTCTACTACTACGGCTGGGAAATCAACGGGGCTTCACAGACCGACGTGTATCGCGCCGCGGTGACGTACCACTTCTAAGAAACCGGAATGGAGCACGCTCGGCGGATGGGGCGTCTGCACAGCAGCGCCCGAGGGCGGAGTTTCCCGGATTCACGCGGCTGGCGCGGCGATCCGTCTGTGGCGCATCAAGAGCGGAGCCGGATGCGGTCGGTGGAGGGTGAATTCGGCCCGGTGTGCCGGAGCCCGTGCCCGCTGAGGAGCTCGCGCATTCGCCGCAACAAGTCCGGGCTGGGCCGGGCCTGGCCGTTGATGACCTGGCTGAGGTGCGATGCGCTGATGCCGAGTTTCATCGCCAGCGCGGACTGGGTGGTGCCGTGCGTCTTGCACCACCGTCTGAGTTCTTCCCCTAGTGGGGTGATCGCCTCGTGACTCATACGATCTCCTGGGTGTCGACGAGCAAGTGTCACCGTGACGTCGCGTACGTCTGTTCTCAAAGGTGCCCATTTCCCGGGGCAGGTAGACCAGGGGGGTCGGCGGGGGGCCGAATCCTCGCCGTCAACACGTCGGGCGGAGGACGGGTGGCGGCATCGTGATGTCCCTGTCATGATCGTCTGGGGGCCGCCTTATATGGTTGACACCGCCCGGCCGGGCGCAGTATACTACCTGAGTCGGGTTAGAGCCCTGAGCGACATCGTGGACCTCGGACACCTTCGGGCTGCATCGCAGCGCGCCATCGGGACGAACCAAACGAGCAAGGCGATCGACCGGGGGCGCGCCCAAGTGCTGTTTGTCGCCCGCGACGCCGACCGGCGGGTGATCGACCCCGTGCTGCGAGCGGCGCGAGAGCGCGGGGTGGACGTCGTCGAAGTGGAGTCGATGGCCGTGTTGGGGCGAACGTGCGGTATCGCGGTGGGCGCAGCGGTCGCAGCCATTCTCAACGCCAGCGATTGAACACCTGGGCACCAGCCGGGGATCATCCCTTGTAATGCGCCGCAGGGTGCCAGCTTCGGCACCGCGTATGGCGCATGCCGAACCGAAAAAAGACTAGCGGGCGATAACCCGGCCGTACGACAGGCCTCTGGGCCCGTCGGACGGTCGCCGGCATCGCAAACCCACCCTGGGGCGGGCGGACTATCGCGCTCCGGGGGTGTCGTGTGCACGGACGGGGTTGGGGGGCTAAGCGCCCCACGTTGATGGCGGGAGGACGATGTGCCGACAGTCAGTCAGCTCGTGCGCTCCGGACGTAGAGCCGACCTGCTGAAGAGCAAGTCGCCGGCGCTCCAGATGAGCCCGCAGCGGCGGGGGGTCTGTATTCAGGTGAAGACGACCACCCCGAAAAAGCCGAACTCGGCGCTCCGGAAGATCGCCCGGGTCCGACTGACGAACGGCATCGAGGTGACGGCGTACATTCCCGGGATCGGGCACAACCTGCAGGAGCACTCGGTCGTCCTGATCCGCGGCGGCCGGGTGAAGGACCTGCCGGGCATCCGGTATCACATCGTCCGGGGCACGCTGGACACCGCCGGAGTCCAGGATCGGAAGCGCGGTCGATCCAAATACGGGGCCAAGCGGCCCAAGGCCGCAGCGGGGTAGCGCGATGCCGAGAAAAGGAGCAGTTTCCCGACGTCCCACGGTGCCCGATCAGGTGTTCGCCAGCCCGACCGTGAGCCGGCTTATTAATAAGGTAATGACACGCGGCAAGAAGAGCACGGCGGAGCGGATCGTCTATCACGCCCTGGAATCCGTGAAAGAGAAGAGCGGCAAAGAGGCGGTCAAGGTGCTGGAGCAGGCGCTCCACAACATCATGCCGGTGCTCGAGGTCCGGCCCCGCCGAGTCGGCGGCGCCACCTATCAGGTCCCGGTGGAGGTCCGGCCGGACCGGCGGGTCTCGCTCGGAATGCGGTGGCTGGTGCAGTACGCGCGGGGGCGCTCGGGCAAGACGATGCGCGACAAGCTGGCCGCGGAGATCCTGGACGCGAGCAACAACGCCGGATCCGCGGTGAAGCGCCGCGAGGACACGCACAAGATGGCGGAAGCGAACAAGGCGTTTGCGCACTATCGCTGGTAGGATCGGCGCAATGCACACACCACCGGAGGATCCATGGCAACGCAGTTGGAGTCGCAGAGGACGATCATGAGCGAGCGCGCAGCCCTGCAAACCCTACGCAACATTGGCATCGTCGCCCACATCGATGCGGGGAAGACGACGACGACCGAGCGCATCTTGTTCTACACCGGGCGGACCCACCGGATCGGGGAAGTGGACGAGGGCTCGGCGACGATGGATTGGATGGTGCAGGAGCGCGAGCGGGGGATCACCATCACCTCCGCCGCGACGACCTGCCAGTGGCGCCACCATACGATCAATATCATCGATACCCCGGGCCACGTCGACTTCACGGCCGAGGTGGAGCGCTCGCTGCGGGTCCTCGACGGCGCGGTGGTCATCCTGAGCGCGGTGGAAGGGGTGCAGCCCCAGTCCGAGACGGTGTGGCGGCAGGCCGACAAGTACGAGGTGCCGCGCGTCGTCTTCATTAATAAGATGGACCGCACCGGGGCCGATTTCTTCCGGACGCTGGGGATGATGCGCGAGCGGCTGGAAGCGCGCGCCGTGACGCTCCAGCTCCCGATCGGGGCCGAGGACGGGTTCGAGGGAGTGATCGACCTCATTCGGATGAAGTCGATCATCTACACCGACGACCTGGGCACCCGCAGTGACGTCACGGAGATCCCCGAGGCGCTGCGGACACAGGCTCAGGAATACCGGGAGAAGGTGGTCGAGGCGGCCGCCGAGCTCGACGACGGCCTGACGGAGCGGTACCTGGAAGGCAAGGCGCTGACGGAGGACGAGATCCGCGCGGCGCTCCGCAAGGGGACGATCTCCGCGAAGATCATTCCGGTGCTCTGCGGCACCTCCTTCCGAAACAAGGGCGTCCAGCCGCTGCTGGACGCGGTGGTGGATTTCCTCCCCTCACCGCTCGACGTCCCGCCGATGGAAGGCACCAATCCCAAGACCGACGCCACCGAGACCCGCGATCCCGATCCGGCGGGGCGGTTCTGCGCGCTGGCGTTCAAGATCGTCACCGATCCGTTCGTCGGCAAGCTGACCTACTTCCGGGTCTACTCCGGGACGCTGCGGGCCGGATCGTACGTCTACAACGCCACCCGCGATACGAAGGAGCGGGTCAGCCGCATTCTGCAGATGCACGCCAACCACCGCGAGGACGTGCCGGAGGTCCTGGCCGGCAACGTCGTCGCCGCCGTGGGCCTGAAGGTGACCACGACCGGGGATACGCTGTGCGACGAAGCCCACCCGATCATCCTCGAGTCGATCAAGTTCCCCGAGCCCGTCATCTCCGTCGCCGTCGAGCCCAAGACCCGGGCGGACGAGGAAAAGCTCGGCGCCTCGCTGGTGAAACTGGCGGAGGAGGACCCGACCTTCAAGGTCCGGTTCGACAACGAGACCGCGCAGACGATCATCTCGGGGATGGGCGAGCTGCACCTCGAGATCATCACCGACCGGCTGCTGCGGGAGTTTAAGGTGGGGGCCAACGTCGGCCGGCCGCAGGTCGCCTACCGTGAGACGATCCGGAAGCCGGCCGAGGCCGAGGGCCGGTACATCCGCCAGACCGGCGGGCGCGGGCAGTACGGGCACGTCTTCCTCGAAGTCGAGCCGCTCCCCCGCGGGTCGGGGATCGAGTTTGTCAACAAGATCACCGGCGGCGCGATTCCCCGGGAGTTCATCTCCCCGATCGAGGCCGGCCTGCGCGAGGCGGCGGAAGGCGGGGTGCTGGCCGGGTATCCGATCGTCGACGTGCGCGCCACGCTGACGGACGGCTCGTTCCACGAGGTCGACTCGTCCGAGATGGCGTTCAAGATCGCCGGCTCGATGGCGTTCAAAGCCGCCGTGGAACGGGGGCGGCCGGTCCTGCTCGAGCCGGTGATGAAGGTCGAGGTCGTCACCCCGGATCAGTACATGGGCGACGTCATCGGCGACCTGAACTCGCGCCGGGGCCGGATCTCGACGATGGAGCAGCGGGGCTCGCTCCGGATCGTGGGCGCGGAGGTGCCGCTGGCGGAGATGTTCGGGTACGCGACCGCCCTGCGGTCGAACACCCAGGGCCGCGCCACTTACACCATGGAATTCTCGCACTACGAGGAAGTGCCGAACAACATCGCAGAGGGCCTGGTGACCCGGGCCGGTGTGGGCGGCTAGCCCGAGCCGAAAGACTCTGACGACGATCGGGGAGGCAGGGGGATGGCGAAGGCGAAGTTCGATCGGACGAAGCCGCACGTGAATGTGGGGACGATCGGGCACGTGGATCACGGGAAGACGACGCTGACGGCGGCGATCACGGGCGTGCTGGCGAGCATGGGGAAGACGCGGGCGATGGGGTTTTTCGAGATCGACAACGCGCCGGAGGAGAAAGAGCGGGGGATCACGATCGCGATCAGCCACGTGGAGTACGAGACGGAGAAGCGGCACTACGCGCACGTGGACTGTCCGGGGCATGCGGACTACATCAAGAACATGATCACCGGGGCGGCGCAGATGGACGGGGCGATCCTGGTGGTGAGCGCGGCGGACGGGCCGATGCCGCAGACGCGGGAGCACATTTTGCTGGCGCGGCAGGTGGGGGTGCCATACATCGTGGTGTTTTTGAACAAGGTGGACATGGTGGACGACCCGGAGCTGCTGGAGTTGGTGGAGGTGGAGGTGCGGGATCTGCTGAACCAGTACGATTTTCCGGGGGACAAGATTCCGGTGATCAAGGGGAGTGCGCTGCGGGCGTTGGAGGCGGTGGCGGAGAAGGCGAAGGTGGGGCGGGGGGAAGACGGGCGGGGGCAGTGCATCTGGGAGTTGATGGACGCGGTGGACACGTATATTCCGACGCCGGTGCGGGACGTGGACAAGCCGTTTTTGATGAGTGTGGAGGACATCTTCACGATCACGGGGCGGGGGACGGTGGCGACGGGACGGGTGGAGCGGGGG
>Ga0209580_10000241_pt1 | contig 33910 bp, 28 predicted proteins | sample Coa_R1_5_FD_187153 | JGI IMG/M metagenome (GOLD analysis project Ga0209580, IMG submission 187153) | Surface soil microbial communities from Centralia Pennsylvania, which are recovering from an underground coalmine fire - Coalmine... | ecosystem: Environmental > Terrestrial > Soil >... | reverse complement strand
CGGACGCTCTGCTTGCCGAGGGCTGGAATGTGGTAGTCGTCGACAACCTGCTCACGGGCCGCCCTGCCAACCTTGCTCATCTCAGCCGCGAACCGAGATTCGAGTTCATCGAGAAAGATATCTGCCAGCCGTTCGACGTTGGGAAGGTTGAGTACGTGTTCCACTTCGCCAGCCCTGCCAGTCCCGAGGATTATCACGCGCATGGGATTGAAACTTTGCAGGTCGGTTCGATCGGCACCTTCCACACGTTGGAAATCGCACGCAAATACGGCGCGAAATACCTGGTCTCATCGACGTCTGAGTGCTACGGTGACCCGCTCGAGCATCCGCAAAAAGAAACGTACTGGGGACACGTAAATCCGGTAGGCCCGCGGTCGGTCTACGACGAAGCCAAGCGCTTCACCGAAGCGGCTACCGTCGCCTACCGCCGCTATCACAATGTTGACGTCCGCATAGCGCGCATCTTCAACACTTATGGACCGCGCATGCAGATCCGTGATGGCCGCGTGGTTCCCAACTTCATGCGCCAGGCCCTCGGTGGCCAGGATCTCACCGTCTATGGCAACGGAAGCCAGACGCGAAGCTTCTGCTATGTGAGTGATGAAATCGAGGGTTTCCTGCGGCTCGCGAAATCCGACGAACACATGCCGGTCAATATCGGCAATCCAAACGAGTTCACAATTTTAGAGTGCGCGCAGGTCGTGTTGAAAATTACAGGATCGAAAAGCCGGATCCGCCATGAACCGCTTCCGCAGGACGATCCCAGGCAGCGCCGCCCGGATATCACCAAAGCCCGCCAACTGCTGGGATGGGAACCGAAAATCGATTTGGAGACGGGGCTCCGTCTCTCTCTGGACTACTTCAAGGATGCCGTGGCGGCGGAAAGCGCTGTGCGGTAGTCAGCTTCCGCGCGTATCGAGCAGGTGAACTCCGATTACGTCGTATCGGAATTGGCAGCGACGAAGTCGGTGAGCTTCTTTAGGTTCGCCTGTTCTTCCTTCGTCTTGAGTTCGAAGGCCAGCCCCATGCCATAGCCCGGATGCGATGCTTGCACCACTCCGCGCAGCCTGAGCTTCAGATCGTAAGTTCGTACCAGGATTTCAACCGACGATCCTTTCGGAAACGGCAACGAGACTTCAAGATAGCATCCACCGGCACTCAGGTCGGTCAAGCAGCAGTGGTTCGGAACGGATGTTCCAGTGCGATAGACCTCGGCGCCGATGCGGCAACTATAACGGGTTTGCGCGCGCCGATCGTTAGGATCAATCGTTGTCGCAGACGCCCCAACTGGAGCAGAGACCTCTTCTGCAACTGCGGCTTCCCCGGCGTGACGCGGAGTCCACTCCCTCGAGATCACCGACATTCCCAGCGGCTCTTCCATCTCCACAGTGACGTCGTTGACTTCAAGTAATTCCTGCTTCTCTTCTACTTTGGGTAGGCTCGCACCAAGAAATTCGTCCAAGAGCTTGCGCGAAGCTTTGGGCACATCAACGAACTGCACCCCGGCGCATCCATTCCAGTCCTGCCAGACTACCTGGCCGGATAGCCGCACACTTGCGTTCTGCTCCGGAAGTTTGAACTGAAAGTAGACTTTGCTGGTGGGCGGAAGCTTCTTTCCGAACAGCACCGCCATGCCGCCCGGTGCGAGGTTGACCAGTGTGGCTTTTTCCTGCTCGACGTTGGCGTAGTCGACGGTGGCATGGGTGTGCACCATCGCGCGCGCATTCTTTCGCTTCTCTTTGCGCATGACCGCACGGGCGGCACGCAGGCTGCTCAAGGCCCGGTCGTAGGCGACTGGCTTGTAGAGAACAAAATTCACGCCCAGAGAAAATAGCTCTCGAATGCTCTCCTGGGAAGGCACGACCGCCACGGCCAGCGTCGCGTCATTCAGCCGAGACGTGCGGGTGTCGCGCAGCAGAGAGAGCACTTCCGCGCTCGACTGGGCGTCGATAATGAGTGCGTCAAACCGTTCCTGGGCAGCGCGAATCGACGCCCGCGCAAAATCCGGACAGGCCTCGACCCGAATGCTGAGCTCTTTCAAGACGCGGCTCAGAACTTCGGCTGCCGCCTTGTCCGTGCAGACTAAAAGGGCAGATAAAGTCATACGTGCCATTCATCGTAGGTGCCCTCAGTTTCGCAAACAAGTTACTGCGGTCACCGACTGGGGACTTCCAGAGACTGCCCCTATCGTTAACCCGAACCCTTTCAATCAGTGACGCTGGTAACCAATGCGCATCTCGAAAGGCCAGTGGCGGTCTATTGGCCGCTCGTGCTTTGACGCGTTGGAACCCTGTTCCTAGGATGATGTGTGACGCGATGAAGGAGCCGCGCTCGCCCTGCTGTTTCTGAGCGGGACGCGATCCGCCCCCATCTTGGCGTTCTTGAACGGGAGAGGGCGTTTCCGAAATCCGGCATCACCTTCCCGGGAAGACCTTATATGACATTGAAGCGACAGCGCGGATTCTCGCTACTGGAACTGATGATCACCGTGGCGATTGGATTGACTCTGGCCGGTATCACCTTCATCGCCATGATGCCCATGTTCAACCGGAACCACGTTAATCTGGCCTATGACACGACGCTGATGGTCTTGCGGAATACGCGCCACCTGGCGATCACTCAGAGCCACCAGTATTACGTGAACTTCAACCCTGCGGGATTCCCTGCCGGCACGATCCAGGTCACCTATCAACCTCCGGCAATTGGAGGAGGCGCGTTACCGCCCGTCCAGCAAGTGTCCACTTACACGCTTCCGCCGGATATCAGCTTCAACGTGATGGGTGGCTTTCCGGCTACTGCCCCGGACAGCTTCGGCAGTGGAGTCACTGCCATCGATTTCGGCCAAGGCTTGGGCGGCGCTAGTCTGAATTACGTCTCCTTCATGCCTGACGGTTCCTCACGCGATAGTCTTGGAAACTACAACAGCGGCGTCATCTACCTTGCACGTACGGCTGATCCCACCCCCTACAACTCACGTTCCGTCACGGTGTGGGGAGCCACAGGCCGGGTTCGAGGATGGCGTCTCGATCAACAGGCTGGCGCTCCCATTTGGATACAACAATGATGCAAAAAAGATTGAACAGATCGCTTCCACGCAAAGCGGACGAAGGCTTCACGCTAATCGAAGTCATGATCGCGATCGTTGTCATGGCGGTCGGACTGCTCGCCGTCATCGCTTCGTTCGCCACCGCTATCTCAGCCACGCAATCGGCCGAAGAAGACCTGATTGCGCGGCAAAAGGTGCTTGAGGCCATGGAGAGCATTTATACCGCGCGCAACGCGCAGCAGATCCCGTTTGCAGCGGTGGCCAATGTATCGGCTGGGGGCATATTCGTGGATGGGCCGCAGGCCCTCAAGTGTGCCGGTCCCGACGGCCTGGTGGGGACGGCTGATGATGTCAATTGCACGACGCAGGCCGGCGCGAACTGCCCCGATGGCGGCGCCGAGTGCATGGTTCTCCCCGGCCCCGACGGAATTCTTGGCACGTCCGATGATGTCACGATGAGCCTGGGCAATTTCACCCGCACCATTGCCGTCACCCCGGTGTTGCTTAATACCGGAGTCGTCAACAACAACATGATGGCTATCAGTATCACGGTCAGTTATACGAAGGCCGGACTTCCCGCCCGTTCATTCAGCGCGAACGGCCTGATTTCCGCCTATCACTAGACTGCGGACGAGGACTCTGAGTTATGCGAACGCTTAAATCGCAACATGGTTTCAGCTTGCTGGAATTGCTGGTGGCCTCCTCCATCGGTCTGACCGTTGTTCTGGTGATGACCAGCCTGTTCAAGACAGGCATGGATGCCACCATGCGAGTCACGCAGCGCGCCGAGACCCAACAGAATTTGCGCGCGGCCATGGAACTCATGACCAAAGACATCAGCCTGGCCGGAGCCGGCCTTCCTTCCGGAGGACTGCAGCTCTCTACCGGTGGAACACCATCGCTGTACGCGTGCAACCAGACCGGCACTTGCTATATCACCGGCGACACGTATCCGAATAACGGCGCGGGGACTCCCAACTATATGTTTCCCCTGATCCCGGGTTTCTCAACCGGTGTGCAAAGCGGGGCCGTAATCCCAGCCGCTCCCGGACAGGTGAACAGCAGTATCACCTCGATCTACTGCGACTATAACTTCCCGTTGTCCAATTTCACTTTCACGTTCCCCAGCGGAACTTCGGCGAATGTGGCCGTCATCAACGCTGGCGTACAACCCAATAACATTCTGGCCCCAGGCGGGCTCCAGGTTGGCGATCTGCTGATGTTCCTGGTGGCGACACCGGGAAATGGAAAAACGACGGCGGGTACTGCTCTGGTCCAAAACGCCGCAGTGGTGGCCGAAATCACGGGTATTCCAAACAACGCACAGATTACCTTCGCCACCGGAGACGCGTTGAACATGAACCAGAACGGCGGAGCGAACAATCTTGCCGCAGTGGCGGCCGCTGCCGCCGGCGTCGGCGCGAAGGTCAATGTGTGCCGGCTTCAGGCGGTCTCTTACTTCCTGCAGGTTCCACCTGCCGGCGGAACGGTGCAAACTCCCCGCCTGATGCGCCAGGTCAACGGCCTCAACGCCGTGCCCGTGGCTGACGGCATTATCAACTTGCAATTCACCTACGATGTGATTGATTCGACTGCTGGAACCGTCGTTGCCAACCAGCAAAACCCCATCGGAGCGGGTGAATCCCCCAACCTGATTCAGAAGGTCAACATCTGGATCATGGGATCCAGCCCGACCACCAACGGCAACAAGTCGCAAAACATGTATCTGGCGACTTCCGTTTCCACGCGAGATATGACGTTCTGTAACTCCTACGGCTACAGCACGACTTCGTGCCAATAGGAGCGGCGCAATGAAAGGGAGAACCATGCGAATGAGCCACAACAATTCACGAGGTTTCACTCTGATCGCAGCTCTGATGCTGACGATCCTGCTGTCGGGAGTAGCCGTTGGGCTGCTTTACATGGTCAGCAACGAAGCCAGGATGGGCGGCAATGACCTCGAGGGCAACCTCGCCTATTACGGTGCAGAAGCCGGCATCGAGAACCTGACTTCGGAGCTCTCGCAGCTCTATCAGAGTTCGCAGTCTCCCAACTCGGCCTCTCTGCAAGCCCTGGTCAGTTCGTCCAATTACCCGACTGCGGTCTCGGGCGCAAACATCACCAACATGAACTATGTCGAGGCCATCAACTGGCCCGCGACCAGGACGGATGGGACCGCTTGCCCCAACGCCCCCGATCCCTGCGGATCGTGGGACATCGTCGGATCGGGACCGGATCAGGGCATGGTTGCTACGTTGATCCCTTTCACTCTCCAAGTCACTGCGAGTCGTCAGGCCGGAGCAGGACAAAGTTCTACGTACTCCACCATGGCTGCTACCGGCGCTTCCGTGAACCTGACCCGCACCGTAGAAGTCGCGCTGCTTCCTGCATTTGAATTTGGCATCTTTTGCGATGGCGATTGTGATTACTTCGCCGGTCCCGACTTTAACTTCGGCGGGCGTGTTCACACCAACGGCAGCCTGTTCCTCGCTTCGGGCGCGAAACTCACATTCACCGACAAGATCGCAGCGGTCGGGCAGGTCATCCTGGATCAGCTCGAGAACGGCCATGCCACTGCCGCTGGATATACCGGCATTCCATACGTTCCCAACGCCGGCGGTGGCTGTCCAGCCGCGCCGGGCACAGGTCCGGCAGCGAACTGTCTGGCTTTGCCCGCCGGAAGCTGGACCGGTGGGTTTCCCCCGACCGGCGCTGCGAATCCCGCGTGGACGGGCATTTCCAAGTCCACCTTTAACGGATTTATTGAGAACGGACTGACAGGGGCCAAGAAACTGCAATTGCCCTTCGTGCAGAACTCAACCGTCGGAGCCATCGATATCATTCGCCGGCCGCAAGCGGGCGACACAACCTTGCTGAGCAACTCCCGCCTCTATAACGAGGCGGAGATTCGCATCCTGTTGGCTGACAACATTAACGATCTTCATCCCGAGCGTAACGGCGGCGCCCAAATCGACGCCGATGACGTTCAACTCGGACCCAGTGCCGAGAACGGCGCGCCCGTCCTGAACGCGACGGCAAACATGTACTACGGGCACGTGCAGAAAAGCACTGGAAGCTGGATCACCACTGCCCCCGCCTCAAGCGCGGGCGCTCTGTGTAATGCCGCAGATACACAATGGCCTCTGGCTGGACAGGTCACAACCGGGACTCCCTGCACAGGGGCCTGGCTGCGTGTCGAGTACCTCGACGCCGCTAACGTGTGGCACGGTGTAACTCGGGAATGGTTGGGTTTTGGCTTCGGCCGCGGCTACAACTATCCGCCGACAGCTCCCTCGGGCGTCGCGGCAGCCTGCCCTCTGGCAGCAAACCCTGCTGGTCAGTGCTCCAATCCGGTTAGCCCGGCAATCTTGATCCTGCAGCAACTTCAGTCGGGCAAAACCCTGGCGCAGGCCACAGGAGCCGGCACCGCTTACAACTGGCTGCCCATCAACTTCTACGACGCTCGCGAAGGCGAGCCGCGTGACACGCGCACGGGCGGCACAGCTGCCTCTTGCAGTGCTTCCGGTGTGATGAACGTGGTCGAAGTCGATGCGGGCAACCTCTGGTTGTGGTTGCAGGGGAAAGCCCCCTATGCGGCCGGAAGCGGCAAACAAGTCAACTCCGCGAACATGAACGGATACATTCTGTATTTCTCTGATCACCGAGGAATGCGCCCCGATCCGAATTCCACAGGCAACGGCCTTTACAACCGAATGACCGGCATGTCCGGGCTCGAAGACGTGGTCAACGCTGGGTCTTCCGCCGGGGTGCCCGATGGCGTGCTCGAACCGAAGGTCTATTACAAGTTCTCGCCTGAAGACGTGAACGCCGACAACTTTCTGGACACCTGGGGACAAGCTCTATTGGGATCCGGATTCGGCATTACCGGTGCCGCCGTTCCGCAACCCTACTACATCCCCGGCACCACCAACGGCATAGCCGCGTGCGCGCCGACGGCTCAGTGGAATATCGTTACCGGGCCGCGGCACGGGCTCCGCTTGGTCGATGGCGGCATGGACGCCACCGGTAAGAGTTATTTGCCGCAGCCGATCGCCCCTGCAACCTCGGGCAACGGTTTCACCGTCGCATCGGAAGAGCCCGTGTATGTCTACGGCGACTACAACAGCGGCTCAGCCGATCCGTTCTTTACATCGAGCGGCACCAATACGACAACACCTCACTCTGCAGCGGCCATCATTGCTGACTCGGTGACGCTACTCTCCAATCCACCGTCAGGGACCACCCTGCCAACAGCCAACATTGGTTGGACGGACCTGCAAAGCCTGAGCTTCCCGGCAAACATGAACAGCCGTCCCGGCAATACTAGCTATTACCGGATGGCCATCGCCGCCGGCAAGAGTATTCCGTTCCCTCAGCCGAATTGGGGCGGACAGGACTTCGGCACCGACGGTGGCATGCACAACTTCCTGCGTTACCTGGAAAGCCGGGGGGCCAACGGCGCAACCGTCAACTACGCCGGATCGATGGTGAGTATGTACTACTCGCAATACAACACCGGCAACTTCAAGTGTTGTACTGCGGTGTACGGCGCTCCCGTCCGTAACTATTTCTTCGACACGCAATTCCTGAACCCGGCGAACCTGCCTCCAGGCACGCCCATGTTCCAGGACGTCGTCAGCCTCAGCTATCACCAGAACTTCACACCGCAGTAAGCGCAAGTGGAAGCAAGAGTGCCCCGGTCTTTCCCCGCAAGGGAACATAAGACCGGGGCATTTTTCTTTCAGGGATCGCCAGTTCCCAGTTCTCGGTTCCCTGACCTCTGCCCCTAATCCCTAGTCCCTGATCAGCTAATATTTTCAAACTATCCCTCACGCGCAAATGATTCAGTAGAATTCCATTCCGTCGAGTCGTGGGGACTCGACGAATTCCCTCTCATGACTACGTCCAAGCCTCTCACGCGATCGCTGTGGATTGCCCTTGCCACCTTTGCTCTGGTCGGCTTTGGCGCATTCATGTTCCCTGCTTTCATCATCCGGCCATTCCGTTCTCAGCATCCGCGGACGCTCTTGTGGGCAATGGCAATCCGCCAGCGGGCTCCAATCATCTCCCTGCTCTGTGCGATCATTTGCGTCCTGCTGATTGCAATGTTATGGCGAAGCTCGAACAAGTGGAAAAAGGTGGTGCTCGCGCTTGCGGCTTTCGCCGTCACTTTTTCCGCCGTGATGTCGCGCCTGAACTATTTTGAGTGGATGTTCCATCCCGTCGACAGCGCGAGATTCGAGACTGAATCTTCAAGCAAGCTGGGCGCCGGCGAAATGATTCTTGCGGTCCGCTATGGAGCCGACGCGCGCGCGTACCCCATCCGCGAGATGGCCTACCACCACATCCTCAACGATGTCGTCGGCGGAGTGGCGATCGCCGTCACCTATTGAACGCTCTGTCACACGGGTCTGGTCTGGACCCGCACGGTAAACGGCAGGGGGCTGCACTTTTATCTGGCGGGCATCAACAATCAGAATTTTCTGATGCGCGACAAGGAAACCGGCACATGGTGGCAGCAGATCACCGGCAAGGCCATCTATGGCCCGCTGAAAGGCGCGTCTCTCGATCTCGTTCCCTACGATGAGCTCACGTTCGGGGAGTGGAAGTCGGAAGTATCAGACGGACAGGTCCTCGCTGAAGTGCCGAAATATGCCAAAGAATACGAGAGCAATTGGGAACCGGAGGTTGAGAAGCTTCCTGTCGTGATCAGTTTCCCCGGCACAGAATTGAAGTCTCGCGATGTTGTGGTCGGACTCGAACTGAATGGCGTGAGTCGCGCCTATCCCTGGGAGACACTGTTGAAGCAATCACCCGTTGTCGACCACGTCAGCGGTACTCCACTGCTGGTAGCAGTGGCGCCCGACAAGAAGTCGTTCCGGGTCTTCGTGAGCCGCATCGATGGCAAGGACGCGGAGTTCTTCCTCAAGGGTGAAGCGGAAGACGAGGCAGATGCCGCGAAGACATCAAAGAAGCTCGAGACCCCAGTCGACGCATCGAAGACTAGCGCCGGCGTCCCGCCGGCTGTGGCGGAGGCTGCCAGCCCCCGCACGCCGCAGCTAGCACAAACCGTAGCTAAATCCGACCCTCCGGCCAAACGCTGGTTGCTCCTCGACACCACCACGGCGAGCGAATGGAACTTTCAGGGCTGCGCCGTCTCCGGCCCCGCACAAGGAAAATGCCTCGATCGGGTCTCTGCTTTGAAGGATTACTGGTTCGATTGGCGGAACTACCATCCCGACACGACGATCTACAAACACTAGGCCCGGATCGACTTCACTCGGGTAATCCCATGCGCCGCATCAAATCGGCATAGCGCGGATCCGAGCGTATTGGGTCTAGCGTCGGATAGCGAATGCACAGGATCAGTTCGATTTCCTGGTTGGCGTAAGCCTTCTCGAGGTACTGAAAAGCCTTGTTGCGATCGCCGATGGACGAAGCGTTCAGCGCGAGCCAGGTCGAAGCTTCCGTTCTGCCCGAAAATGCCGCTTCTCCTAGTTCGTGATAACCCTTCGCATCTGGACTCCACGAGCCCGGCTTTGATACGAATTTCTGCAGTTCGCCGACGGCATGCGCGAAATCCCCCTGCGCCGCATACAGCTGCGCCAGCTTGTGATGAGCGGGCGGGAAGTTCGGATCACTCTGCAGTACCTTCTGGAATGCCGCCATGGCCTCTGGAAAGCGATGCGCATCCGACAGCATGGCTGCGTAGTTCGTGTTCATGATGGGAGAAAGCGGATCCAGCGACAATGCTACGCGGAACTCCTGGAAGGCCTCGTCGAAACGCTTCTCCGGCACCAGCAGGGTAAAGGCGTAGAAGTAGTGCGCAGCGGCGCTATTGGGATTCAGTTCGAGAGCTCGCTTGAACTCTTTCTCGGCCTCGCCCCATTTGTAAGAGAACGTTAGCGCATCGGCTCGCGCCGTGTGCGCTTCCGGCAGGGACTCGTCGAGTTCGAGAGCCTTTCGCGTCGCTTCGTCGGCCAGCATCCCTGCCTGCCGTGAGGAGATGCCGTAGTAGTAGCTAGGTATCACGTTGTAGGTATCAGCCAGGCCCGTATAGGCGAGTGCGTAGTTGGGGTCGGCAGCAATCGCCTGCTGGAACAGGTCGATGCTTCTCTTCAGGCCTTCCGGCGTGCGTCCATACCACAGTTGACGCCCTTCGAGGTAAAGCCGGTACGCTTCCGGATTCGTCGTGCCAGCGCTGCCCAAACGGTGTTGTTCGGTGGAATTGGTCTGAAGCCGCAAACGTTTCGCCACGTCGCGTGTAATGTCACTTTGCACCTCGGTGATGTCGGCCGCCTTGCGGACGTAGTGCGCGCCCCACAACTCTGATCCGTCTGCCGTATTGACAAGGTCCGCCTGCACGCTGACTTCATCGCCGCGCTGCGCAATTCGTCCCATCAGCAAAGCACTCACCTGCAGCGTCTGCCCGATCTTCTGAGGATCGTCCTCCTTTCCCTTGAAGCGGAAGGCGGTGCTTCGTGCCATGACTTTGAGTTCCGGCAATTGCGATAGCGCGCTGATCAGGCTCTCCGTAAGCCCATCGCTCAAATATTCGTTCCCTGGATCACCCGTTGCGTTCACGAAAGGCAACACGGCCACCGAGTCGATCTTGCTCGCCTGCGGCTTCCCTCGAAGGAAGTACGCCGCGAGAATCCCTGCTGCGATTAGTACTACCACTACCCCTAAAAGCGCATATTTGCGAGGCGATAATGGCTTGGTCACGGCAGGATTGACCACGGTCTGGGAAGAAACGCTCGCTGCCGAAGCGCCTGAAACGCGCCCCGAGTCCAGATCACGCTTCAATCGAGCAAGATCCGAGCGAACCTCCGCAGCGCTCTGATAACGGAGGTTGCGATCTTTCTCCAGAGCCTTATTGATGATGCGCTCCAGGTCTACTGGCACATCCGGATTCAAACGCACGGCGGGAGCGGGAGCAGCATCCAAAATCGACTTGAATATCTCTGCTGTGCTGTCGCCGCGAAACGGCAACGCCCCAGTCGCCATCTCATAGAGCACCGCGCCGAAAGAAAAAAGATCGCTGCGGGCATCCAACTCCTTCGCCCGCGCCTGCTCCGGCGACATATACGCCACCGTTCCCAGTGTCGACCCTGGATTGGTCAACTGCTGGGCTTCGATGCTCCGCGTCTCAGTGTTCTCCGAGGCGCTGCCCGTTCGCGTTGCTTCCACCTTCGCCAATCCGAAATCGAGGATCTTCGCGTGTCCGCGTTGGGTGACAAAAATGTTCGCCGGCTTGATGTCACGATGCACAATCCCTTTGGAATGCGCCGCATCCAGTGCATCAGCAACTTCGAGCGCCAGTGCAACCAGCACCTCGTTGTCCAATGGATGTCCCGCAACCCGATGCTTGAGGGTCATCCCCTCCAGAAATTCCATCGCAATAAATGACCGCTCCTCGTCCCGGCCGATTTCGTAGATCGTGCAGATATTGGGATGGTTCAGCGCTGACGCCGCCTTCGCCTCCCGCCGAAACCGTTCCAGCGCCTGCGCGTCTTTCGCCAGGTCCTCAGGCAGAAACTTCAGCGCAACGAACCGCCCCAGTTCGATGTCCTCAGCCTTGTAGACCACACCCATCCCGCCTCCGCCCAGCTTTTCGAGGATGCGGTAGTGCGAGATGGTTTGTCCAATCATGATTTCCTGGGGGCCACAGGAGCGGCCATGTTAGGTTGTACGGCGTGCCAAGTCAACGCAGTGTAGCAACTGGAATCGACCCGCTTTTCTCCGCGCACTCGGCGGAATTCTCTGCGTCCTCTGCGTTTAAGTCTTTTGTAGCGATTCATCAGCACAAAGCTGGCTGGACGCAGACCGCCGGACTTCGTCTAAACTCTCCAAAGCGCTCTTAACTGGGAGAACCTCTTGTCCACCATTCGCACTCTTTTCTGGGATGTCGGCGGCGTTCTGCTTACCAATGCCTGGGACCACACCCAGCGTGCCCAGGCGCTCAAACATTTTCACATGGAGGACGACGACGAGGAGTTCCACAACCGCCACGAAATGGTCGTCTCTTCCTTCGAGCGCGGCAAAATAACGCTGGATGAATATCTCGACCGCACCGTCTTCTATTGCCCGCGCCCATTTTCACGCGAGGCTTTCCGCGACTATATGTTTTCCCTTTCTGAGTCCATCCCCAATGTCCTGCAGTTTGCTCAATCCCTCAGCAGCTCAGGCAAGTACTTCATGGGGACGATCAACAATGAGTCGCGCGAACTGAACTATTACCGTATCGAAAGATTCGGTTTGCGAAATGTCTTTCGCCTGTTCATCAGTTCGTGTTTCGTCGGCCTGCGCAAGCCCGAGAGCGGCGTTTATCGCCTAGCGCTGGAGGTGACGCAAATCCCCGCCGAAGAATGCTGCTTCATCGACGACCGCGCCCTCAACCTGGAGTGCGCCGCCAAGCTGGGCATGCACATCATTGAGATGGATTCGCTGGATCAGCTGCGCGCAGATTTGCAGAAACACGGAGTGAGTCCCTAGATCGCGGAGGAACGTCTTACCAAACTCGTGGAAGAGCGGCGCTTCTGCGCCGCGTAAGCCGCCAGAGAAATGCCGGGCTTTCAGCCCCTGTCTACGGATTCTTTCGTGGTTGAACTGTCCTCACTCCCACGCTTGCTGGGACATCCGACTCGAGCGTAGTCAGCGTCAGATCACTCGACCAGCAATCGGCGACCACCTTCCATTCTCCATTGGGCTGCCGCTGCAGTACCCACAAATATTTTCCACGCTCCTCGCGGCGTTTTCCGGTCGAACCCGGGATCAGCGCCTTGCACCGTCCTGCCTCGTAAGCCAGATCCCCAACGACATCCACGCGCAGTGGCTCGATCTCCACCTCGCCGAGCCCGGCATCGAGCGCGCCAAAGAAAAACTCGCGCACCGCAGCAGCCCCGCGAATCGGAGGGTAGTTCGACCGCATCACCAGCGCATCGGGGCTGTAAAGCTCGAGCAGATCATCCAAATGCTTTGTGTTGCAGGCCAGCACCCACTCCTGGGTAATCGCGCGCACCGCAGCCTCGGCCCGGCTTAAATCGCCACGCAGCGACGCTGCCGTATTGCGCAGCTTATCTTCTCGGGCGGCGTCCCTTACCGGATCACGCGCCGGTTCGATCGCGCGTGAATATGCCGCTTCCGCCGCTCCCGGAAAATAATGATGGTGATAGTGATGATGGTAATGGTGCGTTTCGTTTCCAGCTGGCCTGGTCGTGGCGAGCCTCTCTGGCTCGGGAAACATATTCGGCGGAAGACTCATAGCGCTCATTGGCTCGGCATCTCGACGAATCGAAGCCCGCGAGGGGGGATTTTCGGTATTCTCCACAGAGCTACCGCACATGCCGCAGAATTTGTTACTTTCACGGTTCTGATAACCACAAATCCTGCACGCTACAATTTTCGAGTCGGTTCCCGAATCGTGCGTCAAATCCGCCATCGCATCCTCGGCATCGGCCTCGGCAGCTAGACGTTGGACGGCCTCCATGGCCGCCGCAATTGCATCCGCACTCGGCTTCTCGCGGCGCATCTCGGGCTGCACCCTACGGAAAACGTCCTGCAACTCAGGGCTGGTCACCGGTGTATCCGTTGGCTGGGCGTACGGGTTCGGATTGTTTTCTTTGTTGTCCACGGAATGCACGCACCTTTGAGGGAATTCTAGCGCAGCGGCCCGCGCACTGCTATCGGCTGGAAAACTCTACTTTGCCCTCGGTCTCGGTCGGCACGCCATTGCACGTTGCCGGGCGATACCTCCACGTGCGCACGGTCTGCAGCACGCGCCGATCTCCGGCCACTCCCGCGCTCTCAAGAATCAGCGGGCTATGCACCCGCCCATCCGTGCCGATGATGAAGCTTACTCTGACTTTGCGTCCATTCGCTGCGGTCGTGAAGAGGGGATCAGGTGTTGTCAGTGCCTCCGGTGGTTCTACAGCCGCGCACGCAGGACGCGAGCTGATATGCGGGACGTCAATGTATTGCGCCGCCCGCCGCAGCGTTCTCGACACTTGCCTCTCGCGTTGCTCCGGAGTCAACGAATGCGGACTCTTAACCGAGATACTCCCGCCCGACAATGCGGGAAGAATCATCAACAAGATCGCAGGCCAGATGCGACAACCCATGGATCCTCACCCTCGGAGGAGCAGTATAATCCAACCTCTCGGTGCCGCAAATTTGCGGCCACAGTCGATCAGTCTAACTAGCTTTATATTCAATGACTTACTGGACGCCCATCCCTTCCTTCCTGGGCTTTGTGAAATCGCTTGCGCACCGTGGCGATTCGCTCGGGCGAGGTTTCAGACGCTTAGCGACTTTTTCACGGTGATGAATGTAATCTCTGGCGGGCAGTTCCAGCGCAGAGGCAGCTCAACTGTCCCGATTCCAGCATTCGTGTACAGAGTCAGGTCTCGGATCTTGAATAATCCCTGGACGTATTTCTTCGCCAACTCCGGCAGGTAGAGCGGACGCATAAACGGAAACCTCACCTGGCCACCATGCGTGTGACCCGAAAGCTGAAGGTCCACAGGATATCCCGCGACGTAGTCCCCGTAATCCGGCTCGTGCGCCATCAGGACAACTGCTTCTTCGCTCGGAATCCCGCGCAGCGTTCCGGGTAAATCCGCTCTACCACCCAGCACGTCGTCCACTCCGCCGAGCCAGAAGCGTCCGTTGTCTTTTTCGATCGCGATCGAGTGGTTCGATAGTGTCGAGATTCCCGCGGCATGCAACGCATTCGTGACGCGAGCTGCATTGGAAAAAACATCGTGATTGCCCAGCACGGACCAGACCCCATGAGGCGCCCGCAACTCGCCCAACAGCTGCGCACAAGGCTCGGCATCGGCTGCTCCCTTCGCGGAATTTCCGACCAGGGGCACAGAAACGAAATCTCCGGTTAACGCGATCAGGTCCGCCTGAAGTCCGTTGACGACTTCAACCGCCGACCGGATCGGATGCACAGAAAAATAGGGATCGTAATGGAAGTCGCTGAGAAGCGCGATGGTGAAGCCATCCAGCCGGCTAGGCCAGCGGCGCAAGGCAATCTCTTTGCGAATTAGGCGCGGACGGTTGGGCTCGATCAGCGTCGAATCAACAGCAATCGCCGCTACTCCAGCAGCCGCTACCCTTTTGATGAACTTACGTCGGTTGATCGGAGGAAAAGCCAATCGTTCTCAAGCCTGACGCAGCCGAGCCTACTCCACTCACTGCCTATTCAGAATACCGCGAGATCAACAAGTCCGGGTATGCACCATCTGGTTCGGAAAAGACTAAGGCCGTCCATCCGCGTTCCTCTGCGGATTCTCTCAGCGATCTCTGCGGTCAAAACTAGCCGCCGAGTACATAAAAACTACCGGGGACACAAATATCGATCCAGCCTAAAAACTGAACGTAGCCTGCAGATCGATCCGCCGGACCGCTCCCGCAGTGGAGAACGGGCCCCCCTGCAATCCGTTCGGAACGGCAAAGAATGAGGAACCGAGAATCCCGCTCGGATTCGACGTATTCACTTTGTTGAAGACGTTGCGCACGTTCACGCCGAACGTGAGATTGTAGCGCCGATCGGTGCTCGGGCCACCCATCGTCGGACCACCCCCAAACAACGGTCCGCGGGGGCCTCCTCCGCCACGGTGTCCGCCGCCCGGTCCCCCGGGGCCACCCTGGTTCTGCGCGTTAGTGGTCTGTATCTTTTTGCCTAGCCCAAACGTTTTTGTGAGCCGCAGATTCAGTACGAAATGCGACGGCCCGGTTCCGTAATTGATCGGCAACAACGACTCTCCCGCCAATGCTCCCGCCGCGTCGAAAGTTCCCAAAGGCGTGCAGAAAACCGTGCCTCTGGGCGCTGTACCCAAAGGACACGTCGTTCGGCTGACAAGTCCCGGGCGATCATTGAAGATCGAGTCGCCGTTCAGATCTGTAGGCACCGTTATGTTATAGGGCGAGCCCGAACTGGCCACCATAAACGGACTCAGCCGAATCAGATAGGGAAACGCAAGGCTTCCGCCAAGGAACAACCGATGCCGCGTATCAAACATCGCTCGCCCATAGTCCTGGGCGATGTTGTAGGAATTCGACGCAAAGCTTGACACCCCTGACGCGTCGCTCTTGGCATAATTCAACGTATAGTAGCCGAATAGCTGCAGCTTCGAACCCACCCGCACGTTGCTGTTAACGATCAACTGGTTCTGCCGGAATACCGATTCCGAGAGGTACTGATACACGTTGCCTTCGCTTGGATTCGGCCTCGCACCGGTACCCGGCAGAGGGGCGTTGGCGTTGATCGTCCCGAATTGATCGAAGCCGCGTGAGTTCAAGTACGTGACCGACAACGTTGCCGACTTTGTGACCTGCCGTTCCACGCTAACTGCCGTCTGCAGCGTATAGGGCGCATGCAGCCGCGGACTGATTTCATACAACGTCGGAGTCGCCACCGTCGCGTTCGACAAATCGCATTTCGTCACAACCGGGAAACAGCTGGGATTCAGGATCACGTACTGCTGCTGCACGACTCCGTTCACCCGCTCGGCTTCGAGAATTTGCTCAGACTGAAAACGGTCGTAGAACATCCCGAACCCGCCGCGGATTACCACTTTTGGCGGAGCGCTCTTGCCGCCGACGCCCCAGGCAAACCCGAAGCGTGGCGCCCAGTCGCCGCGATCGTGAATGTCGTTTTGAGTTTCGAACCGCAACCCGTAGCTCAGCGTGATATTCGGCCGGACCCGCCAGTCGTCTTGCACATAGAGTCCCGCATCGTAGGTCGTGAGACTGAAATTCGGAAGACCCGTAGTGACGCTCAACTGGTTTGGCGTTGGCGCGGGGTTGGTAGGCGCTGGGCAGGCCGATGCCGGCGAACTCTGGAGGGCGCATTCCACCGCCTGATACTGCATTAAGGACGAAAACGTAAACGTCCCGTTGAAACTCGAGGTGGAATAGTTCGCATCGCGCACAGCTCGCACTCGCGCTCCAAACTTCATCGTGTGATTCCCATGAATCACCGAGGTGTAGTTCTGCAACTCGTAGTGATCCTGATGATCGACGATCGTCCCCTGATTGTTGCCGCCGCCTGCAAAGAATCCGCGCACATTGATCGTCGGATCACTGGTCAGCGCATTCTGGCTGTCGCGCTCGCGCAGGTACTGAAAGCGCGTTTCGTTCACAACCTTCGCTCCATAAACCTGCGTGTCGCCAATTTGGAACGTATGCTCTTCGGAAGTATCGTTGTATCCCTGCGTCGGCAGCGTAAATTGCCCAATGCCGTCGTTGTTTTGGGTATCACGGAAGTATTGGTAGCGCGCGGTCAGCGTATTGTTTTTGTTGATGGCATAATCGAGCCGCGGGCTGATGTTGGTGCGGTGGCGCGGGTTCGGCACCGATTCCAGGACCGTGATGAAGTTGAAATTCGGATCGAGCGTCTGCGCATTGATAGCGGCGAGATCGTTGATATTGCGACGCTCCGCGTTGAAGAAGAACGATGCCGACTTCCCCAGCGGCCCTCCCAGATTCCCGCTGTACTGCGTCGAATCGTACCCCGCCTCGGTTCCCGCAAAACGGCTATGAGTGTTGAACAGCGAGTCGTTCCCGAGCACAAAGAATTGCCCGTGGAATTTGTCGGTGCCCGGCTTGGTAAAGATCTCAATGCGTCCGTAACCGAGCTTGTCGTACTCCGACGAAAACGGATTCTGGTTGATGCGAATCTCTCGAATAGAGGCTTTTGGCGGCAACTGCCCCGCTGTAAATCCATCGATATACATCTGCCCGCCATTCGGCCCGGCCGAAGGTCCGGCCAGCGCCTGCAGGTCCGACAGCAACTCGTCGGGATCGTCGGGCAGGGCTTCGAGCTCTTTGCCCGAAATCGTGATCGCACCCGCATTGCTGTTGGGATTGACATCCACGGTGGGCGCGTTCTCCGAAACCTGCACCTTCTGCGTCTCAACCTCGATAGTCATGGTCGCGTTGAGCCGCAACGGCTGATCGCCGATTACAACGTTGTCGTTCTCGAAGACGGTGAAACCAGTCGCGGCAATAGTCAGCGTGTACTTGCCCGCAGGCAGGCTTTTGAACTCATACATCCCCTGCCCGTTGCTCTGCACCACGATCGGCGAGCCCGTAGCCGGAGTCATAACGACGCTGGCCCCTGAAATCGCGGCCCCCGAAGGATCGGTCACCTGCCCCCGCAACGCTCCCGCCGCCTGCTGCGCGAACGACGGAAACACACAAAGCAACAACAACACAACTATGAATGCAAAACGGAGATAGTACTCAACCTTCATATCCATCTTTCCATTTCTGATGTAGGAGGATTGCAATCAAATTTTCGGCTCTACTGCGACGCATCGCCTCCGGGAGCGCCTCCGCCCAGGTTCCACGGTGTCAGCATCATCGCCGAGATCCCGCTGGGCGCAGCCTGCAGGATCGGCTCCACTCCGCTCAGCAGCGTGATTGCCGTATGCGGACTCGTCGCTGTGCCCTCGGTTGCCAGGATGATCACCGCGTCTCCCTTTTGCAGATTCAGATCCGCCAACGTGGTGGTCGGCATCCGGCTCAACATTCGCTGAAAATCGGGCGGGCCACCGGAACGCATGCCCCCGCCATTACCTCCTCCGGACCACGTACTGCCCGCGGGCGAAGGTGTCTGTGCGGTAGCAGGACTGACAGGTTTTGCGCCGCCCTGCGAACCACCCGCGGCTCCGGGCATCCCAGCAGGCATCATGCTTTTCAGGCGCATGGCAATCATCTGTGCCATTTCAGCCGGAATCTTATGAAGCTGTGAATCGCCGCTGATTTTTACCTGCACGACCTTCTTGCTGGCCAAGTCCTGAACGCTGATCATTCCCGAACTCGCGTCCACCGACTTCACCGTCGCCGCATATTGCGGAAACACTCCCGCATAGATCTCTTCCGCTGTTATCTCAGTGCCGTCCGCGGTCTTGTTTCCGCGCGCTCGCAGCTGATCACCCGGATGAATTTCTGCCAAGCTGCTCGGCTTCGCATCCTCCGGTTTGGCCGAGTCTGGCGCATAGCGATGCACCACGGTATCTTTCGTTGTATGGACAATGACTGTCTTCTTCGCCGTCAGGCTTGGAATTGAAACGGTGACCCTTCCCGCTGCGGCATCCACCGATTCCACCAGCCCGCCCAGTCCACGCTTCTGCCAGTCCTGGCGAATCTGGTCGCTCACGGCCGCAACCGCCGCCTGTGTAATCACAATGACCTCGAGCGCGGAGATGGAATTGCCGTCCGCCGAGCCCGACCCACGAACCCGTATCGTGTCGCCCACATGGAGGTCTTGTGCCTGCAGTGGCGTCGCATTCTTCAGATCCTTATCGCCCGGCGCCAGCCTCAGAATCCGTGCCGTCGGCTGCAGGGTCACGGAAACTTCCGAGCCGGAAGTTGGCGCGAGAGTCAGCGCAGCACCGTTGATTGCCTTGATCGTGCCGAGGCGCTTGGCAATGGCCGGTTGAGCCTCCGTCGCCTGCCCATAAGCAGCTAGCATCCCTGCGCCGGAGCCTGCTCCAAAAAGCGCAACCACAGAAATTGCCACTAGCAGTCTGTTTTTTGAAGTCATACGCCCATCTCTACTGTAACCCGCCAAAGAAGGCGCAACTCCATGATTTACAAAGTTTTACCCAAGACAAAACATCCGTTACAAACAGGACCAAATGAGAGTGCTAAGCCTCAGCCGCGCACCCAGAGAGTTATCGACGGTTGCATCCACCGGAAGCTACGATTTTGATGAGTGAATTCGTCGAAATCGGGCCAGGGGATGCGTGTATCCATCAGACGTGCGTGCTTATGCTGGGCGATTTCGGCTCTCCTGCCACTGTCTTCGATGGGGCAGGCGTTGCCGGAGAAACCCGGCGGAGCCATCCTTCACACCCAGGGCGGAGTGTGGGTCAATGGTTACGAGGCTCACGATTCCTCCGCTGTTTTCCCTGGAGACGTCATTGAAACCAAGCCCGACTCTTCCGCCAACCTTAGCCTCGACGGATCCACCGTCCTCATCGCGCCCGAATCTGTTTCCAAATTCCAAGAAGATCTGCTCGAACTCGATCACGGAGGAGTCTCGGTTGTCACGTCGAAGAGTTTCAAAGTGCGGGTGAATTGCATCCTGGTCGTGCCCGTAATGAATGACTGGACTCAGTATGTGGTGACCGATCTGAACGGAACGGTTCAAGTGGCGGCGCGCAAACTGGACGTGAACGTGGAGCACGAGCGCGGACGCAGCAAAGAAGTGCCCGAGTCCCAACCCTCACAGGAGCCGGCCTCGGTTCACGAAGGCGAACAGAAAAGCTACGACGAGTCGAAAGTCTGCGGTCCTGGCGCACGTCCCACATCTTCCTGGGGGGGGATCAGCCCGAAGTGGATTGCTGCAGGCGCGGCGGGAGCGGGGATACTAATCTGGTTGCTGGTCCATGGCGGGAACCCGAAGACTCCTGCCAGCCCTTCTCAGCCCTGACCGCCTTAGCCCGCGGTAATCAGTACACGGTATCTGAACGTGGGGGCAAAAAAGCTACACCCACAGGAACAAAGCGTGATCGCGGCCCGTCGCGGCTTTCGCAACGCGCTCCACCACACGCATGCCATTGCTGCCGTTCGTAAACACCACCAACGCCGAGTGGCTTTCTGGGTGCACCATCACAACATTCTTCCACCCCCCGTTATCGCCCCATTGCCAGAGATAGCGCAGCCCACCTTCCTCTTCTATGCCCCAACCCAAACCCCAAGACAGTGCGCTATTAATGTGCGAGAAGGGCTTCATCATCGATGAGCGCGTCTCGAGTTTCAGATCAAACGCGTCCCCACGCGTTACAGTGATCCGGCCCAGGAACGCCGAGTAATCAGCGACTGTGGTTAGCAGACTGAAAGCGACATTCGGACTCGTCTCGTTCGGCATCGGCGTGTGCGGCGGCGACAGGACTTTGGCCATCTCTTTCACAATGCGATCGTGATTCCATTGTGCCAGCGGCACGTCGCTCTTCTCGACCAGACCGAACAACTGCTCAGCAAATGCGCGGTTGTCGAACGGCTCATCCCCGCGATGGCCGGAAACCAGTCGCTGTCCGGCGTCAGCTCGCCAGAGATATGTCGAAGACTTCATCCCGAGTGGCTTGAACATGCGCTCCTGCATGAACTGTTCGCAACCCATACCGGTGATCTTCTCAACACAGCGTTGCAGATAATAGAATCCTTCCCCCGAATATCGGAACTTTGTGCCGGGTTCAAACGCGGGAATTAGCGGCTGGTCGCTTTCACCGCGCCAGTTCGGCAATCCGCTCGAATGACTCAAGATATGCCGCGCCGTAATCCGGCCTCCAAACTCTCCGGTTGGAGCGCCCTCGCTCAGATAATCCTTCAGCGGCCGGTCCAGATTCAGATGGTGTTCGTCGACAAGTTGGAGCACCGCGTATGCGAAGATTTGTTTTCCCATTGATGCGGCTGGAAATATCGAGCCCGCCGCAATTGGTGTTTTGTTTATGGCATTTGCGACCCCAGCGCAATGCTGCCATACCAACCGGTCACCTTGAATGACCCCGATCCCAAGTCCGGGCAGTTGTGCCAATTCCATTAGCCGTGGCAGCGACACCATAAACTGTTTGTCTGGTGGAACAACCCTTGGCTCCGTTTCCAGCGTTTCCTGCCAAATTACAAGGGGGGCAAATGAAGCTAGCAATGGAGACGAAACGGCCATTTGCACAAATCTCCGGCGATTCATGAAATTCATCTTACTTAGACGTTTCAATGGTGCGAGTGTTTTAAGAGGGTGGTTGCGGGTTACCTAAATTCACTTCGAAGCCCGTTGTTCAAACTGAATACTGGGTAGGTTTCACAGAATTCTCTCGTGCGTGTACCCGGCCGATTCCAGAGCCGCAAGCAGCTCTGAAATGTGCTCAGGCCCGCGCGTTTCCATCGTAATGTCAATCGCCGTATCGCCAAGATTGACTCCGTGGTAAGCCCGATCGTACGAAGTCTCCACAATATTCGCCCGATGATCCGCCAGAATTCCCGTTAGCCTATGCAAAGCACCGGGATAGTCCGGAAGGTGAACGCGCAGCCTCACCAGCCGCCCATCTTTCACCAAGCCGCGTTCGATGATGCGCGAGAGTAATGTCACATCGATGTTTCCACCGCACACGAGCACCGCCACTCGCTTGTCTCGCAGCGGTAGCTTGCGATTCAGAACGGCTGCGATGGCCGCCGCTCCCGCCCCTTCGGCCAGCGTCTTCTCGCGCTCCAGCAGCAGCAGAATGGCGTTGGCGATTTCCTCTTCTTCCACCGTGACGATGTCGTCCACGTACTTCTGCACCAGCGGCAGCGTCCGTTCTCCAGCGCGGCGCACCGCGATTCCGTCGGCAATAGTCTTTGCCGATTCGAGCGTCACCGGCTTTCCCTGCGCTACCGCGGCTTTCATCGACGGAATCCGCGACGGCTGCACTCCGTACACCTTCACCTTGGGATTCGTTTCCTTCACCGCACAGGAGATGCCGCCGATCAGCCCGCCTCCCCCGATTGGAGAAACGATGACCTCAATGTCGGGATGCTGTGACAGAATCTCCAGCCCCAGAGTTCCCTGCCCTGCAATCACGGCATCATCGTCGAACGCGTGAATCAAAGTCAGGCGATTCTGCTCGCTCAGTTCAATGGCCTTGCCATACGCCTCGTCGTAGTTCGGTCCGTAGAGCACAACTTCAGCCCCATACGCGCGCGTCGCCGAAACCTTGGTGAGCGGAGTGGGCAGTGGCATCACGATCCGCGCCCGGATTCCGTGCCTTCCCGCGTGATACGAAACGCCCTGTGCATGATTGCCCGCCGAAGCGGCAATCACGCCATGCGCCCGCTCGTCACTGGTCAGTGTGAGCAATCTATTCAGCGCCCCGCGCTCCTTGAACGCGCCGGTGCGCTGCTGGTTATCGAGCTTAAGAAAGATGGAATTCTGCGTCAGCCCGGAAAACGTCTCTGAATGCGTGCACGGCGAGACACGGATGTCTGCACGAATCCTGTTGAGGGCGGAATGGATATCCGAGAGTTGAATCATTGCCGGGGGAAAGTGGCACAGTCGCTAGAACCGCCAGAACGCTCCGCCGCCGACGAAAGAAGTTATGCTGGCGCGTCTTGCCGGTCGGAGCCAGCGGAAAATCCGGTTCGCCTGCCCAGAAATCGCGCACGTCCATGCGTATGCTGAGCTTTCTCCAGACTTTCACATCCAGCCCAAATCCGGCCTCGATGACCGCACTGGTCGTGGACTTTCCAGTATTCGTGCCGCCGTAAATCAGTTGGGTGTTTTCGCTGATGTGTCCGAAGCCGGCTCCAAAACTGATCCACGGGAAAACCGCAGTCGTGGGAAAGGTTCACGCGCGCCGCAGGTGTGATGAAAAACTTCTTGAGATCGGAAGGCACTACCGAATTCCCATACTGTCCGGCGTTGAGATCAACGTCCCAGTTGTATACCAGCAGCCCTTCGGCGGTGACCGAGTAGATGGGAGTCACCAAAAAACGCCGCGCATACTCGCCTTCGAACGTCAGGCCCTTTCCGCTGTGAATGATCGGATCGAAGTAGGTTGCGTTCTGAATGCCCTGATCGCTGATAAACGTGCGTCCCAGGAGTCCGCCGACTTCATTCTTTTCGTCCTGCGCAACCGCCGAGACCGAAAGTATTGTCGCCACGGTGAGCACTGCAAGACAAAGCCGTTTGCCAGACATTTCCCCTCCCAGCGAGGTTCCTTATCCTAAATTGTTACGGCGGTAAGGACATAGCCTAGCACGATCAAGCCCGTTTTGGCCCCCCAGGAGAACTAATCTTTCTGTTCAAATCCCGTGGAAGACCAACTGTCCCCCGCGACCTGTGCGGGTTTTCTCCGCGCTCTCTGTGGTTCAGTCTTTTGGTCTCAACAACTCACCGCCGTTTCTCTCAACGGAACGAGCGCTTCACTGTGAATGCTAAAATAGAAGGATTGCATGCCAGTACAAGACATCACTGTAAGCGGTTCCCCAGAGTTGAAAAGAAAGAAACCTCAGGAGAATACGCCATCGACGCCCGCCGAAACCCGCCCGCAAAAAGTCGGGTTCGTCAGCCTGGGCTGCCCCAAGAATCTCGTCGATAGCGAGGTCATGATGGGGATGCTTGCACGCGCCGGCGCCGAACTCACCCGCCGCGCCGAGGACGCCGACGTCATCGTCGTCAACACGTGCTCATTCATTGACAGCGCGCAGCAAGAATCAGTCAACACAATCCTCGAGATGGCCGGACACAAGGCCGCAGGCCGCGCGAAAAAACTGGTCGTAGCCGGATGCCTGGTTGAACGCTTCCGCGATCAGATTCGCAAAGACATCCCCGAAGTCGACGCCGTCGTAGGCACTGGCGAGCTAATCAATATTCTTTCGGCGACGGGCATCGCATCGGCGCCACTGCAGTCGAATTCTCCCTTCGTGGTCCTTAACTCGAGGCCCGAAGGCGACGCCCGCGCTGCGCAAGGACGCTTCTCGCGTGAGACCTGGGACGGCGCCATCGCCGACCTGCCCAATTATCTCTACGACGAGAACACGCCGCGCATTCTCGCCACGCCCGGGCACATGGCCTACATCAAGATCGCCGAGGGCTGCGATCATCCCTGTACGTTTTGCATCATTCCGCAGTTGCGCGGGCAGTTCCGCTCGCGCCGCTTCGAGTCGGTGATCGCCGAAGCCGAGCGCCTGGCGCAGTCGGGCGTCCGCGAAGTCACTCTCATCGGGCAAGACACCACCTGCTACGGCGAAGATTTCGGCCTGAAAGACGGTCTCGCGCTCTTGCTTGAGAAACTCGCTGGCATTGAGGATCTCCGCTGGGTCCGCTTTCTCTATGCCTACCCCAACAAGATCACGGGCAAACTTCTGGACACGATCGCCGCGCACGAAAAGATCTGCTCCTACATGGATGTCCCCTTGCAGCACGCGTCCGCCTCGGTTCTCAAGCGTATGAAACGTGGTGGCGGTGCGGACGTCTTCCTCAAGTCGATTGAGAAGATGCGCCGGGTGATTCCCGACCTCACGCTGCGCACATCGTTCATCGTCGGATTCCCCGGCGAGACTGATAAAGAATTCGAAGAACTCTGCGACTTCGTGCGCCAGGCCCAGTTCGACTGGATGGGTGCGTTTTCGTACTCCGATCAGGACGGCGCGCGCGCTTACGATCTTGAGAAGAAACTTTCGCCTCGGGAGATCGAACGCCGCCGCAAGCATCTGATGTCGATCCAACGCCAGATCAGCAAGAAGAAGAAGAAAGCGCTGGTTGGCCGCGAGTTCGATCTTCTGCTCGAAGGCGAATCCGAAGAAACCGAACTTCTGCTGGAAGGCCGCACTCCCATGCACGCTCCGGAAATTGACGGCAAGGTGTTCGTCAACGAATTTCCCGAAGACCTGGATCCGAAGCCGGGGCAGTTCTACCGCTGCCAAATTACCGAAGCCCACGATTACGACCTGGTAGCAAAGATCATCTGAGCAATGCGGCGATTTTTTTCAATCAGCAATCTGAAATCTTCCTTCTACAATGGCTAGGCCCATGCCCCGCAAGCGCACCGTCAAAGTCCGCTGCCCAATCTGCAAGAAACCGGTCAAAAGCACCGACGCCGACTTCCCTTTCTGCAGCGACCGCTGCCGTACGATCGACCTGGGAAAATGGGCCTCCGGCTCGTACGTAATTTCATCGCCAGTGAAGGACGCCGAAGAATCGATCCAGGAGGGGGACATCGAAGATCAGGACAGAGACAGCTAGATGGCCCACCCTGAAGGATCCCGGGCTCCCCTCTGGGCAACCCTGACCGCAACCTTCTTCGGCATCGGCCACATGCGGCCCGGTCCTGGCACATGGGCGTCGGCCGCAACCATGCTCCTCTGGGCGGCCCTCGCCCACGCCCTGACGCTTCCCTTGCGGACACCGATCCTTATCGCCCTCGCAGCCGCCATCACCCTTGTGGGTATTCCCGCCGCTACTCGCGTCGCCCGCGCCTCGGCCAGCAAAGATCCCAGCTTCGTCGTCATCGACGAGGTCGCCGGACAGCTTATCTCGCTTATCGCCGTTCCGCTCTCGTGGAAAACTTTTCTCGCCGGTTTTATACTTTTTAGAGTCTTTGACATCCTCAAGCCGCCTCCCGTCCGACAATTGGAACGACTGCCAGAAGGCACCGGGATCGTGCTAGATGATGTCGCAGCCGGATTATATGCTCTCGCAGTCATGCAATTTCTCCTTCACCGGGGTCTACTAAAATAGGTTTGAAAGGGCATGTCTTCAATGGTGTCGTTCGGACCAATCAATGCACGGGCTTTAAAGCGCTGAGGAAACGGTCTACTGTTTCCTTTTGCTACTCGGTACTCATCCATGGGATTTTCCGATCGCATCCTCGGCAAGAAAAATGCTAACGGCGCTCCGCACATTGAATCGGTGGTTCCCTCCGCAGCACTGGCCGGGGGCGAACTGCGCATCACCGGTTCCGGCCTGCGCCCGCCGCAAATGGGGCGCCCCAAAGTTAAATTCGGAGATTACGAAGGATCCATCGTCGTCAGCTCCGACGGATTTGTTGTGGCACGCGTTCCCGAAGGCGCGACTTCCGGTCCCGTCGTGGTCGCAACCGACGGACACGTCAGCAATCCTCAGACGGTGAAGGTCGCAGTGCCGATCGCCGAGAATCTCCATCCGGTCACCAATCCCGCGATCGATGCCGAAGGCAACATCTATGTCACGTTCTCCGGATCGCGAGGCCAGAAAGTTCCGGTTTCAATCTTCAAGATCGATACCAACTACGACGTGAAGCCGCTGGTCTCGGAGATGATGAACCCAACGTCCATCGCCTTCGACCGCCAGGGACAGATGTACGTTTCTTCGCGCTTCGACGGCGCCGTCTATCGCGTCGCGCAAAACGGCAACATGACGACGTACGCCGAGGGCATGGGAGTCGCCACAGGCATCGCTTTTGACCGCGATGAGAGTCTGTACGTCGGCGACCGCAACGGCACCATCTTCAAGATTGCGCGGGATCAGCAGGTCTTCGTCTTCGCCACGCTCGAAATGAGCGTCTCTGCGTATCACCTCGCGTTCGGCCCCCAAGGAGATCTCTTCGTCACCGGTCCCAACGACCGCGTTTTCAAAATTGACCCCAGTGGAACCGTAAGCACGTTCTACAAAGGGCTCGGACGCCCACAAGGACTCGCATTCGATGCCGATGGCAACCTCTATGCCGCAGCCTCGCTTGCTGGAACGCGCGGCATTGTCAAGATCACTCCCGACGGCAAAGCCAAGCTCGAAGTTTCAGGCCATGGCCTGGTAGGTCTCGCTTTCGCACCGGGACGTAGCGTCATCCTGGCAACGACAAGCGGTGTGCATCATCTCTCGTGGAATATCCAGGGCCTCCGTCTGCTTCCAGAATGATTTCGAATTCCTCTGCCTCGTCTGCGGATGTTCTCCGCGTACTCTTCGTTTCAAGCTTTTGTACTGTTAAACTTCTAAACGGTGAACGCCGAAATCATCGCGGTGGGTTCCGAGATGCTCACTCCCCATCGCATCGACACCAACTCGCTCTACCTGACCGAACAACTAAACCTGCTCGGTATCGATGTAGTTTTCAAAAGTATCGTCGGCGACAGCCTCCGACACCTGGTCGCCGCCGCCCAGCATGGCCTCTTCCGCTCCGACCTTCTCGTCTTCAGTGGCGGTCTGGGCCCGACCGAAGACGACCTAACCCGCGAAGCCGTCGCGGAAGCGCTCGGCGTCAGTCTCCGGCGCGATCCCGAGATCATCGCCAAGTTAGAGAAGCGCTTTGCCGACCGCGGCTGGAAGATGACGTCCAACAATGCCAAACAGGCCGACGTCATCGAAGGCGCAACCGTATTGCCTAACCCAAACGGCACTGCCCCCGGACAGTGGCTATCGGGAGAATTCGAGGGTCGCGAGCGGATTGTCATCCTCCTTCCCGGACCACCTCACGAAATCAAAGCGCTTTTCGAGAGCGAAGTTCGCGAGCGCCTGCGCGCCAAAGTTCCGCCAGCACATCTATTCACCCGCACATTAAAGGTCGCAATGCTTGGCGAGTCTGCCGTCGACGCACGCGTCGCCCCAATCTACAAGCGCTACCCGGATGTCGAGACCACGATCCTCGCCGGTGCGGGAGAAATCGAACTGCATTTCAAAACCCGTGCCGCAACTCTGGAGGCGGCGCAAGCTCGCGCCGACGAAGTCGCCGATCTGGTGGAAGTTGAACTGGACGATGCGGTCTATTCGCGCGACGGTCAATCGCTCGAGCAAATTGTCGGCTATTGGCTGCAGATGCGTAATGCCACGCTGGCCGTTGCGGAGTCCTGTACCGGAGGTCTCCTCGCCGAGCGCATCACTTCCACTGCCGGCAGTTCGCGCTATTTTGTTGGGGGAGCGGTTGTGTATTCGAACAATCTGAAAACTGAATTCGCCGGCGTACCCGCCGACATGATTGAACGCCACGGAGCCGTCAGCCGCGAAGTCGCCGCTGCCCTGGCCGAAGGCATCCGCTATCGTTGCGAATCAACGTTGGGAGTCGGAGTCACCGGCGTAGCTGGCCCGGGTGGAGGGTCGCCTGAAAAACCTGTTGGCCTGGTATTTCACGCCGTTGCCAGCGACACCGGAACCAAAATCGTGGAACGAAACTTCCCCGGCGATCGCAAACGCATCCGCCGCTTCGCCTCAACCATGGCACTCGATATGGTGAGAAGGAAATTGATGTGAAGGAGCGGCGAGCTTCGAGCTACGAGCAGCGAGCGAAAACCTCAAACTCGTAGCTCGTAGCTCAAAGCTCGAAGCTGCCTTTATGCGCCTCTTTATCGCACTCGACATCGACGACCCCATCCGCGAACGCATCACTCGCTTCGTGGACCAAGTCCGCAATTTCTCCCCCGACGCCTGCTGGGTCAAACCAGAGTCCCTTCACGTAACTTTGAAATTCATTGGTGAGCAGCCCGACGACGTCGTGGAAATGATCAAGCAGGCTCTGAAAGATGCTTCCGCCGCCACGGAGATTACGTTTCGCGGCTACGGTTATTTCCCGACACCAAAATCAGCGCGCGTTTTCTGGATCGGCATGGAGTCCGGCCCGCAACTCGCGCAACTCGCCGCGGCCATCGACGAGAGAATGGCAACCCTCGGAATCAAGAAAGAAGACCGCGCCTTCAGCCCGCACTTAACCTTGGCTCGCGCCGCAGGATCAGGCTCTCCCCGCTGGCGCAAAGGAGACGGCCCCAATCGCGCTTTTTCGTATCTGCAAGAAAAGCTCTCCGCGCTTCCCGTCCCGGAGTTTGGTACCATGACTCCCCGCGAGTTCTTTCTGTACCAAAGCCAACTCTCCCCGAAAGGATCCAAATACACAAAACTCGCAAGATTTTCATTAGGGTAGCGCCGGCAGCCTGCCGGCTGTCGCGCGGGCAGCTTGCCCGAGCACCCGGCCACAAGCAACCATGTCGAAATCATTCCTAATCTTGGCTGCCGCCTATCTCCTCGGCTCCATCCCCTTCGGCTACCTCCTCGTCCTTGTCTTCCGCGGCGAAGATGTTCGCAGCACCGGCAGCGGCAACATTGGCGCGACCAATGTCTCCCGCAAATCACCCGCCCTCGGTGCCCTCACCCTCGTCCTCGATGCCGCCAAGGGATTTCTCGCCGTTGAGCTCGCTGCGTACTTCGGCCGAACCGCAGCCGATCCCCGCCTCATGGCCGCCGCAGCCTTGCTCGCCATCACCGGACACATGTTTCCACTCTGGCTCCGTTTCCGCGGCGGCAAGGGCGTCGCCACCGCTCTCGGCGCATTCCTGCGTTTCGTTCCGCTGGCAGTTGGCGTTGCCGTTATCATCTTCGTAGCAGTCGTACTCATCTCGCGCCGCATTTCTCTTGGATCGATCGTGACTGCTGCATTCTTTCCAGCCACGGTGTGGACTCTCAAGCTATCGCGGGATCCCGCGGTTCTAGCCTTGATCGGGGTGGCTTCCTTGCTGATTATTGGCCGTCACTACAACAACATTCTTCGACTGTTGTCTGGCGAAGAGCCGCGATTCTCCCTGAGGCGCAAATGAGCCAGATCGCTATCATCGGTGCCGGTGCTTGGGGCACAAGTCTGGCCATCGTGCTGGGACGCAAGGCATCGCATCGCGTTCGCCTCTGGGCGTACGAGGTAGATGTCTGCGACTCGATCAATCGCAACCACGTGAACCATAGATTTCTTCCCGGTGCGCGTCTTCCCGACTCAGTCTCCGCCAGCAGCGATTTCTCCACCGTTCTCGATGGTGCGGAGATCATTGTCAGCGTCATGCCTTCGCAGCACTGCCGCGCCCTGTTCGCCAACATGCGCCCTTTCATTCCCCCGCGAACACGCATCGTCAGCGCAACCAAGGGTCTGGAAGAAGGCTCGCTGCTGCGGATGACAGAAGTGATTCAACAGGTTCTGACGATCAACGACAACTTCGAGGGTGCCCCACCCGTGTCGCGTTCTTTGCGACAGGGTGGGGATTTTGACTTTTCCATCGGCGCCCTGAGTGGTCCCTCCTTCGCTGCGGAAGTCGCTCGCGGCGATCCGACCGCCATCACCATCGCCTCGCAAAGTCCCGAGTTGCTCACCACCATCCAGCAGGAATTCAGCGACGCAAGATTCCGCGTCTACACCAACCAGGATATCGTTGGTATAGAACTCGGCGGCGCGCTGAAAAACATCATCGCGATCGCCGCCGGCATCTGCGACGGCCTCGGCCTCGGACACAATTCCGTCGCCGCCCTCATCACCCGCGGCCTTGCAGAAATGACGCGCCTGACCGTCGCTTGCGGCGGCCGCGCCGAAACCATGTCCGGACTCGCCGGCCTCGGCGATCTCGTCCTTACCTGCACCGGCGGCCTCTCCCGCAACCGGAGCGTCGGTGTCGAACTAGGCCGGGGCAAGAAGCTCGACGAAATCATCGACGGTATGCACGGCATGGTCGCCGAGGGAGTGTTCACTACAACCGCCGCAGTCGGCCTGGCTCACGCGCGCGGTGTAGAGATGCCCATCACCGAACAGATGCACGCCATCCTGCACGAAGGCAAATCTCCAAAAGAAGCCCTCCAGCAACTAATGGCGCGAACCGGCAAAAGCGAAACCTCGACCTAAGATTTCCTACGTGTACCTTCGTATCTTTCGGGTTAAAGATGTTGCGAGGTCCGCCAACACCCCAATCTCAATCACATCTCCGCACCATACCGGCGTGTTACTCTTTAGCGGATTTTTCGGGAGGCTTCATGCGTCTGAGCCCAATAGCCATCGTCATCATCTCGCTTTGCTGCGGCAGCGCTTCAGCCCAATCCAAAACCCTCGCCGAGCGCCTGGGCTACCCTCGCGATTCCAAGCTTCTTATCATCCACGCCGACGATCTTGCAGTCTCCCACTCTGAAGACGCCGCCAGTTTCGACGCCCTCGACAAGCACGCGGCCACCTCCGCCAGCATCATGGTTCCCTGCCCGTGGCTCACCGAGGTCGCCGCCTACGCCAAGTCGCATCCCGACGCCGACCTTGGCCTGCACCTCACCCTCACCGCCGAGTGGAAGACAGACCGCTGGGGTCCGATCGAATCCAAAGACAAAGTCCCGAGCCTGCTCGATCCTGACGGCTACCTCTGGTCCGAAGCCGCCCCCGCGCTCGAGCACATCAAAGCCGACGAGGCCGAGCGCGAAATCCGTGCGCAGGTCGAACACGCCATCGCTATGGGTATCCATCCCACCCATCTCGATAGCCACATGGGAGTTATCTTTTTGCGCCCAGATCTAATAGCGGTCTACGTCAAAGTTGCTCATGAGTACAAGTTACCGTTCCTGGGAACACTCACTCCCAATTCTTCGCCGAATCTGAAATCTCTATTTTCGGAAAACGACATTCTTCTCGACTCGGTGATCATCGCCACCCCCAATGTCCAGCCCGCAAACTGGAAGAATTTCTACCTCGATGCGGTCAAGAATCTGAAGCCCGGCCTGACGGAGATCATCGTTCACCTCGCTCATGACGATGCCGAATCTCAGGCAGTCATGGTTGATCACTCCGACTACGGTGCAGCGTGGCGCCAGCGGGACTACGACGTGATCACCAGCCCCGACTTAAAGAAAGCTCTGGAAGACAATCACGCGATCCTGGTCCACTGGAGCGACCTTAAGAAGCTCCAGAGTCCGTAGCGCCAGCGCCCTCGCCGCCTGCACCGCACCCAGGCGCTAACTTAACGAGCTGTTGTTTCCGAATAGCTCGTGATCCAGGCACAACCCGGAGACGTACCGGGAACACCACAAAACCCAGAAGCCAAGGCTGCACTCCGCTTTGAAAAGCTGGGTGTATAGTGTCGGCTAACCGGAAGCAAATATGGAAATCGCTGCTAAGGAGGACTCGAACCTTCCGCGCAAGCTCGGCTTGATCGACGCGCTGGCAATCGTGATTGGCATGGTGATTGGTGGCGGAATTTTTCTGGTGCCAAATCTGATCGCCCGGGAGCTGAAATCTGCGACCGCGATTCTGGCGGTCTGGGTATTTGCCGGCGTGATCTCGTTCTTCGGTGCGCTAGCATGCGCCGAGCTTGGCACCGCCCTACCATCCACCGGTGGGCAATACGTCTTTCTCCGCGAAGCCTACGGTCCCCTGGCCGGATTTCTTTGTGGCTGGTCCATGTTCTTGGTTGCACGTACCGCGCAGGTCGCCTGGCTGGCGGTAACGATGGCGATGTACATCTCCTATTTCTTTCCGCTATCGGCGCTAGTGTCGAAGTTGCTTGGGATCTCCGCGATCGCGCTGTTCACAGGAATCAATTATCGCGGCGCCACCGCCGGGGCAATCGTTCAGAAAACGTTCACGCTGGCTAAGGTCATCGGCTTGCTGGTTATCATCTGCAGCGCCCTTTTGTGGGGCAGTAAAGCGGCGCCGATTCCGGCAGGAGTTGCCGGAGGAATGTCAGTCAGCAGCTTCGGGGTTGCGCTGATCGCTTCGCTGCTGGCCTACGACGGCTGGGTGCAGCTGACCTTCGTTGCCGGCGAGATCCGCAACCCGCGGCGGAACGTGTTTCTTGCCCTCACTGTTGGGTCGGTCGCATGCATCGCCATTTACTTGCTGGCGAATATAGCTTATTTGCGCGTGCTCCCGATCTCCGAAATCGCCGCGAGCGATCACGTCGGTGCCACGGTGGCCAGTCGCGTGCTCGGCTCCGGCGGAGGCAGCCTGGTTTCGCTGATTATCCTCGTGTCGATCATTGGAACCCTGAATGGCTGCTTTCTTACCAGTCCGCGGATTTATTTCGCCCAAGCGCGCGATGGCCTCTTCTTTCGGAAGTTCGCTGAGGTACATCCGCGGTATGAAACGCCAGGATTTTCGATCCTCGCTCAAGGCCTCTGGGCGGCCGTGCTCGTCGTGAGCGGCTCCTATGAAACTCTCCTCGATTACGCGATGTTCGCGATGTGGTTCTGGTATGGTCTGATGGTCGCGGGCGTGATCGTACTGCGCTATAAGCAGCCGGATCTCGCGCGCCCTTATCGGATGTGGGGGTACCCAATAACGCCAGCTCTGTTCGTGGCGATCGCGTGCTGGTTCTTGTTGAATATGCTGAACACGCGACCGGTTCCGTCCGTCGCCGGGCTGCTCTTGATCGCGACCGGAATCCCTGTCTACTTTCTGTGGGCCCGCCCCCGCAAGCAAGCCGAGTCCACAACGGTCTGATTTGAGGGTTCACCCAGGTCTCGCTGCTCAAGCAGGTTAACGGGATCGACGCAGGCCATTATGAATTTCTGCTTAATTCGATGGGATGAGTTCTGCATGGCGGAGAGCGCCACAACGATCAATGAAAACGGAGTTCGGTGGCAGTATGCTATGCCGAGGCGTGTGTTCCAGAGGTCTT
>Ga0209580_10000238_pt1 | contig 34132 bp, 44 predicted proteins | sample Coa_R1_5_FD_187153 | JGI IMG/M metagenome (GOLD analysis project Ga0209580, IMG submission 187153) | Surface soil microbial communities from Centralia Pennsylvania, which are recovering from an underground coalmine fire - Coalmine... | ecosystem: Environmental > Terrestrial > Soil >... | reverse complement strand
ATCCGCGTTTTCTTGACGAACATTTGGGCGCCATCCGGAAAGCCGGCCTTCGCGTCATGGTGTACGAAAAAGCGGCTAGAAACGAGCTATGGATATGACCCTTAAGGAACCAATAGAGCCTGACTTGATCGCGCGAATTGCAAACATTCGCGAACAACTGCATAGTGGTCGTTTTGGTCAGCGCGAGATATGGGAGCAAATTCTTGTCGAGACGGAAACTGTCCTCGCCGCGCAGGCGCATGAGATTTCCGCCATGCGACAAACCATTATTGGCACAGCTGATGGCAGCCTGGTCTGCGATCAGGCCGAAGAAATAGCCGTGCAGACGCAGAAGATTGCGGAATTGAAAGACGAATGCTTCGGTCTTCGCGCAACCCGATCTCAGCGAGAAATAGAGTTCGGCATGGAACTTTCCGAAGAAACCAAGCGCGCCGAAGCAGCTGAAGCCCGCGTGCGCGAGTTGACGCAGGAGATCGAGCGGCTCAAGCAAGTATCGGAGCAGATCATTGTAAGGGCCGAAGACATTTGGAAGGGACGCGCCGAGGCCGCTGAAGCCCGCGTGCGCGAGTTGGAAGGCAGGTTGCCCAGGCAGAAGGGCGGACCCGTTTGCTAAGGGGCGGCGGCGGAGGAAAACCATGATCAGCATATTTCTTTATGGTGTCTTTGTTTGTGGCATGATCACCGCGATCTTAATTTGGCTCAATGTCTCCGAAAACAAACGGCGAGCCAAACTAACTCTTGAGGAGCGTCAGAAAGAGGACGAGGAGATGCAGATTTGGTAAGGCGAGCGCCTCATCCGCCAACGCAAATCCACGAGAATGCCGTTTGCGCCGTCCCGAACGTTACATTCAGGACACTACTGGTTCTCGTGACTACATGAGTTGATGGCGCCGATCCTGGCGAGATAACACAGTTCGGCGGATTGGCGAAGGCGGTTCCAAAATTTATCGAGCAGGAAGTGCCGGAAGTCATGGTTAACGTGCCAGCTAAATCTGTGGCTCCAGTTTGCAGAGAAAAGCCGGTACATGCATTCGCCGTTGGCGCCGTCGTTGAGACATTCGACAGATGGGAATTGGTATCGAAAGTCAGCGTCTGATTAGCACTTCCGCTCGTATTGCTGGTAGCCAGGGTAATGGATGACGGAATATTGCTGCCGCTCGATGTTGCGACTTGCTTTGCAAAAATTTGCGCTGCCGTTTGCGCAGCCGAGTTGGCAAAGCCCTTAAACTGCATCAGGGCTAGAAAGTCTCCGCTAAGCGTGTTCCCACCAGCGCGCGACTTGTTTATATTGAAGGTCACGCTGGTATTATCAGCGGTAGAGTTATTCAAACTAACATTTGGGAAACCAGACGTGCTGGATGCGCAGGCCAGAGTCGGATTTGCGTCAATCGTGCATGCGGTCGGCGTCGGAGGCTGGCCTGCACCTCCGCCGACAATGATGGCATTGCTCGTCAGCGCCCCGCTCGACCCCATAGTCGTCGCGCTGCTGAAATACGGCACGCCGCCACTTGTACCGCTGACCAAACCCGTGCCGCCCTGGGCGACTGTCGCAGGAACGCCGGTCGGCAAATTGAGACTGGACGCGATAATATCGAGCAATGTCTGCCGCGCATTAAACGGCGTGATCGTGCCGACAGTATTATCCGGCCAAAGTGAATTCACTTCACTATTGAGCACGGAGACCGATTTGCTTGATCCGGTCTGCGCATAAGCCGGAGTAATCCAGGCGAAAGCAAGACAAAGAAAAAGAATCAGTTTAGTTCGCATTGATGCCGCTCCTCCAATTATCAGCGTGAGTTCTATTGCACGGCGATGAACAGCGAATCGGACCCTCCCGCACAAACTGCCACGATCCTGCCATTGGGAATCATCGGCCAATAGCGTTGATAGCTGCCGCCCGGCGAGAGCAGGATTGATGCCTGCCCTGATGTGATCGTGTTTCCATCCGTCGTCGTCACACTCGTTGCAGTGGAGTTGCCGATCGCGACTAATCCCGTATCATCGACAAAGCAATTGTCCGTATTGGTGTTGTTGTTTTGGATCGTGATCGCGCGGCGCGGATTCGAGTTGTTCGTGGTCGGGGGCGCCGCGGCCAAAACCTGCACATAGGTCGTCCCAGGAACCAATGAATGATTGAGTGTGCCGGCGTCGGTCGGGATGCCCTCGACTGGCGTCTGGGCGATGGTTGGCGCCGTCAATAGCGACAAGGTCGCTATAAAAACGAGCGCAATGAGGCGATTAATTCGCATTGACGCTATCCCTCCAGTTGAGAACATAAATTGCGCCGCCAGAGCCAGATGATGCCCATGCAATGGTTGATGCTTCAAGCGTCATCCAGGCCGTTTGGTTGATCGTCGTTGTGGCTGGCTCGACTATCCAGATCGGATAAATCTGCCCGTTTGACCCGGTAGGACCATTGTTAGTGCCACCATATGCCGTACTTGGCGCAACTAGTACGGATGGTGTGCCGCCTCCTGCTTTCCAGGTGCCAGTCGCTATGACATTGATATCGGTTGTTGTGGCTGGCGCGCAGAAGCCATCGCCGGCAACTGAGGCGTTCGCAAGAACGGGCGATGTTGACGAATAAGTGCCAACGGCGCCACCTGAGCTATCAGCGATGTGACATGGCGTCAGAGTATTCGATGCTAAAACCACCTGATATTGCCCGATTGGGCCATATTGCAGCGTGCGGAACAGGTTCCCCGAGCCATCGACCGCCATTGCTCCTAGACGGCATTTGTAGGTGTAGCCTGACGGCATATTTGGCGAGAGGCCATTACCGGCATGCACTGAGGCGAGACCAGCCGCCGCCGCGCCGTTATCGATCACCCAGACATCGAGCCATCGACTAGTGCCAACGGCCTCGCCATCCATGCCGTTCGCGGCAGCCGTCACTGTCCCGGTCGTCAGGTTGATATTGAGTATGATATTCGAGCGATTAATCACCAAACCCGAAGGCGTCTGCGTGACGACCTGTGCTACAGTCAGCGTTATGATCGAGCTTGGCGTCCCTACACTATTTGTGATCTTGAGGCCGACAGCCCCACACAGCGGCGCTGCAGCGCCCGAGGCCGAAGCGATGACGGTATTGAGCAAATGGAAATTATTCTGAGAGGCTGACCAGATAACCGAGATAACGGTCGGCGTGCCGCCCGAGGTGCCGTTGATTTCGCCGCCGACCAGGGCAACCGGCCCCGCCGTCGTATCCTTGACGATCGCAGGGGGCGAGCCACCAAAATAGTTCGACGGATTAAGCGTCGTCGCCCCAGTATTATTGGCGAGCGCCAGGAAATTGATGATCGATCCATCGACGGCGGCAAAGCCAGGATCGACGACCGTTATTGCATTGGGCGTGCCGCCAGCGGTCCCGGCCCAAAAGACATTGGCGGCAGCACCTGGCGCCGTCGTAAGCTGGTCCCAGATGATATTGCCGAGGCTATCCTTGAGCACCTGTCGATAGCTGCCCGTGCCATAGACGATGGCGCAGCCGTTGGCATCGAGTGGCACCGGATTGGCATTGAGGATGGTCTGGGCGGCGTTCTGCCAAGTCTGTTTGCGCGTATTGGTTGAGGGAATGTAGTAATCGACCGATCCGCCGGCTAGATTGGAATTGATCGAGACGGAATTGATTGGAACCGAGAAGCCCGTCGTTCCGCCAATCGTGCCCGCAGCAGCCGAAAGAACATCCGCGACTGCATAGCCGAGTCCCGGATTGAGCACGGCAACCGCAGTGACCGCGCCTCCTGCGACGGTAATATTTGCCGTGGCGCCCGAACCCGTTCCGCCCGTCAGTGCCACGTTGGCATAGCTGCCGGCCGCGCCGCCAGTTCCACCGGTAATCGTCCCTAGGACGCCGATCATCCCAGTTCCGGTTCCGGCGCCGCCGCCTGATGTAGAGGTATTGGCCGAGAAGCACTGTTCACCAGGGGCAAGTTGGGTGGCTTGGCCAAAAGCGGGACCGAGCCCTTGCCAGAGCAAGAGGCAGAGCATAATTAGGAGGATTGCGCGGGCGCGAAATATCATCGGAGTGTCCAACGGATGGATGATGTCAAGCTTGAGGCGTGGTTGATCTGGATTGGGATTTATCTTGTTGCGTGTTTTCTTCAACCAAGGTTCGGCGAGCCGTTTCGGCGATTCGTCTACAACTGCGGCGAACTGCTTCGCATCAGCAATTGGCTAAGGGCCTTGCGGCGCCGAAAACGCAGTTCCGATATTGCGGGTCGCCAAGGCTCCCGCAGCCGGAATTATATTACTCAACAGACTCCCTTGCTGTTGCTGCCCCCGCCGCGCAAGGAATCTCGTCAGGGCCGGCAATTTGATTAGCGCGCCACCCGCGCGCGCCGCCCCCAGTCCAGCCGCAGCCATTAAAGCATGCCTCTGGAAGCCCTCGGGATCGAACGCATAATCGGTTCCGAGTCCCGCACTTAACGCTCCTAAAAGCAATGAACGCTCCGCAGTTCCCGAGCTGGGCGGCTCACGCAGGAATTGTTTGCCGATCTGGCCCAATTCCATGAGATTGCCGCCGGTCGCCTTACTCAACAGCTTGGCCGGGCTGATATCCCCAGTCGGCGATTCTTTGGCCAGTGGCTCAACTGCTTTCATGATGGCATATTGGTAACGGGCAGTCTTCAAATCAGCCACCGCATCAGCCGGCGCCGTGCGCTGCATCATGTCGTCGAGTGCATCGCGTAGTTTTCCCGAATAGAAACCGACATTGGAATTATTCGATTCCATTGCGCGATCAAGCGCGCTCCCATGGGCGATCGTTGCTTGATACGCCTTCGGGCTGATCGTGCCGGTCGCCGGATCGATGCGGCTGCCGATTTTCTGAATCAGATTTTCAATCGGCTTGGCCTCATCGCCCAAAACAGTCCGGGCATCGCTCAAGACGTTTCCAACGTCTGCCGCAAATGCATGATCGATGCGGATCGGCCCGGTGCGATTGGCAACATCGTCAAACATCTGGCCCGTGCGGGTCTTGACGGCCTGCAGAACCGGCATCGTCACATTATCGGACACTTCACCCATTTCATGGGCGATCGCCCGCGAAAATGTCGCCTGCTGCTCGGCCGGATTAAGCCCCGTCAATGGAAGGCGCTGCAATACCGAACCAAGGAAGCGCACCATGGGATTCGTTGACAATTGATCGGCGCGGAGCGGGATGCCGTATTTGTCAATGGCAAGACCTGCCAGCCGCCCGACTTCTGGGTTGACTCCCGCGCCCAATGCACGGGTCGCAGCATGTCCCAGCGGCCCAAGAACTGCACCGGCACCGCCCCCAGCAGCCAATTGTTCGCCAAGTGGCATGTCGGATGCAGCCGATGTCAGCGCCGTTGTTCCGGCTCCAGTTGCGGCACCCTTGACAATCGATCCGACGATCGGTCGCGCCGCAAGTGTCGCCGCAAGTGGCGTCCCACGCAGAGCTGCGGCGCCAATACCAAGAAATGGCCCCGTTCCTGCAATCTCACCACCGACCTGACCGAACGCCGCCGACAAGCTTCCCTTGGCGGCCGTCTGAAACGCAGCCTGATCCTGATCGATGCCTTGATTTACCGATGTCCGCCAGTCCTCAACTGCCTTGGCACTTTCCGGGGAAATCGCGCCATATCGCGCCAGCGCCTTTGCGGCATTATCGCCCAAGGCGGTAATTCCCTGCGCGATCGTATCCCCGACATTGCCGAGACCACGGCCAACGCCAGCGGCCGCGGCAATCGATCGATCGGTCCAGGTGTCACCTTGATGCTCTGCCATAAGCCGCGTAAGAGCCTGGGGTGCGGTTTCGGGACCGGAAGGCTGTGAGATGGCGGGAGATGAAACGGCCGATGGAGCGCCTTGCGGCGCGGCTGGCGCGGCAGTCTGCATCGAGGGGGCGGCTGGCGATTCCGGTACTTTCCATGAACTTAACAAATCTTCGGGCGGCGAAGCGGGTTCGGATGCCGCGATTCCCGGTTGAGGCGCGGCCGGTTGATTGCCAGTTGGCGCCGCCAGCCATTTTCCTAGCAAATCCTCGGGGGGCGCCGCATCATAGGCGGACATCTTTGGAACCCCGCCGAAAATCTTGTTCATGCGGCTGGCGAGATTGGGCGCAGATGGTTTCAAATACTCATTGGCATAGACCGCCGCCGCCTGTTCGGGCGACTTGGCATTGACCATCTTTGCCCAAGTCGAGGGATAGTTGTTTTTCAGGTTCCAGGCCGCGAACTGGCTTTGCAGTTCGGGATCACGCCAATCCGCGCCTTGACGGCCAGCGAGGAAGGATTGATAGCGCTGCCACTCGTCCGCACCCTCCTGGTAAAGCCCATGAGCATAGGATGGCTCGCCGAGGCCGTGACGCGCAGTCCAAGCTCGTTGATCGAAAACTCGTTGCGTGGGATCAAAGCCGGACTCTTCTTTGATATTGAACAGCACGCCCGCAATGCCTCGATCCGGCATGCCGGCATCGCGCCAAGCATTCGTGATGGTCGGGATTACATCGGAGGGATCGGGCATGGTCATTGACCTGAGAAGGGATCGTGATCAACGGAATCGGTCTGGAAATGATAGGCGCCCATTGCGGGAAGGGCGCCTATTCCCGCGATGCCATATTTCTTCATGATGTCGATAAGCTTGTCATCGAAGACGACGTAGTTGTGGGTTTCTTGTGGAATCTGCGCGTCACGAGCAGCGTTTGCAGCTTCGCGCGTCTCATAATTTCCTATGACATTCTCCGTACCGAGGCGATGTTTTATCAAATCAAAGCTGCCGTTTGGATTGCTGGCAACCTCAAAGGTTAAGCCAACGTTCCGTGATCCTTGATCCAGATACTTGATGCCGGGGATGCCGGCTTCTTTCAATGATTTAGACACACCTTCTCGTCCAAGCTTGTTTTCAGCGAATTGCAACCACGAATCACCAGAAACGCTTTTCGGCAAATTTCCCTCTCCGGCTCCAGGTTCAAGTTGATTTATGACCGGACGCAACGCCTCCTGCACCTTCGGACTCTGCTCGCTCAATGGCTTGTCCCAATCCAGGAAATGCTCGGGATCGGCGTTAATGGAGACTTGGTACATGCGGCCGGGCTCAACCGGCGCAAATCCATGCTCCTGAAGAAGACCCTTTGCAGAGTCATAACCTTGGTGGAATTCGGCACTTTTTCCAGGATGAGTATTAAATTTACCGTTCTGTTCAGCAAAATTGCGAAATGCCCAATCCCATCCTTCGCGGGCATCATCAGCTAGCTCTGGATTGGTTTCCATGCGCACAGCGTCTGCCAATTCTTTGTGACCAAAACTATCACCATCAGGTGACTGTATTCGAAAACTGTTGTCGGACAACTTACTCCTATAACTTTGCGCCACGCCCTCATTCTCCGCGAAATACAGCCCATGCCCATAAGCTTGTGCGCCTTCTCCCGTTCCGATCTGGGAGATGTCGAAGGCGTCAAAATCATGGGGGGAGCCATGGAAGGCGGTGATGCCTTTGGTGCCGACTGGCGACATGACCCCCAGCGCCGCATTCGCCTCCGGGCTTGTCAAGATCGAACCCAGCCGTTGCGACCATTCCGGCGTGTTCATGCCTTGAACATTGGCCATGCCTTGCAGACCTCCCGTCATGAAGGCCCGCAGGGCATCGAGGATCGGCTTTGCCGGATTAGGCCCTATGGCTTGATGCGTCATCGATTGCACGTCAGATGGCGATGGCTGGCCAGGGAACGGATCATGATCCACCGGCTCAAGGGAGAGATCGTCAGGCGGCGGCACGGCCTTGGCCTCGCCTTACACGGAGATACTTGCCTGGACGGGACTGATCGTTCACATACCATTGACCATCGAGCGCACTCTTGCGGGCACCGGCCATGGGCGGCTGTTCCTGATCGTTATTCGCAGTCGAAGGCCCGTCGTCGCCCCCCACGACCAGCGAACATTTGATCTCGACCCGCGATGCGCTCGCCGTGGCCTCGCCACGCTCGCCGAATACGTCGAGATCAATCCCGAGCGATTCACAGGAGCCGCCAGCTGCCCAGGCATGAATGATCCGCTCGCCGCGGCTATGCGAGACAAGCCCGAGCACCTTCCCCGGATGGGAATTGAGCAAGCCGATGACGCAAGTCAGGACGCGATATTTGAAGATGTTGAACGATTCGCCATCCCCGCCGATCACTTTATCGGGATCATTTCGGGCGTGCTCCATCATGACTTTGTGGGCGGTAGGCCCATCGGTGCCCGACAGGCTGCCGACGTTCCAAGGACGCAATCCGATGGTGGTCCCAAGAATCTGGAAGCCCGCCATCTTGGCGACCTCGATCGTGGTCTGCTCAGAGCGCAGGAGATCGGAGGAGAACAGGCCATCGATCTGGACTCCCTGTCGATTGAGTTCCCAACCAAGCTTGCGCGCCTCGCTAAAGCCCTGCTCATCGAGCGGGATGTTCAGCCATGACCTGATCTTGTCCTGCTTGTTGAGCAATGTCTGGCCGTGGCGGATGATGTAGACGGTGCGCATGGCGCCTTATAACCGATTCATTGTTGCGGCAAGACGACACCGCTATCGATTGCCGAGCGGAGTGAAAGATTGAAACGATCGCGCTCTTTGCCCTTGAGACTTTTCTGCCATTGTTGGATCTGATCGGGCGATGCGAGATCGATGCCATAAGCGCGCGGGTCTTGAGTAGGCGCGAATTGCGCCTTTTTCTGCGCATATTGGACTGGCCCCGATTTTGCGGCTTGCTGCACCTGCGCATATTCCATGCGACGCAACATGATGCCGGCCTTGATGAGATCAACGCCGGCGAGGTCGTTAATGTGCACGCTTGGGCTTCCGGTCACCGCGGTTGCCAGACCTTCATTGGTGTGCGGGCCAAGATTATTGGCCCGCATCGACATATTTTGGGTGAGGTACTTTTCCAGTTCGGCATAATTCTTGATTTTGTCCTGCATTCCCGCCGGAACAAGCTCGGGCGCCAGCCCATAGATAAACGATTCGAAATCCTGCCGGCCTTTTGATCCTGGCGCCATTCCGCCGGGACCGAGCTTTTGCGCCAGCTCCAACGCCCTTTGCAAAGGATAGATTTCCTGGCCAAAATTGCCTTGGCGGCGCAGTTCCTCTTGCATGAATTTTGAAGATTCTTCTGTCCCCGGCGGATTGCCGACCGGCACGGCGCTGCCAGCCGGAGCGCCGCCGGGAGCAGGTGCCTGTCCAAATTGAATGAGAGGTTGTTTTTGTTCGACGCCGCCGGCTGTGGGTGGCGCAGGTGCGGGCGTGAGCGCCGCCGCCGGACCCATCACACGGGCACCCATGTTCCGATAGGCTTGATTGACGCCAGCGGGATCATTAAGGATCGAATCGGCCATATTCGCTATGACCGATGACGGAAGCGCTCGCGGATCGGCATTTGTGCTCATCGACGCCTGATCATGCCGCACTTGTTCTGCCGTGATCGGCGTTTTCTGATTCAGCCGTGCCGCAAAGTTCTGCCGAGCATAATCGCTTTGTTTTGCCCATTGTTCAAACTGAGCTGTATCATTTTGGATCAGGACATTATGTGCCGTAAGCGCATCGGTCATGGCTCCCGGCGTGACGATTGGGGAATTTTTCAGCCCCTCCATCAACCGGCCGCGGTCGATCGAACCATCGGGATTGATGGCGTTCTGCAACGCACCAGCCGCCGCGCGCCGGCCACTGAATTCGAGCAGCGAATTGATCTGTCCCAATGCCGAAAGCGCCCGCAGCGGATCGCTCATCAGGCTCGATGAGGGCTCAGGCGGCGCGGGCGGCTGGGGATATAATGCAGAAGCATCCGGCACGTTACGCCGCCTTTCCGCGATAGTGCGTTTCCATCATGCCGGCCAACGTCTGCTTGTGCATGTCGGGATCTGACTTGTGCATTTGGCTTTCGATGCCGTAATCGCCCGTGCCGATATGGGCGGCGCGATGATGATCAAGCACCGCAGCCTGCGCTTGGACTGCATTAACATAGAGCTTTTCGACCCATTGCTTTTGATCAAATGGGCGCTCCGGCACGGTTGCAAGTTGGGACACCGCGTCGGCCGCTGATATAATCCCATCCGCGACGAGCTTTACGGCGCCGTCTTGAATGGCTGACTTGATCGAAGCCTTACCGATATCGGGATTCTTGAGGAGAGTCCTGCCTTCGGCGATGATGGCTTGAAAATGGCGCAGCGCCGCAACGGCCTGCTCGTGTGTGGGCGCGGGCGCAGGCGCAGCCTGTTGCTGGTCCTGCGGTGCCCCCGGAACGCCTTGCAGGGCGCCCATGGCAGGCTGCGGCCCCATCGCGCCAGCGAGCGGCCCCGGCGGATTGGCGTTGAGGTCTGGTGCCGGAGGGAGGCTGTTCGCGAGCGCGGTCATCGTTATCCCGTTGCCATGAAATGATGCTCAATAGGCCTGGGCGGAACGCTCATTCCTAAATAAAAACCTTTCATTGCAAGACCTTCTTTCAAATCTAAAAGACTTTTACGACCAAAATTCGGGATTCTTAATAGCTCGCATTCGCCTGTAGTCAATAGTTGCAACATGTTGTTTATAGCATGGAAATATTTACCATCTGCATATTGCAAGCAATTGCGAGTTCTAATGGATATCTCAAGCTCGCTTATGGACATCAGCCATTTTGCGTCCCATTCTTCTTGGGGAGTCATCCGTGCACCTCCGTTCCCCTCCTGTCGGGCGAGCACTTCTTGGATGCGGGCGCGCGTGACTGTGCTGGACTCCTTGAGGGAGCCCATGATGAAGGAGACGCGCTGCTTCTTGAGTTCCTCGGCAGTAAGCACGCGTTTTGACGCCTTTTGTAGGGTCGCCAATAGGGATTCGCTGGTCTTAAGTTCGGTCATGGTCCCGTCCTTTGACTCAAGCTCGCTTATAGACATCAGCCATTTTGCGTTCCATTCTTCTTGGGGAGTCATCCGTGCATCTCCCGCCCGATCATTTCCTGGTCATACGTCAAGATTGGCCACCACATGATGCTACCGCGCTTGCGTTGCGCGAACTCAATCGCCTCGGCCTTGGTGGCAAATCCGAGCGATGGCCGCACCGGAGCGTCGGCCGGCGCCAGCGATAGCCTGAAATCACGACGGCGCGCGTCAAACCAGCCATAGAACTGACGCCGGATCATATCACCCACCGAACCCTATCGGATCAAATCCCGGCATTGAAAAGCCGCCAGCTCCTAATTCGCTTGGAGTTCCATAGATGCCGTCGCCACCGGGACCGCCGCCGCGCAAGGCTGCCAACTTCGATCCGAGGGCATTAATCATCGCCGCGTTGGATAGCGCATTGGTGCCCCCGGTAATGCCGCCTGAGATGGCATTGGCTGAACCAAGGATGCCCGAGGCCGCCGCATTACCCATGCCACCCAGCACACCCGCCGTGCCCTGGCCTAATGCAGTCCCAGCGTGAGCTTGCGCTCCGAGACCGCTTCCCAGGAAATTCTGCAACATCCCGACAAGACTGCCGAATCCCTGTTGCGCCGTGCCGGTCGCAAACTGCGCTCCGGCCGCAAGTGTATTGCCGCCAAAGCCCATTCTTGAACCAAGATTCTCGACGGCACGCTGGCCCCAATCCTGGGCGAACTGAAAGCCGGGAAGCTGTGAAAGAGCTGCCGTCTGATCCGGGCCTGGTGTGAGGAGCCGAGTCAACGGGCCGAGGGAGGCATCCGTAATCGAGCGGCCCGCGCTCAAGAGCGGCCCCAAGGCGCTCTGGAGTTGTGCCAAAGCCTGCTGGCCAAAGCCGATCTGCGCCTGTGACGCTTGTCGGGCGGCATTCGATCCGATGTAGGCCGAGCCGATCGAGCCGGCAAGTCCAAGACCACCCGAGATCAGGGCTGCGGTCGGCATTTGATCACCTTGAAGCTGCCGTTCTTGACCTCAAGCAACGCCTCGCCGATATCGATCAACAATGGATTCTTTGCATTGAGGCTGATCTGACCATAACCGGCGAACCGCGCCCAGCGGTTATAGAGGATCACGGCCTTCTCGGGCTCCCCGCCATGAATCGTTTCGATGCAGAATCCGACGTGCATGTCGTGTGCAGCCTCATCGGGATGGATCTTCGGCACGAAGGCATGACGGACATACTCCTCGTGGAGACGCTTATGGAAGCTCCTGCCGACCTCGATTAGCGGGATGCCATGCTTGCGCAGCCAATCATGCACTGAGAGATAGTAATATTTGATATCGCATGGGGGGCCTTCCGGCCGCGGCCAGAGGGCCTTTAGCGTGAATGCCAGACTCGCCCCTACGCGCCGGCAGAATGCATCGGCCCCTTTGTTGAAGACCGGCACCATGGTCTGGAGCTGCAGGCATTCGGTATGCGTGAACATCCAGCGATAGGCGGCAAGCGACGCGGCGAGCGCATATTCGCCGCGGCAGTCACCTAGAAAATTGGTGTGGACGTTGTAGATGCCAGATGCCCAATCGGGATCGGGCGAGAACAGAATCACACCGCCATCGGTCGCGAGCGCGACATTTCGGGCATCGGCGAGGAGCGTGGTCGCGTCCATCGGACCTTGGCCAGGAAACGAGATCAGCGGAAACACGGAAGGATCGTTGAGGATTGGATTGACCTCGGCCGGATCGAATGTGCGATGGATCGCCGAAACGCGATACGCCGAATCAGAGGGTACAAGCTTGAGCTTTGCGGTCATAGCGCAAGCGCCTCTTGCTTGGCGGCCTTCGGGGCCTCGATGAACAGATCAGGCTGGCGCAGGGCCTCCGAGATGCGGCGGCAGGCGATGTCGAAATAGGGTTCATGAATCTCAATGCCGATGAACTTGCGGCCGAGCTTGACGGCGGCAACTCCTGTGGTGCCGGAGCCCATGAAGGGGTCAAGGATGGTTTTGCTGCCGGACGGCAGATGCTCAATGCACCATTTCATGACCTCGCGCGGCTTTTGCGTCGGGTGTTCGCGCGTTCCAGACTCGGCGCGGATCATGCCATTCCAGCGCCATTGAATGCGGCGCACCGCTCTCGGCAAATTCGTCCAGGCAAGCTCGCAATCCGCAAAATCATTATCACCGTTGAGTTTGTCCCACACCAGCCAGCACGTGGCCGGCGGCAACGGAAAATAGTTGCCGCCGAAGATGATTTGGTGACGGCTCTTGATGCGGATCAGTTCGAGTTGAACTGCGTCCATCGGCTCTTGATCCCAATCGAATTGCCCATAATCGACTGGCGCCGCCAGTTTGCCGCGAGACGCGACGCGCTTTGCGTTCTCGCCGATTCCATAAGGCGGATCAGTCACCACCGCATCGACGCGCCCCAGCCCCGGAAGAATCTCCCGGCAATCCCCGAGATAGAGCGTCACGCCGTCGGCGAGATGCTCGATGCGATTCATGCCCATATCGCGCTCGACAATATCTGGGTTTGCGTCCAGCACTGGAAATTCCGCAGCTTGCCTTTAGCAAGCACCTGCGCCCCGTTGGGCGCCAGCGCGTCGATGTTGTATCCCGGCGCCGGAAACACATTCAAGTTGTTCGCCCCGTTATTCCAAATCCACACATCTTGTCCTGGCTTGAGCGCCTGGAGCAGACAGCTCGTTCCGGCATCGACGGTCCCGAAATTGTTCCAGTCATCCGATAAGGCGAGTGCGGTTGCCTGGCTGTTTCCGGCAGCAACGAGTAGAACCGTGTTCTGCGATGACGGAAACCCCGTAACGATGGGGATAATGCCGTTCCCTTGCCCTGTGCGGAGCCACAGCGCCCGCGCGAGATAGAGCGCAACCTGAGTAAAAGCTCCATCCCGATCGACGATCTGGGTCTTGGGACCGATAAAGTTCTGCGAGAACGCCTGCGCCGTCATGAAGCCCCCGGCTGCGCATCATAATAGGCACCCTGGAGAGCCGTCTTCATCGGCGCCGACCAGCCGAGTTCATAGACTCGATCGCGCGCTTTGCCTAATCCGCGCCACCGCATCATTGATCGATAGCGACCGGCGCTCATCATTTTTTTAGGTCGGTTATTTGACCAAGTGTAGCCGCCATCGTTTGAATAACGCAGATTCAGGGTTGGCGTATCGACCACTGTCAGTGGACCAAAGCCGCTGCTGAATCCTGGCGACCATGGGCTCACGGTCTTTGTTGTTTCATCGCTTCCGGCAAGCGTTCCGGTTTCGAAATCAGCGACAAATCCCATATAGTTGACGTATTTCAACTCATTGATGATGTGCGGAAATGATCGAATGTGCACAATCGGCTGGCCAGCATCGGTGAATGCCTGCTGGTCGATCTGATAGAGCGCGCCATTTGCCCAATCGAGCCCGAGATTGAGCCCATAGGCATAGGCCGAGAACGCATTGCGGGCACGATGGAGCACGCCATTGTTATCGATCCAATTGTCCTCGAACCACTGGCCGGTTGCCTGATCATAAACCCAGGTTTTATCGGCGGACGGAAAGTGAAAACGGATGAAACTATGCCCCGATATCTGATAGGTATCAGACAAACAATCATCGACGCGTAGATATTTCAGAAACTCGGTTTCGATGGCGTGTGTCGAGATGCGCTCTGCGACATTTTGAGCATTCACCTTCATGATCATCCGCGCACCTTCCGGCGACTGCGAGAGCCAATAGACGTTGGTATCTTGTTTGCAGGCCGAATAGGGCGCGGCGCAACCTTGCTCGATGATCATGCCGGGCTGAATATTGAACGGAAACGGGACGGCGCCGACATTGACCCAGGGCTCGCTTTTACGAGTCCCGAGAAGATAGACCTGACGCTCGCAACAGATTACGCGCTGAATCGGATCGGGTGAGGCAGTTTTAACGCCCTGATATAACAGATTGAATGTAACCGATTCCGCGAGCGTCGATTGCCATTTATTCGTTCCGGCAACATCCATTACCAGAAAACCATCGATAAAATCGACACCACGAGCGCCAAGGAAATTGGGATCGCCGTTAAAGGCAAAGGCATTCGTCCCGAGCGTAATCAGGTCGGCAGTCTGGTCGCCATCAACTGCAAGAATCGTCGTGCCATTGTCGGCCATAATGACCGGTGTATTGCCTGGCGTCTGAAGCACACCGAGCAGCGTCCACACAAAATCGGAATTGATGTAATAGATATTATTGGCAACGACGGCATAGAGCGCGCCATTCGAGGCAGCATAGAGACACCGCCCCATGCCTTGCACGGGTGGCGCCGACAATGTCGTGAGTCCCGGCCGCGGATAATGGGTGACCGGCATCGGCGGCCGGGTATTCTCGGGATTTTTCTCAGGGTACAGATTGATCGAGCGCTGCGCATCCGCGATCAAAGACTGCGAACTATACGCCCCCGAGGTGAGCGGCAGCGCGACCATTTACTTGCAAGCCCATATGCCATTTTTGGCCGCGAAGCAAAATTCCGCGACATGCGAAGCGACTGAGACTGATGTCGTATTATTGATCGTGTCTTGTATCGCCGTGATTGGATTATTGGCTACGGCAGGATAAAGGGTCGCTGTATTGGCGCCGTTGTTATAAAAACTAAGTTCCGCGCCGGCGAGCGCGGTAGGCAGGTTGAAACCCGTCGAAGCCGCGACGGTATCGGCCTCCAACATATAAATGGCAGCAGGCAACGCCGTTGCCGTCGCCTGCGTAGTGCCGGCCCCAGTCAGACCTGATTGATAAGAATTATTGACGCCGTTCGCGAGGCCCTGGAGCCAGAGGCCATCGACGAGCTGCGGGCCGTTGCCGGGAGGCGTGCCGGTCACCGCAAAAGCCGCGCCGATCGCAGCGCAGATGAGGGCGCCAGCCAGCATGTGAAGGATGGTTTTCATGGTTGTCTCCGTTGTTCAGAACCCGTCCGAATCCCCTCGGTAATCCACACGAAATCGGAATTGATGTAATAGATATTATTGGCGACGACGGCATAGAGCGCGCCATTCGAGGCAGCATAGAGATACCGCCCCATGCCTTGCACGGGTGGCAGCGACAATGTCGTGAGTCCCGGCCGCGGATAATGCGTCACAGGCATCGGTTATCTCCGTTGTTCAGAACCCGTCCGAATCCCCTCGGTAATCGTATGCGCGTTGGCGATTGCGCAGAAATGCCGGCATTCGCAACGTCGGCATCGCCTGATTCGCGAGCCGCATCGCATTGAGCGATTGCCGGGCGAGCGAATCAAGCACCGGCCGCGGCTCGAGCTGATAGCTTTCCCGCAATCGCCGTGCACCGCACCAGTTCAGCGCCGCCTCGTATTCCGGCGGAAACGTGATGGGTTGATTGAGCGAGGAAAACCGCGGCAGCACGACCTTGAAGCCGACATGCACCTCATAAATGTTGGCCTGCGGCACCGGCCACGGCTTGAGCAAGCCAACCGGCCATACCGGATCATAGAACACCCGCCAGGGCAGCGTTCCGACTGTCTTCACGGTAATCCGCGAATAATCCTCCTGGCTCTGGATAATGTCGAGCGGAATATCGACCGGAAGCGTTCCAGCCGATTGATTCACAAAGCGCAGATAAGCGAACTCGATCCGATCCGGTCGCGGATTGATGTCGATATTCTGCTTGAGGCCGACGGTATAGCTCTGTGCGCCGGTCGAGAGCACCGCATAATCTTGCAGCCGATAGCAGAGCCAGCGCCTGCGCGCCCATTCGGCCAGCAACCAGTTGATCTGCGTGAATGCCCGGTTAAGCACTGGCTGTTCGATATCCTCATCAATGCCGACAATGCCGGCATCGACCAGCATGTTCGCTAGAAGCGCCGCACAGGTGTCGATCGGGAGGACAGGTTCGGCGGGCGGGGGCATCGGATGATATCACCGATTATTTGCCAAGCCGATCGAGTTCGGCTTGAAGCGCCTCGATTTCTGCCGCCATCTTTTCGTCCTCCGGGGGGCTGTTGTCGCCTCGGACAGCCTCCATCTGATCGTTGAATTGCTTGGTGGCGTACAACGCCTCATCGTCGGCATCGGCCTGCCTATGACGCGCGACGATGATCTTCAACGCTCGATGATGCTGCTCGCGCAAGCGCCGTTTGAGGATTGCAGCGCGATTGTCCAGCTCGGTCATGATCGACTGATCGATGCCGGGTAAGCTCCGCAGATGCTTGAATGCCATCCTTTTCCCGATCTCGATCAAGCCGTGCGCGGCAGACACTTGAGCTTGTGCCGATTGGATATTTGCGGTGAGCGGGTCAGGTGGCTTGGGCGCAGGCGCCTGGGCCGGGATTGCCGGCCCAGGGGAGGGTTTGGCGTTATGCCCCAAGAAGCGATCAGCGGGCCTAGAATGCGGGAATGGAGGGCATCTGCGGATAGATCGCCATCCGGCAGATCGAACCGCGCTGTGCGGCCATTGCCATGCGTCAGACGACACTGGCCGCCGTCATAGGACACCATGATCGATGGCCCATAGCGGCGGCGGATTTCATCTTGGAGCGCGGCGAGTGTCCACATTATCATTTTCTTGTTTGAGATTCTTTAACTGCTTGGCGACGCGCCTCTTGCACTCGCAATTGTCGCAGTTTTCTTTCTGCATTTTTCGTGGCAGGCGATTGCCGCATTTGACCGGCGAGGCGACTGAGCCCCGCGAGCCCCGCCATACGCTTATCCGAACCGTGACCGCCTTTATCCTTCGGCATATCAGGCTGCCCTCTCACCACCACCAAGAGCGTTAGCGGCCTTCGTGACCTCATCCCGCAGCCGCTGGAGCGACCATCGTCGATCGACTTTGACGCCCTTTTTGGTGGCCTCCTCCTCCCACAGCTTGCGCTCCTCGTCCTCCGAAAGCGCGTTGGCGAGCGCACTTGGCGATTCGTTCTGATCCTCGGAGTCCGCCAAGGCACGCACTGCGGCGTCGGATTTCTGCCAAGCCTTGAAGCGCAGGAACTCCTCCCAATCGCCCTGATCGAGCGCCGCGGGTTTGGCTGGGCCGGATTTGGCAAGCTCCGATGCCACCGCCTGGGCCACCACGAGCGCAATATCTCGCATCTGCGCATTACGCACCACAGCGGAATCTGCCCCTGGCCTTACAAACTCCTTGCCTTGCCCAGGGCTCTCGGGATTGAACTTGAGATGCTGGGCAAACGGCGTCGGCCGCCATGGCGAATCGTCCGTCCAATCCCAGACCGCATTGGCGCCGTAGCGTCCGCGTTCATCATCGGAGGTCTTCCGATAACAGACGCCCAGTGCCGCGGCTTCCTCCGCGTTCTTGACGAGGCGCTGTTCCGTTGTATCGCGGTGATAGAGCCATGCCGGATAGACGACATGGCCGCGGCGATTGAAGAGATGCCGAATCGACTTGATCTCGCTCCAGTCGGGGATCACCGGCTTGGTCGGCGGCGGGGAATAATTCACCTGCTCGCCATCCGAGAGGATGATTTTCTGACCCTCCCCGGCGATCTGCTGGTCGATGACGCCGACCGCGTTGCGCGGCGGCAAGATGAAAGGCTTAAAGGTCATGGGAATCCTTTGCTTCGTGAGAGGTTTGGGCCGGCGCCTCGGCTGGCGCAAGTGGTTGCGACGTTGGCGCCATTTGAGGCGCTAGGGCCTTCGCCTCGTGCTCAGCATCAACCACGAGGACCGTCACAGCGCCATCGCGAGCGACATGATGCTCGAACAACGGCGTCGACACTGCATCGCCCAGCCTGGCGATGTGGCTTTCATGCGGCGTCACCCATTTGGGAAAATCGGTCGATTCCTTCGGAACCGGCCATGCTATCTGTTCGACACCAAGCAGGGCGCCGCTTTGGTTATGAACAGCAAAGCCGGAGGCCGGATCGAGGATATGAGTATTCGGATCGAGAGCCATGATTGGGATTCCTTTCAAGCGGGCGTCGTTTTGGGCACAAAGCGCGGAAGGCCATCCACTGTGACCTCCGCGCCATCTTCAAGGATCATGATGCCGATGTCATGCGCGTAAACATGGGCCGTATCGCCATGCGAATCGCCAAAGAGGTAATTGGATTCACAAGAACCATTGACGACTTGGCCGACCTCCACAAGGTCTTGACCCATACCGATAACCATCCGGGCGCAGAGCGCAAAGGCGAGAAAGGTAAAGCCGTCCATGTTTGCCCTTCCCGCCCTTGCGATGGTGGATTATGGCGTCGCGTCCGCGACCTGCACGATCCATTCCGGTCTGGGCACACCCGAACCGAACAGGATATCCAAGCGGTCGATCGGTTGATCCGTCGTCGGCTCATAGCAGACGAGCGAGCGCATCGACAGGGTATCATAGTTGTGCCGCGCTGCCGCAATGACTCCCTTCTCGTTGGGCGGGATCCACAGCGGCGCGACAACGAGCGTGATCCCATCGGGCGCGTAACAGAGATTTTCTCGATAGGTGACGCTCGCGTTGGCAAACGGCGTGATGACCGCGTTATTGGCGGGCGACGCCGTTACTGTCATATATTGCTGTGGCGTGTAGGGCAGGCCCGCGTAAGGAACAGCCGAGGCCGGCGGCACGATCGGCGGGAAAATCGATATCGAGGTCGCCCCCACCGCGGCGGCGGCCGTTGCAACAAACTGCGCAACCGTGCCGAGGCTCTGATAGGTGTTGCGGTTGACAGCATTGACGCCGGCAATCGTGAGCACATCGCCCGCATTGATGGTGCCGCCGAGGGCGTTGACCGTAATGGTTTGCCCGGTCTGGTTGGCGCCATTGACGGTCGCGGTCGCCAATGATCCGGTCGTATGGTTGACGACGGTCTGATCTTCGAAGAAGCGCAGACCAAACGCCTGATACATCATGCCGGTCTTGTATTGAGACGAGATGTCCTCGACCGGGTTCAGCAGGCCGCGCAAGGCCTGCTGCATGCGGGCGTCGCTCCGTGGCGCCAGAGCCACCTTGCGAATGCCCATCTCGCCGAAATTGGGCGCCGAATTTTCTTCGAGGATCGCGCGGGCGAGCGCGACTGGCGTATCAGTAAGGGGCAAGATGTTATTGTTGGCGTCGACGTTGGCGACGATGTTGCGCACCGAGTTCGCAGTGTTCACCATGACCTGGTAGGCGACATTGCCGGCGAGCGCATTGACGCGCGGCAACACGATGCGCTCCATATAGTCGTCGATATCGAGCGTCGTTTCCGCTGATGTGAATGCCACATCGACATGGCGCTGCGTCGCGACCGTAAGCAGGAATTGCTGCTCGGTCGTGTCCTGCACTGAGATGCCCGGCCCGTCCGTGACCGTGTACTGGTTGGGGTAGCGGACGCGCAATTGAGCGCCAATGCGCGCACCCTCGATGCCGAACTGACTTTCGAACTGCCGTGAGATGTTCTGCAGGAAATAGTTGGTGTTCAGAAACATACGGATCGCATACCGAGTGATCATGCTCGGCGTCAGAATATTGTTTGCCATCGGGATGGCTCCTGGAGGATTTACGCGCCATCTCCAAGGCGCATGGTTTGAGAGCGATCACGAATGATCGCGGTGCATGTCTGGTCCCGAATCAGACAAGGGCGGGAAACCCTGATGACGCCCAGGTGGCGAGGCGACGTTCCCAAGCACTCCGTTGCCGAGACGGAGAAGGCCGGCAAACCCTGATAACGCTCAGGTGGCGGCAGCGCCGAACTCTGCTACGGCTCGTCACGTCTTATCTTAATGCAGCTAAACGCCGGTGAACCGTTTCTTTGTCGTGACCATCCCACTCTTTTTGATAAGGGGGCAGATCGGCGAAAAGAAATGCTTGGCTGTCGTGATAATGATAACTGATCTGCCCTGTTGGCAAGTCGATAAAACAACAACCATGCCAATCTGAGGACCATCCCGGTATATTCGTGCGGGCGATTCCGCTTGGAAACAACCGGGCTAAAGCGGCAACCAGATGATTGCGTTGCCGATAAGCTTCATCTTTTTCTTGTTGATCGGTCATCATCGTCGCAACGCCCGCCGTCGCAAGAATTCCTCATTGAACCCTCGATCGAACTCGGCATCGCTCGCCTCATCCGAGCGCCAATCGACGGTCTTGGTCGTGCTGGCGATAACGGGCGGCGGCGGCGGCGGCGCCTTGCTGATGGTCTTTGGAGGGACGGGAGGCGCGGCCGGAGGCGCGGTCTTGGCGGGATCAGTCACACTTGCACTTGCGGCCATTGCCCGCCTCGTGAGTTCTGCCATGCGGCGGTTAGGGTCCATATTGACGAGCGCGACCGTGCCTTCGAGGTCTTGCGCGAGCGCATTGAGGACGACATGAGCATTGGCAGGATCGGCTGCCATCACTTGCGAGACGAATTGATCGTTGTCGGCGCCGACCGCGGCTAGAGCGCGAACTGTTTCATTGAAGGCCGGCCCGAACTGCCGGTTGCCACGTTCGCGGACACCTTCGACATCCCGCAGGAATAGCTTGTATTCGGCGCGGCGGTCAATCTCGGCTTCCGCGGTTGCTGGCGGCTCGATGCGCGGCGCGGCGGGGGCGGGCGGTTGATTGTTGGTGCCAGCGGTGGCCCGCTCGGCGAGCGCCCGCGCTTCGGCCGCCTCGCGCCGCAAGCGGGCAATTTCCTCATCCTGTCGGCGCCGCTCTGCCCGCAGGCCCGTCAATTCATTGACGAGCAATGACGAGGGAGGCGTCTTATGGACGCCAGCGGGCAACTCCGGGGCTGGCGGCGCGGGACTCGGCTCGACGGGCGGCGGTTCGGCCGCGGCGACTACAGCCGCAGGCGGCGCGGACGGCGGCGCCGTGCCCGTCCCGGTCTCTGCGTCAAACAACGGAATGCGGTATTTCTCCAGAAGGTCCATGCGTGTCCTCTTCTAAACCGGTTCCTGATCGGAACCGCTTTCAGTGAAAGCGCTCGGTTGCCGCGGCCGAACTCATCAGTAATTCCATGAACGTATTCGACTGCTTGCCGAACGCATCGACGATCTTGTGGTTTTCGAACTTGTCACCCACGAATTGCTGCGTGTTGGGCTTGAGCTGCAGGCGCGGATCGGGGGCAACCATGCCCTCCATTTTCGTCCACAGCACAATTGCGAGATGCATCTTGCGGGCATCCGTCGGCGGCGTCTTGGGATCGCCCAACCGCTCGGCATACATCGCCCGCACTGCTTCGATGAAAGTTTTCCAATTCGCATCGGCGAACAGATATTCATTCGGCCAATTGGCGCGAAACTTGACGCTGCGATTTTGATTGTGAAACTCGCCCGCGAATTTCTTGGCATCGTTGCAGAGCATTCGGATGAGCGCGGAGGCCTCCGATGCCGGAACGGATTCGCCGTTGATCTCGATCGTGTTCATCGTGTTTTGAATTCGCGCCAGGGACTGGTGACCCAGCCTTTATAGACAAAGTTGCCGGAAATCGGCGTAAATAATTGTTTTTGGCGCGCCCCGATCACGGATAGCAGCCGCTCGTTGAGTGCAATGCGCTGCGCCTGAGATTCAATGAGCTTTTCTTGCGTGGCAACCAGTTGCTCGACCAAATTCGCGGCTTCACAGATGACCGAGCGATCCGGCGTTGACATGCTGCGCGTATCGCGGGCGATGATCCGCAGTTCTGTTGCGATGTCCGTCATTCGGCCGCCCCATTCGTGACGCGCGGCGCATTCGCCTGCTGAATCATGTCGAAGACGTGCTGATGGAGTCCCTGCTCCAATTCATGCTCCATCTGCGCTTTCTGCACTGGCGTCAACATGGTTTTCAACAGGAATTCCAATTGCACCTTCATGCGATCGGTATCGGCCTTGTGGGCTTCGATGTCGCGGCGCTCGTCGCGACCTCTCAGCTTGAGGTTCATATCGGCGAGCTTAGTCATCATTTCGGCATTGAGCGCCACTAGGCGTTGATTCTGCTGTTGCAATGCCGTCATGGCCGGATCGAGATTCTGGTCGAACAGATAGGGCTTTTGCGCCTTGATCTCTTTCAAGTAGCGCTCGGACAGTTCGTCCGCGCCGGGGAAATCTCCGGCCTTCAGGAGCAAGTCCATACCGATCGCCGCCAGTTCCTTGTTGGCCGCGAGGAGTTGCGTCATCGCGTTCCATTGCTCTTGACGCTGGGTCGCGTAATCAGGCCCCGGATCGGAGACGCATTCATATTCGCCCACGCCAGGATTGAACGCGAGTCTTACGGCCTCCTCGTCGTCCTTGACATGCTCCAATTCTTGCACCGCATCGACTTGGTTCGGGTTGATACGGATCCAATGCTTTTCGCCCTTCTCGTCCTGCACATGAAGCGCGCGCTGTGTATCATAGATTTTCGGAATGAGGTCGAGCAATTGCACCCCGATCATTTGCTCCATATCCGCCATGTGCTCGGGGAAATGATAGGTTGCAAGCACGCCGGCTTCTTTCCTCTCATTGATCGCGCGTCCTGACTGCGGGAATGGCGACTCGCCTTGCGCATCCGATGGATTGGCCTGAAACTGGCCATTGACCATCATCAGGTGCCGCTCCGCGTCTTGCATGCCCTGCGTGAAGGCGGCCGATGGTTTGGGCGGCTCGATGCGTTGCGGCGGCGGAATCTTCGCTAACGCCGCGTCGGCTTGTTCTTCGTCGATATCGTTCCACATCAAGACCGCAAAATTATCCGTGTTTGCGGTTTTCCACTGTTCTTGGCCTGCGGTCGCCCTGTCCGGAGCAAGCCATTGCGTCTTGGTCTGCGTCGCGACCGATTGGACCGATGAGGAAGCGTTGTAATTGAGCATGCGTTGCGCATCGATCTGCGCACGCGTATTGCCTTTGCGGTCGAGCGCGCCGTCGATGACGGTTTCACGCCCGACACAGCGGATGATCGGCACATATTTGCCGGCCCAATCGCCGCGATCGATGATCGTATCGCCCGCGATCAGGAACCACTCGACTTGATTGTTCTTGACCGATCGCGTGCGGCCATCGATGCGGCCCTGCTTGATGTCATCCAAGAGCTGATCGAGCAATTCGGGACCACTTTCGTCCCTGATCTCGGAAGCCAGCTTTTCGACTGCATCTTCACCGGGCCGCGTGTAGCTTACGAGCCTGTCCGCTTTCTGCTTCTTGCGGAAATACTTGGCGAGCATGATTTCTTTGTCGGAAAGCCAGGATTCAAGCCCGCTATTGATCGGCGACTTGCCAACCCTATCCTTCCATTTCGGATGTTCGCGATTGAACTTGCGGCGCGACTTGCGTTCGAAAACAAACCCAAAGTCCGGATCATCGGGATGCCACGGATCGAGATAGACGGCGGTCGAATCATCGGCGGCCCTCAAAAAAATGTCCTGATCGAATGAGCGTTCCGACACCCATTTGGTCTCAATGATGCAATAGCCGATACCACCATCGACTTGATGCTCGCAGATTTTGCGTTTAACGCGGGAAAATCCCGATATGTTCTGAATCCGGCGAACAATATTCATCATGACCTTGGCGGATTGGTAGCTCGCCTTTCCAGCCGTGGGCCTGATCTTGACACCGATCGCGTTTTTCGAGATCGCATTGATGATGTTATCGTTGTAAACGCGCGTCTGATTGATGGTCAGGCAGGGCAACTCGACATCGCCGCCGGTGCGCGCCGCATACATCTTGGTCGGCCACTGCCAGGCATTACGCGCATCGCCATTGGCGAACTTGATATCCTCGCGCGTGCGCTCGTCTTCGGTGCCCTGCCAATCCTTGACGGCCTTCCACCAATAGGTGGCCTCCTGGACGATGCCAGGATCGCCGGGGAGTTGGGCTTGATCGTCGATGGCTGCGCCGTAATCCATGGCTTAACGCATCCATCCCGTACCGCGCTCGTGCGGCATTGTACCGTAGTCGGGAAGCTTCATCTTGGGCAAAGCCGGAGCCCTATCCTTCGTTTCCTGGAAGCCTGCAGCAAAACATCGCAGAGAATCCGCCCCGTGTGAGGCCCAGTCGTGAAGAGGCGCATCGCTGAACATCTTCAACTTCTCATCCCATTTGCGCCGATAATTGCGGAGCGCATTCAAGCCTCGTTCACACCGCTTCCCGTCGATCCATGCTGCATCGAGCAGCCGGCGCGTGGCATTGATGCCGTCGTTGACGTTGTGCTGCGGGACGATCTTTGCCTTGATGCCAAGGCCTTTCAGGGTATCCTCGCGCGAGAGGCCCTTGTTGCCTAGCTCCCGCACCGCGATGTCATGGGGAAAGTAATGTAGTCCATAAACATAGCCGTGCTCCTTCTGCTTTTCGGCAAGCACGCGGGCGTAATCATCAAGCCCTAACCCCGATCCCTCATGATAATCGATCAACCGGCGCTCTTTGCCGACACATTGGACGAACCAAATCGCCGTGGAGTCCGATACTCCCAAGTCCCAAGCGGTGTGGACGAGGACAGCGCGATCGATCGGAATATTTCCAATGCGGCCCGCTTTCTCCGCTCGATTGAGATGAGCGCCATAATAAGCTCCAACGAGCGCGGATTCGAACGAGCAGTTATATTCCTGTTCAAAGAGGGCACTTCCCTCCTCCTCGCCGTAGTCGTGCTTGAGCTCGTACAGCTCGGTTGCAAGCTGCTCCTTGGTGAACACGCCGGTGTCGGCCACTCCGAGCCGCTCGGCGAACCAGCCATTGCCTTCCTTGGCGAGCTCGTAGGTCGTGCGGGCATGGTTGTTGCCGCGCGGCGTCGTGATGAATATGGCCCAGCCGCCGTTCTCGATCAGGATCGGCCGCAAGAAAGCCCACGCATTCGGATCGGCCAGCGCCCACTCGGAAAACACCACGCCAACAGGCGTCGAGCCCATGAGCCTGTCGTAGTTGTCGGAGCCCACCACGCGCCATAATGATCCGTTCTTGAACTGGATGACCATATGATCGTCGCGGGTTTTCTCCTTGAATTCGGCCGGGAAGGCTTGGTCGATGCGCCTGCGGCCAGTATGCGGATTGACCGCATCCCACAGCACTTTGCGCCCGTGGGCGGCCTCTGGCAGCATGTGCCAGTATTCGCCCACTTTTTGATGAGCCGCCCGCATTGCCCAATTAAGGGCGATATCGTCCTTACCACTCCGGCGATGCCAGATCACGCAAGCCCGCGTGCCGCCGCCGTTGAGATACTGCCAGAGCCGCAATTGATAGGGGCGCGGCGACCAGCCGGAAAGTCTGTTGATCCGATCGATCAATCCCATACGGTCGAGATGACCGTCGAGCAACGGCCGCAACTCGGCTTTCGTCTGTTGACTCGCGCCCGCAAGATAGGCTGCGGCGCCGATCTTGCGGACCGGCGCCCACGCATCAAACATACACTATCCGATCTACATTATTTGGGCATCGGCACGGGCGCTTCCGGCGTCCGCGCCGGCTTGAAGCCGCCCGGATCGTGCTTGCCGCCTGCCGAAGGCTTTGCCGTCCCCTGGCCACTCTGGTTATTGAGAGCCATTGAACTGCCCGAGACGCCTTTTACGCTTCCGATGTCGTTCGCCATGGTGTTTCTCCTTTTGCTACTTTCGACCTTTGCGCGCTTCGCTCATGGCGATGGCGACCGCCTGCTTGCGGTTCGTCACCACCGGACCCTTCTTGCTGCCCGAGTGAAGGGCGCCTTCCTTGAATTCGCCCATCACCTTTTTGATCTTGCCCTGCTTTTTCATGGATCGCGCCTATTTGCCAGGATGCGCTTCACAAACTGCGATTGCGGCGCAATGCGCCAGAGGTTTTGCAATGCCTCGTCAGCCATGACGCGATCGCCGCGCCGAAGGGAATGCAGGAACAGAGCTTCCCATATCCATAGCTCATTAGGCTCTCGCCTTAGCGTCCGTGTCAACACATCGATCGTCAGCGCATCGCTCGGCCACTTGATGACGAGCTCAGCCGGACCTCTGCGATATCGGGCATCGAACGGAAAGACCTTTGCCGCCAATTCCATCCGGTCGAGATCGTTTTGTTGCAAGCCGGTCGAATAGAGCCATTCCGCGGAGCACATCGCGCCAACCGTAAGAAGGCCACTCCCGAGCGCAATGCCCCGCAACGAATGCCGCCAGAAACCCCGTAACCGGCATATACAGAGGGAATTCAAGCGAGGACTGTATCCCGAACACGATCAACACATAACGCATGGGCGAGACGCTGCGGAGCGCCAGAATGGCAAAGCAAGCCGCTGGGATAAGCGCCGCCGCGCCATATTCGAATCCGAGCTGCAACAGGTCGTTATGGGCATAATCCAAGCCGCCCTCGGACTTTGACAGAAAGTAGAGCCAGATGAGGCCCCGGAAGCTTCCCGCCCCGTGCCCGAGCAAGGTCAGCCCCGCGAGGGTTCCGTGCCAGATTTGAATGCGCTCTTCAAACGATTGCGGTAGCGATGTCCCATATCCCATCAAGCCAATGAGGATCGATAGAAAGACCATAAGCCCGATAATCCACAATCGGCGTTTCTTTGAAGCCTGCATCGCGAAGATCATACCCGCAATCGCCAAAGCGATTATCGAGGTCCGATGATGGCTCAACGCCAAGCAAGTGACAGGCACAACGGCCAACAGGCAGGCCCACAGACCATTCCCACTCCCAAGCAAGCCCGCAATCACAAGTGCGGAAGCCTCGCCCATCAAGTTCGCATTGACGAACAGCCCCGCCGGATTCGGCGTCAACTCCAGAACCGGGCTCGCTCCGAACCATTGCATCATCCCGACGATCAGCGAAGGAACCAATCCACAACCGGCGCCAATAAATACCAGATCGCAGCGCTCAAGACAATTGCCAAGCAGAAAGCTTCCAGCGAGCAGCGCAAAGATCCCGAGTTCATAGATGCCATCGAGCCGGAATGGTGCCCATAAGAGCGACAGCACGGCATAGGCGATAAAGACAAGAAACGCTTTCTGCAGCGCTGTCGCCGACGATTCCCCGTGGGGAACAACGAGGGGCAATCCAACTAAGAGGACAGCCCATTTCGGAACGAGAGCCGGTGCATAGGTGCCGGGCCAATAGGCCGCCGTAACCAAGAACGCCAGAATAGCAGCGCCTCGCGTCTTCCTCACCAACTAATAAGGCCCGACACCGTGACGATCAATGGTCGCGCGCCGATGGCGATCCCATAGCGCTTTTTCTTTGTCATCCTGAGCATAAGCCCACATGAATGTCGCTAATAGAACTGCCAGAACAAGCGTCAGCACGACCCATGCCAGCAAAACAAAGACCGGAACAAACATGATCAGTCTTTCCTCATGATTGAATAGACTGGAATCGCCAAACAAAGCGCAAACGTCACAAACGCCCATGCATAGACGATTGAGAGTGGCAGAAACATCGTCACGCTTTCGACGGGGGCCGTTTCTTCACAACAGGCCGATCCAGTGGCGATATTGGCCTCGTCCAGAAGAGCCAAAGCGCGAAGGGAATGGCCGTGACCAATAAAGCAACATCGCATATCGTGATCACGGCCATGCTCGCAATGGCTACATCAGCCCCGGTCATGGCTCAGCCGAGAAGCCAATCACCCCAGTGCCTGCGCCAGAGCCGACAAAGGTCGTGCCCTGGCCGGCAGTGATCGTCGCTGTTCCGCCAACAGCGCCAGTATGTTGCGTCTGTTGGAAGCCCGTGACAGTCAGATTCGTGACCGCTTGCAGCGTGCCGGCGGCATTGACCTTGAAGCCGCCAGCCGTAAGAGGCGAAACAACCGGCGTGATGCGCATCAAAGCCGGGAAAACAAACGTTGCACCCCAGGTATTGGTGGCCTCTGCTTGGCCCGATGCATAAACTGGCGTTCCCGCAGCGCCGTTTTCCGAAATCTGCCAATAGCGCGTGGTCTCCAGCAGATATTCGTCTGAAAGATTGCGCCGGTTGAAATTGCTGGGTCCGGTTGACATCCCGGCACGCGCTTCAAGCTGGCAATTTGCCACTTCGACCCAATCATTGGCACCCGCCGTGCCGACGGGCGTCCATTGCAGCTTGACACCAATGCCGGCCACGGCGGTCGTTGTGCCGGGGATCACGGCGGGAATCTGCGCCGAGACCGAATAGCGGGTCCAGGTCGTCGAGATTGGGCCTGTGCCAACCACAGCTTCGGTGTAGTTGGTGATATTCTGCGTGGTACCTGCCGAGGACGCGAACGTGCCTGAATTGGTGCCCTGCCCTGAAGCGCCCGCTGCTGCATCCGCCGCCGAATGATAGGCAATCACCATGCTCACGTTGCTCGCCGTCGGCGAGAAGTTGGCGCCGGCCAGCATGTAGCAGGAGAAGATCGCGGTGCTGCCAGGAAAACGATTGGCGGTATCGTCGGGCACAAGCTGCCCAAACTGCAACTGCGTCAATGATGTTTGACTGGCGACGCGCTGAATGCGTGCCGAGGCGAGCGTTCCCTGGAAAACATCGGTCGCACCAGTCTGCTTGCTGACCGTCACAGTCGAAGCACCAGCGGCGCCGTAAACATACCAACCGTCCGGGCCGTAAAGCGCATTATTGCCGCCCGGCACCACAGCCGCATTAAGCGGCGTTGTGCCACGCTGCCACAGCGCTTGACCAAAATCAGCGCCAACCAGCACATTTGTACCGAAGCTTGACAGCATGCCGGAGGGAATGGTCACGGTCTGCGGAGGCGCGCCGCCGGCGAGCGTAGTATCGGCCGGAATGAGCTCATTGCCAGTCAAGGCAGGGGGGCCAGCCGGGACGGTCTGCGCACAGAGCGCGCTTGTGCCCGTAGCCGCCCCCTGGCCGGTAATGCCACCGCCCGTCGAGAGGCCGCCCGCGGTCGTCGGGAATCCGGTCACGGTCGAGGCACAGAACGAGCCACTACCGACAATCGGCAGCGTCGACCACATGCCGGCGGCCCAGGCCACGGTCGAACCAATACCGATCAGCGCAATGGCTGCGGCAAGATGCTTGAGCTTCAAGCGCATGATGTTTTCTCCAGTTGGATTCACGGATGCCGGCTGACCGGCGGGTGATGATGGCCTTGACGGCGCCGGCCAGCCGAAGGGATAGGCGAAGGGCATCACGGTCGAACGATTGGGATCATTCCAGGTGCTGGCCGGCATTCGCTCCAGGAATGCTCTCTCTGCTCCGTTAAACCGCAATTCCAACAATGCCGCTGAGTATCGCGGCCTGCATCCTTTCCTGCCGCGCAAAAGTAGAACTTGTGCCAACCAATAGCACACAGGAGTAAGCGCCACTTGGGTTTTGACCACCGCCACTGTGGAGAAGTGCTCATCAATAGGCCGCCCTCGCTGGTTCTGCGACGCCACTCACTTTCGGATCCATCGGATGCCACCATTGGCACCATCCGGTCTTGTGGATCGGGCTGCGGACGAGGCTGCAGGCCGTCCCGCCCGTGGTCGTGCCGCTCGGCTCTGCAAAATAGCGGCAATTCGAACAGTATTCCTCGCGCTCGCTTTCGACTGGTCCCTTGGGCGTGTAACGCGTGAAGGGGCGCACGCCGCCCTCATCATACGCGCATTGCTTGTGCGTCGCCTTGTCCCTGTCGGCATCAAGCGCCATCGAGGCAATCGTGGCCTGGCGAGGCTTGCCGTTGACCTGCATGATCTTGGTCGTCATGGGACGGGGACACCTGCTTAACGGTAGAGCGCCTTGCTGTTAACTCGGAGGCTCATGCCGGGCGATGATATCCGCGAGCGCCTGGGCGCGCTGCTCATCGGTATAGGTGGGGATCAGTGGCTCGCCATCTTTGCCGGTAACCTCGGACTTGTCCTTGGCAAGCCCGTGAAGCCGCGCGAGTTGGGCGGCGGCCTCAAGCTTTTTCGGCATGAGGTATTTGGGACCGAACTTGGTGGCTTCCATGCCCTCGATCAAGGCTCGCTCTTCGTCGCTCAAATCGGCGCGGAGATCGCCTGCCTCGAACATGGCCAGGCGATCGATCGTGATGGACGCAACGAGGAAACGGTCCAGCAGCCGGCGCCGTAGCTCGATCAGGTCTTCGGTCGAGGCCATCAACTCGTCGATGCGAGCCGCGACGCGTTTCTTGTTGCGGAGCTTGCGGGCGTTCTCTGCCGCGAAACCTGGATTATGGTATCCGGCGCGGGCATAGGCCTGTGCAGCGGGTACGCCCTCAACAATGAGTTGGGCAAAGCGCTCCTGGCGATCATTTACGAGCTTGCCCATTTTGCCGATTCCATACTGATTCCGTACCGTAACAAATAGTGATGACCTCCCCTATAAAAAAAGGCCGCAGACATTGCAAGCCTGCGGCCAGTTGGGGAGGTTAGGATACGCGCCCCCTGTCGGGCACCCTCATCCGACAGCTTCATGGCGGAGGCAAGGAATACGTCCCAGCCGGTGCACGTAACTGGAAAAAGTCAAAAAGCCGCCGTACCGTTCGCTACATCGTAGCGGTCTGGGATGCAACGAGGTCGGATTCAACGATAGCCCTGGAAACCCGACCGAAGATGGACACAAGTAGGCTGATTCGGCCGCTATCGTCCAGCCGCTCGACCTCCGCAAAGAACCCAGAGAATGCCCCGCCATCAGGCCACGACTTGAATTGCACCGTTTGGCCGACCTGAAATCCTAATCGCTTGGCAGGCATAGCACGTTGATGACGCAAACGATTTTCCGTTTCTACGATCGCCGCAATGGCTGCCTCGGGCAATATCGCATAATGCCCGTTCGTCCGCAAAAGGCTGTGGACAGGGCGGATTCCCGGTGTCGTAAAGAGCCGCTGCCATTTTGGCATGTCGGTCGAGAACCTGACCGGCAAATAACCCGGAAACATCGGACGCTGCACCGCCCGACGTGCACCATGGCCACCATGAGCGACCTCTATCGTGAGGGTCGGCAAATAGGGCTCGATTCCACGATCGCGAAGATGAGCCGCGGCTAGGCTTTCGCGACGAGGCTCGGTCAAGGCAATGTGCCATTGAGGCGCGGTCATGGGTTATCCTTTGAAATCGCGTAGATCTTCATCGGTGCATAGCGTTCCGGATATAAGCTTCGGTGGCGGCCATTCGGTCGGAACCCATAGCCCTCGGACATCGCGGCCATCGATTCGCTGCGAACGCAATCCAATCGTGCGCTGCGGCCCTTCTCGTAAACGGCGCATCCAGGCGGCGAATTGCCCAGTTCCCTCGATGACAAACATCCAATCGCCCAGCCCATCGCCGACTGGAGGCGGCCATTGCGTCGCAACCAGCATGCGCCCTTGAGTAAATCGCATTTCATGCTGGCAAATCCGGTTGAAAACAGCCCATGCGGCGGCCTCAGCCGAGCCTTCGATGATCCATATAGGGCTTTGCGATTCATCGCCACGCTTGGCGCCGGGCGTGCCCAGAAAGCCTGTCCATTGGCGGTTTTTGAGCCAACGATGGGCATCCCGGACATTGCGAGAGCGTTTCTGTGCCGCGAGCTCGGCGAGGTAATCTCGATAGCCTCGCGCCCCCTTGATGGCATCTTCGCTATCGGGATCACTCATGCTGGCCCATAGTCGCAGAGTTGCCTCGTAATCGACGATCGGGGCTGGGTACATTTTGGCAAACCGTTCGAAGCTTGCTCGCTTGGAATCCGAGATTTGATCTTTTGACCGCCCCCCCAAAGGGGGGGTTGGGGGGGAATCTTTCTTAGGTTCAAAAAGAGGTTCTTGCTGCCGCACCAGTGCGGTAGCGTGGACCGCAGGTTGCGGTAGCGACAAATCGGGAACAGCGCTGCCGCAAATTGCGGTAGCGTCGTCAGTGGACCCTCTATCAGCTTCCTGCGACAGAGCAACGCTTTCATCATTTTCAACGCTACCGCAAATTGCGGCAGCGTCGATGGCCGATGATGCGTCGTCCATGATATCGCAACCGCGCGGGATAAAGGGCTCGATATCGTCGATGGGCGCCGCAAAAAAGGGCGACGGCTTGAGGATCAAGAAGTCATGGGTGCGCCGCCCGAAGCGGCGCAACTTGATGCGCCGGACCTCGCCTGCCGCTACGAACTCGCTGATCCGGCGCCCGACACTATCGGTTGACTGCTCGCTTTCCTCAGCGAGCGTCTCCTGACGCGCCCAGCAGAAGTACAGGTCATTTGCGTGATTGGCGATCGCATAGATCGTTGAGCGACCGCTACAGCCTCCCCACTTGTGCGAGGCGGCCCAGGTCATGGCTTGGAAGCTCATTAGATGCTCGACGGTGACACCTTTCCAGGCCATCTGATCGCGCTGGCCGGAAAATTGTGAATGACTAATGCTGGCTCAAACTTGTAACTATGTACAAACAACCAATCACGTTTCGGAATCCTGATTGGCTCGCACGCAAACACGTCGCTGAAATTGGCCTTTCGCAGGCCGACAAACAGCCGATATTCATCAAGGGTGAGCGAATGCTTCTGATGATTGCACAGGCGACAGGCCGGCACGTAATTATCCGGCATGTCCGTCCCTTCACGCTTGGCTGGCGTCTTGTGATCGATCGTCATGTGATTTAAACGCAGCATGATCCAGTCGCGATTAAGCGGCTCGCCATCACAATGCAGCGGGATGCCACAATAAAAACACCTACCGCCAGTCGTCCTAAGCAGTTCTTTCCGCTGGAGCGCTTTTGCGAGCGCACTCGCGCTTTGGCCTCTCATTACCCCCTCCCCAGACGATCAGCAAAAACGCAGACTCAACCAGCCACAGGGACGCTTACGCGTTATTGTCCTTGTCCCTCTTCTAGAGACGAATCAGCCTCTACAAGCTTGCTGATTTCGATAAAACGCAAGATGGTGACATAGGCGCGACGGACCATAAAAACGGCAGCGCAGACAATGGTCACGTTCATGAACAGTTGCCACATCGCTCCCTCACTCTCACCTTGAGCCTCTCCCGTGCGATTCGACCCGCATATTCCCCTATGAAGGGCGCCGGAAATAGCGCCACAACCGAGGCCTCCCGGTCGGGGAGATTGCTCATGATCCAGTGCCGGCCGTCCTCGGTATTGGCATGGATCGAGGCGAAGATGCGGGCGGGACGGGTGATGATATCGAGGTCTGGCATCAGTAGATAACCCATCGATCAGACGATTTACGTTCACAAGCACACTGCCGAAACAGCGCGCCATTCCAAAGTCCGGGCGCAACTGTCGCAAAAACGAGCTTAGTGCCAGTCCATTGGATCGATGTAGTCAGATATTTGAAGATCATCGTAACCTCAGCTAATGTTCCGCGCCGATGCGCTCGCCCTTCGCAGTGATAATATAACCCTCCGTATCCGGAGGGATTCGCTCTACAATCCCGTCGCGATTGGTCCCAAAAACCGGCAATTTTCCTGATCGAATCGCCGCCCATAATTTGGCGCGTGCCTGCCGCCGCGAACAGCGAGTGGAACGCATGATATGATCAAGCGCTTCGTCGGGGCTCATTCGATCGCCATTGGTCATTCTGCCGCCTCCGCTTGTGCGGGAGCGTCCAATCCCC
>Ga0209580_10000236_pt1 | contig 34286 bp, 34 predicted proteins | sample Coa_R1_5_FD_187153 | JGI IMG/M metagenome (GOLD analysis project Ga0209580, IMG submission 187153) | Surface soil microbial communities from Centralia Pennsylvania, which are recovering from an underground coalmine fire - Coalmine... | ecosystem: Environmental > Terrestrial > Soil >... | reverse complement strand
CGGGAGGCTTGCCCGTACAGTGAAGCCGCGCCGAGGATCAAAAGCGCTAACAAACTAATGTGTTTTCTCATGGAAATAACTGACGCTCCTTTTTCTTCTTCTTCTTTCCGTACGATTACATTGCGGGTTTAGACAAACCCGTAGCTGAGAAACCTTCCAGGCTGGGGCCTGGGGCTTTTCCTGTAACTCCTTGGGGGTAGTGCGAAACATTACCAGAAATGAAACAGGGTTGGATAATAAAATTTTTAAAAGAAAGCAGCCCGGGCGATCTTCCCTGGAATCAGTAGCTTAAATGATGGGTCAAAATGGGCAGGCCTATCAGAGCTTCAATTCGGTTTTTGGTCGGGGGGAACTTCCGGACCGCGATTGCTGGGTCGGGCGGCCTGCATGCCCAGGAGATAAGCACTATGCACCAGGCGGGCCAGTAGCAGTATGCGCTCAAAGCGGGCGCGACCTAGCCACCTCCAGCGTGGCATGTCGTGCAGACGCAGCCGCACCTCTTCGATAAGCGCTGCTATTTGACCCTCACGCGCATGGGCCAGCAGGCTGACGTACTCAATAGGTACAGGAACATCATCTGGGTAATTGTCATCCTTCATTAGAGTTCACTCTATTTCACGGGCAACGTGAACTAGGAACCAGCCTGGGCATTAGCAGTTTGACGCATTTTTACAGGCAAAGCCTGGACGAAGGCACCCATGACCCAAGTCAGCTCAAGTCAGCCAAGGGCTGGATAATACCAGTTTCCGGCCAACGCGCTGCAACGGAAGCGCGTTGTGCAGCGGGACTGAGCGTCAACACTCTGCCTATGCAAAGGAGGGCCGGGTCAGTTTAGGGTGGACCCAGCCCTTCTCAAATCTTCCCTGCAAGAAAGATGGAGAATGCACGGCATTCTAACCATGTTGGACAAGGACATCAAGAAGAATAGTGAAGCAAGCGCATTCTCAAACAATTGTAAGCCGTGACACCAAGCATCTCGACCGTTGGCGCCAAACCCGGGAAAGTTCACGGGGTATGATCTTCAAAGTAGTCCGGTCACGCGGCAGAAATGGTGAGGTTTCCGCTCCTGCGTCCAATCCACGCGTTCGGTAAACGCGAGACGACTGAGTGTTGGATAATAGCAGTTTCAATCCACGCGACCGTTCGGGGACGCGAATCCACAGAATATCATGGAGGCGGCACGAAGGGTTGGCGGAACCCGATGCCACCTAAATTGCGGTTCATCCCCAGGGTGAGACTCCTTCCATACGACATTAATTGCTACGGGTTGATGTGGCTGAAAATGGATCTAGGATGCTCACCCCCGGCGGCAAAGCCGAACGTTTCGGCACGGTCACGATGTAATCGTCGAACGAGCGAGGGTTCACGACTCTCGGCTTCAGTTTGATGTCAATCATCTCAAACAACTGGCTTGCCGGGGCGCAGCCCAGCTTGGAATCGTGCTTGAAGATAACGAGTTGCCTAGTCGCCATCAACCCGCGAGCAGCGGAGCGGTCAAGTTCAAAAAGTGACCAGAGAGCGACCCAAAGCGCACTCAAATCGTTCTCAGAGAAGCCGGTTTTTTCCGCAAAGACTGGATTGATGAAGCCAAAAGACCGGTAAAGCCCATAGGCAATCGTATGCTTGCGCCCAAATGTGCCTGGGCCCGCCTTGACATTTTTTTCGCCGGTAAAAGCCTGGCGGGCAATGACGTGCTCAGTACTGAGAACGCGGTCCACGGAACGGGCAAAGGTCAATTGCACCGGGCCGCGAACCTGTCCGCAATTGAATTCTGTGGTGCTCATTACCGCGCCAAAGGCGCGGACATCGAAAAAATTTTGACACATCCACGCTCGCGCCTTATCAACGTCGGCAGGCCTGGTGTCCCAACCTTTCGGCTGCACCTCACCCTTGAGGTGCTGGTAGGCAAGCCGTTGCCGGCTTTCCAGCGTATGTCCGGCAAGGACGAAAACGTCGTATCCGTGCTCAACTTCGCCGTTCCGCGTATGCGCCTGAAACACGTAGTCGCGAATCTTGCGCTTGAGACAAACATCGGAAACAAGCCCCTGGCAGGTTTCCGGGTCGATTCGCGGGCTGTTATCAGAATCGGGATCGCCGTTTGGATTTCCGTCCAAACAGTCAAACAGAAAAACAAAGTCGTATCGATGCTGAACAATGCTCATTCGTCAGCCTGTACTTGAAAGTCCGTGCCGCCGGCGAAGATTTTCTTCCCTTTGGCCAGCGCTCTTGAGATCAAATCCGCTTGCTGATGATAATAGCCCAACGCGAAGAGGGCCCGTTGTTCGAGGTCCAGCACTATGGGGAACCCACGACTGGTCCGCTTAACCAGACGTTGCAGCTGCTCAATCCGTCTCTCGTTGGCGATGATGACGTCTCTGTTCCATCGCTTCAGGATTCGCAGGTCCTTTCTTAAAAGAACATGGATTCGGGGAAACGCTATCGCGGGACACGCTGCGGCCTGAGCGTAATGTTTCACGAATAACGACGGACTGACCTCCAGTTTCCCCAACTTTCGCAAGGCTGCAGCGCGAACAGATTCGTATTCCGCAAAGAGGCGTCCGCATAAATACCCTGGGGCTGTCTCTTCGGGATCAAGCCCTTCGCTTATCTTGCGCTCGTCCCCTCGGGCATAGCGTAGGTCGTTAAGGCAAAGCCTGACTAACCCCAGCCGTTCTGGACTAACCCGCACCCCATGCTGTAGCGGACTGAGAGCGTCGGTGAGAATTTGTGCGCCTAACGGTTTCGCCTGCCCCTCGATGGCACGTCGCAATAAAGACACGGTACGGGATGCCGGTGGCGCACCCTGACGATGTATAACTCTCAGCAGTTTCCAGAAGGAGGGAGGAGTCGGCTCATAACCGCGGTCGCTGAGACGCAGCCCCATGTACCACTCCCCAACATTGCGTCTGAGTTCCAGCGTGTTCCCGGAAGCCCAGTAGCGCACGCACAGCCTGCCGCCATTAGCAGAAACAACCAGCAGATAAAAAGTATCGGTCCCTGCGTTTGTGTGGGATTCAGCTCCGAAGAGATCCTGCGCTCGCTTCCAGTCCGGTAATTCTAAGTATTCAAAAATCCCGAACTGCCGCTCCCGTTTCTGCCAGAAGAGAACGCCGAGGCCTGCAACATTTGTGCGATGCGGCGTGCCTGGTCTTAGTAAATCATTCAAAGCGAGTACGTATTGATTCGAACAATGAGAACACAGCGGGCTGTTCTGGTTAGTCTGCCATCCATAGGACTGGAACGCATCCTTGCTAAAAGACACCAGAGAAACACCCGTTGCGCGGCCGCCAAGGTTCGACGCTCCCCTGATCTTGTCATGAGTTGGTAAGATCCCGCCGGCGCCTCCACATATGAGACAGTCTCCTTCAAACCCCGACTCCGCTCGTTTGCTGGATTGCTTGCCATAGTGGCCGTTCCAATAGCTTCTGACCTGAGGCTTTGCAATGACGGGTCCATCGACCGACAACGCCAGGAGAGCACCGCTTTTGACGTTTCTGGCCGCTTCACGGGCCTTTTTCACCTGGTCGGGCCGTGCGTAGAAACGCGCACACGCTTCCAGAGATGAGTCATGAATTGCCTTGGCCGCTTTAACAATCAGCTTAACGAAAGCGCGATGTCGCTGCGTGTGTTTCTTATATTCGCCTGGTTTTGTCCATGCCCCGGCTCCCAGCACGTACCTGGTATTGTCAGCGGCAAGGAGAGGGTTAATGCCGCGGGTCCTGAGTACCGGCGACCGCGGCATCATCAGGTTCTTGGGGACGAAGAGGTCTTGGTTGCCAGTCATCGATCGTGAGACATGAGCAAGCAGGCCCAGAAATTCGCCCGTCGGGCTGATTTCCAGCAAATAGTGCACCCTGCGTTCTTCCCACGCGTCTTCTTCAGCCTGATGAGACAGATGGAGGTTGGCGTATTCAATCAACGCCTGTAGGAACACTTGAGAACCTCCCGTCGTTGCGACTCGCTCAACACTGTTTCCGGGCGTGTGTTGAGAACACCGTCTTCAAGAACAGCGTCAAAAAACGCAGGCTGATTTCCATCCGGGCCAAACGCGATATCGTACAGCATCCGCCCCAGGTTCTCGGTGACCGGAAGCGGCCGGTCTTCGCTTGTGGACAGACGAAAGTCGGCGGCAAATTCCCGGCAGCCGAGAGCGGGTCGATGGAAGCACTGACCTTTTTCGACTCGACGCTCCATCATGGCGAAGTATTTGCGGGGATTGTTATCGCCCGTTTTCTCAAACACGAGAGGATAGGCCTCAACGATATAGGCCACATCCTTAAGGATCAGCGAGTGCCGTTGCGTTCCTTCCGAACCCGGCCCGACCCCGGCGGCTAATGGCTCATAAGCCTTGGGGTCGGTAATCCATTTCTTCACCGTGATTGGGGAAATCTTGTTCTGAACTTCGTTTCGCAGGATGGAAATGAATTTCACCGGTTTTAACACGGATAGGCTGACGATCACCCAGCGCATCTCCGGCCGCCAGCATATCGCGTCCAGGATATTGCGTGCCGCAGAGGGCGTCATGATGGAATAGGAGACTCGCTCCACTTTGGCCTCAGGCCGGGTGAAGCAAGCAAACGGGCCTGCTACGGTGATCTTAATCGTCGACGGAGACATCAACCATAGCCTTTCGCGGACAATGAATTCTGCAACACTATTTGCGATAGCGCCAGTGGATACCAACAGGGACATGAGGGGAGTTGAAACGAAACTTCTCCACTCACTCAGCGGTCTTCTTTTTCTTCTGCGAAGATTCTGAGGCGAAATTCCCGGCGGCCCGTTAGCTTGTCACCGAGCCTGAACAGTGAACCGATAACGGACTCCCGTTATTGTATTCACCAGCCAGGTTTTCGATGTGCTCGTCCAAGGAACGAAATCCAGACTCCAGGCTTTTTGGGCAGGGAGGAAACTGTCACGATCCTTTCCTTGACAACCAGGCCGCCAATCCTTTGTCTTATCTTCTCAGCGTGACGCGTGACCAGATTCTTTTCCAGCTTGAAGCTCTTCGTAACCGCGTGAACGACGCGATTGCAGCGTTGCGTGGAGAGCGGCACAGACGCCGGCTTTCTGCTGCTGCCCGGCGCAAAATCAGTTTCGCTCAGAAACGCAGGTGGGCCCGGCAGAAGAAGCGAGGCAGTTGAGAAGCCGGGACCTGGCTGCCGCGACGCGTCCCTGAGGTTCGGTACGTTACGGCGTGCTCCCGCCTCGGGAATGGAACCCTCGGTGCGCAGGCTGGTGCTTGTACGGATTCGGATTGCGTGTTTCCCCGCTTGTTGGTTGGATTATTCCTGCCAACGAATCGTCAGTGACGTCACGATAGATGTCAACGCAACCCTCATGGAATTTCCATTCTGCTCCTCTTGCCGTGCCCCCTATACCTGCGCCCAGACCGGCCTCGCCAGGTTGTGACAAAGAAGCCCGCTGGTCTGCCCATCCTCGTACAAGACTGTGTCGTTATTTGAAAAGAGTTGTTGCCCGATCGAGCGTTACACGTTCGGGCGTGGACAAGATTGCGGCTGGCAGGGGATGGTACGGACACGAAGTTTTCATGCCAGGTTGTCAGGCCATACTAACGGCGGATCTCAACCTACATGGCGGGCTCAGATCAGGCAAACAAGGCTCCCCGAGCAAAGACTTCCCCCAAAGTTTCCTTGCCCGAGAGGCCAGCCGCTGCCGGATCTTTCCGTCGGCGATGCGGGGATACGCTGCTCGTTTCCCTGCTTGACGATGTCATGGTTCTCGAATCAAGGAACCTTTTTCCGACCTCTAAAATCCTTCAGCGATGGGACGGATGGGCCACTCTCACACTCAGTGTCTGAGATGTATTAGGAAGGAGTTAACAGAAGCGCAATGAAAACGAGCCAACCGCCAAGAACTGAAATCAAGCCCCTCCGACAAGTGAAACGGGCCGCAATCCTGGCCGCTGTAGCCCAGCTGCACGGTGACATACCTCTTGCTGCTGAGAAATTGGGGATAACGACACCTACGTTGTATCGCAAACTCAGAGAGTACGGTACTGGCTCAAAGCAGCGTCGGAGGGAGTGAGCGAAGCAGTGACCATTGTGCAATGGGGCCAGCGACCTAATGAGGCGATTGCGTTGAGCTCAGTGCCCTCTGAATGTCGGATCGCATGAACGTATCGTGGCCGAGTCTCATCAAGATTCATCCCCAGAGAACAACGCTTCCACCGTCGCCATGGGAATGAATAGCCGCCTTTCGAGTTTTGGTAAGTCAATGAATCCGTACTTCTTGTAAAAGGCCACTGCCTTTTCATCTTTTGCATCGACAACTACAGCCGCCGAAGCCGCTTGGCGACTCAAACGCAATGCCTGGCGAAGTGCATCCATCAGGAGCAATTCGCCCAACCCCTCCCCCTTCAGCGACTCGTGTCTTGCCAAGCGGCCTAGAAGGGTTGCAGAAAGAGCAGGATACTTCGCAAATTTCTTCTTGGCGATCTCCGCTGGGATGTCGGTCAAGTGAACGGAGTATTGCGAAAGTGTGTAGTAGCCCAAAATGGTCTTGCCGTCGTGTGTTGCGACATAAACGACCGCTGCCTTCTTCTCGACATCCTGCGACGCTTGCTTTTTGATGTAATTGTCAAGAGCTTCGGAGCCGCAATGAAAAGCCGCCCGGTCATGCTTGCCGAGCGGCTCGAATTTTATGTTGGCTACGTCTACTTTCGTATCCAATTAGATCCCCGTGTGCTTCTTGTATCGATCCGCGGCCGCACGCAATGCGTCATTCGGCGCGGGAGGATTCAACAAGGCGTTCACAAATGTTTCGCGAGCCTCATCAATCAAAGTCAACATCTCAAAGTCCTTAATTGTGCGCGTTGCTGCTTCCTGTGCACTAGAGATGACAAAGTCGGTCAAAGAGGTCCCACGCAGATTTGCGGCTCGTTCGAGGATGCTCTTCTGAGCAGGCGGAATTCTAGCCTCAAACCTCTCCTTTTTTGGCTGTGGTTTTAGCGCTCGAACAGCAGTGCTACGCATTTGTCGCTCCTTTCCCTTGGTATGAAGTGTACGGCTATTTGCCGTACCAGTCAAGAGAAATGTACGTCATCTAGCCGTACGCTGATTCGAGGTTTTTCTAAGGAGGCAGTGGATGAAATAAGCGTCGTCATTTCAATCACTTGCAAAGTACAGCAAATTCATCCCAGGCCTTACATCAAGCCACGATCGAAAGAGCTTAGAATCTTCGCGCGCCATTCTGGATCAGATAGTCAGCTTTTGACCACCCTGTACCGTACTGTGCTGTCAAGGGAAAGAATTCAAGAGATCCAAAATTCTTGGAGCCTGGATTGCGAAAGGCCGCTCTGCCACCAGTCGTGGACGAGAACACCGAGATTCTAATTCTGGGCACTCTCCCGAGCGACCAGTCCCTTGCTGTTGGGCAGTACTATGCAAACCCTAATAACGACTTTTGGAACCTTCTGGCAGCAGTGTTGAATCAGAATCTGGAGGGGGTACCGTACGAAACGAAGATTGAAATCCTTAGGGCGCACGGAATCGGGCTTTGGGATGCTTTCCGTACCGGCTTCCGCCCCGGCAGCTTGGATAAGAACATTACTGACAAAGAACTGAACGACTTCGAAGTGTTGAAAGAGATCGCGCCTAAGCTTTTCTTGGTTTGCTTCAACGGTGAACGGGCAGCAGAAGCAGAGGGTTCACTTCGCGCCCACGGCTGCAAAACCTGCCACCTTCCATCATCAAGTTCGGCGAATCGGAAGAACCAAGTTAAGCGGCTGTTGAAGTGGACATTGGCAATTCAGCGCTGAGTCGGCACTCGGAGAAAAATTGAATCAATGAATGCACTTCTCAGGTCGGCTCCGCTCATTCGACCACTGCCACAAGGCCCGGTCAAGGGTTCGCAAGTGAATTGAACGTAATTTTGCACTCCGTCGCTGCAAAAATCCAACGAAAACTGAAGGCTCAGGTGTTGTTCAAACACCTTACCTAGGTCTTTGCAGCAAATGTGAAAGCGGCACATACAGCACGGATGTGGGCCTCGCCAGCGGCAACACTGAGAGAAAGGGCTTTTGTGAAGCAGAGCAACATAACTGACGTGGCAACATATTTCCGCGCTCACGCTGTCGAACTCGGCGAGCGCATTTTGAGCACCTATCCACCGCTTTGCCAGGTACATGATTCGCCTTTGTTGCTCGATCGAGCGTTACACGTTCGGGCGTGGACAAGATTGCGGCTGGCAGGGGATGGTACGTACGCGAAGTTTATCCGTGACGAGCCCGGGAGCACGGCCCGTGATTGTTGCCCCTTTCGGCCTCGCGGCGGAATTCGGCCGGGAGGGCCTCATGCAAGACAGCCATAACACAGCGGAACGCGGCATCGTACCTTTTACGGAAATCCTGTTTGCCTTGAATGCTGCAACCCACGCTCTGCGGCTCGCAGGATCGGCCGCCGGTTATCTCATTCCCGATCTCGTGGAACTGGAGAAAGGCTCGGCCACTGCTGGTTCGATCGCCTTTATCAAGAACCTTCTTTTTGATGCCCAGTCCTCTCTGGCCGAGGCGGAAGGGGAGCTGGGCCGGCTCCTCCAGGGCCAGGCTTACGCTGATGCGCTTCGCAAACCACAGGCATGACGTCAACTATTCAGCAACCGTCATGAGGGTCTGACCGCCGCGTATTCCGCCAGGAACGCGAAGGGAGATGGACCCATCGATTTTCGAAAACACCGTCCTTCTTACCCAACTTTCATTCAAGCGCTGCCGGTAATACATCCGGAAGCCCATCAGCCTTTATCTGTAGATTCCGACTCATCCCGCACATCGGTCATCGTCAGCTGAAAATCACAAGCAGACCTGCCGACAAACGATGGCGATCTCCCACAGCGGTGCGTCCTCCGGGCTGGGCGGAAGAGCAGGTCACAAACGCAACGTGCCAGAAAAGGAGCAACCGGTTTGTCCGGTTGCTCTTCGTCTTTCCAGCTTGACTCCCATGTTGCGCGATCAAGCGTTACACGATCAGGTGTGGACAATGCACGCAAGTTGCAACCAAGGTATGGAGAAGCCAATGCACGACCCTATACAGGTGAGGAAGCGACTGGGGGAGCTGATCCGAAGTCTCCGCGAGCGGCGCGGCTGGAGCCAAGAGGAGTTGGCCAACGCCACCGGATTTGGCCGGTCCTTCACCAGTTCCATCGAGAGGGGCACGAAAGATGTACGCATCAGCACGCTGGTGCGGCTGGCGAACATCTTTGGAATTGATGTGGGGCGGCTGTTTCGGCGGTAGACAAGCGTAAGAAGGATGCAAGTCTTGAAGCGCAATTCAAATACGTCTTCGCCCTGCCGCAAGACCCGGCCGATATCTCGAGTTTGCACTGCCGGAGGCTTCATGAAAGACCTCCAAGACCCAGCGTTCGGTGAAACAAAGTTCTGTAAATTCCCCCGAAAATCTCCTATACTTCCGTCGCAATTCCGACGGCGGGTACTACTGTTCGACGGAAAACCGCCGCGCTCGTGCCAGGTCGAGCTTCCCGGGATCGCGATTAAGGCCAGTCGAAATTCTTTGCCAGACGTAGAGGTCGTTTGCTCTGTTTCAAAGATTGAACTGCGTACACCAGTTCTCTTGGCGCACGTGTTGAAAGAGACGGGCAAGGTATGAGCTCGGATGCGAATCGTCTGCGGGCTTTCAACGGCTTCCACAGCAAGGCCGGGAATTCAGGCGTGTCGTGTGTCGCACCGTCATTGGCGACTGGCGCTTCGGCCGGCGATCTCGAGGACTTGCCGGACGAGGAACTGATCGAACGGCTGAAGACCGGTCCCTCCGAGCCAATCGCTGTTCTGTTTGCCCGCTACCGCCAGCTTATCTTCGGCATCAGCATGAAAATCCTTCGCGATGCCGCGGAAGCGGAGGATGTGTTGCAGGACATCTTTCTGGAAGTCTGGGAAAAAGCGGACCACTTCGACCCGGCGCGGGGAAGCGTAAAGGTCTGGCTCCTCCAGTTTGCCTATTCGCGCAGCCTAAACCGAAGAAGAGACCTGACGCTGCGCTGGGGCACGGGGCCAACGGCCAACGGAAGCATGCCATATCGCGAGACTGAGCCGGCATATTTTCCCGATACCCTGGAGAAGCTGACCGCCGAAAAGCAGCTGGACAGGGTTACCGCTGCATTCGGAGAGCTGTCATTTCGCCAGCAGCGGGCGCTGCAGCTCATTTATTTTGAGGGACTGTCGATCCGCGAGGTCGCGCAGCGTACCCAGGAAACGCTCGAGAACGTGCGTCATCATTATTACCGCGGACTGAAGCGACTGCGGGAAACACTGATCGGCGTTGCGGCCGTGGACGGGCAGGGGCAATGAAAGCAAGCAGCCACGACACAAATCACGAGCGCTTCGGCGAGCTGTCGGCCCTGGCCCTGATCGGCGAGCTGTCGCCCGAAGAATGCCAGGAGCTGTCTGCGCACCTGAAATCGTGCGTCTCCTGCAGAGACGAATACGGCGATTTCGCGGCCATCCTCGAAACCCAGCTGCCTTTGCTTCACCAGCCGCCGATGCTAATGGAAGACGGGCCGGTGCGCATTGAGGACGGTCCGGTGGAGGCCACGAAATTTGTGTTTGGCAACCTGCGCCCCCGCGCGCAATCCGGCTTCCCGCGCGCGAGCAGCGATGCGAAAGGCCGTGGTCTTTCCCGTCCTCCCGCAGCGCTCCCGTTGTGGGTGGCGGCTGCCGGGCTCGCTCTGCTGGGGATGGTGGCACTTCTGGGTTTCGAAGTTCACCGCTATGGGCTGCGCGAGAGCACTCTGCAGGGCGCGTTGGCGGCAGCGAACGCCGAGACGCAACGACTGCGGGATCACGCGGTAAGCAGTCCACCCCTGCCGGTCATGCCGGGAAATGCGGCCGCGAACGCCAACAATAAATCCGCGGCAAAATCCGCATTTGCGGTGCATGCGCTGCAGGCGCAATTGAATGGCGCCCGGGCCGAGCTGCAGCAGCTTAAGCAGGAGTTGGAAAACAGGAGCGGGGAGGAGGCCCAGGCAGTTGCCCGGGCTCATGACAGCGAGGAGCGCCTGGAGAAGACGTCCCGGGCGCTGGCTGGAATGACCCAGGAACGAGACCGGGCTGTGGCTTCGTCTGAGGCCCGACAACAGGAAATCGCCTCCCTCACCCAGGAAGTCGCCGCCACCCGCGATGCCATGGACCGCGACCGGGAGCTGCTGGCCCACGATCGCGACATTCGTGACCTGATGGGGGCCCGCAATTTGCGCATCATCGACATCTTTGACGTCGACGGCGAGGGACGGACGCGCAAGCCATTCGGGCGTCTCTTCCTGACCGAAGGCAAGTCGCTGGTCTTCTATGCCTTTGACCTCGACCGGCGAAAGCCGTCGATGCGAGCCGCGGCCTTTCAGGGATGGGGTTCGAAGAGCCCGGACCAGTCAGCGGCGCGCAGCCTGGGCGTGTTTTACCGCGACGACCAGCACGCCAGCAGCTGGATCCTGAAAGTCGACGATCCGGGGATTCTGGCGGAAATAGACTCGGTTTTCGTCACCGTCGAACCACCCGGAGGCAGCCGGAAGCCCACCGGAACGCATTTCCTGGAGACCAGCCTGAAAACGGATATGAACCATCCGTGAGCAATCAACCGGGGCGACAAACGCGAACGAGTCTCTAGCCGCTGAAAACCACCCTTACCAATCGGCTAATCAAAACAAGGCAGGCGTGCACGCCTGGCCTGGGACCTCCCGCGCGCACTCCGCGTCGTCATTTTCGGTGCGATTTACCCGGGCGCTCACCGGGTAGGCGCGCATCAGCCGGCCCTCGAGCGGTTTCAGCAGACAAGCTACACGCTTAGCGTCCGTGACGCGCGGGTCGAGCCAGTGGTCGTAGTTTTCAGGCTGGAGGATCACTGGCATTCGATTATGAACTGCGGCGACGAGAGAGTTGGGCCAGGTCGTGAGGATTGCGCAGCTTTCCAGCATCCGCCCCGCCGCTCTGTCGTGCCACTCTTCCCAGAGGCCAGCAAAGGCGAATATGCCGTCGTCAGCGAGGCCGAAGATGTACGGCTGCTTCTCCTTCGCGCCCAGTCTCCGCCACTCGTAGAACCCGTCGGCCGGGATGAGGCAACGGCGGTATCTCATCGCGTCGCGGAATGCCGGCTTTGCCGCCGCCGTCTCCGCCTGCGCATTAATTGTGCTGAAGCCGACGGAGAAGTCCCCGGCCCAGGAAGGAACCAGGCCCCACCTTGCAGCTGCCCATACGCGCCGCGCTCCGCGAGCGTCCTGGCGAACCGTGGGTACCTGCTGCGCCGGAGCGATATTCCAACGCGGCGACCATTTCACCTCGTCAATGCCGAAATGGTCGCGAAGGTAACGCTCTTTGGCCGTCAGACGGTAACGTCCGCACATTGGACCTTCAGGATATGACAAAAGCGATACCGGGCCACGAGGTATTTGCCTGACCGCTCTGACCACGATATTGTTCCTGCATGGCTTCAGTGGTCTACCTCACAACCCGGGCGCCCTCCCGGCTCGTCGGCGAACTCATGCTCGCGGGGCACAGAGCCTGGGAATGTCTCAGCGTGAGCGAGGTGCTGTATATATGCGAGCGTGAAGCAGTCGATGCCGTCGTGATTGGTGCGGACGTAGAAGACCCCGATGTCGTGGAGGCACAAATGCGACGGATAACTCTCCGGCTGAATCCCCAGGCGACGGCGCGCGACGTGGTTTGGGAGCTGGCACAGCTCTTTCCGCCTACTGCCCCGACGATTCAGTAGTCCGCGGGGCCGTTCTCGTCCGTGAACTGCGCAACCCGAGTGCGCCAACGAGAGAATCGCCTCGCGGCGGCAACGTGCGCCGATTCGAACGTGATAGGCGCTGGCACCAGCCGCTGCCGGATCGCGTTGACATTCCCACATCCCAAAATGGTACAAATCACCGCGGCTCCGTGAATACCCCAAGAAAGCTGTTGCAGAAAAACAGATCGTTGTGGGAGCGCGCATGCACCGTGTCTTGGCAGTTGTGTGCTGTTTCGTTTGCTTTGTGTCTCTTTCCTGCGGCACTGCACTGGCCTCTGAACTGGCCGAACTTACCGGATATGTCTCCGATCCTACCGGGGCGCGCGTGCGCGGCTGCCGTGTTGAGGCCATCAATATCGCGACCAACATTCCTTACTTCGCCGACACCAATGAAATTGGCCTTTACCGCATCCCCACGCTCCCGGTGGGGACGTATCGGGTGATGGTTCAGAAGCAGGGCTTCAAGACAGTGGTCAAGCAGGGAATCGAGATGCATGTGCAGGACGTGCTCTCGCTCAACTTCCAGCTGGAGATTGGCGCAATAGCGGAAACCATCAGCGTGATTGGCGGAGCCTCAACCATCAACACCGAATCAGCGGCGGTGAGCACGGTTGTGGACAGGAATTTTGCGGACAATCTACCCATGAACGGCCGCAGCTTTCAAACCCTTGTTCAGCTTACTCCCGGTGTAGTTACAGTTCCGACCGACGGCACCGACGGTGGACAATTCAGCGTGAACGGGCAACGCCCGAGTTCAAACTATTGGATGGTGGACGGTGTCAGCGCCAATGTCGGGCTAAGCGCCACATCTCAGCGGAACGGCATCGCCGGAGGGCTGGGCTCCTTCAGTGTCCTGGGCGGAACTAACAGTCTGGTCTCAGTGGACGCAATGCAGGAATTCCGCATCCAGACGTCGACTTACGCCCCGGAGTTTGGGCGTACCCCGGGGGCACAGATTTCCATAGCCACACGATCGGGCACGAACCAGTTTCATGGGACGCTCTTCGACTATTTGCGTAACGACGTCCTCGATGCCAACGACTGGTTCGCCAACTCGGCCGGGCAGCCGAAGCCACGGGAGAGACAGAACGATTTTGGAGGAACGTTCAGTGGCCCGCTGGTGAAGAACCGGACATTTTTCTTCTTCTCGTATGAGGGACTGCGTTTGCGCCTGCCGCAGGTGGCGCTGACCACCGTCCCTGATGCCGCCGCCCGGGCCGCGGCGGCCCCCGGCATGCAGCCCTTCCTAAACGCGTTTCCTTTGGATACGAGCCAGCCCGATCTGGGCGGTGGCGTGGCCCAGTTCAATAAGAGCTTCTCCGACCCAGCAGTTCTGGACGCCTACAGCCTGAGAATTGACCACAATATAAAGGATAAGTTGGCCATCTTTGGACGCTACAACTATTCGCCGTCGGAAATCGACGTGCGTGGATCCGGGGGCTCGCCGCTGAGCGTAGTGACTGCGGCCCGGATTGTCACGCAGACGGCGACCGCGGGAGTCACTTGGACCATTTCGCCAGTGGTGATCAATGACTTCCGCTTTAATTTCAGCAGAACCAGCTCCTCAAGCAACGAGACCGTGGATAGTTTTGGAGGGGCAGTGCCGCCGGGATCTCTGGGCTTGCCCAGCCCCTTTACCGCGCAGAATTCGCTGCTGGTCGTCGGAGTCTTCGGGCTGAAAAACGGCGCTACTCTGGAGGTCGGCAGGGTCCAGGAGAGCCTGCAGAGACAGTTTAATACTGTCGACGCAGTATCCCTGCAGAGAGGCCCGCACAGCGTAAAATTCGGCGTCGACCATCGCCACCTCACGCCGGTCGATAACCCTCTTCTGTACAGGCAGGCAGCGGTTTTCCTGGGTGTTCCTGCCGCCGAAGCCGGCAAGCCGTTATTTACTACTGTGCAGGACAATCTCGCGGCGACGTTTTCCTTCAACAACCTCGGCGTATATGCCCAGGACACCTGGCGGGCTAATCGACACCTGACCCTGACCTATGGCCTGCGCTGGGATGTGGATTTCGCGCCTTCATCAACGGATGGCCCAAGTCTCGCCGGGGTTACGGGATACAATTTGAGCAATCTCTCCACGTTAGCCCTTGCGCCAGCTGGCGTGCCACCTTTCAACACGCGTTACGGCAGCGTAGCTCCGCGCCTGGGTGTGGCATACCAGATCACCGAAAGCGCGGCGTGGCAAACGGTGGTACGCGGCGGCGGTGGTGTTTTCTACGACCTGGCGACAGCTGAATTCGGTACCTTGCTGGCCGGCGGATCGTATCCCTTCAGCGCCTCGAAGCGGATCTTCGGCGGCGCCTTCCCGCTCAGCTCCGCAGCCGCGGCAGCGCCCCCCATCACCGTCGCAAGCCTCGGTTTGCCTCCCAATGTGCTGGGTGCGATCAACCCGCATTTGCAGGCGCCGTACACCATTCAGTGGAATGCTGCGATCGAGCAACAGCTCGGGAAACAGCAGTCCCTCTCTCTTTCTTATGTAGGGTCGTCGGGAAGGCGGCTGCTGGGGACAGCTTTTGTCTCGAGTCCCAATGCCAGTTTCAACGCAGTGCAGCTGGTGGACAACGCGGCGACATCCAGCTACGACGCGATGCAGCTGCAATTCCAGCGGCGTCTGGCGCACGGCCTGCAGGCGCTGGCATCGTATACCTGGTCGCATTCGATCGACGATGGCTCGGCGGGATCGGCCACTCTGCGATCGAATGCTCTGATCCCGGGGCTGGGCGCTCAGCAAAACCGGGGCCCGTCCGACTTTGACATCCGGCACGCGTTCTCCGCTGGTCTTACCTACAACATCCCCGGGCCCAGGATGGCGATCCTCAAGCAGATGTTTGGGGGATGGTCAACGGAGAACTTTGTTGTCGCCAGCTCGGCCCCGCCAGTCGATGTCCTGTACAGTACAATCGCCTTCAACGCCACCTCGCTCTTCAATTCTTTTGGCGACGTGCGCCCTGATCTTGTCCCAGGGCAGCCGCTGTACCTGTTTGGCGCGCAGTGCATTCAGGTCCTGGGCCCACCGTGCGCTGGTGGACGAGGACTCAATCCGGCAGCATTTGCTCCGCCCCCGCTCGATCCAGTGACCCAAATGCCTCTTCGCCAGGGGAATCTCGGCCGCAATGCCCTGCGCGGCTTCGACCTGACCCAGTGGGATCTTGCGATGCATCGCGATTTTCCCATGGGTGAACGGCTAAAGCTGCAGTTCCGTGCCGAGCTCTTCAACGTTTTGAACCACGCTAACTTCGGTCCGCCGGAGGGGGATCTGGGAGATCCGCTTCTCGCCAATCCGCAGTTTGGCCAGTCGCAGTTCATGCTGGGTCGCAGCCTGGCCGGGCCGCAATTTGCCGGTAGTGTTGGTAATGGGTCCTTCAACCCGCTCTACCAGATCGGCGGGCCGCGCTCGGTTCAGTTTGCCTTACGAGTCAGTTTCTAAAACAAGTCGCAAACCAGGGAGCCACTCGTGATGACGCCAAAGCTTGTCCCTTGCCTGATCGCTGTCCTTGCGGCGCTGGTCCCTGCCCCGTCGCCGGCAGACGCCCAGGAGTTTAAGCTGCAAAACCAGACCGTTGCCGGCACCGGCTGGCGCCCGTGGTACGAGGTAAAGGCGGACCCCGAGAATCCACAGAACGTGATCGTCTGCGGCACAAAATACGATTCCGGCCTCGACTCTTTCGCCGGATTCGTTTCTGCGACGAAGGATGGGGGCGCCAGCTGGCAGGAAGTCCTGAGCGACACAAGCACGACCTGGGTTAGCGAGCAGTCCTGTGCCTTCGGTCCTCATCACACGGCGTACTTCATCTCGGAGGCCTCCAAGGTTGTCGACGGAGAAACCCACCATGAGCTGGGGACGACGCGCGTTTACGTCTCCAGAGACGGAGGACAACATTGGCTGGAGACGCTCAAAACTGCGTGGGCAGATGCCTCCACCTCGGCGGTCAATCAGATTTCGGGAAGCCTCTACACCTTCTTCAATTCCGGCCCACCCAAGGATCAGTCTCCGGAAGCCGGTGGCACCAGCATCGGACTGCTGGTGTTTGCAGCGGACGGAAAGTCTGTTGCCGGTCCCGTCTTCGATTCTGTGATGAGGAAGAGAAAGCAATATGGAACTTATCCGTCACAGGCCGTCGCGCTGAAGAGCGGAGTCGTGGTCGCGCTTTATGGCGGGCTGCCCCGCCCGCCGGCAACGGAAAGCGAGTTCGGAGTCATCCGCGCCCTCCCATCCCCGAAGCCGGTTCTGGAGAGCATTGTCATCTCGCATACGCAGATCACCAGTGAGTGTCCATGGATAGATCACGGTTCGATCGCTTATGACTCGGCCCGGGACCGGCTGTATGTCCTGTACGGCGACGCGTGCCAGGCGCGTCGTCTGATGCTTGCCTCGTCTGATGACGAAGGCAGGAGCTGGTCGGCGGGCGTCCCGGTGACGAGTTCCGGCCAAGTGACCGGAACCGTCTACTATCCCACTCTCCGTATCGACTCTCAGGGGAATCTTGTCCTGCTCTGGCGGAACCGCCACGAGCGCGGTGACTGGTTTGTCGCTCCGCTTCGCAACCACCAGCTGGTTGAGCCCGTAACCAGACTCTCGCAGAATAATGAGGGCCGTCGGGCCCTCAACAACGATTCATTGTGGACTTCGACATTCCCGTCCGGCCGCGCGGCACGAGAGTCTGCTACCCTTCCCGACACGCTCATGCTCACAGTCTTGAATATGGAAGATCGTATCTGGAGGGACCAGGGACTGGCTGCCATCGGGGACCATCTATTAGCGGTGTGGCCCTTTGCCGAGGACAGCGGCAGCGGCCTTCATGCCAGCACACTGGCCACCGGGTCCGGCGCTGCCGAGACCAGCAGCGTCCGGGTTCACGATGCGCCGGATCTGGCCGACCGGACCGTGCAGGCACGAATTTTTTATGGTGGTCTCCAGCACTTCGATCAGGTTGCGGGGAACCTGAAGATATGTCTGACCGTCGCCAATCGCGGCGACACTCCGATGAGAGTTCCCGTGAGGCTGGAAGCTACCAGCGTCTCCTCGCCTGCAGGCAAGGTATCCATACTGAATGCAAGTAACGGTCTCGCCGGGATTGGAGCCATGTGGGATGTCAGTCAGGCAATCCCATCCGGACAGATACTCCCGCAGGCGAGCAGTCAACCTTTCTGCCTGGCCTTTCACCTGGAGGCGCCGGGAGCTGGGGCAGCCGGGCAGAGCGATGCCAGCCTCCTCATCTTGCGCATCAGGGTTCTGACCGGACCCTGAGAGATCCCGTGCCGGCCAGAGTGTTTACAACACCGGCAATTACTCGTCGGCCTCATACGCGTTCGCCGACAGCCCCTGGCCGAAAATGGCATCGAAGAGTCCGGCATTCTTCAGAGTGCTGCGCACGTGTTGCAGCGCCCGGACAGCGGATACAATTTCCGGCTTCAAATAGGTCCTCATTGTTTTGCCCTCCGGCATATAATGCGATGGAAGCCAGAGCGCCGGTGGTGGCCGGCGCCCTGGCGGTTGTGGTTACTCATCGGCTTCGTACGCGTTCGGTGTGACTCCTTGGCCCAGAACGCTGTCAATCAGGCCTGCCTGCGGTTTCCGCTGCGTCTGCACCGCAACCAAAGCCTCGCCAGCTACGAACAGAATCGGCTTGTTGTACTTCATGATTGTCACCTCCTTTCTGTTTGTGAGTCGAACGGCATTGCCAAAACCTCCATCCGGTAACCACAGGGCTGTCCCAAAAAGCGTCCGGGAATTTCAGCCCTGGGATCGGTTACTCGTCGGCTTGGTACGCGTTCGCCGTGACGCCGGGACCGTAAAAGTTGTCGAACATTCCCGCCTGGGGCTTGAACTCGGCCTGGACCACTGCCAGCGTGGACCCCATGGCAACGATTTCCGGTTTGCTGTATTTCATGACTTCAAGTCCTTTCTTTTGGTTTTTCTCAGCTGAGGCCGCTGCCGGCACAAAGACGCTCGCGCAGATTGAGCGAGGATTCGCCATTGCCGGTCAAAACTGCGTGCGCGCTCACATTCCTTAGCCAGCTCTCGATATGCAGAGCGCGCGAGATGTTGACGATGGGTACCTCCTGTCCCTGTCGGGCCGCCTGTAACGCTTCCAGGAAAAGCCGCTGGTCCACGATGCCCAGGGAGGCGCTCAGCAGATGCTGGGCAAGCCCGGCCAGGGCATTCCAATCGGACGAGATCGCCGCCAGAGGTGAGCGCACGATGTAGGCCTTCCGTTTCCGGTTAAGAATGAGTTCGGGAACGATGCCGGCCAAAGCGCGCCTCATCAAAGAGCGTCGCTGGCCCGGGCGGACGAGCTGCTCGCGGGGAATGGAAAAAAGGAATTCGAGCAGGCTGCGGTCCAGGTAGGGATAACGCCTCTCACAGAGGGCCTCGGAGTCGAGGACGGAGCAGGACAGCTGCCTCCGCAAACCTTCAAGGGTGCTCAGGTTCTCCTGGAACGTGGGCCGCGGACCGAACAGTCTTAGCCGCATCTCATACCCTTCGAGCGCGCAGCGATTGCGCCTGACGAAGGCGGGGTTCAGCCACGCCGCCGGGCGCCTGTACCGCGGAGCCGGGACCATGGCTGGTGGAAAGAATCCCCGGGCGGCATCGAACAACAGATGAAACCAGGGTCTTCTCTTGTTGAGAGCCCAGAGCTTCAGCTGGCGGGCGAGTTTGCGCAGTTCGAGCCTCGCCAACAGGTCCTCAAGTTCGGGATTGGGAGTGGGCACTCCGCCGGTCATCTCATCGCCGCCGACGCCGGAGAGAAGCACACGGTTCCCCTGCGCGGCCATACCGAGAACCAGCTCTCCCGGTGGCCCGGCAAGCGACTCTGGGGTGGCCGCAAATCGAATGCCGGCCGATGACAGAGACAGGATTCTGACGGATGCAGCATCGATATGCATGCCGGCGCGGCCGCGCTGGGCCTCGACCGCAGTGAAGTAGGGCCGCTCGTTCCAGTTGGGTTCGGAGTCGTCAAAATAGGAAACGGTGTCCAGCCGCGGCGATTCCACGGCGCCGCCGGCCATGATCCTGTCGGCCATGCATACGATCGAAGACGAATCCATTCCGCCGCTCAACTCGGCCAGAACCGGAGTGTCGGCGCGGAGGCGGCGGCGCACTGCTTCGGCAAAGGCCGACCGGAAGTGCTCTTCATATTGAGCATCAGTGGCGTAGCGGGTTCTTCGTTCGGGGTCGAAGTCCCAATATTTCCTGATCTCACAGCTTCCCGGGCGCAGAAGCGCGAAGCTCGACGGCGGCACGGCGTGAATTCCCCGGTACGGTGTCAAATGTGTGGCGGGAAAGAACGCCAGCCAGCCGGCGATGTACTCTTCGTCGAGCGGGAAGCTCTTTTCCGCCAGCCGCACCAGCGGAGCCAGGATCGTGCTCCATGTCACCGCACGGCCATCGCAATAATAGTAAAGATGGCGGAGGCCGATCGGGTCCCGCGCGAGAATCAACGAGCGTCGCCCGGGGTTCCAGACGGAGAGCGCCCAGTCGCCGAGGAGATGGGAAAAGCAGTCCGTGTCCCAGGTATCGAATGCGGCGGCAACAATCTCCACGTCTGTGGCATCTGCGGTCACCCTTTGTCCGAGGGAGGAGACAAACTCGGCACGGTTGTCCAGGCGGCCGTCCCAGGTAATTACTGCACCCGCGGGGCTGGTGCAGGGTTGATTTTCACGGCGCGACTCTTCGGTGGTGCAAAAGGCACGATACAAAATGGCCATGCCGTCTTTCGCATATGAGCCGGAGGCGTCGGGCCCGCAAGTGGAAATGAAGGCCTCCACCTTTTGCAGGTATCCCGCATCAACTGGCCGGCCATCGTGATTCCATCTTCCGAATTGGACGCTCATAGGTCGCTCAACCTCACACGCCGCTCCTTATCTCAGCAGCGGTCCAGCACGGCATACACCTCGGGCGTGTATGGCTTGTCATTGACCACCCGGCCTTCGACCTCCACCCAGGCGTGGGCCTTGAAGGGCATCTGTTGCGCGCCCAGGACCAGCTGTGCCGGAGAACCGTATCGCCGGAGTAGGCACGCGGTGGCGGCAGAACGCTGCAGGCAGAGAACCTCTTTCCAGTACCATATGCAGGCCATGTCGACGGCGTAGCAGATATGCTGAACATCCGGCGCGGAAGAGGCTTTCCTCACGGGATGACGGCGAACCTTCTCGTAAAGAGCAGAAAAATCCCCGCGCGCGAGATAGAGATCGAAGATGATCAGCTTCCAATAAGCTCTCAGTACCAGAAGCGCCATGGCCGCCTTCTTTCTCAGGCCCTGAGGCCCAGTTGATCGCACAGAAAGGCCATGCGATCGGTTAACGCCGCAATCCGCTCGTTCAGCGGGAGAACCGGCGAGTGGCCGCGAAACTGGTTGTAGTCCAGGATGATGGGATGTCCGGAAGCATTGGCGGCCTGCAGGGCGGCAGTCATCTTGCGGGCATGAAGGGGGTTGCAGTTACGGTCCGCATCGCCGGAGACGATCATGGTGGCGGGATAGGCTGTTCCCGGCCGGACATGGTGGTAAGGGGAGTAGGCCGAGAGTGCACGAAAGTCTTCCCGATCCTCGGCGGTACCGAATTCGTCGCGCCAGATATGGGCATTGTCGAAAAGGTGATAGCGCAGCATGTCGAGCATCGGCGCCATGCACACCACCGCGCGAAAGAGCTCCGGCCGCTGCGTGAGAGCGGCGCCGGCCAGCAATCCTGAGTTGGATCCGCCAAAAATCGCCAGCCGGTCTGCCTTGGTCCTTCCGGTTTCGATCAGCCATTCCGCCGCCGCCAGAAAATCGTCGTAGGCGGTCTGGCGGTTGCGTCTTTTTGCGGCCAGATGCCAGCCGGCGCCGAATTCCGAGCCGCCGCGTATGTTGGGCAATGCAAACAGGCAGCCGCGCTCGACCAGGAAGGCCACGAAGACGCTGAACTGGGGCGTCATGGAAACCCCATAGCCACCGTACGAAGTCATGATCACGGGGTGATTACCCCCGGCCACAACATCTCTGTGGCCCATGAGGTACATGGGAATGCGGGTCCCGTCTCTCGAGGTGTACCACACCTGCGTGTAGGTATACGCGGAGGAATTGAACGGGCTCTTTCTGCGGCTCCACAACTCGCGCCCCCCGGTCCTGGGGGAGAAGCGGAAAACGGCGGTGGGCTCGGTAAACGATTCCGATTCAAACAATAGCTCGTCACTCTGCGGAGGCCCGCCGATCATGCGAACGGTTTCATCCGGCCGCACCGGAACTTCTCCCAGCAGCTTCCCGGAAAAATCAAAATACGGGATCCGGCGTTTCATGTCCTTCAGATAAGCGACATAGATCCGGTCCTGAACGATGCTGCAGCTGTCGATCGTGGCATCGCACCCAGGGACGACATCCACCCACCGGGGAGCGCCTGTCGTGCGCAGGCGAATCTCCACGATGCGGCGATTGGGGGCATTGTGATCGACCAGGGCAAAGATCCGGTCTTCCCCCAGCATGGGAACAAAGAAATGATCGATATCGGCTGCGATGGGCTGGGGCGCGCAGTCACGGGCAAAATCTCCGGTGTAAAAATCGCTGATAGTCTTGTCGAGAAAGCGATACTGGAGAATGCCCAGACGGCTCCTGCCCGGCAGAAGGCAAATCCGTGCCCTGCTCTCCGCGGAACGGAAGACCATGCGGTCTTCGGAAAAGGGGCGACCCAGTACATGCTGGCAGACTGCCGGGTAATAGGGGCCCGTGTGGTCAAGAGGCTCGTGGACGTAGTAGAAGCTGCGGCCATCCGGGGAGAAGGCAAAGCCATACAAGAATCCGCGCGGAAGAACGTCGGGGAGCGTTGTTCCCCCTGCGATATCGAGTAGCGCGAAAGTCCCCGATCGTTCACCGCCCTCTTTGATCTCGTAGAGCAGCAGCCGGCCGTCGGGGGAGACCTGGCGGGGCTTGACCGCAATGAAATCTCCTCTGCCGAGATCCGCGGGATCGATCAGACGGCGGTCTTCTCCGGCTGCCCCCTCGCGCATGAAGATGCAGGGCTGCTGCTGCCCGGACTCTCTCTTGCGGAAGAAATACCTTTCGCCCGACTTCTGCAGTGAGTCAAAGGTTTCAACCGCGAGGAATTCACGCAGTCGCGCCCAGATCCGTTTGCGTCCGGGAATGCCGTCCAGGTAGCTGCGGGCGAAGCGCGCCTGATCGGCCAGCCATTCCCGGGTGCGAAGCGAGTTCCCGTCTTCGAGCCAGCGATAGGGATCCTGGACCGGCACCCCATGCAGAATGTCGGTCACCGTTTCGACGGGCGTAAACGGCGGCATCTCCAGCAGCTCAGGCATTCGCAGCCTCCGTTCCAACCTGTTGTGCTTCACGGTAAATGCGCCGGGTCAGGCTGCGGAAATAACCTTCAGCGTTTGGCTGGCCCAGCCGTTGCGGATCCCTCCAGGCCCCGCCGGCCACGGCATACGCGAACACAGCGGTCAGAGGCGCGATGGAAAGGGCCAGGTCAAGCCGGTCGCGGGAGGCGACGCCGGTCCAGCAGTCGAGGTATCGCGAGGTCACCTGGGATCGCCACCCGGCATTGCCAGGGTGCATGCGCGACAGATGCTCGCGCAGGTACTCGAAAGTGAGGAAGGGATGGCCAACATAGGCCTCCGCCCAGTCGAGAAAAACACAGCGATCAGGACCGGCGATAATGTTGCCGGGATTGAAATCCAGATGACCCAGGGTGCAGGGCAAATCGACCTCATCCAGCCGCGAGCAGAGTTCCCTCACCCGGGCTCCCATGGCCCTCAGCTCCTGAGCGCTCAACACCGCGGGCGGCGTTTTCGGCTGCCTCGCCATCAGGCCGGCCATTGACTCGAGAAAGTCATCGAGGTCCTTGAGCAGAACTCCCATTCTGAGATCACGGCAAGAAGCATGGAGGAGCTCCAGGCTTACGGGTACCGACTGCATCTGCAATTCTGCCAGGCTCTCCGCCGCCCTTTCCCACGCCGAGAGCGGCGATGCTTCATCGAGCATCGCGCCCTCGGCCTCATAGGTTAGCCAGCCGTTCCAGCAGGGAGCGCTGGCGATGATGGTGGGCAGATAAGCGGGAAAGTGGCGGGCCAGCGCGAGGGTGACCGGGAATTCGTGGCGGTTGGGATGTCCGACTGCTTTGAACCAGACCGGCTTCCCACTGGTTTCAAGGCGGAGCAGGCAGAAGCAGGCGTCGCAGTTCAGCTGGGAGAATCTTCCCGTGAGCCGCAGACGATGATCGTCCAGCTGTGTCTGTATCCAGGAGAGGAGGTTATCAAACCATCCCTGCCGGGCGAATGGCCCGCGAGCCGGGCCGTCATCTTGCGCCGCCATACGTTCCAGGAGTTCCCGAGCGAAGCGCGCGGTCTTCGTTTCGCTCAGGGTGCGGGCGAGGCAGTCCTGCGCAACCCAGCTGAATCCCGGCGGTGGCGCCCATAACGGATCGCGCGATTCCATGATCGCGAAGTTGTCCTCCCCCTCGCCGCCGTCGGTAAGACTGGTTTGCAAAAGGCAGAGTGCCTGGAGGCCCCAGATGCGCCGGGCGAATTCCGTGATCTCCTGAGTAACCCGGCGCCAGCGAGGGATGATGATGAGGGGCAGCTCCAAATGGCCATCGCCGGCGGCCAGCAGCACTTCGTTCTGCGGCTGGCGCAGGATGACTGCGTGGAGAGTCAAATACTCGAGCGTATCGCTCACGGCGGCCTGGCTGGTTCGCTTGTGCATGGCGCCACTTTGGGAAATCAACTGTACTTCGCGCTCTCCGGGGGATGCCTCGAGTTGGTGCGGTCCTGCGACAGGTGATCCAGCGGGCCATCCTCGCAGCGCGAAGGTCACATCGCCGTGTGACAACCGCGATGGTGCTCCACGTCAGAGCCCAGATCAACGCTAAACAGGCTGCATATTCTGCTTTGTTGGCGCATTTTCCGCTTTTATCCCGTGGTTGCTGTACCGCAATCGGGAACGGCATCGTCATAGGCGGCCAGGTCGGCGCTCCGGTCCCAGGCGGCGTTGTAGAGGCGGGCATACTGGCCCCGGGCGCGGATCAACTGCTCATGCGCTCCTTGCTCGACAACCGCGCCTCCGACCAGCACAATCAGCCGGTCCACCCAGGTCAGAGCGGAAATTCTGTGGGAGATGACAATCTTAGTCTGACGGGCGAAATGCCGATCAAGATCGCGGAGGATTCTCCGCTCGCTGGGTGCATCGAGCGCAGAAGTGGACTCGTCGAGCACCAGCACCGAAGGTTTTTGCAGCACCGCGCGGGCGATGGCGACGCGCTGCCTTTCGCCTCCGGAGAGCGTACTGCCTCGCGGGCCAAGCGGCGTCTCCCACCGCAGGGGCAGGCGATCGATCAGCGCCCGCAGGCCGGCGATCTCTGCAGCCTCCTTCAGCTCCCTTTCCGTGGCCGCAGGATCGCCGAGGAGAAGATTTTCCCGCAGCGAACGATCGAACAGCACCGCGTCCTGCATGAGGTAGCATACTTTCGCGCGCAGGCTGGCCAGCTGAACCTCTCGAACGTCGATGCCGTCAATGTGAACGCCGCCGCGAGCCGGATCATGGACCCGCACGATCAGTTTTGCCAGCGTGCTTTTTCCGCTTCCACTGGGGCCGACCAGAGCGATCCTCTCACCGGGCAAAAGGTGCAGATTGAGATCCTCGAGGACCGCGATCCGATCGCGGTAACTGAAGCTCACGTTGCGCAGCTCGATCTCTCCCCGGATTTGTTCGGGCAGTGGTGCCGACCCTGGGGCGTCCACCACAGCGGGACGAAGGCTGACGACTTCGATGATCCTGCGCGTGCTCGCGCCCAGACGCGTCAGCCGGGAATAGACATCGACTGCCAGGTTCAACGGCTCAAACAAGCGGACCAGATAACTGTAAAAGGCCACGAGACCGCCGATAGTGAGGCCGCCAACGAAGACCTGAAAACCTCCGTACCCCAGAATTCCGACGGCGCCCAGGGAAATAACGCCCATATAGGAACTGGCAAACAGAGTCTCCACCAGCGCCCGGCGGTTGAGAGAGACGACTCTGCTCCCGGCCTTCTCGGCAAAGGCTGCGGTCTGGCTCGCTTCCTGGTGCAGCAGCTGGATCTGAACCACGTGCGCCAGGTGCTCCTGCAGGAACCCGCTCTCTTCGCTCGACCTCCGCTGCGCTGCGTCTGCTGAGATCCGCAACCGCCTCTCGAAGTACCTGCGCAGGAGAAAGAACACCGGAAGCAGGGGGACCAGGATGCAGGTGAGCCGAAAATTCAGGAGGCACATGGTCGCGACCACGAAGGCGGTGTTGAAGCCGGTCTGCAGAATCGCGGGCACAAGGCCCGAGCCCAGCTCGGCCACCTGGTCGACGTCCTGTTCCAGGCGGTAGAGTTTGTCGCCGACCGGCGTGCTCTCGTGGTAATCGGCCGCCAGGCAGTTCATCTGCGCGAAGATTTCCAGGCGGATGCTCAGTGCCAGTTTTTGCACCGTCCGGAAACTTACCAACCGGGAAACAGCGGCGAAGCCGAGACGGCATGCATAGATCACGAGAAAAGTAACGGAGATGGCAATCAGGAGGTGGAGGTTCTTTTGCGGAAGCACCACGTCGATGAGCCATTTGATCAGGAGCGGATCGATGAGAAACATCAGACTGCTGAGGATGATCAACACAGCGCTGCCGAGGTGAGCGCGCCACAGAGGTCGCAATCGGCGGACGAACCAGCGCATTTCGGCCTTGCTGATGGGGCTCATCAGGTTCGCTCCTGCTTTTCGCGCAGGCGGCTGGGGTCCGGGCAGATCATGTGCCGCTCTTGAAGCCAGCCCTCTCCCGCCCGCCACCACAGGACACGCGGAACTGAATGGCGCGGTGGTGGGCCATTCTGAAGTCTGTCGGGTTGAGACCAAAAATGTTCCTGAACTGGCGGGAGAGATCGGTCTGGCTCTTGTAGCCAAGGTCGGCTGCAATCTCCTTGACCGAAAGTGAAGTTTTTTCCAGCTGGTCCGCGGCCACAGCCAGCCGCCTTCTCTTGCTGTATTCCCGGAAACCGAGTCCGGTTTGCTTCTTGAACAGCCTGGCCCCATGGGACCCGGAAATACCCAGGCCCAACTGGCGGCACAGGACATCAAGGTTCCAGCCCAGCCTTCCGTGCACGCGGTTGACGAAGAGCTCCAGTCGCTGTACGCGCCAGTCGGCGCAGGCGGATGGGGTCGCGGGTGGCACCACCAGGGTGGGCGGTCTCGTCAGTCTTTCCAGCGCCGGCTTCAGCATTCCCCGGATTTGAATGGCCGGTCTTTCATTAGTCCTCACGGAGTCACTCCTCTGGCATGCCGTGCTTTGCTTCGTGAATGCTCGTCTTCGCCGGCAGTCCGCCGAAACTCGGCGCTCCCCGCGGCGAAGCCATGAGATGAAATCCAGGGCGCTGCGGGACCTCATCGACAGGGAGCGGATACAGCCGGGAGCTGGCGAAGATAATCGCCGCAAGCGGCTGAACCAGAAAGCCACGCTCATGTCCGCTTCCAGTGACGCTAGGGAAACCTATCCCATGAGCCGGCGATCAATTAAAGAATGCGGATGGTGCCGGTTTTTCGACTGCGGCAGGGATTACCGCTTGACCCGCCTGACATCCGCGATCCGAGTCGGCGGGCTGCTTTGGCCATTCAACTTGCTGGAGTTAATAAATTCTCGCCCGCCCCGGCTCGATGCGCTCGCGACCTCTGCGGGCTTTTCAAATTGGGAAGAGAATTCAGTTCCATCGGACTGGCGACGAAAAAGCGCCTTTTATAGAAGACGTATGGCTGCTCGATGTCGATCTGGCCTCCATCCAAAGATGACAATTGCGCGGCGGCGTCGGTCTGGCTGATATCGTGGCACGATATTCCCCGGGACAAGAGATCTATCCGCCGGATACGATGTCGCGTCACTTCACCGTGGCAGCGACGCCCAGAATCTGCTTGTCGATGGAGGCGCGCAGATGCTTGGGCAGCGTGTCCGCCTGTTCGAGCCCCTTCCACGCGTAGGCCGCACGCTCAGCCGTCTCGACCGCGATTTTCCATAGCGGGCTTGCTGGAATGCGAGCCGTGTCGGCAAAGCGCCGCATCTGCCCGGGCGTAATTTCGGACAGGCTCCGGCTGCCGCCGAAACTCAGGGCGAGCGTGTCGTTGGGAATATAAGGAAGCGTCGCCACGAAATCGTATCCCGGAGACAGGACCGGCTTACGCCGGTCGGGATAGAGGAGGGACCAGTTTTTAAGATGCATATCGGCGTTGCCAATCACAACGGAGAACACCAGGCGGCGGACAAACTCCGCGACGGCGGCCCCGCCTGCCTCCGCCCACAGCACGGACGCGATATTGGAATAGCTGCGAGAGTGGTACTTGTCGTTCGGATACTGCCCGAACACTTGCGCAAAGTCCTCCATGTGAATGGGCGCTCCCCCGGCCGCGCGGTCGAAGCGCTGCACGGCGAGAGCTTTGCTTCCCGGCGTGCGCGCCTGCTGGGGGAGCCCCTGGATGTCTGACACTTCGACGAGACGGTTATCCGGCACTGCGATACCCGTGCGGCGCGCGAGTTCGAGCATGGTGAATTCATTCTCGGGGACGGCGGTGAAGCGGGCGGACGGGAGCTTGACGATCCATGACCCTCCTATGCCCTCAGCCGGAATGGTCAGGCCTCCGGATGCTTCCATCACGGCGGAGAACTTCAGCTGAACGCCAGCGAGAGAGAACCGGAGCACGGCCTCGCGCGGCCGACCGTCTTCGCGATCGGCATCGCCACCATCATGATGTCGATTATCTTCCTTTGCATCACCCTCAAGGGGCGCGATGACTAGAGCGCCGGGAAGATCGGCGCCAAGAATCGCGAGCAGGAAGAATTCGCGCTCAGGGTTGACATCGGCAAGCTTCGCGAGATACTCGCGCAGGTGACCTTCTGGAAGCAGGTTCGAGAAGAACGGCGGGACGCGACGCGGCACCGGCCGCAAGACCGTGACCAGCCCGCCGGTGCGGCTCCTGAACGAGAGGCTCAAAGTCGGGCGCTGCGGATCGTCGATATAGCTCTGCTCGAATGCAAAAATCTGGCGGTCGCCCGCAAGGCGGTTGATAACGCCGATCTGGCGTCCGTGCAGGCGCACGGCGAGGGCGTTGAGCTCTTTCGGATCAAACTTCATCGCGAGGTTCCTTCGTGCTCTCCTCGTCGGCGTCGTCGGCGTAGAGGGAGCGTTCCTCGCCTTCATCCTGCTGGTCCGCCCGCCGATGATCGCGGATGAGCGCCTGCACAACGGGGACGAGGGCGCGCGGGACCATGAGGAGGTCGCGATCGAGAATGCGGACCAGTTCCAGAAGGGTATCGTAGCGCGGTACGATCTTGCCGGACTCGATGCCGGAGATGTGCGTCTGGGTGAGCCCGAGGCGGCTAGCTAGATCTCTCTGGGTCCAGCAATGCTCCACGCGGGCCTCCTTCAAGGCCCGACGCATGTCCTCGGGGAGAGCTCCCAGTCGGAGTGGTCTGATATCGTTTGTTATATTTTGTTTCATTATTGATATATAATAATGCATTGCTCAATATAGTATTATATATCATTATAAATTTGCGATACTATTTAGTATATATACAGCAAGTCCTTTGCTTCGCTGCGGTCCCGCGAAAGACAAGGTAAAGAAAGCAGCACGGCGAAAACCGTGAGAATCGCGAAGCGAGAGGCGGAAATGGAAAAGAGGCTGCCTCATTGTCATTGTCATTGCGGCCTGATTTTCGTTCAGGAAGCGCTCTGCCTCAGGACTGGCGCTGAGCTGCGGGTTGTTATTAATGAACGCCTGCGTTGCGAGAACCAGGTCCGCGGCGGCGAACTTGCCCTTTGGCTGGCACATGCCGGGCATAGCCTCAATGTCGTGCCACCCAGGAATCCGAGGGCCTCAAAAGTAATCATGTAGTGCAGCAGGCCGGCAAGTTCCATGCTGTAGAAGACTTCATACTGGGTTGTGCGTCTCAGGATTTCCTCTGTAGCTGCGTGACTGTCTCCCGCATCTGAGCCGCTTTCTTACTACGCTTCTTGCTGCAACTGATACGCCGCTTTTGGGCAACACGCCGTGGAATGAAGCGACATCGGCACTGAACGCACGCCGTCAGGACGTGTTTACCTGCATCGTCGATTTTTCGGCTTCGCCACGCCTCATGACAAGCGGTGCAGAATCCGTCACGCATCGGTTTTTGACGGCACCCAATCGCATTGCATCTCGGCACCTGTTTGTACGCCCGCCGCAAGCGCTCGCGCTGCTTGACCAATCGGACTTCATGGCATCCATCACAGTAACGGGCAAACCTGTTTCGCTTTTCACCACACTGTTCGCAGAGCCCACTCGTCCTGATCTGCCTCAAAGATGGCTGTTGTGCCTCCCGGATGATGCCGCGCACACTTGAGACGGAGAGTGCAACAATCTTTCCAATTGCGACCAGGTCTTTGCCGCGCTTCTTAAGCTGCAAGACCCTCTCATGTCGGTTCGAGATTTCTTTATACGAAGACCTTTCATCTGGAAGCGGCGGCCTGCATTCATCGCACATCGCCCGGCTTGCCGAAGGAGCAGGAACATAAAAGGGAGTTCCGCAGATTCTGCAGATACGACGTAATCGAATCGGCCTCCCCTTTGCATTCATAGTCCCCCTTTTGAGCTTTCCGAGATGCGAGACGCAATATCCGCGGCCCGAATGTTTGCGCTTGCAACCTGACACGCAGCACAGTCTCGGTGGCTTTTGGGGATAGGGGACTCGCGAAGGAAAGCGCCCGTCCAGTTTCAAAACCTGGCGCACGGTTTCACGCGAATAACCAACGGCGGATGCAATCTGGCGCAAAACGCAGGCCTTGCGGCGCATTCTAAAAATAATCCGCGTGACTGCCGACGGAATGCGCTCTGCTTGCCACATTGAATTCAGCCAGTGTCCAGTTGTCGTGAAGTCGGATTCTGCCAAGCAATGACCATATGGGAAGATCCAGGTGTTTGCGGCCGTCGCCGATGCGTTCTCATCGCCTGTCGTAACGCTCAGAAAGGACCCTATAAAACTCCCTCTTTGTTCTCCAACACCTGGGACCTAACCCGAGTTGTCAAACACGATCCGGGAGTCTGCTAGCTGGCGATAATAAAGGAAAGAATTGCCAGCGAGGCTCCGCCAGCATTTCTGGTAGTGTCCTAAACATAGCGCAAGTGATAACCAAAATCCGCGATCGCCGCCCCGATCCTACCCACATTTCCACCAGCCATATTGAACGCCAAAACCTAACGATGAGAATGGGGATTCGGCGTTTTATCCGACTGACGAATGCATTCTCAAAGAAGCTGGATAAACTGAAAGCCGCTTGTGCGTTAGACTTCGCCTATTACAACTTCTGCCGGATACACAAGTCGCTTCGGGTTACACCAGCGATGCAGGCAGGGCTAACAGATCACATATGGACGCTGCGGGAATTGATTGCAGCATGAGCGTGCCGACCGAATAAAATGAGAAAATAGGCCTGCAAGTCGCTGAAAATGCTACTGTCTATTTTCCGCTTGACAAACCAAACGAACGAATACAATAATGAATGTGTATATTGACATAATAGATGTATGGCGTAATACAGCATCTCCGCTGTAGTCGATTACGACTGCTCTGTCGATAACCTAAATATGACACGCATAATGATTGCAACATTTGCCACTCTACGTGTGTCTAATCGATTAGTTAATAGGAATAGTGACAGTATTCCCCCCATTCCTGAGAGGAGGCCTTAAATGGCTGTGCGTTCTGAAACTTGCACGACGACCGTACGTCTCCCTCGCCCTGTCTACGAACAGGCAAAGTGTGTTGTGGATAAGGAAAAGGGAGGATCCGGACCCGTGGTTAGCATGAACGATCTGATCGTTCTTGCGATAACGGCTTATCTAAAAATGTACAAGCGTCGTCAGATCGACGCGATGTTTGCCCACATGGCCGAAGATGCGGACTACCAAAAAGAAGCCAGCCTGCTAGCCGAGGAGTTCGCACAAAGCGATTGGGAGGCCCTGCAGATCGGAGAGGATGCTCTGGAAGTGGAGCTTGCCGATGCCGCAAATTCTTCGCGGTGATGTGTTTATTGCAATTCTTGATCCCGTCGAGGGTTCCGAACAAGGGGGCACTCGACGGGTTGTTGTTGTTAGCAGAGATGCGCTAAACAAGTACAGCCCCGTTGTCTGCATCTGCCCCGTAACAGATGCCGAGAATAAAAAGAGGATTTATCCCAGCCACGTGCCAATTCCTGCTGGCGTAGGCGGCCAGACCATCGATGGAATTGTCGTTTGTGAGCAGGTTAGGACTATCAGCAGGACGCGCCTCCGCGAATTGAAGGGCAAACTGGATAAGACCTTCATGACCAGAATCGATGCCGCACTAAAAATTGCCCTCGATCTCTAGCCATCAACGCATGTTTAGGACACTACCGCATTTCTCTTGTGAGATGCACCAAACTCGTCCGAATGCTCATCGCATAAGTGCCCCGCCAAGTTCCATAACTCCAAGGCGTCAATTCTTTCTATTTGCCATGAAGTCCTACATTTGCCCAATTCTTCAACTTGCGTGATTCGAACTGGAGAGCGCTCTTAGTCGTCATTTTATTCCGGACCCGGCTTCGTTCGATTTGATCGAAAGCGACAGCGAGCTTACGTTCTCGCTTGCGACATGGGGAACCACCCACCCAATCGCAGGAGAGCACTATGCGGGTTTTCAGTTGGAGTGATTGGCGGCGCCGCCTGGCTCTTGCCGGTCTCCTCGTCCTCGTTTCCCTTCACCTTGCGCCACTTGCTTCCTACGCGCAGAACCTTGGCCAGCAGCCAGCTACTGGACAGGCCGTCCAGGGACAAACGGCTGCCCAGCCAGAAGGGGCTGTTCTTAACCTGGTCAACTGGGTAGGCAACGTGATTGCGCCGGTGGGTGCCGCGCTGGCCGTGGTGATGGCCGTCGTGTCTTATTCCCAGGGCCGCGGAGTCGCGCGTTGGGCTATCACCGCCGGCGGATTGCTAGCGATCTCGGGCATGACACGCCTGATCGAATTCTGGATATCCAACGGAACGGCGGGAGTTCACTAAGAAGGTCCTGGCCATGACGCTACCGCAAATCCTTCTCGACCTCATGAAGCTGCTGTTCGACCTGGCACTGCCGGCTGCCATCTGCACAATGGTTCTGGCCGGGATCGCGTTGCGTCGGGAAGGTGGCGTGAATTTCCAGGCAGGCGGTGGATTTCAGCGATGGGCGCTGTGGTCCGTGATCCTGCTGACGCTCCCCCAGTTCCTGTCCTGGTTCGCCGCGCAAGGCATCACCATGCCGGGTCAGGGCGGCAACATCTCGAGTCCCTGGGTCTCCAGCGTCGAATCGAGTTTCAACAGTTTTGTCACCAACATCGTCGTTGCCAAACTCTCTCCCTCGCTCGCCGCGTTCTGCGTGCTAAAGGCGGCGCTTGATGGAGCCGAGGGCCACAACCCGCTCGGTTCCATCATCGCCGCCATTTTTCTGCTCTCTGCGTCAGGCACAGTGCAGTTGATGCAGAGCTGGAACAGCGGCTCGGAGTTTGCGACCACCGACATGTTGACCTCGGCTTGGAACTTCCTGGCCGGAACGATTCTTCCCGAAGCGGCGGGGTTGGCAGTTGTGGGCGCCATCCTCAACTACGTGCGACACCGGCCCTTCATGCCCTTGGTGGCCTCGGGGCTGGCGTTCCTGAGCGCTTCGGCCATCTGGAAGCTGGTTCAGGCCATGGTTGCTTGAATGAAGCTCGGCTGATGAGGAATGGAGATGATCCTGTGAGCCTGTCGAACGGATTGCTCAACCTGGTGAGCTGGCTGGGGAACGTCATCATGCCGACCCTGGCCGGTCTTTTCGCGGCGGCTGCGGTTTATCAGTTCAGCAAAGGCCGCCACCATCACCAATTCACTTACGCAGCACTGGCGTCCTTGATGTGCTCAGGCTTGCTGCGAGCGATGGAGTCATTCAGCAACCAGGCTGCGTGGAATAACCCCGACCGCTACTGGATCTCAATTTTGACCTTGGTGAACTGGGTAGGCAATGTGCTGTTGCCACTCTACGGCGTGTTGCAGGTAGTGCTGGCGGCGACCCACTACGCAGGACTGTTGGAGCGAATGACGGTTGGAGAAGCCTGGGTCAGGAACTTGGTCGCGGCGATGTGCTCGTTCGGCCTCTCGGGACTTCTCCGTTTGGGTGAGTTCTGGATCCAGCACGGAACCGCCGGCGTGCCCTAGGAAGGACTGGAAAAATGCCGCTGCAAGTGACACCGGTGAACCGGAATCTGCAAACGCGAGTGACCTTCATGTACCTCGAATTTGAGGATCTGTTCGTGGTGCTGGGGGCCGCGGCGGTGATGAACGTCGTGGGCCACTTTGTCGGCGGCGAGATCGCCGGGATGCCTATGAATCTCGTCCTGCAGTACGGCGTGCCCCTGCTGGTGGTCCCGGCGTTGATGGCATTCAAGTACGGCAAGCCGCGTGGCTACGTCCGCGATCTTGCGCTTTGGTATGCGAGGCCGCGGGCGTACTGCGCAGTGTCGAGGGATCGCGAGATCAAATCA
>Ga0209580_10000235_pt1 | contig 34392 bp, 36 predicted proteins | sample Coa_R1_5_FD_187153 | JGI IMG/M metagenome (GOLD analysis project Ga0209580, IMG submission 187153) | Surface soil microbial communities from Centralia Pennsylvania, which are recovering from an underground coalmine fire - Coalmine... | ecosystem: Environmental > Terrestrial > Soil >... | reverse complement strand
ATTCCCGGAACCATCGTTCAAACTATCCGCAGCAATGTTCCATGTCCAACCTCCCGTAGTACTTGCGAGCGTCGTTGTGTAGTTCGCTCTGAAGGTCGCTAGGACAGAATCGTAGAGGGCAGTTACAGAATGTGAGGTCAAACCGTCTGGCTCTATAATGTTCAGAACGCATGTTCCAGACGTCACGGGTATTCCACTGAGATAAGTGGCGTTAAACCGAAATTCGATCGTCTGTGTTCTCTGAACTATGATCTTACTCGTCCATGAGTTTATGATCGTGACATTCGTTGGATAGAGGATGAACCATTGGGAGTCTGCAGCACTCTTTGTGGTACTGCCTGTCAACGCGACAGTGTAGTTGCCTGGGCTGGAATTCGGCGGAGAATACCATGTCAAGGAGAATTTCCCTCCGGCGTCAGCCAGTTTTGACGTTGGAAATCCCGAGGTAATGCTGGACCCACCGGTCAGGTTAACTGTCACATTCTCAAAGGCAGCATAGCCGGCGCCGATGATCGATACAGGATAGGTTCTTTGATAACTAATGCTAGATGTGAGTCCGATCTGAAACTGACCCGAGGTAGCGGGCTTTGATGACGGCAGTGTCTCGGCTATGCTGATCTCGTAGATTCCGGCATGATTCAAAGCACCGCCTGTAAAGTTGGTCGGATAGTATGCCATAAGGGACCATGAAGGCTGTGTTGACACCATGTTCTGTGTGTAAGTCGTGGATGCTCCTGAAGGGTCGGTCACAGTCCAGACGAAAGAGTAGGGCGTCGGAACAGAATACATAGCGTTGGTCACACTAAGCGTTAGGCCAATTCCCACAGGGTCTCCCTCCAGGGTACGACCCGGGTTAGTAGTGAGAGAGAAGCTCTCCACAGCACTCACTCTTGGAACAGCTTCAACCATGAGCATTGCTGCTAGTACAAGCAGTGCCAACAGTGCCCTCGTGGATCCGTTTCGCGAATAGTTCGCCAGCCAGCCTGAAGCGGCTTAACAAAATGAAAAGAGGAAAACAACGAGGATGAAGATTGTGTTACGACCAGCGGTAGGAGACTGTAATATGATCAGATAACGTCTCTTGCAAAATTCAAGATTCTGAGGAGGCGCATAGAGTCCGAAACGAAGGCTAGATCGGATGTGAAACGATGTGTGTTTTGCCGTTCCTTGGAAACGGCAGGATTGTAATAGTGGGGCGGGTGGGATTTGAACCCACGATCACCTGGGCCCGAGCCAGGTATCTTAGACCAAGCTGTCCCCACTATGGTGGTCTGGACCACCGCCCCTACAAAGCGGCGATGGATTTGGTTGCACAAATAAACCATTCAATTAACCTTGCAAACCTCGGAGGGACATCTCTGGCTACTAGTTCTCGAACTATCTTGTTTGAGACGACATGGATGGCTCGGATTCAAGCTAAGCTATCTTAGCTTTTTTCCGGCAGGGTCTTTCATGTTTCCATTGAAGTATTGGCGGATCAGCTTCTCGAAGAAAATGCTGAATCCCCCAGTCCTTCCGTAGTAGAGTTTGTCTACCTCAGTCCTCACAAGATCCTCGGCTTCATCAGTCAAAGAGACCATTACTTTTCCCATGGTAGCTCTAGACTTCTAAAGGTAGCCCATGTAGCGGTTTTATAGTTATCCCCTAACGTTAAGTTACCCGCGGGCAAAGAATAAGGATTCGAGCAGAGAAAGGCGATTTTTGCGGGTTCCCAACTTCAGAGACCCTGCCATTCCTTTCCGCCTAAATCCTTGGGCTGACTGGGTCCAACCGAGTCCAGGCGGCCGTAGAGTTTTGGGCAACCAATCTCGTCATGTGACCCGATGATGATGCGTTTTTGTGCAATCTGTTAATCGAGCATTGTGAAACCCGTTAGTTTATTGTGTCCTAGCCGGCGTTTTGCCTTGCGTCTAAACCCCAAATTTCCCAGTTTCACAGATCCGATCAATCCGCGTCTATCCGAAAAGCTTGAAAAGCACAGGACCTGCGGCTCGTTCAGAACTTCCCTTGAGTACGATCAGTGCAGATGACTACTTTGACAGTGTACATAGAATAGTCTCTCTCCTTGACGAGGAAAACGTGACGATCTTGAGAACCATGAAACAACATGGTCCGAGAAACCTGTTGGAAATCGCCCGGAAGGCCAAGTTACCCTACACTACCGTCTATAATCGTGTGACGAAACTTGAGAGCCAGGGAGTTCTAAAGACCTGGGTTTATCCAAATTATTCGAAGATCGGATTGAGCCGCGCAGTCGTTCTGGCAACTCCTCATCCTGGCAAAGAGGTTTTCGCAAGGGAAGCGCTCAAGGTTCCTGGCTTCTGGCTGAAAATCGCCCGCTGCCTAGGGGACACTAACGGATACTATTCGCAACATGCCGTCCCTACGCCGAACCGGCATGATTTCGAGCTGTATCTCGAACAGCTCGTCGAACGTGGGGTTATCAAAAAATACCGTGTGTACTGGCTAGGCGATGCTGGTTTTCCATTGACGAACTTTGACTATTTCAAGCCGAAGGACCATTCGTGGAAGTTCGACTGGAGAGGGTGGCTCGACAAGCTAACAACAACTCGGGCCAAGACCGAGGCAACTAGACAGTCGACTCAGACGGACAGTTTCGATAAGCGAGACCTTGTAATTCTAAGGGAACTTGCCAAAGATGCAAGAACGACCCTGGCGGATTTGTCAAAGCTTCTCGGACTTACTTTACCCGCAACAAAATATCGCTTCGACAAGCTGGTCGCACGCGGTCTCGTACAGGAATACGTGATCGACCTGTTGCCCTTTGCCCCACAAATTTCCAAACTCATAGATGCACGGCTAGATTTCAAGAGTGAAGGCTCAATGCGAGCTGTTGAAAACGCACTACCTGATCTTCCCATAGTCCAGAGCTATTCTCGAATAACAGGACTCAACTCGATGACAGTGAGAATATACTTGCCCCAAGTCGAAGTCAGCAACCTATTCGCATTCCTTTCATTGCTGGTCTCGAAGGGAGTTCTCACGAATTATTCTTACCTGGTCATCGATCCGATGACCATCGAATCGCAAACATTCTCCCACAAAGAATACAATGACGAGAAAGGATGGAGCTACGACAGCAGGGAATACTTGAAGACCGTCGACAACCTAATTCCCAAATGGACCAAGACAGAGATCGAGCCAAACTATCAGACACTCCCCCAACTGTCCATCCAGCTATAGAAGGGACAACACCAGAGGGGTCCCATGGCGCAGGTTAGACCCTTCACAACCGTCTCAGTTTAATAGCTCTGGACCCATATCTCTCATGGTTACGTTTGCAGGGCGATTCCGGGACGATGGCGCTAGTAGCCATCAGCTACGACAAGCAGTATCCTGATCCATTAATCATGAAAACCGGCGACGAGCTAAAGATAGTGAAGCGAATCGATGTGGAATGGCCTGGATGGGTGTTCTGTGAAAGCCACAGTGGGAAGAAAGGATGGGTCCCGGAAAACAGTATCAAGATAGGCGCTGACAGTGCGGTCGCACAACAGAACTACGAAGCAAGCGAAGTGACCGTGATGGAGGGCGAGATAGTCAGAATAGAGAAAGTCGAAAGCGGTTGGGCCTGGGTCACCAACATGACCGATGAAACAGGCTGGGTCCCGTTGAAGAACCTGAAAATCATCGAGTAGTTTCACACTACTTTTTTAAACAGGGGTCGCCCGCTGAGGCGAAGGACCCTTTCTTGCAGCGATCCTACGAACGCTTCAGCTCTGACGTTCTCGACGCTGCCTCCGCGCCCGTCCGGCTGCATGTTCTCAAGCTACTCGTCTCGAAAGGCCCGCTCCCTTACACGGAAATGATGTACGAGGTCAAGCTCGATCCCGTACGGGACGCAGGCAAATTTGTCTACCATCTCAAGACGCTAGGGAAGGCCGGCCTGATTTCGATCGAAAAAGGCACGAAAAAGTACAGCATCACTGATCTTGGGAAGATACTCGTCGAGTTCTCCCGTGACCTAGAGGAGTACATTGCAGTAAAACGTGGGCGGATGTTCGTCCGTACTTCCCGCATGACTATCGAAGAGTTCGACCGCACCAGGATCGCCCGGTCCCTCCTAACAGAGGCGGGAATGCCCCAAACCCTTGCAGACGAGGTCGCTGCAGAAGCTGAAGACAGACTCCTCAAATTCGGGATCATCTACCTAAGCGGCCCACTAGTCCGAGAACTGGTCAACGTTATTCTTATCGAGAGAAAACTGGAGGAGTATCGCCACAAACTCACCCGGTTGGGACTGCCCGTTAACGACGTAACAGTCCTCTTACGCGAGGCTGGTCAGAAACAATTCGACGCGAGCTGGGTCCAACAATCCGCTGGACAAAGAGTCACTGAAGAGTACGTCTTGATGAACAGTCTCCCGAGAGCCACCGTCGACGCTCATCTTTCCGGACAACTACATCTCGAAAATGCATCATCATGGTTCCTGAAACCTAGCATATTCTTCCATGAAGCGAGGCTCTTCCTCCATAAGGGAGCCCCCTCCACTAGTCCTCCCTCGTCGCTTGAAGATGCTCTCGGGTCCCTGCTAAAGATTGTTCGAGCCGCCGAACGTGAAGTCTCGAGCGAACAGGTCTTCGACCACTTCAACATCATCCTTTCACCATTCATCAGGGGACTTCCACGCCAGCGGGTCCAAGAAGCAATCACGCGGTTCATCAATGACCTCAACTGGGATGGACTCTCCAACACAATACCAGCCCGAGTCTCGATAGGCCTCGATCACCAGGTCCCGATTCATCTTCAGAACCTCGAGGCGGTTGGTCCAAGCGGAAAGAGTGAAGGAATCTATGGTGACTTTTCAAGAGAAGCCGAAGAGATTTTCACAACAATAATCGATGCATGCCTAGAAATCGGGCGTCAACAGCCCGTCCTAAATCCATCAATCATCGTACGGACCCACGATCGTAAGATGGAATCCACCGACGAGCTTCTCAACCTCGCATTCGAAAGTTCAGCCAAATATTCGGTTCCCAACTTTCTCATCCAGCCATTCGAGCACAACTATTCGACATCATCCGAAGGACCGATTCTTGCCGAGGACAGAGACTGGACGAAAGGCGCAGGTGCCATTGTGGGAACCGTCCAGCTTAACCTACCCCGAACTGCCTACGAATCCTCAAGAAAGGACGAGCGACTCCTACAAGCAGTCCAGGCTGGAACCTTGGAAGCAGTAAAGGCTCTGCAACTCAAACAACAAGCTATCAACGATAGGGTGTCTGAAGGAGTCTTACCACTCTTAGCATGGCAAGCAAACGGAGCAAACTACTACGACCCACAAAGAGCACACGGAGAGATTGGTTTGCTTGGACTAGCGGAGGCGGTCAAGTATCACACTCAGAATGATATCTGGGAGAAATCAAGCGCAGCTTTTTCCGGGAAGATCGTCGAGGCTGCGCGGCGAGCAGTAGCAGAGGCTGACGCTCGTGATATCAGAATAAGAGTTGGAGTCCATGCCTCACCCGAGGCCGCAGCGCGGTTTGCCTCTATAGATGCCGAGAAGTACGGGTTCTCAACCGTGGTCTATCAAGGGTCCAAGAAATATCCGTACTACAATGACGTACCTGTAATTCCACTTACCCAGAAAGTTCCGATCGCAACTAGGGCGACTATCGAAGGAGAACTCCAGAGAATCTTCGACGGAGGCTCGATACTCCCACTCTTGATAGGACACAAGGCCGACAGATCTTCTCTAATCAGAGCTTCAAAACAGTTGGCAGAGGCGGGGGTCCGATACTTCACGTTCTCCTCGTTCTACTCAAGGTGTCGACGATGCTACAACACGAGCGTAGGAGTTCGGGCGAGATGCGAGAATTGCGGATTCGAACATTTGACAGTCTTGGCGAAGCTGGGCGGAAACATGCGCCCCGTAGACCTGATGTCAGACGCGAGAAAGCGAGACCTAGACCGCATTATTCCATACGATTTTTCGTAAGCGAAGGACCCGAGCCCTGACTCTCGCCCAAACAATAACCCTGAGTAATCTCGAACTGGCGCGGTTTTTCGTTGCCCTCGTTCTCCTCCTTTTTGCGGCTCATGTCTTCGCCTTTCTCTTCGACAAGATCAAGTTGCCGCGAGTCATCGGCGAAATCTTCGGAGGACTAATACTAGGCCCAACAGTCTTCGGTTATCTCTTTCCCGGCACTGAGAACTGGGTGTTCTCAGCCTATCCATCAGAAGGACAACTTCTCTTCCTGATCTCCGAGTTCGGACTGCTCCTGCTCATGTTCGTCTCGGGAGTCGAGATCCATGGGACGTTCAGCAAAGAAGACAAGCGAACCGCGACCGCGTTCCTACTCGGAGCAACGATACTTCCCTTCCTGATAGGACTCGGAATCTCAAGAGTGTACAACTTCAGTTCATACGCGGGTCCGAACAGCAACCCAGTCTCACTATCCCTGATCATCGGCATCGCGGTAGCAGTCACATCGATACCTGTGATTTCGAAGATTTTCATCGACCTCAAAATAATGAACACCCGCTACGCCAGAATCGTTCTGGCAATAGCAACCGTCGAAGACAGCATCCTCTACGCAGGACTTGCAATAGCGACCGGCATCGCAGGAGCTTCGGTCCCATCGACCTATTCGATAGCCACCGTGATCGCGCTGACTGCTGTCTTTCTCCTTACGGGATTGCTGATCGTGCCTCGAGCACTACGATGGTTTAGCGCTTCAAGGGGAAGGATCCTTCTGGAATTGTCTCATTCTAGATTCGCCATCTTCCTACTCTTCCTCTTCGTCGCCGCGGCAGCCTTGCTGAACGTCAACATAGTCTTCGGTGCGTTCTTAGCGGGCATCGCGATCGGAACAGTCCCCCGAGACACGTTCGCCAAAGCAACTGAAAGCATCAAGAAAATTTCCCTAGCACTCTTCACACCAGCCTATTTTGCGATAGTGGGCCTTGAACTCGATCTTATCCATCAATTCGATATCGTCATCTTCCTCGGCTTCCTCCTTCTATCTTCCGGCCTGAAGATCGCTGGCGCGCTTGGAGTTGGCAAGCTCATGAGGAAAAGCTGGTTATCGAGTGCCAATCTTGCCATCGGCTTGAACGCTAGGGGAGGACCGGGAATAGTTCTTGCAACAGTCGCTTTCAGCGCGGGATTGATCTCGGAACCGTTCTTTGTCGCGCTTGTCCTCATAGCAATTGTTACATCGCTGGTGACAGGTTATTGGTTGCGATACACGTTGAGCAGAGGATTGCCCCTTTTGGATGAGGACAAATCATTGCGGCGGAATGGACCAGCTGACTCTTAGAGGGTTCCGAAGACGAGTCCTAACAGTCCCATTCTGAGAACGACGCCGTTCGCGACTTGTTGGAAGTATTTCGCGTGCGGCGACGAATCGACGCTCGGGTCCACCTCGTCAACTCGCGGTAGCGGGTGCATGACAATCGAGTTCTTCTTGAGCTTATTCAGATCCTCTCCGACTAAGCGATAAGAGCCTTTGACTTTCTCATATTCTTGCAGATCCGCGAACCGTTCCTTCTGGACCCGTGTCATGTAGACTACGTCCAATTCTCGCAAATGGTCCTTGAGGGAGGGTGTCTCTGTTACCTCAATCTTCTTCGACACCTCTTCCTCGACTTCTTTCCGCATCTGGAGAATGTCTGGAGAGATCAGAACAAGCTTCACCTTGTAGAGCGATAACGCATATGCTAGCGAGTGAACCGTACGACCATATCTTAGATCGCCGACGAGCCCTATAGTTAGCCCGTCAATCTTTCCAAGTTCCTTCCTAATCGTGTAAAGGTCTAGGAGCGCCTGGGTCGGATGTTCCTCAGCCCCTGACCCTGCATTGATGACCGGGACAGACGCGAATTCTGCAGCCATCCGCGCTGCTCCTTCGAGCGGATGCCTGATCACTAGAATGTCCGCGTATTTTTCTGTCACCCGAACAGTATCCGCCAGGTTCTCCCCCTTCTCGACCGATGTTCCTTTTGTCTCTGCGAATCCGAGCGCTGTCCCGCCCAACCGGGTCATAGCCGACTCGAAGCTCAGCCTAGTCCGGGTGCTCGCTTCGAAAAACAGTGTAGCCATTATCTTGCCGTGAAGCATTTCGGACCCCTTTTTGAGAAGCGGCTCCATCACTTCCGCCATGTCCAAGACGCGATCGATCTCCCTTCGGGAAAAATCGCGGATTGAGACGATGTCACGCCCGGCGAACGAAGGGCTTCCAGACATGGCGATTGCAGCCTCCATCTGAGAAAATGGTTCTATAACACTCTTATCGAAAGACGGGAGCGTAGAGCCTTGCGAGTTGTTGCGGCCACTTCGGACCTGTTTCTGCGTTCGCGCATAGCGGAGCTCGCAAAACAAACCGGAGTAGACCCGTTCTTCGGAACAGCACCTGACGAGCTGAGACGACTCGTTGCCGACAACCGCCCGGAACTAGTCATCATAGATCTATCCACAACAGATTATGATCCATTTACCGTAGCGCGCGAGCTGAAGACGAAGTTCAACACTCGTCTCTTCGGACTATATCCTCACATCAAGACTGAATTGAAGAAGAAGGCTGACGAAATCGGTTTCGAGTATGTCGTGCCGAATTCGAGCTTTCTACCTAGCCTTAGACGGGTCCTGCTCGAGAGGGCTGAGGATGACTGAGCTGGATAGTACGGGACCTTTGGTCAAGCCTCGAAGCAGGACGCGACGAGTACACGCCTTTTGTCGACAATGATAAGCTTCGAGCGTTCGTCATAATCAATCGGATCGCCTATGAGGTGGGACAACGCTACGGGATTGTTGTCCAGCTCAACTTCCCACCGGGACACCTCGAACTACAAATGCAAGATCTGGGACACCAAGACCTCTCGATTCTTGTCCACAGAAGACAAGAGAAATTCTATCCCTTTTCTGAGGAGGATGTCAAGAGAGTCTTCGAACAACTGAAGCCTCTTCGTTTTGAGCCGCTGATGCGCAACCAGGACGGTTTCAAAGCCCAATTCTCGAACGGTCGGATCGACTGCCTGCCGGGTGGAATTCATCTCTGGTGCAAAATTACTCCCGAAGTTCTCCAGGTTCTTGACTGGCTTTTCACAAACGCGTATGGTCTAAAGCCTGCTTGAGTACCGAACTGGAATTGTTTAGAGGGAAAAATTGCTGAGACTATTCTCGAAAAATCCAGCGATTAAGGCGCGCATTCTCGCAGAGAAAAACAGGGGAGTTTGAGCCAGTACGCCGCTAGCCGCTAGTGGCTAGTTCGGAGGCGGCTACTGCGACGGTTGGTTTTGAAATGTTTGGACGTTTACACATACGAAAGAGTGCCTCCTGAACACTCAAGGGGGAAACTGGATGCTTGAGAATTATAGACTTTACTCTCTGGCGCCGGGTGCCTCGGGCGACGGTATATCGAGATCTTCGTTCGGTGAAGTTGATTAGGACAATGGTACGAGCTTCTTTCCTAGTCGTCTTTCGATGTCCATCTTAGCCCGCCTTAGCTGTCTAGCACGTTTCAGGAGCTCGATGAGATAGTCTAAGTCGACAATGGGTCGTAGTGATGGATAGTCCCATGGTGTCTTGTTGATCTCGTCTGGGTAGATCATGTAGCCTTCTGGGTAGTGGGTCATCAGTATCCCAGTAGGGTCAGCTTCTAGGACTTTGGAGAACTCGCGGAGGGTATAGCCTGCTTTCTTGAGCATCTCGAGGGTTTTGTCAAGCTCGTCGCACGCCCGCTCAAGCTCGGCGTACATCTCGCCCCTCTCGCCATCGTTCGGCAACCCTAGGACCCTCGTTTACAAGTGGGCTTGAGCCTGTCGCGCGAATAAGCGTTCTATAACCATAACATGATGACCCGCGAAACAAGGCAGGAAATGGTTGCCTGTTTCAGGCTAGTTGGCCCACACTAGACTGTTGTGGAGTCGTCTCAGGCTCTCTTCTTATCCACCGGGTCTTGCTCTCTGCTTTCGAGCTTTCTCGCGGGCGGGGGAGCTGCTTCCTCCAGAGCGTTAAGAGTTTGAGCTGTGTCTGCTCAATGTCCCGGATCGCTTCCTCATCGCTATCTGGTCTAGCTCTTTCCTGTTCCAATTGTTCCCCCAATATTTTGCTGAACCGCTCAACCACTTTCAGCCACGCATCCTGACTCTTCTCGGCTTCACTCTCCATCGAAACTCTTCCAATCTACAAATCTTTCCATCTCGAAAAGATAATCAATAGAGCAACCCATCTCAGAACTCAGTTTCACAACACCACGAACAAACCCGTGATAGTTTCACCTACAACCATTTTTCACAGTGAAAAAAACCGTTAACTATTCTAGACCTCCCGGGTATCGTTTTCTCCAGCGCCGCCGCACAAGCTTTTCGCTAATCCGCCGTTCAACATTCAGTTACTTTCAGTCCCGACTATTCCGCAGTTAGCACAATTTCTGGAAGACGGAGGACCGCGATCTGCTCAAGAGCTCTCGTAAAGAACGAGCTATCCCGAACGGAAGTCTATCATGCGTACTTGCAACGATTGTAGATTGATCACGGGCAACAATCCCGGCTGTGGCACCAGTCCCATGCGTTTCTGGTAGTCCGTCTGTCCCTGCCATGCGCCACCGTTAACAATCGTCGTCCCCCGGTATGCACCCGAGCCGGGCACATGAACATGGCCCGAGATGAACACGTCCGGGACATGCTCCACTACAAGCCAATCTTCCAATTCTGGTCCAATGGGAGTGTTCTTCCCATACTCCGGTGCCAGATGCCGCGCACGAAGCTGATACTCCATAACCTCCACCGGACGCCGATAATCAAAACCCGGAACCGCGCTAATAATATCCATCAAGCTAGTCCCATGAAAGAGCAGAAAATCAACACCGTCCAAGCGTACTTCAGACGGATCACCCAGAGACACAACCTTCCGACCCTCGTAGACGGGCCCAGCAAAATCCCGTGGGATTCTCGGCTGGGGCAACGCCTGGCGAACAGCATCATGATTCCCAGGAATCAGAATGACTTCCATGTGCTCTGGAATTTCCTCGACAAATTTTGAGGCGAGACGATATTGCTCGTAGATATCCGGGATCTTCAGGTCCACTTCTTGGCGCGGATAGATTCCAATCCCGTCCACGAGATCGCCGCCGATTATTACATGCTTGACCCGGTCCGCGATCTCGCGCTGGCTATGATCACCCACTTGGCCCCGTAGCCAGCCCAAGACTCGCTTGAACTCGTCTTCCATGAAGACTTTACTTCCCACATGGACATCTGATAATAGAACAGCGTAGACCTCCTCCTGTGCCCGGCCCGGACGATGATCAGGAATCTCCGGCAAGACAATATTCTCAGCCACTAACAGCTTCCCAGAACTCTTCCGAGTCTCCAAGAACAAGACCTGGTCACGAGACAAACGCCGCGCAGTCTGCCACAAAGACGGATTAGCATCAGTCACTAGCACCACCGCCTCCTCATCATAATCGTCGACCGTCAGAAAGATCCGATTATCCCGCTCCCGCTTATCCACCACCATACAGACGAAGCGGCCCCGACCGTTCGCACCAGAAGCCAACGCGTCGGCAATCGTCCCACCGCTCCGAGTGTCGATTCTCTGGCGAAACAATGCGCTCATTTTCTCAAACCGGCTACGGAAGTAGTGGAGAAAATCGTCGAAAACCCCTGTCGTCCCCAACTTTCCGGTCGGATCAAACACGACCTCCAGCCGCGCCTCGTACTCCTGGGCAAAACGCCGCTCCGCTCCGAGGCTTGTCCCTGCCTCGGGTTGCCTGTTCCCAATCAGCTCTAGCTTCTCGACCGCCTTCAACACAAGGTCCGAGCTGATGAACAAGGGCCTAGGCTCAACAGAGCCTGCCACCTTCAACACTTCATCAATAAGCGGCCTCAGGGTCTCTGCGCGGCCGAACTGGACCAGGGTCTTGAACGCGTCCGATTCTATCTGAAAACCTGCTTCCAATATCACTCCTATTGCATCGCGAAGATTTTCAGACATACAGATACTTCCCGATAGGACTGCTCTATTTAGTCTGGAGAGGGACTTATTCTACTATGCCTGTTTCGCGTGCTTACCGTGTGATCGTCAGATCTGAAATGTCCACTGAAATTTCGCACATTCTATTCAACGCGATCGTGACTGCTACCAAATGATTTACAAGTGGCCTTGAGGATCCTGCGACCAGTTGCTCTGCCTCGGACAACCGCCTCTTGGTATCCTTGAACCGGAGGGCTATCGATGACGCTAGTTTGAGGTCTCGTGAGAGGACTGAGCCGACTGCGTCTCGGTACATGGTGTTCACTGACGTCCCAATCTTCTCTAACAATCCCTGTTCTTCTTTCGGGATGGATACACCATCCTGGGTATTCTCAGCGATTGTCACGGAGTAGTCAGCGAAGGTTTCGATATAGCTTGCCAGCAATCGAAAGTCCAAGCAGTCGACCGAGGAGACCTTGATCTTCTCGAGAAGATAAGTATCGGAGATTGCAGCCCTCACAAGCCGGACTAACAGGAAGTACCACCTGTCAACTTCTTCATCTCTCTCCACTACACCCTTCGCCAGTTCTCCGTTGGACGAGACGAATGCCTGAACTGAGTCCAGCTGCATGGGCATGGACAGCATCTCAAGACGACGCAGAATCCGCTCGGGGTTCAATAGCGAGGGTTCGACAAGGCATTGGAGAACTATTTTCTTCGAGTCCTCCTCTAACACTTCCAGCCCCACTAGACGCTTGGTTGTCCGTCTTACTTCATCTCGAATATCGGGAGAGAGTGTCTCTTTTGACTGGACTCTGATAATGTCGTAGCCGAGCAAGTATCTTTCAATAATCTCTCGCCTGACGAACGGCGAGGCATCCAGGACCACTTCCAGGGGGGCTCTCTCTTCGTCGATCTTGGGTGAGAGCAGGAGTCTTCCGTCTTGGCGCTCTTCGTATGAGACGACGGACCCGGCGTCGAGCCCGACCCGTTTGGCCCATGCTTTCGGAATCGTGACAAGATAGGTGCCGTCTGGGGTTCGCTGTAGTTTGCGTAATTCCAACTAGGATGACCGTATAACTTGGTATGGCAACGAAGAATTTTAGGGTTTGGCTGAATCTACTATGATGACGTTGACAACTCTAGAGTTTCAGGCGCGCTTCCGCTGCTCAGATGCTGGTAGCCCAAACGCAGAACCTCTTCCGTGTTAATTCCGTTCAGAGCACTGAGAACGACGTGAGGGACCCCAGGGAAGATTCGTGAGACCAACTTGGTTCCCTCCTGAAGCTGATCATCACTGCAACGATCAATCTTGTTTATGCAGACAACGATTGGCACCTTCGGCGCGATTCGTTTCAGTATGTCGTTCGACGCCGTAATTTTCCTGAACACTATTTCCTCATCCTCGCTAATGTCTACGAAGAGGAGAATCAGATCAGAATCAGTGATCTCGCCTAGAGTGGTGTTGAAAGCCTTGAGGATTGTGGGATGCATATCTTCGATAAAACCGATACTGTCTATCAGAATAAAGCTGAAGGCATCTGCACCGTTTTGAAAGTCTACTCTCCGAGCATAGGTCGACAAGGTCGTGAAAGGCCCAAGCCCAGTGTCCTTGTGCTCAGAAACCACCTTGTTGAAGAAAGTCGTCTTCCCGCTCTGAGTGTAACCTGCTAAAGCGACTATCGGGAATCCACGCTCTCTACGGTGTTCCCTGAGAGTCTTGCTTTTCGCATTTACGTCCTTCAACTCCTTCTCCACATGAGAGATTCTCTTCCTGGCTCCTCTCTCGTAATCAGCATACGGGTATTCCCCCGGACCGCTCCAGCCGACCTGTTCTCCAAGGATGCCCTTCAATCGCAGAAATTCTTTGCCCCAGGAAAAAGTGTACTTGAGTTTTGCAAGTTCGATCTGTAGCTTAGCTTCTTTTGTCATTGCGCGCTGGTCGAAGACTTCTAGGATCAGCAGGTTTCGGTCGATGACTTTGATGTCTGTTCCTCCCAAGACCTTCTGTATCTTGAAGACTTGGGACCCTGGCAGCCGGTTCGCGAAGAGGACTGCTTCTATCTTCTTCTCCTTTGTGAGCTGTTTGAGCTCGTCCAGTTTTCCTGGTCCAATGGTGTATGTGTGATGAATGCTCTTCCGGTGCTGGATTAACCTGTCAACGACATCATAGCCGATGCTTCGCGCCATCGTCTCGACCTCGTCTGCTCTTGACGGCACCGTAGGCACTACGGCCTCGACTACGATAGACCGCACGCTAGCATCACGTCCTGTTTTTACTTGAGTTTTCGGCGTGATTTGAAGACCTTGTATCCCGCGTTGCGACTATTGTACCCTGATTTCTACACCGACGGTCCGTTTGATAAGATCAGCTAAAAGGTCGACCTGCGGCTTCCCACCCTTCCGTGTAGGAATCGACACCACCAAGGGAAGCTCGATCTCCTTCTTGCTCTTTCCCAGCCTGTCCTTTATCCAGTCGAAAACGGGCTCAGTGACGATCACAAGCGACACCAACTGTTTAGCCTTAATCTCATCGAACGTTCTTCGAGCATCTTCCTCGGAGTCGACCGTCCAAGTGTTCTTGACCCCTCCCAGTCTAAAGTAGATGCTTGTCTCCTTGTCAGCAATAACCCCGATCTTGCCCATGTGACTTACCCACTCAGGAAAGAGAACACGTCCCTGCAGTAGGTCGTTAAGTTACGACTATCATGACGGCTAAGCTGGGTGGTAAAGAATCGTATCTCTGCAAGATTGACACTGCGCCAGAGTAAGCGCCTTTACAGTTCGGCGCTGCCATTACACAATGAGCGGTAATTGTTACAGGGTCTGGTGCTGGACCGCACGTCGCTTCCCCCCCTTGACTTACAGCGAGGCTTACCTTCGTAGGGTTGCTGGTTGTTGTGTGAAAGACAACATTGCCAACTTTTGGAGCGCATTTGACAAATTCTCCAATGCTGCCGGAGCTTCCGGTGCCGGCGCTACCCGAGAAAGTGATGGTGACTGGGTTGGCCGACCAGACCGCTTTCGGCGCTGTGAGCGAGGCGAAGCCAACGAGCGTGTAGGCCCCGATCATTATCAAAGATATAGAGAGGCCTATCAGAAGGTGCGGAGTACGTCTTCTGATAAGACTCAACAATGGCAAACGTCTTCCGGCGTGTTTTAATAATTTAAGACTTGGCTTTGCAGGGTCGTTACGGCATTTCTAGCAGATTGAGGATATCCCAGTATCGGTCGCTTAGCTGAGGGTGTGGTTGCGTTGAAGCATAAAAACGGTCCATTCTCAGTTTTATCGAGCCGGTTGATGACAGCTCGTCAAAGCGTCGGCGCCACAATCGTCATCGGCCTCCTAGCATACGAGGTTATTGTTCTATCAATTCTCGCGTTCTTCCCTTACATTCCGGACATGGGGTTCGCGGCCCTCAACATGAGCATCTACACCTTCCTCGCTCCCCTCTCGACAGCATTCCTACCAGGTGTTCTTTATGCATGGGTGGTCAGGCTCGGGACCCGAGAGACACGTCGTCGGTCCGCAAGGTTCAACAAGCTCCTAAGGTTTCTCTCGGAACCCTTTCAGAACACTGTGTCATCAGTAAAGAATGCATCTCTGTCCGAATCTGCCAACAGCCTGAAGACCCTGTCTCGTCCCAGGCTAATGATAGTCGTCAGCCTCGTTGTAAGCATCTTACTTGTCTTCATTCCGTATCGGCCTGATCTAAATCCGACGCGGGCCTTAGTTGGAGTCGACAGCCCTCTCTATGTCAGCTGGATTGGCCAGATGCTTGCCCGGCCTTTGCCGCAAGCATTACAGTACTCTTTCGTTGAGGGGCTGGAGGGGTCCAGGCCCTTCCTGTTGATCCCGTTGTACCTCCTTGCCTCTGCAGGATCGTCACCCTCGCAAATTATCGAGTACCTGCCAATGATCTTTGCTCCAGCGCTGACACTCTCAGCGTACGTATTCGTCCGGTACGGGCATGGCAGTTCAAACGTTGCTGGGCTGACCGGACTATCCACTTCTTTCTCGTTCTATTCAACGGTTGGGTTGTGGGGTGGCTACTATGCTAACTGGCTCGCTTTGATCCTCGTCTATCTCTTCATGACAAGCCTACTGATCTTCTCGAAAGCACCTAGGTCCTTCAGCTATATGGCGATGTACTTTCTCTCAATCGCCCTGTTTCTTACACACCCATGGACATGGGTCCTAGTCGCCGCAGTGGCGCTCGTCTATACAATCACCCTCTGGAGAGAAACCCAGGAATCAATCCATGTAATATCGATCATGGGAATCGTCGCAACCGGAGTGATCCTTGACGTTGCGAAGAGCTGGATCTTCGCGACCCGCACCGTGGCAGCAGACATAGCGACAAAGAGCCCCGCAGGGCTGGGATCTTTGCTAGGTTTCTGGAACAACCTAGTCGAGGCCTTGCTCTTCACTCACGGGGGACTACTGGCAGATTGGCTTATCTTGGGACTGGGACTATTGGCCGCCTTTCTTCTCAAGTTCAGAGATCCGTTCGAACGGCTACTGCTCCTTTGGGTTGCTGTGCCATCCATACCCTTCCTCGTACTCGACAGCTATAGCCAGGCACGCATTCTCTATGACTTACCAATTCCGGTTCTCACGTCATTCGCAACAGTCATTCTTGTTCCCGTGGTAGGAACGAAGAGCATCCGGTGGCCAGGGCTCGTACTGACTCTGCTCATGACCGTGATTGCGAACTACGCGTTGCAGGGTATACTTCTCATCTAGAACCGATCCTACGCCTACTCTGGTCGTCCACGGAATTCTCCAAGTTCCGCCTGTAGACAATAATAAAGGATGGAGCGGAAGACTCCATTCTTCCCAATGCGGTTAGCGATCCTCCAACAGTCGTACGGCAGATTCGGAGGAGCGGAGCGGCTGGCCCTTAGCCACTACGTGGAGATGAGAAGGGTCGGACGGGATGTCACATTCTACTACACTGGGACAATGTCTCAGGGCTGGAAGGAGAGGCTCGAGAAGGAGCCTATCAGGAATATTCCTACAGCGATTGTGAATCGTCCTAAACGAATGAGACTGTTATTCAAGTTCCTGGAAGAGCTGAAACAGTATGACAAAATTATCGTCCACCACCACATCGAGCCTGTTCTAGCCTTCTACCTCTCCAAAATTCTCGGCGATAGAATAGTCTGGTACTCAGGCTCAGTATTCGAACTGGCATGGGAAGAAATAATCACCGGAGTAGACTATCGACGAATAAGCCCGACAGTGAGGAGGACTGGGGGCGAATATTACGGTGGCCTAATGGCGAAGATGCTGCTCTCAGACCCATTCTATGGACTCACGGCCAGAGTAGCCAAAGTAGTAGACGTTGAGACTGTGCGGGGATATGGGAGAATCATCGCGAATAGTTTCTTCCTCTCCAAATTCCTAGAACGCGTCTACCGTCTAGGAGAGACGCCTAGTGTCGTCTATCCGGCCGCTGATCCGCTCCTAGAACAACTTGCTTCTAAGAGCCAGGCGCAAGAGGAGGACTACATGCTGGTAGTTGGGTCACTAATTCCTCTCAAGAACGTCGAGAGCATGATCCGCGCCGCAGCCCATGTTCGATCCTCGAAGATTATGGTAATTGGCGACGGCCAGGAGAAGAGCAATCTGAAGGATTTGGCGTCCAGGCTGGACGTTCCGATGGAGCTTAGAGGAATGATGAACAGGGAAGAAGACCTGGCCCAAGCGTACGGGGGATGCAAATTCCTCGTACACCTCTCACTTTACGAGCCATTCGGACTAACGCCCGTAGAGGCGGGGTTGTTCTCGAAGCCGTCAATCGTTACAAACCATGGCGGTCCGCCTGAGGTGGTGGTCGACGGAGTCACAGGATACATTGTAGACCCGCTAGACCACCGGTTTATCGGCTCCAAGATGAACGCGCTACTAGACGATAGCACGCTGAGACACGACATGGGCAAGCGCGCCAGAGAGAACATGGTCAAGAAATTTACGCTTGAACGATCAACTTCCAGGCTACTGGAAGAGGTTGAAAAATAAGGAAGTCCGAGTATAACCAGTTATTCGCGGATTTCCACCATGTGACCAGGCTTTGAGATCTAGGAATCTGTATGCTCTGCTTGTCATAGCCATTGTTGTAATGGCAAGCATGGTCGTAGTTCTTAGAGGCAAGATCGATCAAACAACCATTCTAAACGCTTCTAACCTGAACAGCCTCGAATCTTCCTACTACGTTAGACTCAACAATACGATTTGGCAAGACCCGCTTAATGATCCCTCTCAATGGCACGTTAGTTCTTCTCAGTCAAACATAACGTCTCGTCTATCATCAGACGGAGAACTGCATCTGAATGCCAGCATTGCGCCAGAATCATACCCTCAAGCCGTAAACCTGTTCCGATCAGTGAATTTCTCCATAGCACAAGATCCCGTGCTCTTAATCTCTCTAGAAGCAAGCGTAGGAATCCACTACGGGATCAGGATAGCAGGACAGGATAGCTCCGGCAACCCGTTTCAGGCCTGGTCTGAATCATCATACCTGCAACATAGAAGCGGACTCGGCCACAAGGAGAACTTCACAGTAAACGCTGCTGTAGAAGCATACAAGGTCAACGGAATCTTCCCAGCCGCAGGGTCCAGCATAACGAGTCTACAATTCTACATTGAAGCCACGGCTGGCCAAATAGGGCAGTTCGCTCTAGATGTGTACCGGATAGCCGTCGTCTCCCCAAATCAGTACGCCTTCGATTCCGCTAGTCAGGTTCTACGTAGCATGGATGGAATAGCCTTAACCCTGAATGCTACAAACGATCTGGATTACACAGACAGCAACTTCGCTCAGGGATACATAGATTACTACGTCAAGGGAACGCAGGACCTTGTCTACACCGTTTACTTCATGCATGGCCTAACGGTCATCGGGCAGGGGTACGATTATTCAGCCAACTCGCTAACGTACAATATCGCAACTTTTTCGGCGAGCAACATAAGGAGTTATCCTCCATTCCTGACTGGCAACAACACATTCTCGATTATTCTATCTCCGAGTAAAGGATCGTTTCTATCATTCCAACTGGGAGGTTTCTCAGTACGATATCTAAGCCAAGCTCCCCTAATCTCTACGCCAACTAATATTGATCCAGGTATTATTCTCGCCTACTATCTCACTTTTCTCTTTGTGACCCCTGTGGCCATAGTGATCTTGGTATCAAGGTTGTTTGCGCATGAAACTAACCAAGCCAGCTAGCTCGGTCCTTCTCTCAGGACTAGCAATACGACTTGGACTCGCACCGTTGACCGGCCATCCCGGCGACATGGCACTCTTCGTAACGTCTCAGCGGCTGTTCTTCCAAACCGGCACCGTCGACCTGAAATATTTTCCTACACTTCCAGCGGTATATTACATCCAGCTACTGTTCTACGCTCCCTATCAATTACTGAGACTCTCTGGAATGCCCGATTTTCAGTACTATTACCATACAACGTTGATGATCGAGGGCGTGTTCTTGAAACTACCTTCGATATTATGCGATGTGGGCATCTACCTAGTATTGTTGAGCTACACTCGGAAACTCATTCCCGCGACACTTTTCTTCTTGAATCCACTTCCAATCTGTCTGTCGTCGGTGTGGGGGACGTATGATTCTATGATGCTCTTTCCTCTACTGTTAGGACTATACTTCTTCGCGACTCATAATAACAGAACCCCTTCGAGTCTTACTTTTGTCCTCTCTGGGCTCCTGAAGCTCTTCGGGTTTGTTACCTATGTGTTAGTTATTTGTGAATCGATTATCCATCGGCGTTTTCGCGGCGAACTTCCGTTAGAAATTCTTGGCGGCCTAGGCATCACGGTTGCCATACTATTCCCGGTGCTTTTATTTGGAGGCTTTCAGTCCTTTCTTCAAGTGATAGTTTATCGTTTCATTGGGTTGAGTAGCGGGACTGGAGGAACGCATTATGGCCTCCTAGGAGAGGTGTTCAACATTAATCCCAGTGGAATCCTGCCTACGATCCCAGTTGCGGTGGCGTTGACTTGCATCGGATTTTCCTACGAATCCAGTAGAGCGAAAGGGTTGCCGTCACTACTTCTCGTGAAGTGGACACTTGTAGCAGCATTAGTTTTCAACTTGTTTTCTGCTTCAGAACCTCAATGGTTGTTATGGCTCGTTCCCATGGGGATCTTGTATGGTTCACTCACAGGACGCATCGGGCTTCAGTATTTTGCATACCTGTTTGGAACGTTCGCGACATTTCTCACAATCACTCTTTTGCAGGGAACCGCATACATGTTGATCGGAAGCAGCACCGCATTCATTCTTGAATACATTGAAAGCGTTCCTGGTTCCGTTTTTCTCTACGCTGTCATGACTACAACAATGATCCTAATGTTTTGTGGTTACTCTTTTTCCAAAAAACTCAAGTCGTTTAGATTAGAAGTGGTGCCTCTAACTGTGTTACTTTATCTTCAAGCATACTTCTGGATTGTGATTATCGGCGTAGGCAGAATTCTCGGTGTATCTTAATGCTCAAAGAAACTCAGGGAGCAGATGGTTTAGCTCCTGACAAGGAATTCCGGGTCTCCAACTTCGATGACCCGCCCCTCGTGTCAATAATTATCCCTTCAAGAGACTCGGAATGGACGATTGCGGAGTGCTTGAGATCAATAATCTCGCAATCATATAGGCCAATCGAGATCATCGTTGTAGACTGTTTCAGCACTGACTCGACGAGAGAAATCGCCAAGAGTATGGGAGCACTAGTGATCTCCCATCGTAGCGAGAGATCTGTGGCCAAGAACTTGGGAGCGAAATGCGCGAAGGGCAAGTATCTCTACTTCGTAGATGCTGACCACGTACTCGGCTCTAATGTAATCACGACCTGCGTTAAGATGATCGATAATGCCGACGCCGTCCTGGTAAATGATCAGGACATCGTAAGGAATTCCATGATATCGCGCCTCGTCGCATCGAGAAGAAAGCTTCTCTCACACGACCCCCTGAACGTCGCTGCCAGATTCGTTAGAAGAGATTCGTTTGATCGTCTCGGGGGCTTCGATACGGACCTCTTTGCTGGGGAAGATCTCGATTTTCATAGAAGATTTCTCCTGAATGATTTCAAGATGGCGTATTCGGGAGCAACAGAGTGGCATCTGGGTTCTCCCGTCGATTTGAGGGGACTAGTGAATCGGAGCATGTATTACTCGTCGAACTACCTAGGGTATGCTTCAAAGAATCCCCTGATTTCAATCAAGCGGATGAATCCACTCCGGGAAGTTACGGCATGGAAGAAAAGTGATGTTCGGGAGTCTGATCTGCTACCGGTCATTCTCTTTGGATTCTTGTTAAGTGCCTTCTTGATGATTGGCCTCTTGCTGAATGGGAGAGGGCGTGAGAGCACTGGGAAGGAGGCCCATGACTCTTGATTGCAAAGAAAATCAGAGCGACCGCTATTGTCAAGTCCGACTACGATAGGAATGCTACCAATTATGACAAAGTTAGATTCGGAACTCTGGGGGGACAATATGTCAACAAGAGAGAGCAGGAGTTCGTCGCGAGCATAATCAAAGGCTCAAGAGTCTTGGAGTTGGGAACCGCTACGGGACGATTCGCAACTTCTCTTACCCAGCGGGGAGCAAAGTACACAGGCATAGACCTTTCGCAGAACATGCTACGAACAACGTCTGAACACACGAATCATTCTATCTCTCTTGTTCAGATGGACGCATCTCACTTAGGTTTCAGAAACTATTTCGATCATGTTCTATGCATCAGAACCTTCCATTTTCTTCAGAAACCCACTGAGGCATTGCAGGGAATGTTTGGCTCGCTAAAGCCTGGCGGCGAGTGCCTCGTTACATTTGAGACAGACAATCCGCTGAGACGACTGCTACTATTTTTCGGAATAGGAGCGTCGGAGCAATACTATTACCGAACATCTGAGGTTGAAGAACTGTTCGTGAAAGCGGGATTCAGGATTGTTAGAAGGGGCCCTGTTATGCGCGTACCTGTAACTTTCTATCGACGATGCCCAAGCTCGCTCCTCTGGATCCTCCGACGGTTGGAGAAAATCTGGCCCTGGCCGATGCACGATTATGTCTTAGGAGAGAAATAATGAGTACAACAACAGCTCAGGATTTCGACTAGTCGTAGCCCAGTGCCATGGGGAATCGACAGGCAAAGGGACACAAGTCGGTCAGTTCGGATGCCCTCAAGGACACATTCCACCAGTGAAATCTCTCCTCGTATCGACAGGGTGCCTTAGTGCGCCTTGTCAAGCATCCAAAGCGGGCCAAAGAACCTGACAAAGGAATTCGGTAGCGAAGAAGGAGTTGGCCGGTCGATCGAGAGGGAAATATTGGCTAAGGTAGCTAGGCTCAGCCCTGACAAAATCTAGGTCATCGATGAGTCAGTAGACAGAGTCGTAGGCCGATCCGTTGACCTAGAACTCGACCGTGTATATTGGATCAGGTGCGGAGGAGACGTTGAAGGCTGCTCTGAAGATGGAGGCAAAATGTATCTTTATGGCCTGAACTGATTGCCATGTTCTGTAACAAGACTTGAACATCTCCGCCGTTGGTGGACGAGCAGACGAGAGTTGCTACAGGTCCGCCGAACGTTGAATTTTGGTACACTAATGTAAGTGGTGGATGAGGAGATGGATGAGGAGATGGATGAGGAGATGGATGAGGAGATGCACGCACGGCGACTGACGCAAGATAGCCTGTCTGGGCAAGAGATAGCATCAAGACCGAAATGCCGAGAGTCCTAAAACGAATTTTTCATGTTTCAGCCTCTCGGTCGATTGCATCATAGCGTCGTGCCTTCCCACTCGTGTTTGGGGAAGCATTTGTCCCAGAGACTTACCGGCCAACGAGTGAAAGTAGGTCGAAATTGCTCCCGTGAAAATTTCGAGTTTCTCTAACTCAATCTACTATTCGCCTTATCCCAAAGCTTTCTGGGAGTCCCATGATGAACTGTCCAAAGTGCAACTGACCCGCCGAACTCATCATGCTCTTCCAAAATGATATGGAACTGCGAGGATGCTCGCGATGTCATGAACTTTGGGTGAGTCGATCCGCTGAGATTTCTCCTAAGACCAGCTCAGAGGGCAAGACGAAGACAAATCGCTCACTTAAGACCTTATGACCTAAGAGAGTATCTTCGTTGCTTCAGCAACTATCCTGCTTCTCTCGATGTCTATTTCTTGTCCTGTTTTCATGTCTCTGAGCCGGAACTTACCTTCCTTGATCTCTCTCGGACCTACAATTACGACTAGTCGGGCTTTGATGGATGAGGCATACTCCATCTGTTTCTTCAATGGTCGTTCCTTGAGGTCTCTGTCGGTTCTCAGTCCGGCCTCTCGGAGCTTTCCTAGCACCTCTATCGTTTCTTTCCTGACTTCTTCGCCTGTCATTACTACCAGGACTTGCAGGTTCTGGTCTGTGTCTGGGAAGAGTCCTTTTCTTTCCAGGGAGAGCATTAGTCGTTCGAAGCCTCCTGCTACTCCTGTTGCTGGCATGTCCCGTTTTCCGTATATTCGGCAGAGTTTGTCGAATCGGCCTCCGCCGAAGACCGCGCCCACGTCTTCGCCTGCCTGGTCGTAGGCTTCGAACACGGTCCCGTCGTAGTAGCTGATTCCCCGGACAATTCCTAGGTCGATCTGGACCTTGGACATTTTTCCTAGCGAGTCGATGTTGTCGATTGTTCCTCGCAGTTCTTGTTGTCCCTTGCTGATGAGCTCGTTTTTTGGAAGTTTTTTCTCCAGCTCCGACAGTACATCGTCAGGTTTGCCTGAGATGTCTGCGAATCCGAGTACTCGTTCCACTTTGGCCTTGGACAGTCCCGTTCTGGTTAGTTCTCCTTCGACTTTTTCTCGGCCTTTCTTTGCGATGCTGTCAATTATGCGGAGGATTCTCTCCAGTTCTTCCGATGTGCGTATGTCGATGCTTTGCAGGAAGCCTTCCGCGAGTTTCCGATTGCTTACCCGGACCTCGTGCTGTTTCAATCCGACCTTGTCGAGGATGTCCGAGGCGAGTGCGATGATCTCTGCGTCGGCTGTCGGTTCTGCCACTCCATAGATCTCCGCGTCCCATTGCGTATGGTACCGGTACCGGGCGAACTGGGGTTCGTCGTAGCGCCAGACTCCGCCGATGCTGGCGATCTTGATCGGCTCCGGAAGATCGAATCGGTTAGCAACCATCCGCGTCATGCCGACTGTTAGATCGAATCTTAGGCCGAGGTCTCGGTTGGCCTTGTCTTTGAACCAGTAGATCTCCTCCCGGACCCCCGGACCAGATTTCGCCTCCAGGGTCTCTAGATTCTCTATCGGGCTGGGTTCTAGCATCTGGAACCCGTAGCTCCAGAGAACTTCCCGGATCTTGTCCGAGAGCCAGATCCGTCTAGCCATCTCGTCAGGCTCGATATCCTTCAATCCACGCGGAAGAGTATACTGTTTCTCAGACACTACGGGTCCTCTGCTTTCAATGATTCTCTCGCCACTCAAGTTTGAATCGATAAAGCTTCACCTGATAAATGATGATGACAATTACTAGTTCCGCAAATGTCAGAATCAGTGTAAGGATATGGTATGGTGGAGAATCCGGGACGAATCGGGCCAGGACATTGCCTATGTCTGCAACCGGGACAAAGAGATTCAAGATTCCTAGGGTAGCGATGAGAACTGCGTCGAAGATTAGGAGAACGATGAAGAAACGCCGAAACCATTTGAAATAATCCGGATGCACAAGTTTGTAATGTGGTTCTCCGCTCGGCCAGAATGATGGCCATCGCGAGACTGGTTCTTTACAGATAACGCAAGGGGGCATAGTTTCCACCAAAAAGATGGTAGAAAGCTAGGTTCTCTGCTGATAGGATTATTGGCTTTGGAAGGTTTCAGGGTTCAGCGTGTAATAGACAATGTCTGTGCGTCGGTCGATGACTGCTAGGACTAGGTCTTTGCCGTCCTTGTTTGCTTTTGCGGATAGTCTAGCTAGTTTCTCTAGGGTTGATTCTCCTCCTTCGAAGACTATGCTGACGAGTCGTCTCATGGCGCCTTTTCCGAAGCTTTCGAAGTCGTAGCCTGCTTCGCCTTCCCGGACCAGATAGCCTCGGTCCCGAAGGTCGCGGTAGACGAGATATTTTGTCCATATTGTGGGTTTTCCAACGGAGAGCCGTGTCACGAGCTGTTGTAATGATCTTGACTGTTTTGTTTTCTGGTCCTGGACGTTGATTCGTTTTTTCTCGACCAGATAGAACGTCTCGTATGGACTGAGCGTGATCTTGTCGCCTGTTAGTGTTCCGAAGGCTTTCTCGCGGAGATCCATCAGCCTGGACGGGTCCCGGAGATAGACTGTTCCCTTGGACAGGTAAGCCTCAAGCACCTCAACGACAACAGGCGCTGTCGCTTCCTGCGGTTTTGTTTCTGTTTCCAAGGGTATCTAGAAATCCGTGAGTGATCCTATGTGTATAAAGACATTCGAAAAGGAGGAACTCGGAAGGCATCTACCATGGCGAAAGTCTGCCCGCAATGCGGGTTCGCAGAGAATCCCGACCCCCAAGAAACGTGCATAATTTGCAAGGCTGACCTCACCCTTGTCCCTACAGTTCGACCGCGAAGAAAGCCGATCTCACGCAATATAGCACTATTCTGCCTGGGAGTCAGCTTTTTCGGCGTCGGGTTCTATTGGTGGGTTGTTGATCGGATGTTTCCGGCGTTCTTTGTCAGCCTCGTAGGTTTACTCGTGGCAATCTATTTGGGAGGTCTCGGTCGTGACGGCCATCAGCGGCTATGGAGGGTCGAGTATCCCCCTGATGAGACCCCCTAATCAGTTGCCAGTGCAGATTAGACGGGTCCCAGCGTTTTCTGAATCTTCTTCTCAGTCTCTAAGAGTCCCAGAAAGTTCGGGCAGGACCCCGCGGCTATGAAGCCATTCGAGAAAAACATCGTAGTCGTAGCTGGGTTAGCGGGCCAGTAACGCCCGAACGCGTTCGTCACAACTGCGGTTTCACGGGGAGCTGTTCCTCCCATAGCTTGCGAAACTTGTGTGTGCCCCTCCATCTCAGCAATAAGACAATGCAAGGAATGACCAGCATTGGGCCAAAGAGAGATGCCTCTGTCACTTGGACGAAATATGTTTGGGGAAAACGGGTTAGTATCAATTCTGGCCCGAAAATTATGATAAATGGTATCGCGTAATAGAATGACGTTCTCCGGTCCCATCTTCCGAACTCTGGATGTTTCTCACGTATGTGCATGTTATACGTATCCCACATATGCATGGACGTGTTAACGCGGACCAACCGCTTGTTCGTTCCTGTAAATTTGGGCCACGGCAGGTCCTGTCCGCAGATGGGGCATTCCTCCGGGGGCTGCCTTCCTTTGTAACGTAGGGGCATGTCTTCACGGGTTAATCCAACCTTCGTGGTAATAAACGAGTATCAATTCAAGTGCTGCTCGGCAATCCGGTAAGTGTTGGGGAGACTCTGACAGGACTAAATAGAAAAACGAACCGAATAGAGTCTGAGTCCTATGACCGCTAAAAGTCTGGAGCCTGTTAGGTGGCGTGGGGGGCGGCTGTCTGTTATTGATCAGACGCTTCTTCCCGTGAGACTGTCGTATGTCAGGTTGGGGAGTGTTGAACAGGTCTGTCATGCTATCAAGTCGATGAAGGTTCGCGGTGCGCCTTTGATCGGTGTGGTTGGCGCTTTTGGTCTAGTTCTCTCGCTCAAGCACATTCGGACCTGGGACATGGATGAAGCAAGGAAAAAGCTGCGGAAGTATGCTGATATGTTGATTGGGACTCGGCCTACTGGTGTTAATCTTCGTTGGGCTGTCGAACGGGTCTACAACGCGTCAACCAGTGTCGACGCTCCCTCGTCTCTACACCAGCGGTTGGAGGAGGAGGCTGAGAAGATTATGCGTGAGGAGTTGGAGTCTGCTCGGAAGATCGGGGAACACGGTGCACCGCTTTTGGAAGATGGTGACACTGTTCTCACTCACTGTAATGCTGGAGCGCTCGCAACGGTCGGCTATGGGACCGCGCTTGCCGTTGTCCGGACAGCTATCGAGCAGGGAAAGAAGATCAGTGTGATCGCGACTGAGACTCGGCCACTGTTGCAGGGTGCACGATTGACAGCGTTCGAGCTGGCACACGACAAGATTCCTGTCAGGATTATCTGCGACAGCGCGGCCGCCCAAGTACTCTCGCGGGGGATAGTTGACAAGGTTGTGGTTGGAGCGGATCGGATTCTCGGGACTGGACATGTGACGAACAAGATAGGGACCCTACCGATCGCATTGTCCGCCAAACATTACGCGGTCCCGTTCTATGCAGCCGCACCGGTCTCGACTCTAGACCTGCGGACGGGCGCGTCGAGTGTGGTGATCGAGGAGAGGGACCAGCGAGAAATACTCTACTTCAACGGTAAACGCATCGGACCCCGAGCGGTCGAGGCCATGAATCCGGCGTTTGACATTACTCCCCCCGAAGTGGTCACCGGAATAGTCACGGACCGTGGGGTTGCGAGCTCTCCTTTCATGGAGAGTCTCAGGTCGCTTACTTCGAAAAATTCCTAGACCCTACCAAGTCTGTCTCAGCAATCGTTTCATGTCTTCTTTTTGCGGTTCGCAAAACGAACGATTCTTCCGACGAAGAGAGTGACTAGACCAAGAGCGATGAGTATTGCACTCACAAAGTACTGTAAGAGAACGGTTGAGGTCGGTAGTGGCCCGCTGGACGCGGTCGGAAAAGTGATTGGCCAGAGTCCTAAGACGAAGAATACGAGAGCGAGAATCGCCTGCGCAGTTTTTTCGGACGTGGCCAGGTCTAGGCGCCGTTTCCGCTTACTACTTTTTCTACTCTGTTTGGTAGGGTTTAGGCGGGTATCCCGCTAATCTCTTTTTTTGTCAGAACCGTCCCGACTTCGACAGGAATGTTACCCATCGAGTCTATACGCGCCTTCCATGAATCCCCAATAGCCACCAGTGCATAGATTCCCACGACCTCTGCTTTCGCCTTGTGAGCGATCTTAATCATGGCCCGCTGGGTCTCGCCGCTATCGATAATATCGTCGGCGATCAATATACCCTCGCCCTTCTTGAAAGCGTCCTTCGACACGTAGAGGCTCTTCATTATCGCCGGAGGCATAATGTAGACTTCCTCGATGAACTCGCGGACCCCGATCTCCCGCGACTGTTTCGAAATAATCAGTCGTTTACCAAGACGTTGCGCCAGCAACGTCGCGAGGGGAACACCGTCAACTGCTGCGGTCATTACCTTGTTTATTCTCTTCCCGGCGAAGGCGCCGACGGCCTGCTGGACCGCACGTTCCAGCAGCATCGTGTCATTGATTATTTCCGTATTGTCGAAGAATCCTAGATCGTCATATTTTATCCGTTTGTGAATCTCTTTCTCCAGGCCCATGTACTTCTGCAACGTCTTGTTGATCTCTTCCGCGCGTTCTGCGGTTGGCAAAACGTGGCCTTTCACATATCGGCTCAGAACAGTCTCTGGCAGGTGCAGTATTCCGGAGAGTGCTCTATAGGTGTACTCGGTTTTTGCGAGATTCAACAGCTCGATCGTCTGGAGTTTGTACTTGAGATCTAGGATGCGCGAAGTGTCCTTCATCGCTTGTATCGGGCCTGGCCCCTGACACCATGTATAACGTTTTCCATTTTTTTATGACCTACGTTGTTTTGCGCCGGCGGCTGTTGACAACTCCCTTGCTGTCCTGGTATCTTCCAATGTACTTGTGTGTCGCAGGCCTTCCGAGTCTAAACAAAGAGAGCTGAATGAACCTCTCACCCTTCCGGAGCCTGACCGATCTGTCTCCAGCATTATAGAGACTGACCGTGAGCTGGCCGCGAAAACCAGGATCGACCAGCGCTAGGCTGGCGATCATTCCTTCACGAGCGAGGCTGGAGCGGATATGAAGTATTCCCAGAAAATTCTCTGACAACTCGACACGTTCAGCTGTCGCAGCCAGTTTCTGTTGGCCCGGACGCAGGATCAGATTACGGTCGACTCGCAAGTCTACACCAGCAGGGTTCAGCTTCGCGATCCCAGGCAGAATACTCAACTGTCCAGTTTTTATCGCAGCAGCTATTTCCCGATCAGAGAGGGCCATTAGACTCGCCGATTATCACGATAACTCTCGATAAAGATGTGATTGTTGACGGCTAGGTCGAGCGGTAGTCGACTGCCCTACCGGAGCCAGTCCGTCGGATCTCTCGCCGATCCCAAGGTCTGGCAGAAAGGAGTGCGATACTTGAGAAGGAAGGACCCGGTTCTTGCGAAGGTTATCGGGTCGATTGGACCCATCCTATTCAAACTTGACATTGATCATTACGAGGCGATTGTCGGTTCGATCATCTACCAGCAGCTGGCCGGGTCTGCGGCCCGGGCGATTCTCAACCGGTTCAAAGAACTGTACGATGGTAGACTGCCGAGCCCGAGAGAATACCTGTCGACCGACATGGACAAGCTACGAAGCACTGGGCTGTCCCCCCAGAAAATCTCATACATCAAAGATCTCGCGGAGAGACTTCTAGACGGCCGGCTCGATCTAAAACACCTTGAAACATTGTCGGATGAGGAAGCTATGCGCGAGCTCGACGCTGTCCGGGGAATCGGTAGGTGGACTGCAGAGATGTTCCTGCTGTTCAAGCTTGGACGGACTGACGTCTTGCCAGTTGACGATCTTGGCCTGAGAAAGGCCGCGAAGAAAATCTACAGGCTAAGGAAACTGCCGACGAGAAAAAGATTCGAAGAGCTCGCGGTGAAATGGCATCCGTACTCCTCAATATCAACACTCTATCTCTGGCGATCCACAGAGAAGCGCGACATTCCTGCCAAATGGTAACCCAGTATGCTGAGACATCCAAAGGATCCCGGACAAATCCATTTGAAGACCTGATCGAATTCTGGCTCGGGCAAATGCTACGCCAGAAGGGCTGTTCTTGAAACGCTGTCCCGCCTGCAAGTCTCTTTCTCCCGATGACGAGATGACCTGTGGCATGTGTGGAGCAAGTATAGGCGATGTCCCGTTTGAGTCGATGGAGGAAATCGAGAGAGACGAGATCGCAGACCACAAGCAAGAGGAGCTTGCAGAGCACAAAGAACTCGAAAAAGCCAAAATTCGTCTGGTGTTTCGAACCGCGATAGGAATCGTGATAGGTGTTGGCGTCACAGTCAGTGGCATCGCTCTAATACTCTATGAAAACCCTCTAGCCATTTTCGTATTGTTAGTCGGCTGTGCTATAATTGGAGCCGCATTTGGCCTTGGCCCCCGTGCTAGATGAGAAAGATGGTCTGCTGTAGGCAGATAGCCCTCGACCTTAACGTCCTATCCAGCATGGCGTTCTTCTTGACTCCACGCAAAAGGGCATGACACATGACCGAAAAAAGCTCCGCTTAGTGGAAGTGCTAAGCGACCTTAGGAATCATAGGACCGCTGTCAAGGTCATGGCGAGGTTGATGAGTTGCATCTTGTCGGCGCTTTCTTCTCTCCTTGACATGCTCGTCGAATAATAGAACCGCGACGAGGAACACCCCACCCGCGGCAAACAAGTACCAGTACTGTTGCAGAACCGTATAGGTCGTCACGTCCGCGTCAACTCCGATGACCCAGTTTCCAGAGGCATCACCCGCCTCGACCCAGATCAAGTAATGGACCCCAGGGTTCAACCCATTCACAGTGAAGCTGTTGGTACCTGGTGAAACCGTCCCTGCCAGAACACCATTCGCGCAGTAGTACAAATCGGTGCACCCTGTAGGGTACGTCTCCCAATACACCCGGTAGCCGACAATACCCACATCGTCAGTTGCATTCGGCCAACTTACGGTGACACCCGTCATCGAGAGACCCGTCAGATCCAAGCGCGAGGAAACTGGAAAAGACGGCGGTACATTATCTGGTGCCAAGCTAAAGGGTTTCATCAACGGATATCGATCGACCCCAGTTGGACAGGGGCAAGAGTCACTAATGTTGTGAGGATTATCCGCAATTCCGATTTATCCTACCACAGTAGGAGCTTTAGGAAACATCGTCCGTCTCGATATGGGTTGCAGTTGACAGAAACGGGAGCGGAATTCGGCATATCCCGAAGCTGTCTCGCTATCCAGGATTTTCAGTCTGATTTTGTTCTGGTCCTACCTAAGGTTAGGAAAACGTCCATGTGCGTCAATGGCCCCGACGGGGGATTACTTGAGATCCACTCGTTCAGGCGCTCAAGATGATCCTGTGATACAATTACGTCGATAGCCTGTCGGCCTTCAAGCGTGAGCCCGTAAGAGCCGCCCTTCACTTCTAGCCAACCCCTTTTCCTGAGGCGTAGGAAAGCCCATGCGACTTCCTCTGGAGTGGGAATACCATGATTTATCGCATCAGCTGACCCAACGATCTCTTCGAGGGATGCGATTCCTTTGTGCCCGAAGAGCGCAAGACCTATCCACGCCTCCGAGAACTGCCTCTGTTCTGGTAGATTCAACTCACCCGAAAGGGCCGCTCGTACAACCGGACTGATTTTCTCTGCAAATTCATGGTAATGCTCGAACACCAAATTCTCTGGCTTCATTCAACGACTCCCCACATTATGATCCATCGCAAGTAGTTCCTCCCAGCCAAATCCACCTGCTCCATGGCGTAGAAAGGACTACTGATGTAGGGATAGTTAGGATAACCTGGATTGTTGGGAGCGGGGCCTATGTCGATAATCGTACACCCTTCGTCCATGCACCCGTTTATCCAAGCTCGATTCGCAGACATCTTCTGTGAGTACGATAGATCTTCGGGTAATTTAGGCATGGTTTCGTAGCCATTGTCGCTTGCGAACTTACTCACTCTGGCCATATCCTCCCCAATGACAACAATTCGTTCGCCAGAGCCGATTGTGCCTACTTCAGGCGTTACAGGTTCAGTGGTTCCCGTTGTCGGGGTTGGGTCTGTTGTTGTGGGTGTTGTTGTGTCGGATATGACTGGGCCGGTTGTACTACTTGGGCTCGGTGAGCCTGCTCCTCCATTGTCCCCGAAGCCTCCGCCGTTATCGCCGAGGCTGCCATCCCCGGCTGGAGCTCCACCAGGCACGGTCACGTCGAGCGGATCCGGCGGAGGAGGGCTCCATCCACCGCAGATGAACGGATTGTCAGAGAATATTATTATCGAATTCCTATCGTGGTTGTAGAGTCAAAATGCGCTACTCTACCCGTCGCTTTGCGAATGTAGATCGGAAGGCTCCAGATGGTATGGGTGCTCAAACCGGCGCCACCGCCGACGCTTCGCCTCTCAAACCTCACGACTTCGGACGCTCGATGCTTACAGACCGAGATTTTGAAAAGATGGAGTGGCACGACGTTAAAGTTCACGCGATAGCAATGACCAGCGAGTTTCCACGGCGGGTAGAGCTGATGCTGGATTTGGACTACATCTTACAATGGGTCGATCCCAATCCACCTGAAGAATATTACAATTTCTGGCTCGCGCCTGCCACTCTTGTCTTTGAGAACGTTGCCGAACTGAGCGTCCGTCTTCAGACTGAACAGTTGGAATGTCAAATTGACGAATTGAAGAGAGAAGCTCAAATAGCTCCGGGAGGTGCCCGAAGTTGGCGCTGGAATCTTTCTCTTCACCAAGGCGAAATTAGTTTCCTGTCAACTGGCTACAAACAGTATTTCCGACAACGGCCAATTTTACACAAGAAACAGCATTTTACTCAAGATGAGCGGGGCGGGGTCTCTTTCTCTCGCACTACCAATTCATAGCGAGATGTCATGATTCAACAGTCAACACTCGCCTGGTTTGTCTTATTTCACTGGTGAGGACTCGTTAAAGGCAGGGCCTCCCCAAACTTGCAAATTGTTCTGAACGAAACTATTGCCTTCCTATCCAGCACACGTTCTTGTTCTTGTCATACCATGCGTTGACGTATTCGCCGGTGCTGATCTTGTTGCAGACGAAATTGCTGTCGCAGTAGTCACAGATTTCTTCGTTGCCGATGACCCATCCCGTGCCCGGATTCATATCCGTCTTCAGCTCGACCATCTCCTCCGACAAACCCTGAGTGAGCGTGTCGAAAGGGTCCTTTGTGCACTGGTTGCATCCCTGAGTGCAAGGATAGGGTTCGACAGTGTAGAACGGTCCACTGTCCCCGTTGACCGTATCATGATAATCACAGAATGATCCACATGATACATCGCTCGATAGAGAAGCTGTTACTCCTGGAGGTAGGAAGATGTTGTAGGCACCAGCTGTCCCGATGCTCGCAACTGTTCCAGCGCTAATCCAGCCGGTCAGCGTCATCCCGATCTGATCGTTCGATAGCTGGGAGGGCGGGTCCTGTTGGATTATCACTGGAGCTACAATCTTTCCCGTCCCAACATTGTACTGGTTCAGTCCGCCAGAATAGCTCGGATCGGATTCTAGGTGCGAGACAGCCAGTTCCAGGCGTCTGATCCAGTTGGCCGAGGACGGTTTAGCATAGTATGTACCCCAGTAGATGTCCTGCCACGTGTAGCTGTCCTGCCAGAGGGGTCCACCATTGTACTTCACGATCGACGATGCTGCTAGCGGCTGGACGCGATGACCGCATGGCTGCGAGTAATGCCAGATTCCAGAGGGCTGGCGGTCGTATGTGACATTGTAGTCAACGATTGGGATTCTGAGCCGGCTCGTAACTCCGCGAACACCAACGTGTCGGAAATCCGAGACCGGGCGATTACACACAGGGCATGATGAAAGACTCCGGCAAGAATCACACCTTTGCATGATCAACCCCTGGCCGTCTCATGTGGCTTCTAACTCTTCGCCGGCCCCTGTTACCACAGGAGAGTCCGGCTGGTTCAGGCGTCTAGAAATAGCATCTCATCCGATCAGCGATTTCAGAAGAACAATGTCCAAATCTGAATCAATCAGTTTTGTCTTCGCAAACGCCAAAGGCGCACCAGAGCGAATCATCAACCAGCTGAAAAAGATCAGCAACATCGCCTCCATCACACCAGTCACTGGACGCTTCGACCTCGTGATCAAACTGAAGACCAACGAACTCGCTAAAGCATTCAGCACGGTCGAAAAAATCCGCGGCATAAGCGGCATCACATCAACCCAGACAGCCCCCTCAATCGAGAGCATCACCAACCCCAGGAACAGGGAAGACTCGAACGAGCCACCGATCGGATATGCTCTAGTCAAGATCAAAGGCAGAATTCAGAGCGTACTCCAGAAACTCAAGACATTCCCGAACCTGATTGAGGCTCACCTCATCCCAGGAGAATACGATGTCGTCGCCTCGTTCAACGGCTTCAGCCAGGACGAACTAATGGAGACCTCCGTTGGAAGGCTCAACAACATCAACGGAATAACCGCCAGCGAGACACTCATCTCCTGGACCCCAAGCCACCAAGCATAAACAAAACGGAGAGCCCAAGACAGGCTCCCCCCCATTTTTAGCCAGCCGACATAAGACTAGAGTCCGTCCG
>Ga0209580_10000234_pt1 | contig 34579 bp, 34 predicted proteins | sample Coa_R1_5_FD_187153 | JGI IMG/M metagenome (GOLD analysis project Ga0209580, IMG submission 187153) | Surface soil microbial communities from Centralia Pennsylvania, which are recovering from an underground coalmine fire - Coalmine... | ecosystem: Environmental > Terrestrial > Soil >... | reverse complement strand
ATGGGCTTGATCTTGGCACGGAGTGGATCCTCCAAGTACAAGCCTAATTGGCTACCTGGCTACACAGTCGTTAATTATACGTCATCGTATTTACGAACTTGAGTACTAAGTGAGTTGCAGATCCGCCTATCGAAAGAGCAGTCCCGAAAACTCTGCCAGATTTCTGCGCCATACCATCCAGGTATGCATCCCGGGAGTTTCGATGTCGGTGTGTTGAATGCCTTTCGTTTTCAACCACTCGCGCAAGTTTCGATTTGCAGTAATGAGCCGGTCTTCTGTGCCGCATGCAACCCAAAGCAGGTGCAGTTTCTGATTAGCACTCGCGTCTAAGCCGGGAAAATCTTTCTCGAACGGATCCGGCAGGCCTCCAGCGCTGAATGCGCCGACCCATGCGAACTTGTCGAGATTGTTGAGGCCGGTCAAGAGCGATTCCGAACCGCCCATCGAGAGCCCGGCAATGGCGCGCGAGCTACGGTCTTTGGTGATGCGATACTCGCTTTCGGCTTCCGGCATGACCTCGGTCAGAAGCGCCTCGCGGAATTTCGTTAGATTCTGCTCGCGCACCTCGGGACGGTTGGAAAGACCTCCCCAACCGGCGCGGATCACTTCCATGGTGCCGTAGCCGAGTGGCATCACCACGATCATCGGCTTGGTCTTTCCTTGCGCGATCAGGTTGTCGAGGATGATGTTGGCGCGGCCGACGGCGGTCCATCCGCTGGCGTCGTCACTGTAGCCGTGCAGGAGATACAGAACCGGATACGTCTTCTTCGCGCCAGGATCGTAGCCTGGCGGCGTGTAGACATAGAAATCGCGATCGTCGTTCGCGACGGCTGACCGGTAGAAATGATGATGCACTTCCCCGTGCGGGACGTCGTTCAATTCCCACGGCAGCGATGGCGGGCCCTGCACGTGAACCGTGTTCTCTGTCGAGAGCAGATTCGGTTTTAGCAGGGAGTTGTAGGGATCAATCGAGCGTTGACCGTCGACGACAATCGAATATCCGTAGTAGTCAGGCGGCAGAGGAGCAGTGTTGACCGTCCATACACCCGCATCGTCCTTTTGCATGGCGAGCGGCTGGGCGGACCCTTCGCGGGTGAGTTTCACCTCTTGCGCGTTTGGAGCACGGAAGCGAAACGTCACGCTGTTGTCGGAGTGCACCTCGGGTGTGACGAGCGCAGGAGGAGGCGTTTGCGGAGGTGGAGACGCAAGCTTGGCATCTTGCGCAAGGCTCAAGCTGGAAACGAGAAATAGGCAGAAAGGAATCAGGGTGGAGTGAAGCTGCATGCAGAGATCTCCTCGGCTCGGTAGGGCGAGGCAATTGTATCGGGTCGAGAGGAGAAGATGAAGGCATCCAAGACACCCGCGCCCTTCACCGGCGGCGCAGGCAGAGACGTAGCAGAGCTACGTCTCTACGAATGGACGGGAAATTGTTAATTTTACTTTCCCGAAGCAACGTCGAGACGCACCTGTGCACGGTGGAGCGCATCCAACGCTCGATCGACGTCGACCGCAGTGTCGCCGCTGGTGAGGCGCTGCTCGGCGCGCTCTTTCGCCTGGCGTGCGCGCTCGACATTAATCTCGGCGGGACGCTCTGCGGTTTCGGCGAGAATCGTAACCTTGTTGGGCAGAATTTCCGCGAATCCCCACGCCACAGCGAGTTTCTGCTCGGTCGAGTTCTCGCGGAACGTGATCTCGCCGACGGAGAGTTCAGTGATGAGCGGCGCATGCCCGGGAAGTATCCCAAGATACCCGTTCTTGCCGGGAATCTGGACTTCCTCAGCCGTCGTCTCGACCACCTTCTTTTCCGGCGTGACGATCTCGAGTTGGAAAGTATCGGCCAATCAGTTCTCGGTTCTCAGTTTTCAGTTCTCAGTCAAACTCATCCACAGAGAACTGATCCCTGGCCACTGACCCCTATTTACGCTGCTGCCTTCATCTTCTCTGCAGCTTCGAGCACTTCCTCGATGGGGCCCTTCATATAGAAGGCCTGCTCGGGGATGTCGTCGTACTTGCCTTCAACGATTGCCTTGAAGCCTTTTACAGTGTCGGCAATCTTCACGTAGCGGCCTTGCGCGCCGGTGAATTGCTCGGCCACGTGGAACGGCTGCGAGAGGAATCGCTGAATCTTGCGGGCGCGGGCGACGGTCAGTTTCTGGTCTTCGCTCAGTTCGTCGATGCCGAGAATGGCGATGATGTCCTGCAGATCTTTGTAGGTCTGCAGGGTCTTCTTCACCATCTGCGCCACGTCGTAATGCTCCTGGCCAACGATGCGCGGATCAAGAATGCGCGACGTAGAAGCCAGAGGATCGACCGCGGGATAAATTCCGATTTCGGTTAACGCACGCGAAAGCACCGTGGTCGCATCGAGGTGAGCGAATGTCGTCGCCGGAGCGGGATCGGTGAGGTCGTCAGCGGGCACGTAAATCGCTTGCACCGAAGTGACCGATCCTTTCTTCGTCGACGTGATGCGCTCCTGCAGTTCACCCATCTCGGTCGCGAGGTTCGGTTGATATCCCACGGCGCTGGGCATGCGGCCGAGCAGCGCGGATACTTCCGATCCCGCCTGCGTGAAGCGGAAGATGTTGTCGATGAAGAGCAGTGTGTCGGCGCCCTCGGCGTCGCGGAAGTATTCGGCGACGGTCAGTCCGGTCAGGGCTACGCGGAGACGCGCGCCTGGGGGTTCCGTCATTTGTCCGTAAATCAGCGCGGCTTTGGACTCGGCCGGCTTGCCGGGTTTGATGACGCCTGACTCCGTCATTTCCAGCCACAGATCGTTGCCTTCGCGGGTGCGCTCGCCGACACCCGCAAAAACCGAAAAGCCGCCGTGATTTTTGGCGACGTTGTTGATCAACTCCATGATGACGACGGTCTTGCCGACGCCTGCACCGCCGAACAATCCAATCTTGCCGCCCTTCAAGAACGGTTGGATGAGGTCGATGACCTTCACGCCGGTCTCGAACATTTCGGCGGTAGTCGCCTGCTCGTCGAATGCCGGGGCGAGACGGTGAATGGGGAGGCGCTCTTTGTAGTCGATGGGGCCGAGTTGATCGACGGGCTCGCCTATGACGTTCATAACGCGGCCGAGCGTGCCTCGTCCCACGGGAACCGAGATGGGGCCGCCCTGGTCGATGGCTTTCATGCCGCGCACCATGCCGTCGGTGGGCTCCATCGCGACGCAGCGCACGCGGCCTTCGCCGAGGTGCTGCTGCACTTCGAGGATGACTCTGATTGGCGTCGGGACGTTGAAGCCGTCGCTGACGACCTCGACCGCCTCATAGATCGGAGGCAGTTGTCCCTCGGCGAACTGGACGTCGACCGCGGGTCCTGCGATTTGAATCACGTGTCCTACGTTTTGGGCCATATCGTTTCTCGTAGAGACGTAACTTGTTACATCTCCTTCTCCTAATGCAAAGGGACGTTGCAAGCAACGTCTGTACAGCTACATCGCGGCGGCGCCGCTGACGATTTCGATGATCTCTTTCGTAATCTTCGCCTGACGGGCGCGGTTCATGACGAGCGTCAGCGAATCGATCATGTCAGTCGCGTTGTTGGTGGCCGAATCCATCGCGGTCATACGGGCCGCATGCTCGGCGGCCACCGACTCCAGCAGCGCGCGAAAAATCTGGATGCTTACGTACTTTGGCAGCAGCGCACGGAACAGCTCCGCCGGCGGCTGCTCGTAAATGTAGTCGACTTGCGAAGTGCCGAACTGGGAAGTCGATGGCTCGGAGCCGTCGGTTGCGCGAAGCCCTGCTCCAGCGCTCACGGCGGCTTCTTTGGCCTTCTTCTTTTCTTCTTCCGTCATCTCCTCGACCAGGCGCACTGCCCGTTCGCCGACCTGCTCGATGGGAAGAATCTGCTCCACAATCAGACGCTGAGCGATTACAGATTTGAACTCGTTGAAGACCAGGTAGACCGAATCGATCTCTTCCCTGCAATAGCGCCGAATGACGCTCTCGGCCAACGCCGATGCCTGCGCGAACTCTACCTTGCCCAGAATGCCGACGTGCTCTCCGGCGATCTGTAAGGCTGCTGCGCGTTCCTGGGCGGTCCGTTCCACTTCGTCGAGCGATTCTTCCGCTTCGGCCAAACTTCGCGTCTGTATCGGGGCTGCGGGATAGCGGCGGCGCAGGAAATCGCGCCCTTTGCGGCCAATCGCTTCGATGTCAATGTTCTTTCCGGCTTTCGATTCCAGAAACCGTGCGCCAGCTTTGAGGATGTTCGCGTTAAACGCGCCCGCGAGCCCTTTGTCTCCGGTGACGATGACCAGCAGGATGGTCTTCTCTTCCCGCTGGGCCAGGAGAGGATGTTTCGGCTCGCCGGTCTCGGGATCGAAGATCTCGGCTCGGGCCACAAGCGACTTCAGGACATTCGTCAGCATCTGCGCGTACGGACGCGCAGCAAGAGCACGCTCCTGTGCGCGGCGAAGCTTTGCCGCCGAAACCATTTTCATGGCCTTGGTGATCTGCCGCGTGTTGATCACGCTGCGGATGCGGCGCCGGATATCGAGAATGTTAGGCATTGGAAAACCAGTTTTCAGTTGTCAGTTCTCTGTGAACAATCATTGGCCTCAATGCTCTTGCTGAGAACCGAGAGCTGGGAACTATTATTTCGCTACTGCTTCCTGGGCTGCCACGAACTGCTGCTTCGCTTCCTTAATCACGTTCTGCATCTGCGTCTTCAGTTGATCGTCGAGAATCTTCTTGTCCATGATCGCGCGCAGGATTCCGGGATTCGTTGAGTCTACGTACTTGAACAGCTCCTTCTCGAACTCGCGCACCTGAGCGACCGGCATATCGTCAAGGAATCCGCCGGTGCCGGCCATGATGATCAGAATCTGCTTGGAAAACGGCAATGGTGAGAACTGGTTCTGCTTCAGGAGTTCGACCAGGCGTTGTCCGCGATTCAACTGTGCCTGTGTGGCCTTGTCGAGATCGCTGCCGAACTGCGCGAACGCCGCCAGTTCACGGTACTGTGCCAGTTCCAGTTTCAGAGTGCCGGCGACCTGACGCATGGCTTTGATCTGTGCGCTGCCGCCGACGCGGCTCACCGACAGACCGACGTTCACCGCGGGACGTACGCCCTGGTTGAACAAGTCAGTTTCGAGATAAATCTGGCCGTCGGTGATTGAAATGACGTTGGTTGGAATGTACGCCGACACGTCGCCGGCCTGCGTTTCGATGACGGGTAGAGCTGTCAGGGATCCGCCACCGTTCTTGTCGCTCAATTTTGCCGCGCGCTCCAGCAGGCGCGAGTGGAGGTAGAAGACGTCTCCGGGATACGCTTCGCGGCCCGGCGGACGGCGCAGCAGCAGCGAGATCTCGCGATAGGAAGCGGCATGCTTCGACAAATCGTCATAGATCACCAGCGCATGCCGCTTGGTGTCGCGGAAGAACTCGCCCATCGCGCACGCGGCATAGGGCGAAATGTACTGCATGGGGGCGGGCTCGGATGCTGAAGCGGCGACGACGATCGTGTACTCCATCGCTCCAGCGTCTTCGAGAATCTTGACGACCTGCGCAATCGACGAGCGCTTCTGGCCGATCGCGTTATAGATGCAGATGAGATCGTTGCCTTTGCTGTTGATGATGGTGTCAAGCGCAACGGCAGTCTTGCCGGTCTGGCGGTCGCCGATGATCAGTTCGCGCTGGCCGCGGCCGATCGGGATCATGCTGTCGATCGCCTTCAATCCGGTGGCCATCGGTTCACGCACGGGTTGACGATCAATGACGCCGGGAGCGATGCGCTCCAGGGCAATGAACTTGTCGGTCGAGATGGGACCTTTGTCGTCGATGGGCTGACCGAGCGAGTTCACCACGCGTCCGATCATGTTGTCGCCGACGGGCACGCTCATGATGCGACCGGTGCGCTTGACCTCGTCGCCTTCCTTGATCTCGGTAAATTCGCCGAGCAGCACGACGCCGACCTGGTCTTCTTCCAGGTTCATCGCGATGCCGGCCACGCCGTGCGGGAACGACAACAATTCGCCGGCCATAACTTTGTCGAGACCGTAAACACGCGCGATGCCGTCGCCCAAGGTGATGACGGTGCCTGTCTCGTCCACGGAAACCTTGGTTTCGTAGTTCTCGATCTGCTCGCGGATCAGTTTGGTAATTTCGTCTGCTTTGATTTGCGCCATAGAATTAGCTTCGAGCTGCGAGCTTTGAGCCATGAGCAAGCAGCCGCTTCCTGTTCGTCACTGTGATACCGCATCGCCACCGACGGGGTGGCTCGAAGCTCATAGCTCGAAGCTCGAGGCTCGAGGCTAGGAGCTTATTGCTTCTTTAATCCTCTCCAACTGCCCCTTCACGGATCCGTCGTAAATCGTGCTGCCGATGCGGACGACCGCGCCGCCCAGCAATGACGGATCCAATCCATAACTTGCGCGCACCTTCTTGCTGGTCGCTTTTTCGATCTGCGTTTCCAGCGTGCGCTTTTCGGCGTCGCCCAGTTCGCGAGCACTGGAAATCTGTGCTTCCGCGAATCCCAGCCGCGCATCGAGTTCTTTCTCGAGCTGTTCAACAATTCGCGACAGAAACGGCAGGCGGCGGTGGTCCATGAGCACAGCGACTAAATTGCGAACGGGTTTGTCGATCCCGTTTCGTTGCACGATGGCATCCAGCAACTTGCGTTTCTGATCGGCAGGAACGGCAGGATTCTCCCAGACTCTCCGCAACTCCACGCTCTCATGGAGGAGCGTCGCAATCTGGCGCAGGGCTCCAAGGGCGCGAGCCGCATCGAGGTGCGCATCGAACACTACGTCGGCGAAAGCGCGAGCGTAGGTGCTGGCGACGGAAGCCATCTAGTTTCCGCCCTTTCCCGAAGTGTCGGAGACTGACCCCAACTGGCCGGCGAAGTTACGCACCAGAGCCTGATCGGTGGCGGGATCGACGTGAATCTGTTTCTGGGCGAGCCCAACGGCAAGGTCGGCGGCATGGGCCGTCAATTGCCGGCGGGCCGCTTTGACGGCAGCGACAATCTCCTGCTCCGCCATAGTGACGATCTTCTGCGCATCTTCTTCGGCGGCAGCTTTAATGCGCGCCTCTTCCGCTTCACCCTCTCTTTCGGCGGCATCGCGCATCATGCCGATTTCGACATCGAGCTTTTGCAAACGCGATTCGATGTCCGCGAGTCTGCGGCGGGCTTCTTCGCTGGCCTTCTGCGCCTCCTGCATGGCCTTCTGGATGGCCGCGGTGCGATCGCGGAAGATGCCGGGAAGAAACTTGCGGCTCGCCCACACGATTGCACCCGCAATCACAACGAAATTCAGCACAAAGCTAAGCCAGTAAGCGCTCTGCAGGCTTATGTGGAGCTTGCGTGAGATCCAAGACACTGAGGCTGAATGCTTGAACTCCTCCATCTCGTCTTTTTCTTCGCCTGCGGCTTCCCGGCTCCCATGGACGAGTTGGCGTCCTGGACCCCTTGGCGCCTCATCGGTGGCCGCCTGCTCGGGCTGGGGAGGAGCGGGCGCTTCTTGCGCGCGCAGCATAACAATCCCTGCGCAGCTGACAAGCAGCAGCACGAGAAGAGCGATCCGGAATATCCGATTCGATTTCATCAGCGCCCCGCTCCCGCCGGCTGCAGCACACGGCGCACGATCTCCCGGGCGAGTGCAGCCGCCTCGGCCTGCAGTCCCTGCTCGGCGGTTACGCGATCTTTTTCGATGACGACCTTGGCAGCCTGCACCTGCGCTTGTGCCCTGCTGCGCGCCTCGGCCACGGCTTTGGCGCGAGCCTGCATCGCCGCCTGGCGCTTTGCTTCCTGTGCGCGGAAGACCGCCGCCCTCGCCTCGCGAAGGCTTTGCTCGTACTCGGCGGTCCGTGCTTCTGCCGCCGCGATATCTGCCTTGGACTTTTCGATCGCACCCTCGGTCTTGGTATGCCGCTCCTCAAGCACGCGCTGCAACGGCTTATGAACGATCGCCGTGTAGAGTGCATACAACAACGCCAGCATAATTACCGTCGGAATCGATCCGAGCAGTAATTTGCCTAGTTGTTGGAGTGTCTCATCCATGTGGTGCTGAGCTAGATCGAGAAATGAGGGCTATGAAAACTGTTAAGTCTAACGTCCGGATAAGTTTAATGTCAACGCAGGAAGATCGGTTTAGGGCGTGTAAAAGCCGGTCGAAGCACCATCGCCCGAGTAGAGGTAGTCAGTCACCGGATTATTATTGAAAAATAAGGGGTTTACCTTACTGAACTTGATAACAACGGGGAGTGCCGCATATTTCTGCACATATCCCTTGACTTCATAGTAAAGAGGATTAGCATAGATATATCACCTCCGATCCAATTCAGGATCGAATGGGCCGATAGCCAAGGAATGTCACCGCTTCTTGGTTGCCGGCCCATTTAAATTGTCCGATTCTGCCGCAGGCTATCGAGCGTCGCGGGACAATCATCAGTTGCCGCCGTGGCGAGTAGAGGTCGTGCTCATAGTGGGTAGGCTTGTACCCTAATTGGATACTCAAACCGGAGATTTGACCGCCCATCCCTTGACTTTTCTGATGACTGATTCCGGGGCTTCCACTTCGAGTTCCACGGCACCATCTTGATAGGTCCGTGAATAGATTCGTGCTCGCGCCTCGAGCAGCGCCAGCGTCTTGCCTTCTTTCTGCGGGACGCGCACATGCAAGCGGCTCACGGGATCCTCCTCTACCATTTTGTCGATGCGTTTCAGCAGAGTTTCCAGACCTGTGCCTTCGACCGCCGAGACATAAACGGTTCGGGAACTTTCGCGCGCGGCATCGGCCATCAGGTTTTCCGCCACTTCTTGGTCCAGCAGATCGACTTTGTTCATCACCCGCAGGCGCGGTTTCTTCTCAGCCTCCAGTTCTTTCAGGACAATTTCCACCTGGGCGTCCTGCTCGGCCGAGAGGCGACTGCTGGCGTCGGACACATGCAGGACGAGGGATGCGCGCTGCACTTCCTCCAAGGTCGCACGAAATGCCGAGACAAGAGTGTGCGGCAAATTGCGGATGAATCCGACCGTGTCGGACAGCAGCACTCTGCGCTTGGACGGCAGCACAACTGCCCGAAGTGTGGGATCCAGAGTCGCGAACATTTTCGGCGACGACAACACTCCCGCTCGGGTCAGCGCGTTAAACAATGTCGACTTGCCGGCATTCGTGTATCCCACGAGGGCGACGGTGGCCACCGGAGCGGACTCGCGGCGCTGCCGCTGCTGGGCCCGAATGCGCCGAACGTTTTCCAGTTGTTGTTCGACGTGCCGCACGCGCCGCGCGATTTTACGGCGATCCGTTTCAAGCTTGGTTTCGCCAGGTCCGCGCGTACCAATGCCGCCGCCAAGCTGCGACATCTCGACGCCGTGTCCGGCCAAGCGCGGCATCATGTAGTGCAACTGCGCCAGCTCGACCTGCAACTGGCCTTCACGGGTTCGCGCGTGACGCGCAAAGATGTCGAGGATGAGCTGCGTGCGATCGATCACGCGCCGCTCAATAATCTTTTCGATGTTGCGTTGCTGCGATGGACTGAGATCGTGATCGAACAGCAGCACGTCGGCATCGACGGAAGCGGCAGCGCCCGCAATTTCCTCGAGCTTGCCGGCGCCTACCAGAGTTGCCGGATCGGGCCGATCGCGCCGCTGCAGGATTTCGCCAACGACCCTTGCCCCCGCGCTTTCGGCAAGGGTACGCAGCTCAGCGAGGGATTCTTCGGCATCAAACTCAGGGATACTGGGCCGGCCGTCGGATTTCGGCGCCGCGCTGGAGCCAGCAACGGAATCGCGCGCTGCCGCCGCTTGCGCGGTCACAGTGCCTTTGGCAGCACCTCGACTGCGCGTCCGCGCATCCAGTCCGACCAGGAACGCACGCTCGCGATCGGGATCTTCTCTTGTCGCGACGGCACCCAAGGGCGCACGGCCTCGCTTACGCGCCAAGTCGCGGGATTTCTTGCGATGAGAACTTCGCAAAGCCGAAGCGCCTGTCTTTATCCCTATCCTTCGGTGCCCGAGGCGCTCGCAGCAGTACCGGCAGCAGAGGCTGCGGCTTGCGCTTTCTCCGGGTGTACCGCATGGGTCACGTGGGTTGACGCCACTCGTCCCATGACAACTGTGGAGATGGCGTGCTTGAAGATGAGTTGCTCCTGACCGTTCGCCTCCAGCACCACGGAGTACTTGTCAAAAGAGCGGATGCGGCCCGTCAGCTTGACCCCGCTGAGCAGATAAATCGTAATGCTGGCTCTCTCTTTACGGGCCGTGTTAAGGAAGGAATCCTGAATATTTTGCGCCGGCTTATTGCTGTCCATAGCCGATCTCCTCAATTGTGTAGACTGCGACTTTCCAACTGCCAGCCCACTGCGCAATGGGCAGGCGCAAAGCAACAGCATGTTCCTGGAAGCCTTCCCGCTGCCACAGGAACAAGGAGGGACAGTCCCACTGGGCCCAGACTTACAGGTTCGGCCATCCCAGCGGGGCAGATGTCTGTACCATACGGCGATCTGCGGCGCATTTCAACCGAAAGTTGCCGGGAAACGTTGTCAGAGTTGACATTAGCGCGGTGCTAGAGCAGACTTGCGGTCGAATTCCAACAACAGGCCGGTTTTCGGAATGCCCTTCCTGCCGTTGGCGTTGCGGAACCGCAATCTGCACATCGAATTTCCGGAGGAGATCGATGCACCACTTCGTCATGTCATTCCTGGTCCAACCCACGATTTCAGGAGCGGAGGCGGCCAAGTTCATCCTGCGCTGGTTTCACCTCATTGCCGGCATCACCTGGATCGGACTGCTGTACTTCTTCAACCTGGTGAACGTTCCTTTCATGAAGCAGGTAGACGCCGCTGCAAAACCGAAGATCCTCGAGAACATGACCCTGCCCGCTTTGAACTGGTTCCGCTGGAGCGCGCTGGTGACGGTGTTCCTGGGGTTCTGGTATTGGGGACAATTTCTGGTGGCACCGGACGCGCAACGTGACGGCGGCAGTTCCGGTAAAACCCAGGGCCTTTTCCTGCTGATCTGGATCGTGGCGTTCTTTCTGCTCTACCTTGTAATCAAGAAGGCAACTCCCAACGGATACGTACTCGGCGCGATCGTGGCCGTGCTTGTCTACGCGGCAGGATGGGTGTTCGTCCACTACACGCCTGTCGGCGGAGACGACAACCACGTGTTATGTATCGGCATCGGCGGCGGATTCGGCATTGTGATGCTGTTCAACGTGTGGGGCATAATCTGGCCGAACAACAAGAAGATCATCCGCGGCACGCTGGCGGGCACGCCTCCGGCGAATGCGGCGGCTCTGGCCCGCCAGGCCTTCCTGGCCTCGCGCACGAATTTCTTTTTGTCAGTCCCGATGTTGTTCTACATGGCGGCCGCTTCGCATTTTGCGAGCACGGTGATCTTCGGGAAGTAGGGCTCACGATGCGGCACTCCATTATGAAGGTTGGCGTGTCCTTTCGATCACGGCTTTGAAAGGGCACGGCTTCAGCTGTGGCGCGCCCTAAAGGCGCGCCCTTTCAAAAGCCTGTCCTACTGCTCGTACCAGATTCTCCAAAACTTACCCATATCGCTTGCGCCAAAAAGAAAGGGAGCCGGAACACCGGCTCCCTTGTGACCTATAGAACCAAACTTACCAAGTGAACTTCGCCGCAAGGCGGAAGCTACGTGATATTTGCCACTGGTTCGGCTGACCGTACGCCGAGTTCAGTACTACCTGGCCCCCTCCGATTAGTGACTGCGGGTTGTAGCCGGTTTCCATTTGCTGGTAGAACGCCGCCCCACCGAAAATCCCAAATTGATTCACGGAATTCGGGACGAACTGCGAGTTGAGTCCTTGCCAGTCTGCGATCACAGCATGCTGGTTGAGCAGGTTTAGCGCGGTTGCGCTGAAGGAGAGTTGCTGAGCTTCGTTGTTCTTGTTGACTTTGAAGGCATGTGTAAGTTGCAAGTCGGTCTGGGTGTACCACGGTGTGCGGCGGGCATAGACATTGCCGAGGACGGTATTCCCCGACGAGTCAACGCTTGAGTTCACCCAGTTGCCGCGGCCCCAAATATACGTGCCTTCGATAGCGGCCGGTAAAGTTTGGGGTCCGTTGCCGTAACCTATATCTGACCAGGCGCTGATCGGACTGCCCTGATACGCGACCTGGAAGAGTCCGATGGTGGTGTTCATGCCCTTCCAAGGTTTGGCGTAATAAATGTTCCCCTTGAGGGCATTGGGACGATCCGTCGGCAGCGGCCCGTTGTTGGACTGGCCTTTATAGTTGAAGTAATAGAAAGGCTCGTCGAACGAACGGGTCGTATCCGGCGAGTTGCGACCTCCGGCACCGCCGTCAATCTGGTCGGTAGTGGTCAAGCCCGTGTAGTTCCCCCACAGGCTGCTCCACGTGTAGCTGAACATCCCTGCCCAGCCGTGGCTGCTGGTTTTGGTCACCCGGAACTCCAGGCCGTCATAATTGCGCACGGCGTCCGGGTTGTTCGGGCATCCGGTGCAGGTGCCAAAGGGAGTCGCGGGATTGCCGTTGAATGCGGGCACGCCCGGCCCGTATGCAGCCCCCAGACTAGTCAGGAAGTTGGCATAACCGTTCAGGGTCTTGTTGACGCCTTGGCCAGGATTGACGATGGTGTAGATCTCGAAAGCACTCGGATCGGCCAGCGAAGCGTCTTCGATAACATGATCGAGACGTCGCCTGTCATAGCGGGCTTCGAATGCCCAATCCCTCGCGATCTGGTAGTCCACACCGGCCACGTATTCGTGCTGGCGATAAGGCTTCACGCCAGGCGCGACCGGCTCTTCCGGCCGAAAATTCGTGTTCTCAATTAACCCAACGCCGGTTTTGCTGTCAATGAGGCTTGGCGGAGTTACGCCGCCCGCGAACGTCGCTCCTGTGTTAGAAGGCCCGGTTGGGCAAGCACGGCCCGCGGCGTTGCCGATGAAGCTGAGGTCACTGATAACGAACCCGGCGGACGTTCCATCTGGACCAAGCGGGTAGTTGCAAGTATCCCACCCCTGCGCCCCGAACGAGGTCTGCGCCAAGAGCAGCTTCATAACGTCGTTGGTGACGCCATAGCTGCCGAAGATTTTCAACTTGCCGTTGGCCGATCCCCATGCCGCTCCCAAACGAGGCTCGAGTTTGTCGGTCCACGACCAGCTTATGGTGGTGATGTTGGGTGTTCCGATTCCCGGGGGAACAGGCAAGCTCTCCTTCTCGACCCGGAGACCGAGGTTGAGAGTTACACCATGACCTATGGTCCAGGCATCCTGTACGAACAAAGCATGGTTATGATCGATAGCCGGCACAACCGCTCCGGAAGGATTCTTCAAGACGGTGGCGAAATCCGAATTGGTGACGTAGCCGTACTCGCCGGCGCAGACGCCCCACGGGTTCGTCTTCAAAGCCGTACACTGGCTGCCGCCGTACACCGTGCTGGCCCCATAGCCAATCCCGGGAGTAGCCGTTACGTCTACCAACGGTATATTCCCATGCTGATTAATCACGTTCCACAGACGGTTGAATTGATAACCGACTTTGATGTTATGGGTGCCCCCCCATCCACCCTTGAAGAAGGCTACGTCCTCGTTAAACTGATCGTGCTTACTAGCATTGAACTCAGTGAAGCCCGTCTTGTGCGGAGCAGTCGTTGTTCCCCCCGACACCTGCAAGGCGGTGGGGTACGGGTTGCCCGCGTTATCCGGTACAAGGGCGCCGCTAGAGTTGAACGGTCCTGCAGTGAATGCAAGGTCAACACCGCTGGTAGGCCAACCGAAATCGTGGTAGTTATTGAAGAAGTAGCCGAAGCGGGTGGTAGACACGATCTTCGGCGTCAGGCTGATATCGGCGCCAAAGTTGTAGGTAGAGTTGGGTTGAGAGAAGCCGAGGCCGTGCGCGTACGAGGTCAGCGGGCTATTAATGCCAGATTCATTGCCTATCCCGCTGTTCAGATAATTCTGCGACGCGATGGAATCCGGTGCCGGCAGGTTGACTCCAGACTCACGCTCGTATTGATACAGCCACGAGGCAAAGACGCGAATCTTCTGTGTCAGAGTGGCGTCGATTCGAGCCGTGCCATAGTACTGCTGGAGGTCCTGCGTAAACAATTGTTTGCCCAGCGCGGAATTACCCGGGAAGGTAGACGGGGTAAAGTCCACCGTTCTAGCCGTTGAGGAGTAAAAAGGCTCCAAACCCGCGAAGAACCACACACGATCCTTCATGATCGGACCGCCAACGGTAAAGCCGGGTTGAACATACCGGAAGTGGTCTTTCTTGGGCACATACGTCTGGACGTCGGCCTCGTGCTGCGAGTTGAAAGTGGGATTCGGATCGTAGCGCAAAGTGCCGTTGGGAGACCCGTCCAGGGCGTCGGACTCGTAGCTGCCAAAGAACGAACCGTGGAAGGCATTGCTGCCCTTTTTCATCACCACATTGATCACGCCGCCCAGTGCGCCACCGTACGCCGCTTCAATGCCCGAGCTCTTGACCTGAACTTCCTGAATAAAGTCGAAGGGAACTTGAGCTCGGGATGCTCCACCGGAGATATCCTCCGTGTCCTGCCCTTCGACGAGGTACGAACTCTCCGAGTCGGCCGCGCCACCGATCATGAACCCGGCGCTGTAGCCGTTACCGGCGCTGCCCGGCAACGCGCCGCCGGTGCCGCCCGTCGCCCCACCCAGTGGTTCAGCGCGAGCCATCGGCGCGAACTGAATGACGGACTGGAAGCTGTAGCCGTGCGGCGTCTCCAGTAGCGTATCGCTCGTCAAGTTGGTTTGGTTCGTGTTCGTGGTGACATCAATCACCGGAGCTGCTCCGCTGACTTCGACGACTTCCGCAGCGGTGCCGACCTCCAGAGTCAGGTCAACAGTGGGCAGGTGGCCGATTTCAATCGTCAAGCCTTCCCGCTTTGTCGTCTTGAAGCCTTTTGCAGATACTTCGACGCTATAGACACCCGGAGGCAGGTTCGCAAATCGATAGTAGCCAGTTGATTCAGTGTTCAACGACTTGTCGCCCGCAAGCGTCGATCCGCGCACTACGACGTGCGCATTGGACACTACTGCTCCGCTAGCGTCCTTCACCGTTCCTTGTAAGCCCCCGGTCGTCTCTTGGGCGAACAGAGCCACTGCTGACAGCACCATGGTCACTGCCGCCAACAACACAACAGGCTTCAAAACTCTGGCGAATCGCATGTCCTGCCTCCTATAGAAGTCGCTGCAATCGAAAACTCAGAATCCGATCAATGCCCCAAGCACTGCGGTCTTAAGACAGACGAGACCCCTACCCGCTCATTTTTTCAAAAGAGAAAAAGCTGGAAACTGCGAGACCACCCAAGTACAAACCTCTCGCCTCTTGGCGTACGACCTTCGTTACAGGAAAAAGCGCACAAACAATACTCTAGAAACACAACGCAATGCAACTCTTGATCCAAACTATTTTCATCACAAACAGTTTGTTATCAATGTTGGAAATGGCGCTTGGCAGGAGTTGGTTACTAAATTTTATAGAATGGCATGTGGCCCTATGGCATTCGGTAGGCAAAGCCTATGAAGTTAGCAGGCTGGCTTATCGCCGTTTCCGGGTCGGCCGCGCCACCACTTCCCCCGCTGCCAGCACTCGTCGGACGATGGGCGTATTCAGCTTGTACTTGCGCTGGCTGACGTTGCCGGCGTCGTTCTGCACTCTGAGGATAAAGACGGGCAGAGTGCCTTGCTTGTCGAAGGTTTCCTGGGTGACGGTTACGGGCAGGACTCCGTCCAACCCGTGCTCGCGGTAGGCGGTCTCATAGCGGTGCTTGCGGACGTTCCAGGTGAAGACTCGGATCTGGTCGTAATCGTAAGGTGAACCGTCGCGGGGCTCGGTGAGCACACAGAGATACTGCGGGACTTTCTTGTCTCCGTCCTGAACTTGATTCAGCACAAAGAAGGCGACGAAGCGCTGGCCCTCGGCGTATTGGGCGACGTCAAGCGGGACATCGACGTCGACCATGCGCGACAGCACCCATCCCACGCGGCTCTGATCATCACGCACCAGCCACCAGTCCTCCAGCGCCGGTCCGGGAGGAGCCTTGGCGCCCGGCTTGGTGGCAACCGGCCTGGCTGCCGGGGGAGCACTGGTCTGCTTCTCCGCGACCGCCCGCTTCAGAATGCTCACCTTCGCGCCCGTCGCAAGCTGGTAGAGATGTTCCGTCTCGCGTCCCGGAGTGATATGAAGATTGGTCTCGTTGCGTAAGACGCCCGGGGCCTGCACTGGAGCGTTCAGGTTTTCCTGGGTGAGTTTCTGCAGGCCGTCAAAGGTCTTCTGATCCACCAGATACCGCTGCTCGACCCAGCCTTCAATCCCGGTGGCGGTGCGCACGCGAGCGAATCGCTTCTCGCGGTCGACGATCTCGACGCGCTCTCCATTTTTCACGGTGCCGACGCGGTTATAAATCGCGGCCACCTGATCTCGCAGCGTTGCCTGCGGCGCGGAAACATAGGCCACTTCGAGGACACGGTGGCGGTTTCGACAACCCGCCAGGGCCACCATGGCCAAGGCAAGAACGCAGACCAACCATTTCGTTCGCGATGGACCCATCCAACTCATAAGCTGCACGCCCGGGAACCTTTCACTATAGCGCGTTGGCAGGCAACGCATAGCTACACGAAGGTTTACGCCTATTGCACCCCGCCTATTGTCCTGTAGATGGGAGACAACGGCACTCCCCGTCGGTTACCATAGATTTGCGATTTGGCTGGCGATGGCAGGTTGCCGCAAGCTCGCTTTCGGCGTCTAAGTGAATGGGTGTACGCCGTCGAATCCATCAGCATTGAAATGAAGAAAACTATCTTATGAGCAAAACCTGGAATCGTTTCGCGTTGTTAACGTTCACTTCGATTCTTCTGGCGATCACGAGCCTGTGTGCCGCAGCACAGGATACCGTGGACACCGTTCTGCGTCCGCCCAAGGGAGCGCAACTCGCTATCGTTATTTTCGAGGATCTGGAGTGCCCCATGTGCCGACGGACTGCGCCGCTGGTGGAGCAGGCCTCGAAGACCTACAAGATTCCAGTCGTGCGCCACGACTTTCCGCTGCCTATGCACCCCTGGTCGTACCAGGCAGCCGTGATCGCGCGTTATTTTGACACGCATTCCAAGGCGCTGGGCAACGAGTTTCGCGACTACATTTTCGAGAATCAGCTCGAAATCAACCTGCAGAATCTGCGCTCGTTCGCCGAGAAGTTTGCGGCGGCCCGTAAAGTTGATCTGCCCTTTGTCATCGATCCCAGCGGCAAGCTGGCCGCGCAGGTAAATGCCGACCGCGATCTGGGCAAGGCCATCAAGCTCGACCACACTCCGACGGTCTACATCGTAAGCAGCCGCAATCCCAACAAGCCCTACGTCGAGGTGAAGGACAACAACCAACTCTACTCGACCATTGACGCGATGCTAAAGGAGTAGGCACGTCGCATTCTACTGCGCAAGGTTCGGTTTATCGGTCTTTAGCCCTTCGGTAAACCGCGACGGCGGCGATGAAACATACCGTCGTTCCCGTTTTGGACTCGTTTACGTATTTTTCCCCATTCAAACGGCGGCGAACCAAGCCCGCGGTCCTACAATCGTTCGTTGTCATCTAGCCTTCGGATGGTCGTATGTCTTACATCAAGACCATCGTGTGTGTCGCAAATTCGCGTAAATTCACCGGACGGTGTGTGGCCGGCAGAGAGTGGGATGGGCGCTCGGCTGGGGCGTGGTGCCGTCCCGTAAGCGGCCGCGATCGTGGCGAACTAACGGCGGAGCGCTGGTACGCGCGAACCTGGCGCGATCCGCGTCTACTCGATCTGATTGAGGTGGCACTGATGAATCCGTATCCGTCGGGATCTCAGACCGAGAATCATCTGATCGATCCGAAGGTGCGTTGGAAATTTAAGGGTCGAGTAACACCGCTATGTCTGCTGCCCGCACCCGACCATCCGACAGGTCCTTTGTGGGTGAATGGAGAATCGACAACCGGAGGGCTCAATGATCGGGTTCCGGTTGGAGTAGCGGAAAAGCAACCATGTTCTCTCGTGTTAGTGCAGCCTGACAGGGTAATCATCCACGTCGGAACAGAAGGGACCCAACTTGGACAGGCGAGGCGACGGGTGCGCGGGCTTTTCTCCCTCGCCGGTCACGATTAACGGACTGTCGATCACCGATCCCGTGGTTGAGAAGCCGATCCTGCTTCATCCGGACGGTTTCAGCACCGAGTTGCAGAGGCCCATCCTGTGTATTAGCCTCAGTGAAAAGTTCGCATCCCAGAACGCCTGTTACAAGCTAATCGCTGGGGTTATAGAGACCGCCTGATGAGCAGAATCGTTTATACAATCGGACACTCGAATGGCACGGTCGAGAAGTTGGTGGAATGGCTGCGGCTCCATGCGATCACCGCTATAGGCGACGTGCGCTCCCAACCCTACAGCCGCTTCAATCCGCAATTCAATCGGGAGGCCTTGGCAAGCGAACTCAGGAATTCCGGCTTGGAGTACGTGTTCCTAGGGCAGGAATTAGGGGCGCGCCCTCAAGACCCGGAGTGCTATCGCGAAGGGCGGGCGCAGTATTCGTTGATCGCTAAGACACAGTGGTATTCGAGCACGGGATTCAGCGCCTTCTCGCGGGGATGGAGCGCTTCCAAGTGGCGCTGATGTGCGCCGAGAAGGAGCCTCTTGTTTGTCATCGGTCTATTCTGATCAGTCGATCTCTGCAGGAACGCGGGGTTCGCGTGAGGCACATTCTCGAAGACGGCTGCCTGGAGGATCACGAGGCTTCGCTCCTGCGTTTGCTCGAAATGCACGGTATTCCCGAGAATCACCTCTTTCACAGCCGCGACGAACTGATCGCCATTGCCTATGAGAAGCAGGCGGAAGAGATTGAGTACTCAGCCAGCCAATCATCGCAGGCGGTTTAGGAAGTACGAGAGGCTCGGACGGTGAAGATATTCACCATTGGATTCACGAAAAAGACTGCGCGGCAGTTTTTCGAAAAACTGCGGCGGCCCGGGCTGGCACGCCTGATCGATGTGCGGCTGAACAATGTGTCTCAGCTAGCAGGATTCTCGAAACGCGACGACCTCAGCTTTTTCTGCGAATCGATTCTTTCTATTGAATACATGCACCTGCCCCAGCTTGCGCCAGTGTAGGAGATATTGGACGAATACAAAGAGAAGTGCAGCGACTGGTCCGTCTATGAGGCGAAGTTCCTGGCTCTCATCGCGGACCGCAAAGTGGAAGAGAAAGTGGATCGCGCGCTGATCGACGGCGGCTGTTTGCTATGCAGCGAGCCCACGCCGGAGCATTGCCATCGGCGGCTCGTCGCAGAGTATTTCCAAAAAGCGTGGGAAGATGTCGAGATCGAGCACATCTTGTAATACTTATCTTCCCGATCTGCACAATGCGCCCTCCTGCGGTATCCTTCCCGCGAGGATCTATGAACCGAAACGCCGTCATCCAATGTTGGCCAGTATTCATTCTCGCCCTCAGTGCTGTCGCCCAGCAACCTGCTCCCGGTATTCCCACCACCGGCTTCGCCGGGCTCGACCAATACCGCGCCTCGCGTATTGCTGTATTCACCGACGACTACGGGCAGCTGGCGCGTTATCGCGAGGCCAACGGCAAGATCGGAGCCCCGGCCGCAAGCGAGAATCGTGTTGTGTTCTTCGGCGATTCGATCACCGACATCTGGAAGCTGGAGAATTACTTCCCCGGCAAACCTTACGTCAACCGAGGTATCGGCGGGCAGACCACGCCTCAAATGCTGGTGCGGTTTCGGCAGGATGTGATCGATCTGCATCCCAAGGTGGTTGTGATTCTGGCCGGCACCAACGACATTGCGGGAAATACGGGGCCGATGCGCAACGAGGACATCGAGGCCAACTACGCGTCCTTCGCGGAACTGGCGCGCGCGAATGGCATTCACGTCGTCTATTCATCAATTCTGCCGGTGCACAACTACACAGAGCGTTCGAAGGATTTCTTTGCGCAGCGTCCGATGTCGCGGGTTCTCGAACTCAACCAGTGGCTGAAGAATTACTGCGGGAAGAACAACATTGTGTATCTCGACTACTTTTCCGCGGTCGTTGACGACAGGGGACTTCTGAAGAAGGATCTGGCGGACGACGGACTGCATCCCAACGATGCAGGGTACAGAATCATGGCGCCGCTGGCCGAAGCGGCTATTCAGAAGGCTATTGCCCAATCCAGCAGACCATAGCTCTGGGCACTCTACGGAAAGTTCTGATGGGCGTGCTGACCTGCGGTCTCGGCTTTTCGATGTCAGTTTCGGTTGGGTGTAGACTCCTGAATTTTTTGCTCGGGGAAGCGCGCAGATGATCCTGCAGTGCAAATTCACTGTCGAAGACTACGTTGCTGCCTACTGGACATTCGCGCGAAAGGGAGCAAGACTGTGGATGAGTCGATTGTGCTTGTTCGCCGGAATCGGCTCGCTGCTGTTCGGCATTTGGCTCACCACCCTGCCCAAGGGCTCTTTCTCGCTCGCGTTGCCAATGTTCCTCATCTCTGTCATGTGGCTGTTCCTCGGCAGGCCGTGGTGGCGATCGGCGGGTCGTCGAGCCTTTTCGAACCGGCCTGAACTTCAGCAAGAGTATGTGGTTCACGTTGACGAACAAAGAATTCGTTTCGACGGCCCTATTAGCGCTTTCGGCTGGACATGGCCGGCATTTACCGGGTCTGCAGAAAGCGAGAAAATCTGCCTCGTCTTCGTGTCGCGCTTCGCCTTTGCGATACTCCCCAAACGCATCTTCGGCGCGGGAGAGGCTGATCAATTTCGCGAGATGCTCCGGCAAAAGCTTCCGAGGAAGTAAGCAATAGATCGGACCGCGATTTATAATTGAAGTTGAGTTTCCGACCGCCGGAGTCTTCAGGCATACCTGAGTTTGCGGCGGCGAGGGAGCAGGCCGGGCGAACACTCCGTGCACGCTTCCCGAGGGTTCCGGTGGAAACGCCGGCGCCTCCCGCGTTCACGAGGACGCATTGGAAAGGAAACGAGCCTGCCGGGATTCTCCCGCCTGCTTGCCCTTTCCCGCATTTAGCAATTAGCACTTGGCATTCAGCCATTGGGCGCACCGTGACCCGATCCGGCTAAATGCTAATTGCTAACTGCTAATGGCTGCGCTTCACGACAAATTCGGCCGCGAGATTACCGATTTGCGGATCTCGATCACCGATCGCTGCAACTACAAGTGTGTCTATTGCAGAACGGGCAATGAAGGGGCGCTTTACGGGGATCTCCCTTTCTCGGATTATCTGCGCATGGCTCGTGTGCTGGTGGGATTGGGTGTCACCAAGGTTCGTCTCACCGGAGGCGAGCCGCTGCTGCGCAATGGCGTTGTAGAGTTCGTACGGGAACTGGCAAAGTTGCGACCTCAGGGGTTAAAGCCCCCGTCTTCTGCGAACGGTAACGGCGCGGCTGAAGCCGCGCCCTTTCAAAGCTCGTTTCAAGAAACCGGCGAGCAACTCGATATCGCTCTAACTACGAATGGGCACCTCCTTGCGGAAATGGCCCAGCCGCTCAAGGACGCCGGCCTGACCCGCGTGACCGTCTCGATGGACGCCGTCGACCCCGACCGCTTCGCCCGCATCACGCGCGTGCCGAATGGATACGATCATGTGCTGGCTGGAATCCGCGCCGCCCGCCGCTCCGGACTGTGGCCACTGAAAGTGAATTGCGTTCTCATGCGCGGTTTCAATGAAGATCAGATCATCCCCTTCGGAATGTTTGCCCGCGAAGAGGGCGTGACCGTCCGCTTCATCGAGTTCATGCCGCTTGAAGAGGGACGCACCTGGGCACCCTCAACCGTGGTTACCCTGGAAGAAATTCTGGCGCGCATGGCCGAATACCGTCTGTTAGTTGAGATCCCGCATGCCCGCTCGGAAACCGCGCGCCGTTACCGCTTCGAAGACGGTGTCGGAGAGATCGGCATCATCGCTCCGGTTTCGCATCCGTTCTGCGGACATTGCAGCCGCATCCGCATCACCAGCGACGGTAAGATTCGCACCTGTCTTTTTTCCGTGTGGGATCACGACCTTCATGCGCAGATGCGCAGCGGTGCGAGTGATGAAGAATTGGCGGACTTCATCCGCGGAGTGGTCGCGAAAAAAGAAGAACGGCACCACATCGGCGAGCCCGATTTCGTGCCCGCTTCGCGGACCATGGTCCACATCGGCGGCTAGGCTCTTGGGTGGCGACTCGTAGAGACGTAGCTTGCTACGTCTTGCCGTCAGCATTTCGAATGTGACCGTAGAGACGTTGCAAGCAACGTCACTACGATAAGATCGATCTGTGAATGGCAGGAGTTTAGTTGCGACCGCAGCGGTTGTTTCCCTTCTTATCGCCGCTGCCTCGGCTCAACAAAACTACCTCGGCTTCGACCGCAACGACTATCCGGGCGACGCCACTCTCAAGACACTCCGCCAGTCGTTTTCCTACACTGGGTACTGGCTCAACAATCCTCCCGGCTCGACCTCGAATTCCTGGGCAGGACATCGTGCTGCCGTGGAGTCCGCCGGATTCGGTTTCCTCGTCTTGTTCAACGGACGTCTCTACGCGGAGTTGAAGAGTGTCGCCAACGCGCAACGTTTGGGTAAGGCCGACGCTCTCATCGCCGCCTCGTCTGCCCGGCGCGAGGGCTTTCCCCGCGGCGCGATCATCTTCCTTGATCAAGAACAGGGCGGGCGCATGCTGCCGGAGCAGAAGGCCTACATCTACGCCTGGGTCGATGCCGTCGGCGGCGGAGGATATCGCGCCGGAATTTATTGCTCCGGCATGCGCTCCACCGATGGCGAAAACGTTGTGACCGCGGAAGACATTCGCCAGACCGCCGGGTCGCGAGAGATTACGTATTGGGCGATCAACGACGCCTGTCCGCCCTCGACCGGATGCTCATTTTCCCTTCCGCCTCCGACCCCATCCAAAAGTGGCGTCGACTTCGCCGAGGTCTGGCAGCTCGCGCAATCGCCGCAAAGAAAAGACGTTGCCGGTCGCTGCACCAACTACAACCGCGACGGAAACTGCTATCCGCCGGGAACGAATTCGGCGCAGGGTCTTCATGTTGACCTGAATACGGCTACCTCGGCAGATCCGTCACACGGCCGCACCCGCTAATCCGCTCTTTTTTCCTCCCGGTTCATGGCGAACACGCTTTCTGGCATGACAGGAAAACGAGTTTGCTCCCCGTCGCTGTTTTCACCATCCTCAAATTAATTTGAACGTCTGTTACTCGTACGCAAGTTCAAATCTTGATCAGGAGAAATCAATGAAACGCGTTGTGTTAGCCCTTACCCTCTCAATGCTGACCCTGTCGCTGGCGGCGAATGCCGGCAGCATGGGGAAGAAAGACATCGTGGATACCGCCGTCGCCGCTGGCGATTTCAAAACGCTGGCCGCCGCTCTCCAGGCCGCTGGATTGGTGGACACGCTCAAGGGCGCTGGTCCCTTCACCGTGTTCGCGCCCACAGACGAAGCTTTTGCCAAGCTGCCTGCTGGCACTGTCGACGATCTGCTCAAGCCTGAAAACCACGACAAGCTGGTCGCGATCCTCACCTATCATGTTGTTCCCGGCAAGGTCATGGCGAAGGACGTCGTGAAGTTGCACGAAGCCAAGACGGTCAACGGCACAGAAGTCAAGATCATGACCGAAGGCGGCAAAGTGATGGTCGACAATGCCAACGTGGTCAAGACCAACATCGATTGTTCCAACGGAGTCATTCACGTCATTGACGCCGTGATTCTCCCGCAGTAAGGCTCTCACTTTGCGGGAATTCCTTGTACGCTGGGCGGCTGCGGACATCGCTCCTCAGCCGCATTTTTAGGCCTTCAACCGCAAGGGCACGAAGGTGCACGAAAGAAGTCGGGCGCGTTTTTCCTTCGTGGTGAGAGCTTTTGCTCCCCGTGTGCCTGAATCTTGACGAAGCATTGACGCAACTTTGCGAAAATCTACAGCAGTACCCATCGCAGATCGTCTATAGAGTGAGCCTGCGTCAAAGAGAGCGCGTGCACCTCTCACGCAGCCGATGTCCTGGAGGAATATATGAACCGAAAGGTGGCAATCTCCATTTCTCGCGCAGTTCTCATGTTTTCATTGCTAAGCGGACTCATGGCGGCGCAAACAAAGCAAATTCCTCCCGCGCCGATTCCCACGCAAATCAGCACGGCGAAGAAAGTCTTCATCGCGAATGGCGGAGGCGATGAGCCCGGAATCGACGAGCCTATTTTCAGCGGCGGCGTCGATCGCTCCTACAACCAGTTCTATGCCGCGATGAAGAGCGCAGGCCGCTACGAGCTTGTGGGCTCTCCCGCGGAAGCCGATCTGCTGTTCGAGATGAGGTTCGCGGTGAAGACCAGCACGACAAAGGTGTTTAAGGGCGATACCATCGGATCCAGCCTTGACCCTCAATTCCGGCTGGAGATTCGCGATCCTAAGACCAACGCTCTTTTGTGGGCATTCACCGAACACGTGCAGTGGGCCATCCTGCAGGGCAACCGGAACCGGAACTTCGACCAGGCTTCCGCCCGCATCGTGACCGACGTACTGGCCCTGGGAACGCGTGCCGTCGCTGCGGCGACAATGCCCGTGAAACCTTAAGGAAAAAAGGCCAGGTGCGGTAAAATAAGTTAAACCTATGGCCGACCGCACTTTTACTCTGGACGAAGCCCAATCGTTGTTACCCGTGCTCGAATCCCTGCTGCGCACGGCCATCAACGCCAAGAAGGTTGTCGATGAAGCCGATGCCGAGCAACAGGCTCTGCAGCACCGCGTTTTTCTCAACGGCGGAATGTTTCTCGACATCGTGCCGCTTGCTCGCCGCAAGGCCGAACGCGCCAAGGCAGAGCAGCGCGCCAAAGATGCTCTCGCGGAAATCGATTCCATCGGCGTACAGGTGAAAGACCTGAATATCGGACTGCTCGATTTTCCCTGCGAAGTCGAAGGACAGATCATTCTGCTCTGCTGGAAGCTTGGGGAAAAAGCCATCACCCACTGGCACGGACTCCAGGAGGGATTCGCCGGACGCAAGCCCATCGATCAGCGGATCGCGAAAGCGAAGAAGGTAAATTAGCCACGAGCTGCGAGCCTCGAGCTCGTGGCTGGTGGCTCGCAGCTCGTGCCTTTGCACAGTTTCAAATTCCAATCGCTCCTAAACCCCCACATTTCAAACGCTTTCCACCACGAAACATCCTCTGGAATCTTGTGTTTATAGGAGAGGAACATATATAGGCTGATCCTGGCCTCCTGCGGCACAATGAAGTCTGCATTGGACTCTTGGCCCGCGGGCAGCGATTTTAGGAAGGGCATAAGACATGAACCGGTCGATCATTCGTTGGGTGATTTTGGAGGCGGTAGTTCTGAGCTTTTCGGTGGCTTCGTTCGGGCAGATTGCGGTGGGTATTTCGGTCCGTGTTGGGCCGCCTCCGTTGCCCGTGTACGCGCAGCCGATCTGCCCCGGCCCCGGCTACATCTGGACGCCCGGTTATTGGGGCTGGGACGATGACGACGGCTATTATTGGGTGCCGGGAACATGGGTGGTCGCCCCGGTTGGTCTCTTGTGGACTCCCGGCTACTGGGGATGGGGTGGCGGATTCTACGCTTGGCATGCGGGATACTGGGGACCGCACGTCGGCTTCTACGGCGGGATTAACTACGGATTCGGCTACGGCGGCATCGGCTTTGTGGGCGGCGAATGGCGCGGCGGCGCGTTCTACTACAACCGCTCCGTGACCAATGTCAGCGTCACGAATGTGACCAACGTCTATAACCGGACGGTGGTCGTTAACAATCGCTCGACAACCAGCTTCAACGGCGGCACGGGTGGCGTGCAGGCCCGGCCAACCCGTCAGGAGGAAGAGTACGGGCGCGAGCGCCACACCGCCCCCCTTAGCGTTCAGAGCCAGCACGAGCGCGCAGCCGCGGGGAACCGGGAGAACCTCGCGTCCCAGAACCACGGGCGTCCGGCGATCGCCGCCACATCACGGCCCGGAGACTTCAGCCGTCATGCCGCGGTTCCGGCACGAGCGGCCGGTGGCGAATACCATGCGCCCGCCATGTCGCCGAGAGAGGCGCGATTGAACGCGCCTGCCGCCAACCGCGGGAACTCGAATTCCGGGAACCGCATGAACACAGGCGATAATAACCGCAATAACAATAAAGCCCGGTCCAATGAAGGCTTCCGCCCCTTTACCCCGCCGGCGAAGAACAACGCCGGAAATGGACGAAGCAACGAGAGTTACAACCGCAATCAGGGTAGCACCAACAACCGCGGAAACCAGGGCCGATACAACGACAGCCGTCCTCCACAGCAGCATCGCCAGGCGATGCCACAACGGCAGGCACCGCGTCCGGCGCCGCAGCACTCCAGCCCGCCGCCTCAGCACCACGCGCCACCGCCCGCGCCACATCACGGAAAAGGGTTCTAAAACTGGCAGGTAAGGAATGTGGGGACAGCCGCCATCGGCTGTCCGCCGGGCGCAGCCCGGCTTCGGTGGCGAACTCGAAAATGTAAAGTTTTATGGGACTATTTGTAACATTATTGAAATCGAAGCGAAGCTACGGCTCCGCGGACAGCCGATGGCGGCTGTCCCCACATTTTCAGTGGCTTGGCTTTATATGGAAAATCGTGCAAGGGCCCACTCCAACCAGCGTTCTATGGCAGGAAAGATCCCAGGGTCATGGCACGGAAGTGTAATTCGAATGAAATTTCTTCTCTGCTACAATTTAGCCACAGGATCGCACCCCCAGCCCCTGAACCGGCGGCCCAAGGAGTCCCAGAAAACATGTCCGCAAAGAAATTGAAACTGCTCGGCTCGTTCGCCGTGCTTCTTAGCTTAGCCTTGGCCGTGAGCTGCAAGGGGTTCTTTGTCAACCCTACACTCACCGCGGTGTCGGTCGGGCCCCAGAATCTGCAATTGACATTCGGTCAGACGTGGCAGATGGCGGCAACAGGAACCTACAGTGATGGCACACAAAAAACGTTGACTTCCGGCGTCACATGGTCCGTCAACTCCACTCCCGCCGGTATTGTTTCCGTTGGGCAATCTTCGGGATTGGTGACTGCTGGCAATACAGCAGGCTCGGCGACGGTTTCCGCGAGCGCTGGGAGTTGTTCGGGTTGCTCCGGATCTACCACCGTGACGGTGGTTCTGCAGGGCGTCACTTCGATCACAGTCAACGGCGGGGGCCAAACGATTCATCCCAACAGCACTACGCCTGCCTACCTGCAAGCCTTAGCTAACGGCTCGACCGATGTCAGCCAGAATGCAACGTGGACCGTGGCCGACGCGGGCGGGACGGACCAGACGGCGCACTTCACGCAAAGCTTCCTGGCAGGAAGTGGCGAAGGATTCTTACCGGATAGCACATTACCTTCGGGGACGTATACGGTTAAGGCTACCTATAACAGCGTGTCCGGCACGGCATCGTTGATCGTAGCCAATCCGTAAGCCTGGAAGCGACCGACGCGATATTCAATTCGAAGGCGCCCCACTTCTGGCCGATTTTGCCGGAAGTGGGGTTTTTGATTTTTTGGGGCGCGCCTCACTCGGGCAACTGATCCTTTTCTGTTTTCGCCGCCCGCCGCAATTCCTTGTACTGCGTGGCCAATGGTAGGTTCCACGTACGGATCCCTGTTGGAGAACAGCGTACCCCGGGACGCGTTTATGTGATTTGCATCACATTCCGGCCTTTCGAGCCGTGGGACCATACAGCATTCGCACAAACGTGTCCGACTCGATCACAACGCCAATCTCCCAAGGTGCAGGCTTGTCTCGCGATGAGCGCGAACTGCGCGCCGCGCGGTTTGCCATGCGCATGTCGCTGGCGATTGGCATAGTGATGCTGCTGGGAAAGTCCGTGGCGTATTACGTCACCGGCTCCGCCGCGATCCTTTCCGATTTCGCGGAATCCGTGGTGCATGTCATTGCCGTGGCATTCGCGGCGTTCAGCCTGCGCTTGAGCACCAAGCCGGCGGCTCCGACGTTCCTCTACGGATTCGAGCGCATTGCGTTTTTCTCCGCCGGATTTGAAGGCGCCATGATCATCGTGGCCGCAATCTGGATCCTCGTCGAAGCCATCGAGAAATGGCTGGCAGGATTGCCACTCGAGCATCTCGGCTCAGGGGCATTGCTGCTCGTCGGCGCGGGTCTGTTGAACGCCTGGCTCGGCTGGTATCTGCTGCGCGTCGGAAAGCGCACGCACTCGCTTATCCTTGAAGCCGACGGCAAGCACGTACTCACGGACAGCTACACCAGCTTTGGCGTGGTTGCCGGACTGGGCCTGGTGATGCTGACCCATTGGAAGCCGTTCGATCCGCTTGTCGCGATCGCGATCGCCGTGAACATCCTGTGGTCCGGAGGTCGCCTCGCCTGGCGTTCCGCGGTTGGATTACTCGACTATTCCGACCCGAAGACCGGCAAGCAGATTCGCGACGAACTCGACACCATCTGCAGCGAACTCGGCATTCACTACCACGGCGTGCGCTACCGCACCACGGGATACCGCGAGATCATCGAGGTACACCTGCTCTTTCCCCACGCCACAGCGGTAGGAGAAGCGCATCGCCTCGCCACCGCCCTGGAAGAACGCTTGCCCGTTGAACTAGGCAAGCCCGCCGAGGTCATCACGCACCTCGAGTCGCTAGAAGATCATGAGCATGTACACACGACCGAACACTACACGGGCCGTCCAGAGTAGTGTGGGTAAGGTGCACGGAACCTGTGGGGACGGGCGCCTTCGCCCGTCCAGCCGAGCAAAGCGAGGCGCATGCGAACCACAGAACTAGCCAGGAAGGCCCGTACGGAACCTCACATCCCGTCGTAATTCGGCCCGCCCCCGCCCTCCGGAGGTACCCAGTTGATGATCTGGTACGGATCCTCAATATCGCAGGTCTTGCAGTGCACGCAATTCGATGGATTCAAGCTAATGCGCTTGCCATTCGGCTGGTTGGAATCATCCACCATCTCGTACACGTTCGCCGGACAGAAATTCTGGCAAGGACTGCCGTACTCCTTGACACAGCGCTCGTTGCACACATTCGTGTCGCGAATGACGAGGTGAGCCGGCTGATCTTCTTCATGCTTCGTGCCCGAATGATAAAGATCGGTAAGCTTGTCGAAGGTGGTCTTGCCATCGCCCTTCGCCGGACCAAGCATGTGAGCTTCCGCGGCGCCGTCAGCGGGCAACTCCCTAAGTTTCTTCATCCGCTGGTACCCAGATGTCGCCGGATACCGATTGCGCAACCCGCGTCCGCCAGTGATCATCTGCAACGCAGTGTGGAACATCCCGGCAAACATGCCGTGCTCGAATCCCTGGTGCAGGTTGCGGACTTTCCAGAGTTCCTCTTTGATCCAGCTTGATTCCACTTTCTTCTGGAACTCGCCGAGAGACGCCGCTGACGAATCGTCCTTCTTGAGCGCTTCGAATGCAGTCTCAGCGGCGAGCATGCCGCTCTTGATGGCGAGATGAATTCCCTTCAGCCGCGCCGAATTGAGAAAGCCCGCGGAGTCGCCGAGGATCATCCATCCGTTGCCCGCAACCGGCGGAATCGCCCACCAGCCGCCGTAAGGCATCGCCTTCGCGCCGTAGCGGATCATCTTGCCGCCCTCGAGCAGCTTTGTAACGAATGGATGCTTCTTGAACTCTTGCAGCACGTGCTGTGGATCGAGCCGCGGATCGGCGTAATCCAAACCGGTCACAAAGCCAAGCGAAACGATGTTGTCTTTCGAGCCGTAAATCCAGGCGCCGCCGTATTCTTTCGTCGTCAGCGGCCACCCCATGGTGTAGATGACTTCACCCGGCGCCATGCGTCCAGCAGGCACTTCCCAAAGCTCTTTCACGCCGACGCCGTAAGTCTGCGGGTTGGCGTTCTTTGCCAAATCGAATTTCTGAATCAGGTCCTTGGTCAGCGATCCGCGCGGGCCCTCGGCCAGGATCACCACCTTTGCGTGCAGATCGTACCCCGGCTCGAAATTCGACTTGGGATGTCCTTCCTTGTCGACGCCCTTGTCGTCGGTGCGAACGCCAACCACGCGGTCGCCCTCAAACAAAAGCTCGGAGCCGGCGAATCCGGTGAACACCGTGATCCCGGTCTCTTCGACCTTGCCGCCCAGCCACTTCACGAACTTGTTCAGCGAGATGACATAGTTGCCGTGGTCGCGTAGAAACGGCGGCGTGATGGGGAACTTGAATCTCGATTTTTCGGTAAAGAAGTAGACAGCTTCTTTGACGACCTCGGCGTCGAGCGGCGCATCTTTCTTAAAGTCCGGCAGTAGTTCCGCAATTGCGCGAGGATCGAGCAGCGCCCCGGAAAGACAATGCTGTCCAACCTCGCGCGCTTTCTCCAATACGTAGATGTTCTCTTTGCTGAGCGGCGAATCCGGATGGGCGGCGTTATGAGCGTCGATCAACTGCGAGAGCCGCAGTGCACAGGCCATCCCAGCCGGCCCGCCGCCAACGATCACCACATCAGCCGGCATCTGCGGACGCTCAACACCGTCGATCGGTTTGCGGAAAACGAGCATTTGATTTCCAGGCCGCAACTTCTTTGCCGCGGATTCACGCGGATGAACACGGATCAAACAGCGGCTCAATTTCGTTTTTGGATCCGCGTTGATTCGCGGAGAGGAAGTTATCCTCCCGCTTTCACTTTCTTGACCTCTTCAATCAGCGGCGGCACGATGTCAAACAAATTGCCTACAATCGCATAATCAGCAATTTCGAAAATCGGCGCCTCCGAATCCTTGTTCACCGCGATGATGGCTCGCGAGCCCTTCATCCCGACGATGTGCTGAATTGCGCCGCTGATGCCTAGAGCCAGATACAGCTTGGGCGCGACCGTCTGTCCCGAAGATCCAATCTGGCGATCCATCGGCAGCCAGCCGGAATCGCAAATCGGACGCGAAGCCGCCAGATCTCCGCCGAGCGCTTCGGCCAACTGCTTCGCGATCTCGATATTCTTCTGTTCCTTGATGCCGCGGCCAACAGCAACGATCACTTCCGCCTGCGTAAGATCGACAGCCTGCTTAGCCTCTTTGAACACTTCCTGCGGCTTATTACGGATCACGCCATCGGGAATGTCGACATTGACCGTTTCAACAGGAGCCGCGCTTGCGCCGGCCTCGGCCTTGTCCCCGCGAAACGATCCGTTCTGAAATGTCACGAACCACGGAGCGTCGCTGGTGAAGCTGACATCGGCTGCAAGTTTTCCCTGAAACATCTGCCGTGTGAACGCCAGCTTCCCGCCTTGGTGCTTGAATCCAATGCAGTCGCTGATGACGCTGCGTCCCATAGCAGTCGCCAGCTTGGGCACGAAGTCGCGCACCTGGTACGTGTGCGGCATCAGCACGAGCTTCGGCTGCTTGGAACTGAGGAACTGTTTCAGCGCAGCAGCGAATGCATCCGGAGTGTACGGCTCGAGCTTCGCTGACTCGATCGCATATACTTTCGCGACTTTCTTCGCCGCAACTTCCCCGGCAATAGACGCGGCTCCGCTGCCCACGACGGCTGCGTCCAGCGTCCATCCGGTCGCGGCGGCAATCGCCTGACCGGCGCTGATGGTTTCCCACGAAACGCGATTCAACTTGCCTTCGCGCTGTTCGACAACGACGAGAATGGTATCGGCCATAAAATCAGCTGCTAGCTCCTGGCTTCAAGCTTCTAGCCTCTAGCTAAAAACAATGTGGGGACAGGCGCCTTCGGCTGTCCGCCGAGCGAAGCTCGGCTCGCGGGCAAGAGTGCGCGCGCCACACTTACAAAACTCTCAACTCATTCCGTAGTTTATCCACCAGCTTCTTCGCAATCTCCGCCGCCGAGCCTTCAATGTGCTCCGTCTTCTTTGTCTTCTGCGGGATGTACAGCTTTTCAATCTTCTGCAGATTTTCTCCCAGCGCCGACTGCACCTCGGCGAGCGACACCTTCCGCAGCGGCTTGTTCTTCGCCTGTTTGATGCCAATCAGCGTGGCGTACCGCAGCTTGTTGATGCCCGACTGAATCGTCAGCACCGCCGGCGTCGGCATATCGACGAACTGGAAATATCCCGCTTCGAGTTCGCGCTTCACGCGAATCCCGCTGTCGGTCTTCTCGATTTGCATAATGATGGTCGCATGCGGCCATCCCAGCAACTCCGCCAGGATGACGCCGGTCTGCGCGTATCCGTAATCATCCGACTGCAGCCCGGTGAAGATCAGGTCGAACTGTTCGTCTTTGATCGCCGCGGCGAAGGCATTCGCGGTGTTGAACGCGTCGAGCCCAACGAACTTGTCATCTTCGAGATGAATCGCGCGGTCCGCGCCTTTGGCCAGCGCCTCGCGCAACACCTGCTGCGCCCGCGCCGGACCACTCGTGATTACGACGACCTCGCCCTTATGCTTCTCCCGCTGGCGCAGCGCCTCTTCGAGAGCGTAGGCGTCCGGCTCGTTGACCTCGTAGGAAACGTCCTCGCGAATCCACGTGCCGGACTCATTCAGTTTTAGGGGCGCATCCTTCTGCGGCACCTGCTTCATGCAAACCAGGATCTTCAAGATAATTTCTCCACGAACCAGTAACGTCCGTCAGCCACGGCAAAACTTATTAGTATAAATGACGCACAAGGCGCCTAGGAAACCCCTGGCAAATGAATTCGTAGAGACGTAGCTTGCTACGTCTCCGCCGGCAGCACCACGTAACGTGGTCGGCAAGACGTTGCAAGCAACGTCCCTACGGTTACCTTGTTTGTGATTCTAATCACAGACTCCCACCGCTCCCTCCGTCAGCATGGCCGAGGGACCTTATGCCCGACGACCACTTCTCCGCGATGCGCCAAAGCATCATCGACGGCGCGCCCGATACTGCTTCCGGCCTGGCGCAAGAGGCTGTGGCCTCTGGCATCCCGCCCATCGACGCCATAAATTGCGGCTTCGTTCCTGGCATGCACGACGTCGGCGAGCAGTTCGCCCGTGGCCAGATGTTCCTTCCCGACATGATGGCCTCCGCCGAGGCGATGCGGGCCGCCATGGGCGTGCTCGATCCGGAGCTGCGGAAACTCGGCACAGCGCGCCCGACGGCTGGTGTCGTCGTGCTTGGCACAACCAAAGGCGACATCCACGAAATCGGAAAGATTCTGGTCGGCACCATGCTCACTGCGCACGGATTCCAGGTCCACGACCTTGGTGTTGACGTCACAGGCGACAAGTTCGCCGCCAAGGCGCGCGAACTGAAGGCCGATATCGTCGGCGTTTCAGCGCTTCTGACCACGACGATGCGCAACCAAAAAAGTGTCGTAGAGGCGCTGGAAAAAGAGGGCCTGCGCTCGCACGTAAAGATCATGGTCGGAGGCGCGCCCGTGACCCGCCGCTGGGCCGACGAAGTCGGCGCCGACGGCTACGCCAAAGACGCCATGAGCGCAGTCACGCTGGCGCAGGAGTTAATGCAGCGAAAACTGCAGACCGTGTCGTAGAGACGTTAATTGCAACGTCTCTGCCGCCAGCGCCGCAGAGGCCCGGATTCAACAACACTACTGTCAGCAGAGACGTAGCAAGCTACGTCTCTACAGGAAATACCACATGCGACCTACACTTAAACTCCTCGACACACCGCTGATCGAGCGCATCCTCGACGAAGCCTTCGAACTCATCGAAGACCCCGGCGTGCGGGTCGCCCCCTATGTCGAAGACCTGCTGCGCGCCGCCGGCATTACCGTGAAAGAAGGCGTCGCTCACATCCCCGAGGTCCTCGCCCGCCGCCTGCTCGATCTCGTTCCGCGCGGATTCTGTCTCTATGACCGCCTCGGCAAACCCATCGTTCACTACAGCGAAGACACGGTTCACTTCGATCCTGGCTCGTCGTGCCTGAATATTCTCGATCCCGAAACGCAGCAGCCCCGCCCGGCGATGTCGGCCGATCTGGTGCGCCTGGTGCAGGTCGCCGAGATGCTGCCTCAGTTTGCAGCGCAGTCCACCGCGATGGTCTGCAACGATATCCCGCCAGAAATCGGAGACTGGTACCGCCTGCTTGTCGTTCTCTGGTATTCCGAAAAGCCGGTGGTCACCGGAGCATTCTCGGCATCAAGTCTGCATAACCTGATCGATCTTCTCGCCATTGAAAGCGGAGGCCGGGAGAATCTTCGGCGAAATCCCCGCGCCATCTTCGATGTCTGCCCGTCCCCGCCCCTCAACTGGTCGGAGTTCGCTTCGCAGAATCTCGTCGATCTTGCCCGCGCCGGAGTCCCGGCAGAAATCGTCAGCATGCCCCTGGCGGGTGCTACGGCTCCGGTCACGCTAGCCGGCTCTGTCGTGCAGCACGCCGCGGAGTGCATCAGCGGCATCGCCATTCATCAACTCGCGCAGCCGGGTGCTCCCATCGTTTGGGGAGGCGCGCCCGCCATCTTCGACATGCGCACAGGAAAGACTCCTATGGGCGCGATCGAAACCGCGATGCTCGACATAGCCTGTTCGCAAGTCGGAAAGTATATCGGCCTGCCGACGCATGCTTATCTCGTCGCAGGCGATGGTCGCGTCGTGGACGCGCAGGTGGAAATGGAAAGCGGAATGTCGGCAGTGCTCGGAGCGCTCGCCGGCATCAACATGATCTCCGGCGCCGGCATGCTGGATTTCCTCGCGTGCCACAGCATCGAAAAGCTCGTC
>Ga0209580_10000233_pt1 | contig 34598 bp, 28 predicted proteins | sample Coa_R1_5_FD_187153 | JGI IMG/M metagenome (GOLD analysis project Ga0209580, IMG submission 187153) | Surface soil microbial communities from Centralia Pennsylvania, which are recovering from an underground coalmine fire - Coalmine... | ecosystem: Environmental > Terrestrial > Soil >... | reverse complement strand
GACCCGACGGCCGAAGCCATGTTCATTCGCGACGACGACTCGGGCGACGCGTGGTCGGCCACGCCGGGGCCGATGAAACGGGACCCGACGAGCGGACAGTTCGTCGTCCATCACTCGGCCGGGGTCACGCACTTCTCGCGGATGACGCGGGCCATTCGTCATGAGCTCGACGTCTTCGTGGACGTCGACGATCCCGTGAAGTTCTCGTTGCTCACCCTCGTCAACGACGGCGAGCACACGCGAAGACTGAGCCTGTTCGCCTACAACGACTGGGTGCTCGGCCCGCCACAGGAGAGTGCGCGCGGGCAGATCACGACGACGTACGACGTGACGAGCGGGACGATCCGCGCGCGCAATGGCTACAGCGACGGGTTCGCGCGGCGCGTCGCATTCGCGCACGCGAGCGAGGTGCCGCGTTCGGCGACGAGCCATCGTCTCTCGTTCATCGGGCGCAACGGTTCCCTGTCCCGGCCGGCGGCCCTGCGCCACATGACGCTCGAGCCACACTTCGGCGCCGGCCTCGATCCGTGCGCCGCGCTGCAGGTCGCGATCGTCCTCCATCCGGGCGAGCGTCGTCGTGTCGTCTTTCTTCTCGGGCAAGGGACGGACGCCGGCGACGTCGAGCGCCTGATCGCCCGTCACGGGACGGTTGATTTCGCCGACGCCGCCCTGCAGCGCGTGCAGGCCTCCTGGGACCGCACGCTCGAAACGGTCCAGGTCCGGACGCCGGACGATTCGTTTGACGTGCTGATCAACCGGTGGCTCGTGTATCAAGACATCAGCTGCCGCCTCTGGACGCGTGCCGGCTACTACCAGCCGGGCGGCGCCTTCGGCTTTCGCGATCAATTGCAGGACGTCCTGGCGCTGTTGCTCGCCCGGCCCGAGCTGGCCAGGGCGCACCTCGTCCGAGCCGCCGGCCGGCAGTTCGTCGAAGGCGACGTTCAGCACTGGTGGCACGAACCGAGCGGCCGCGGCCTTCGGTCACGCTGCTCCGACGATCTGCTCTGGCTGCCCTACGCGGTCGCCGAGTACGTCCGCACGACCGGCGATGTGGGCGTGCTCGAGGAGCGCGCGCCGTTCCTGGAAGCGTCGCTGCTCGCGCCCGACGCCCAGGATGCGTACGGCGAACCGCGCGTGGCGTCCCAGGACGGGACGCTCTTCGAGCATTGCGTCCGCGCGATCGACAAGGGGATCACCACCGGAGCCCACGGTCTGCCGCTCATCGGCAGCGGCGATTGGAATGACGGCATGAACCGTGTGGGATCGGCTGGACGCGGTGAGAGCACGTGGCTGGGCTTTTTTCTTCACACCGTGCTCAGCGCCTTTGCGCCGCTCTGCCGCGTGCGGGCCGATAGCGCCCGGGCGGACCGGTACCTGGCCGAAGCGGGGCGGCTCGCCGCCACGCTCGAACGGTCGTGGGACGGCGAGTGGTACCGCCGGGGGTACTACGACGACGGCACGCCGCTCGGATCGGCGCAGAACGATGAGTGCAGTATCGATTCCATCGCGCAGTCCTGGGCCGTCCTTTCGGGCGCGGTCCCGATCCGCTTTGCGGAGCGAGCGATGGATGCGGTCCGCACGTCGCTCGTCGCGCGCGAATCGCAGACGCTGCTGCTGCTCCATCCGCCGTTCGATCGATCGGCGCAAGATCCCGGCTACATCAAGGGGTATCCCCCTGGCGTTCGCGAGAATGGCGGGCAGTACACGCACGCGGCCGTCTGGATCGTGATGGCCCTGGCCCGTCTCGGCAGCGGGGACGAGGCCGCGGAATTCTTCCACATGCTGAACCCGGTGAACCATGGCCGCACGGCCGCGGATGAGGCTCGCTACAAGACGGAGCCGTACGTCATGGCGGGCGACGTCTACGCTCGATCGCCGCACGCCGGCCGCGGCGGGTGGAGTTGGTACACGGGATCAGCCGGCTGGATGTATCGCGCCGGCATCGAAAGCATCCTGGGTCTGCGGCGACGGGGCGACACGTTCGTGGTGGACCCGTGTGTTCCCTCCACATGGCCCGAGTACGAGATCGCGTGGAGGCATCTCGACAGCCGCTACACGATCAGGGTCTCCAATCCCCTGCGACGGTGTCGCGGCGTCGCGAAGGCCACGTTGGACGGGATGCCGGTCGATGCGGCCGCGATCCCTCTGGTCAACGACGGCCGGACCCACGATGTGCAGATCGTGCTCGGGTGAATGCCACAATGTGGTGGGGATCATGATCCGCGTCTGTCCGGCCTGTGGACAAAAGAATCGTGTACGTGTCGCGGACCTCGCGCGTCTGGCGCGCTGTGGCAAGTGCCGCACGTCCCTCGATCCGATCGCGTCGCCCATTGATGCCGATCCCGAGGTCTTTGCGGATATCGAGCGGCACGCCCGCGTCCCGGTGTTGGTGGATTTCTGGGCGTCGTGGTGCGGCCCGTGTCGGGTCGCCGCGCCCGAGGTGGCCCGTGTGGCGGCCGCCATGGCCGGCCGCGCCATCGTCCTCAAGGTCGACACCGAGCGGCATCCCGAGATCGCCCAGCGCTACGGCGTGACGGGCATTCCCAACTTCGTTGTCCTGAGAGACGGCGGCGTGGTCCACCAGCACGCGGGCGTCGTTCCGCACACCGAGATGATGCGCTGGCTTGAACAGGCGGCGCGGTCACCGGCCCGCTGAGCGCCGTCGAGGTCAGGCCTGCTCCGCGTCCGACACGGCGGCGGGCCCGATGAGCTTCCGCCGGCCAGTAGAATACAAGTTCGCCGTTTCCGTCCTCGGCGAATGTGAGGAGGCGACCGCATGCCACTTTCCCGGATGCAGTTGCGTCACCGCGAGACGGTGGCCGACCGCACGATGGCCTTTCATTTCGAGCGGCCGGCGGGCTTTCGGTTCAAGGCCGGCCAGACGATCGACCTGACGCTCATCGATCCACCAGAGACGGACGCGGAGGGGAACATTCGCACCTTCTCCCTGGCTGGCGGCCCGCAGGACGCGGATCTGGTCTTCGCCACACGGATGCGCGGCAGCGCCTTCAAGCGCGTGCTCGCCTCGGTGCCGCTCGGCACGTGGGTGGAGGTCGAGGGACCGATGGGCTCGTTCACGCTGCACCACAATTCGGCCAAGCCGGCCGTGCTGCTGACCGGCGGCATCGGCATCACGCCGTTCCGCAGCATCGTTCGTGACGCATCGGCGCGCGCCGACACGCCGCCGATCTGGCTCTTCTACTCCAACCACCGTCCCGAGGACGCCGCGTTCCTCGACGACCTTCATCAGCTGGCGCAGACGACGCCGTCGTTTCACTTCGTGCCGACGATGACCCGGATGGCGGCATCGGCGAGGCCCTGGCAGGGCGAATCCGGTCATATCACGCGAGAGATGCTCGACCGGCACCTGCCCGATCGGGGCAGCGCCATCTACTACATCGCGGGTCCATCCGGCATGGTCTCCGCGATGCGCGAGTTGCTCGAAGGAGCCGGCGTGAACGAAGACGACATCCGGTCCGAGGAATTCAGCGGCTACTGAAGCGGGGCCCGCCCCGCTCGTTCTTGCCGTGGGCCCGTTGACTCATCACAGGTTCTCCGCCTCCCCGTGTGCCATCACACACGCAGGCTGGCGCGCTACTTCGCGGGCTTGGGCGAAATCCACTTGCCGTCGGCCGTCAGCTGCACTTCCTTCACCGGCGCGCCCTTCAGCCCCAGCTCGAAGTAGGTCTTCTGGCCCTCCGTGGCCCGCTCGCGGGTCGTCACGGTCGCCTTGGGATATCGCGTGGCGACAGCGGCGGCCACCGCGGCCGGCAGCTCCGACGCGGTGACTTCTTCCTCGATCACGATCACCGTGCCGTCGGGTTTGTAGTTGACGTCGAGCCCGCGGCCCTGATTCGTGCTCTCGATTTCGTACTGCTCCACGCCATCCTCGGTTTCATGGGACGTGTGCTTGATCGTGGCCTGCGGGTAGGCCGTCTTGAACGCGTTCTCCACCGCGACCGGCAGCTTGACAGAAGCGGGGGCGGCCTTCGGGGCAGGCCGGGTTTGTGCCGGCGCCTTCACGGGCGCGGACTGGGCCCGGGGCGTCGCCTCGGCCAGAGCGACGACCGCCATTGACGTTGCCACTACTGCGAAGCCTTGGAACCATGTCTTGAGCGTCATGTGAAACCCTCCTCGGGGGGCCAGACTCCCCCTACGATACCGAGTTCACCTGAAGAACGGCTGCAGACCTCCGCCCGATGATGACCAGTCTGTTGTGGTCCATGGCGGCGATCGACAAAACCGCTTACGAGATCAGCTCCGGCTCCAGCACCTTCTCCACGACCTTGCCGTTGACGACGCTGACGTAATACACCTTCGATCCCGCGTGGCTTGTGACCACACGCTTGACGTCGTTGTCCTCGAAGAAGATCCCGGCGTTGTTGTCACAGGCGTAGCCGGGCTTCATTTGACCCGTCTCGATGAGCCGCGTGTAGAGCGGGCGCCGGCCGGGCTCGGCGTCGTAATGGGGGCAATGGCTCCCCTTGAGGAAGCCGAGGCACTGCACCGTCGACAGTTCCTTGGGCCGCGAGTCGGTCGTGCCCTCCTCGAACCAGCAGAGCGACCCGGCGCTGGCGCCCCCGAGGACGATGCCGCGATCCCAGGCCTGTCTGAGCACGACATCGATGCCCTGCGCCTTCCAGATCACCTGTTGATTGAGCGTGTTGCCGCCAGACACGACGATGCCGTCGACCGAGAGAAGAACGTCCTCCCAGCTTCGCGTCTGCCTCGCGCTCGCGATGAAGCTGTCCTGGTCGGACGGCTCCACGTTGAGCGGCGCGCAGGTGCGATACCAGCTGAGCGTGCCGGTCGTCGAGTCGGCCGACGCGGTGGGCAGGTACAGGAGCTTCGGCCGCGACTTGCCGGTGAGCTGCGCCATGTACTTGATGAAGGGCGCGTTGAAGTTGCCGCCGGCGATGAGAATCTTCCGGTTTGGGGACGCGCCTTGCCGTGCGGCCGCACCCCAAGCACCTGACACGCGCGTCGGCAGGCTGCCCAGCAGCGCGCCGACGGACCCGACGGCCGACCGCAGCAGAAAGTCCCTGCGTTTCATGATCCCACCCTCCGATCGCCCAAACCGGGAAAGAAGCGTAGCACGCTGGCACGGCCGGCGTTTACCGGCGCGTCGCACGTGAGTCGCGGGCTCGGCGCCTTTTTTGCCCTGTCGTTACCTTCCGGACGCCGAACCGTTAAAGAGACGCGACATCGTGGCAAGGCGAGATCAGAAAGGTCTCGGCATTGGAGGGATGCATGTCTCATATGAAGCGTCGACTGTCCGTGGGTGTCCTGGTTTTGGGAGCTGGGTTGGCGGCGCGCGGCTACGCGACCCACGCCCAGGATCGTGACGATCGCGATGACGACCATCGCGTCAGAACAGTGTTCGTGATCGCGATGGAGAACCACAACTGGACGCAGCCAACGCCGACGTCCTCTCCCCAGCAGATCTTCCAGAACGTGGCCGCGCCATTCATCAACAGCCTGGTGAACGGCACGTCGGGCATCAGCTCGCAGGTGTCCTACGCCACCAACTACTTGAACGCCGCCGTCGGCAACCATCCGTCCGAACCGAACTATGTCTGGGCGGAGGCCGGCCAGTCCGAGAACTCCCACGGCACCGACATCGACCCCTACGCGGCCAACTGCACGGTTAACACAGCGGTCACTACCGATCAGCACCTGACCGCCTTTTTGAATAAGGCCGGCAAGAGTTGGCGGTCGTATCAAGAGGACGCGAATGTAAGCACCAGCAATGTCCCACTGGCCCCGAGTGTGTGGACCGTTCCGATCTTTAGCAGGAGCGGTCTGTGGACGAGCCCCGCGACAAATGCATCCTTCTACACGGCTCAGTTCAACTACGCCGCCAAGCACAATCCGATGGTGTTCTTCCGGGACACCAACGGCGGCTGCCCGGCCACCCTATCCAAGCAGTACCCGCCGCTCCAGCAACTCGCCCTGGATCTGCAGTCCAACGACGTGGCTGACTACACCTGGATCACGCCGGATCAATACAACGACCAGCACAGCTCGCTCAGCACGGGGTTCGGCATCTATCCCGCGGGGGACCAGGCCGCGATTGCGGCGGGTGACAACTTCCTGGCGAGGATCGTGCCGCTCATCATGTCGTCGCGCGCCTACCAGGACGGCGCCGCCATCCTCCTCTGGTGGGACGAGAGCGAGGGTGGCGATACGGCCGAGTTCACGATACCGTTCATCGTGATCTCAAAGCGCGCGCACGAGAACAAAGCCGGCCGGCCGTTCGCGAGCGCCGTGGAGTTTTCTCACTCGTCGTTCCTCCGCACGATGCAGGAGATCTTCGGCGTCGACGTGGAAGGTGGTTTCCCGTTCCTTGGCGCGGCGGCAATCGCGAACGACCTGTCCGACCTGTTCGCCCCGGGCGCCATCCGATAACCCCGAGCTCGGGAAATCCTTGCGATACGGGAGGGGCCTGCCCAACATCGGCAGGCCCTTCCCGTCCGTAGAACTGACCGGCCAGCCGCGGAGGCGTACCCTTTGAACGGCGCGCTCTTTTGACCGCTTTGAAGAGCCCGCGCTAGACTCCTAACGTGGTTAGGGATCGGGCGATGTCTGGCGAGGCCCAGCTGCTTCCAGGCACGCTCGATCTGCTCATCCTAAAAGCCGTTTCCCTCGGCCCGCTTCATGGCTATGGGGTACTGCTGCGCATCGGACAAATCTCCGGACGGGCGCTGCTCATCGAGCAGGGCGCACTGTACCCCGCATTGTTCCGCCTGGTGCGCCAGGGCCTGCTGAAGGCAAGCTGGGGCACATCGGAGAACAATCGTCGCGCCAAGTTCTACGACCTCACCGCCCTGGGGCGGAGCCGCCTGCAGGAGGAGTCTGACGACTGGAACCGCCTGGCCGCCGCGGTGGCCTCGGTCCTCTCGGCCCGGCCAGAGGAACCATGAGCCGCCTTCGCTTCCTGGACGATGCCTGGCAGGACCTGCGGCTGGGCGTTCGCGCCTTTCGGCAGACGCCAGCGGTCTCGGCGCTCATGGTCGCGACCCTCGCGGCTGGCATCGGCGCGACGACCGCGATCTTCAGCGTGATGAACGTGCTGCTCCTGCGGCCAGTCGCCGGAGTCCACGATCAACGTCGTCTCGTGTCGGTCGAACGTACGCAGGGACAGGGCATCGAGGACGTGTTCTCGTATCCCGAGTACCGCGATCTGCGGGCGCGCGTGGTGTCCGTCGATCTCGCAGGATTCCGCCGGACCCTGGTCGACCTGCGCGACCGGAAGGGTGACACCACGCGCGTCAGCGGCGCGCTCGTGACCGACAACTATTTTTCAGTGCTCGGCGTGCGGCCGGAGATCGGCCACCTGCCTGCGGTCGCCGACAGGCTTGCCGACGTCGCCGTCATCAGTCACGCCTGCTGGGTCGACCGGTTCGGCGGCGGTCAGGACGTCCTCGGCACCGCCGTGACGATCAACGGCCACGCCTTCACCATCGTCGGCGTCACCGCACCCGGGTTTGTGGGCACGTTCCCGGGCCAGTTCGATTCGGTCTGGCTGCCGCTCGCGACGCAACCCGTCGCGATGCCCAGGATGTCGGTCGGCGTGCTCGAGAATCGCAATTCGCGGTGGATCCAGATGGTCGGGCGGCTCTCGCCGCAGGCGCAACCCCGCGCCGCGGAAGCGGAGGTCGATGCGGCCGACCAGGCGCTGGCCCGAACGTTTCCGACAAGCCACGAGGGACGTCTGACGCTCATGGCCGGGCTCGGCCTGGCGTCCGACGATCGCCTGGAGGTGCGCACGTTTCTCGGCGTCCTGATCACGGGGGCGTGTCTGCTGCTGCTCGTCGCGTGCGGCAACGTCGGCAATCTGATCCTGGCACGGTCCGAGAGACGCCGCCGTGAGATGGCGACCCGCCGGGCGCTCGGCGCCAGCCCCGCCCGAATTGCACGGCAGTTGCTCACCGAAGGCCTCCTCTTGGCGTTCGTCGGCGGGGGCCTCGGCCTCGCGCTCGCGCCTCGCATCATCGGCACTCTCGGAGCGCTGTCGGAATCGGCGTACGGCATCGGCGCCGAGGCTCTCGCACCAGACGGACGAGTGCTCGCGTTCACGGTCCTCATCTCGATGATGGTCGCCGTGGGATTTACCCTCGCACCGGCGTGGCAGGCCCGCACCACGAATCCCGTCGACGCCCTGCGCGACGGCGCCCGGGGTGCCGCGGGTCGCACGACGCGCCTGCGCGAATCACTGGTGGTCGCTCAGGTTGCGCTCTCCGTGACCCTGCTGATTGGCGCGGGTCTCTCGCTGCGAACGATCCAGCGACTTGATGCCGTGGCGGCCGGCTACTCGACAACAGGTGTTGTCCTGGCGTCATACACGCTCGATCTTCAGGGCTATTCGGCGCCAGCCGCCTCGCGATTCTTCGAGACGCTGGCCGACGCGCTCCGCACGGCACCGGGCGTCCGTACGGCGAGTTGGGCAACCGCGATTCCACCTATCGAGTTCGGCGGCCGGCGATCCGTATTTCATGCCGGAGACGCACCGCCTCAGGCCGAATTGCAACAGCGTGAGGAGGCGTTGGGCATCCGTGCCGACGTCACGCTCGTCGGGCCAGACTTCTTCCAGGCGATGGGCATTACCCTCGCCCGTGGCCGAGGGTTCACGGCGCAGGATCGCGCCGGCGGGACGCCGGTGGCGATCGTGAACGACACGCTCGCCGCAGATCTGTGGCCTGGAGAGGACCCGATTGGCCGCTCACTCGAAGCGCCGCCGTACACCGGGCCGGTCCTCGGCCCCATGCAGGTGGTCGGCATGGCGCGCGACACCCGTCATCGGTCGCTCCTCAGGACGGCCCACGTGCCGGTGATCTATCTGCCGTTCTTGCAGAGTCCCGATCAGCGGGCCACGCTTCTCCTGAGGACCACGACTGGTGCCGCCTCACTCGAAGGAGAGATTCGCAGACAAACGACGGCGGTCGACCCGAATGTCGCCGTGGCGACGATTCAGGATCTCGATTACTACGTGGCGGCGACGCTCTGGGAGCAGCACACGGCCCAGGGGCTGTTCGGGATGTTTGGCTTGATCGCGCTCTTTCTCTCGGCGACCGGCCTCCATGCGATCGTCTCGCATGCCGTGGCGATGCGAGCGCGAGAAATGGGCATCCGCGTGGCCCTCGGCGCGTCCCCGTCGGGTCTGGTCCGACTGGTCGTCGCGCACAGCGTGGGTCTTGCGGCGATCGGCGCCACGATCGGCGTCGCCGTCGGCCTCGCCGCGGGCGGCACCATCCGGCACGTCCTGTTCGACGTCGATCCGCGGGATCCGGTCACGTTGGCGAGTGCGCCCCTCTTGCTGCTCCTCGTCGCGCTCGTCGCGAGCGCCGCACCCGCGCGGCGGGCCGCTCTGACCGATCCCAGCCGGGCCCTGAGACTGGAATAGACGCGCTCATCCTGCCGTTCGAATGGGCACGAGCGTCATGGAGGCGTAACATGGACGCCGTACGCTATTCGGTAGCCGCTTCGGCGCGTTCGCCGAAACCTCGCTTCCCGACGGAGGTTGCCATGACCGTTCAAACGCTCAAACCGCGTCGCTCTGCACCACGAGCCGTTGTCTCCGACATGCCTTCGCACGAGGAGATTGCCGCGCGCGCCTACGCACTCTACGAAGCACGGGGCGCCAATCAGGGAGACGACTTCAACGATTGGCTCGAGGCTGAGCACGAATTGCTGCAGGAGTACAGCGCGCGTGTCGGCGACCCAAGCCGCGCCGACAACTAAGCGTCGAGGCTCGCGCGCTACTTCATGATGCCCTTGAACGCGAGCCAGAGTTCGACGACGAGGATCAGCAGGATGGCGAGCTCCATGATGTTGCCCTGGGCGGCTCCTGTCTGATCGACGGCAAAGCGATGGATGTCGTCGAGCGTCTTGAGCTTCTCCTCTACGCTACGCTTCCAATGGTCGAGGCCCAATCGGGCGCCGGCGAGGCTGAATAGACGGGCCGCGTAGACGTCGCCCACCAGCTCGACCGCGTTTTCCATGCGGTCGGTCAGCTCGGTCACATCGATGACCAGAGACTGCACGCGCCGAGTCGCCTTCGAGTGCCGCCGCCACGCCATCCGATCGGCCCACCGCGATCGCTGGAGCTCCGCGTAGAGACCCGTGAGCTCCGTTTCGAGCAGATCGTCATAGAAGCGGAACTCGAGCAGCTGTGAGTTGGCGAGCTCGAGGATTTCGACCGTGGCAAGCGCGGCTGCCTCGGTGTCGACGACAAACGCCGCGTTCCACGCCGGCACGACCAGGTCCTCCGCGAGATAGGACAGCCGGTGGCGCAGCACCTCGTCACGCTCCTGTTGACTGAGCGGCTGGCGCTCACCTCGGAGCAGTTGCGCGATGTCCCCGCCGTGACTCGCGATCACGTCGTCGGCGGCGAGCGGCGTCTCGAGACCGGTCACCGCGAAGACCAGGTAGTCTTCACTCAAGAACGACGTCCGGACCGTGGTCATCGCCTCGCGGGTGTGATCGACGAATCGCCGGCAGGCGTCGGCAGCCAATTGCTCGAGCGACTCGCTTTCGATCAGCGTCTGGCCGAGGACGGCCAAATCGGACCAGGAGCCCGTAAAGGCCTGGGACAGCATCAGCGAGACGACGCCGTAGTCGTAGAACTTGACGCGGACTTTGAAGCCGCCGAGATCGGCGCAGCCGAGGGCATCGCCGGTGACGATGACGGGCGGCTGGATGTAGCGGAGGCGCGGCGGGCCGGGGCCCTTGTCGTCAAGCCTCGCAGTCGTCGCCTGCGCGCCCAGCGCTCGACGTAACGCGCCCAGGTCGATTGCCTGCGCGACGTCGAACAGGTAGCAGGCGTTCACGAAGCCGGAGCGGATTTCGGGCACGGATCTAGAGTACACGGGGACCGGAAAGGGACACCAACGCGCGTCTGAATCTATCTACCTATTTGATCTCGAACGGCACGGCACGCGTGACGTGCTGCTTGTTCGGCAGCTGCACGTCGACCGCCAGCGTGTAAGGGCCCTCCGCAAGACCCGCCAGCGGGAAATCCGATCTCACGCTCGCGGTTCGATGGTCGCCGTTGAGCGAGGCCCCCTGAAGCTCGTCGTCATGGCTCGCGATGACGTCATGGCCACGACGAATCGAGACGATCGCGTGGGCACCGGCCTCTTTAGCCGACCAGAACAGCGGCGCGAAGACCTGGATCGTGTCGGTGGTCGCGAACCGACGAGCGACCGTCGGCTGGAAGGGCACGAGCGTCTTCAGGCTGTCGGACTCACCAGCGGACCGGCCGCGGCCATCAACCACACCCAGGACGACACTCGCGATCTGCAGCTTGCCGTTCGACGCATTGGGGACGTCCAGCGACAACTGCACGGATCCCGACTTGCCGAGCGCCTCACTGGTCACGCCGACTCGAATCGTCAAGGGGTGTGCGGGCAGTTCGAGCACGTCGTCGACCACGAGCTCGGAGCCACCTGGCGACAGCGAAATGGGCGCCGCGTTGCTGGCCGAGCCCTTCACCTTGCCGTCAGGGTCGAGCGCCATCACCTGCCAGTGCAGCGTGTCGCTCGAAGACTCTCCCGAGACGGTCGGCGGCAACGTCACTTCGGTGGTGACGACGACATGCATCGCGCCGGTCGGCGTCGGCGCGATCGGCGCGACAAACGCTCGCACGGGGATGCCCGAGACGTTGAACCCCGCGCTCATCACGGACGCCAGCGTCGCCGTTGTCGTCGCCGCCTCGGCGTGCGCGGCGGGCGCAAGATATCCGGTCCTGGCGCGCAGATGCACCCCGGGACGGGTCACGGTGACTTTCAGGTCGTGAAACTTGCCGTCCCGCACGAAGGGGTCGGGATAGTACCCGAGCAGGTAGTAGCTGCTGTTGTCGCTCACGATCTCATCGATGGCGCCCGTCAGATTGTTTTGGTTGATGAACGCGCGCCCCCCCGTGTTGGTGGCGATGGACGAGAGCCAGTCCTGCTGGATGGTGATGCGCCCTTGGATTGTGGCGCGTTGTGCAGAGCTCGCGCAACACATGCCCTTCGTCGCCGTTTCCGGCTGCACGAGTCCGCGTGGATCGAGGGTGTACACGGGCACGTCAGCCCGGCGCGCCGCGTCGAACGCATCGAGCAGGAGTAATTGATAGGCCCTGGCGAATTTGAACTCCGGCGACCCGACTGGCGCAGCGGGGTCCAGCACGGACTGCGCGCTGACGTAGACAATCGCCCGTCGCGCGTGGCCGGAATTCGCCAGCGTGATCGCCGCATTCTTCAGGTTGAACACGGCGGATTGGTCGGCTTGGAGCACGAGTTGAGCCGCCGCGTCCGCCTGGCCGATCCCTCGGTTCGCGAGGGCGTCGGCCCCGTATCCAAATCCAAACGCCGCCCTGACGTTGTTCACCGCCTTCACGAGCCGGCCAAGGTCGGTCGTGAAGTTCTGACTCAGATCCGATCGGCTGACGAAGGTGATCGCCACTTCGTCCTGCGGCGACAGGCGCTGCAGGAATTCCGTCATCGCTTGCCTGACCTGGGAAATGAACTGCGGCAGGATGTGCAGGTCGTCGACGACCATCACCCAGATGCGACTGGTCGGACTGGGCGGTGCGTTCGCCGCGACGTCGACCGGTGGCGCCGCCGCGACGGCCGCGGCCTCGATAGGGCGACGAACGGCGGGAATCGAGACGTACTCGAAGTCGGCGATGGTCTGCGGGTGGCCGCCGTCAGTGATTTGAAAGTCCTGCTGCTTGAGGCCGGTCACCGGCTTGTTGTCGTCGTCGGTCGCGATCACGTCGACCGCGACGTGGTCGACACCGGCACGGAACACGGGCTGCTGTGGGAAGGCCCGGACGGGCCTCGGCGGCGCCGTCACGAACGCGATCAATCCAACGCCGAGCACGCCGATCGCACCGCGCAGGCTCGTCATCGCGACTCCCCGACGTCTGACAGGGCGGTGTCGTTGGCGCCGATCAGTCTAGCACTCGCCCTGGAAGCGGCTCACCCGAGGCGTCCTCACCGCCGACTCGCTGATCCCGCGGCCCCATTGACTGGCCGCTCCGGGCGCCCTCGAGACAGCGACGGTTCCGGTTCGCCCCATCCACGGCCGGTTCACCTCGGCCAAGGCCGGCCCGCCACTTCTGTCCGATTACGAACATCCCCGAATGCCATAGTCCCAACCGAGGCTATCGTGCTGCCATCCCTGAACGCCCTGGCTGTGGTCCTGCTGACGCTGCCAGCGGCTGCCCCGCCGCAATCGGTCACGTGGACGATTGACCCGGATCACTCGGCCGCGACCTTCACGGTCCGCCACATGCTGGTCGCGAACGTGAGGGGTGAGTTCGCCGGTCCGACGGGCACGGTCTCGTACGACCCTAAGAACATCGTCGGGACGCTCAAGGTCGTGGCCACGATCGACGCCCGCACCATCAATACGCGCAACGCGGATCGCGACCAGGACCTCAAGAGCGATCGGTTCTTCGCCGTGGCCAAGTACCCGGCCATCAGGTTCACATCCACACACACGGAAGCCGGCGCCGGCGGTCACGTCGAGGTCACGGGAGATCTCATGATGCGTGGCGTCACGAAAGAAGTCGTCCTCGACGTCGAAGGGCCGACGCCGGCGGTCACGGATCTGCTGGGCCAGACGCGCGTCGGCGCCACGATGACCACCGTGCTCAGCCGCCGGGCCTTTGGCCTGCTCTACAACGAACTGCTCGAAAGCGGCGGCGCCGTCGTCGGGGACGAAGTGCGAGTGACGATCGACCTGGAAGTGTTTCATAAGGAGTAGGACATGCCACGACGAGTGAAGGTGATGCTGTTACTGGCGGCGGCCGTCAGCCTGTATCAGGTCGCCGCATCGGCCACTGCCTCCGGCGTACCGACGAATCGGCCGACGATGGCGCCCAGGACCCCGGAAGAGATGGCGAAGGACTACTACAACAGCGGCGTCAGGCACAAAGACAAAGGCAAACAGCTCGAGGAAAAGGCCGACACGCAGGTCTTCAAGGATGAGAAGGATCACGAGAAGTACGAGGCCAAGATCAAAGACGAGTTCACGAGTGCGCTGAAGGACTTCAAGAAAGCCGCCGAACTGGACCCGTCGCTCCCGCAGGCCTACAACGGCATGGGCTACGCCTACCGCAAGACCGGCGACGCGACGCAAGCGCTCGCGATGTACGACAAGGCGCTGCAGATGGCGCCAGGATTCCCCGACGCCATCGAGTACCGCGGCGAAGCCTACCTGGCGCTCGCACGGATAGACGACGCGGAGCGGGCGTACATGGCCTTGCTTGCCGCGGACCGCACGCAGGCCGACCTGCTGATGAAGGCCATGGCGGCCTGGGTCGCACAACCGCCTGCCGGCGTCGAGCCCGAGGCCCTGTCGGCTTTCGCCGCCTGGATCAGTGAACGCGGGAAGCTCGCCGCCACGACTGTCGACATGGGTCTCACGAGTAACCAGACGGTGTGGAAGTAAGACTCGGCGATCCGGGCTTGGAGCCGCGGGGGCAGCAGCAGACTCCTGGGGCCCTGCGGCCCTCGCGGCTCCAAGCCAGTGTCGTGATCGCCACGACGCTCGCGATCGCCACCTGCCGTCAAGCCCCTGCCCCGCCGGCGCCGGCCGCCGCACGCGCTTCGCCAACCTTCGTCTGGCATCTACCGCTTGGCATTCCGATGCCCAGGGTTCCGGCCGACAACCCGATGTCGATTGCCAAGGTCGAGCTGGGGAGACGACTCTTCTACGACACGCGACTCTCAGGCAATGGCACCTACGCCTGCGGCACTTGCCACCGACAGGCCCTGGCATTCACGGACGGCAGACCCCGCGCGATCGGATCGACCGGCGCCACTCATCCGCGCAGCTCGATGAGCCTCGGCAACGTCGCGTACAACGTGACGTTCGGCTGGGCCGACCCGGGGTTGCGGTCCCTCGAGGCCCAAATCGCTGTGCCGATGTTCAACGAGCATCCCGTCGAGCTGGGACTGAAGGGCCGCGAAGCGGAAGTCGTTCGCCGCCTGGGTGGGGACGCGGACGACGCCGCGCGCTTCGCCGCGGCGTTTCCCGGCGACGCGCCATCCCTGACCTTTGGCAACATCGTCAAGGCGATCGCCGCGTTCGAGCGTACGCTCGTCTCGGGCGACTCGCCATTCGACCGCTACCTCTATCGTGACGATCGGAACGCGATCACTCCGGCCGCGAAGCGGGGCATGACCCTCTTCTTCTCGAAGGCTCTGCGGTGCAGCGAGTGCCACGCCGGCTTCAACCTCTCGGGGCCAGTGCTTTCTGCGGTGTCGGATCCGGCCGAGCCGCAGTTCCACAATACCGGGCTCTACGACATTGACGGCCACGGCGCATATCCGCTGTGGGATCGCGGCGTGTTCGACAAGACGCGCGCGCCGGCCGACATGGGTCGCTTCCGCGCGCCCACGCTGCGCAACATCGCGGTCACCGCCCCCTACATGCACGACGGCAGCATCGCGACGCTCGAGGCCGTCGTGTCGCACTATGCCCGTGGCGGGGTGAGAAGCGCGATCCAGAGCGATCGGATCAAGGGCTTTCGGATCTCACCGTCGGAGACCGCGGATCTCGTGGAGTTCCTGGAGAGCCTGACCGACCAGACGTTTCTGACCAATCCCGCATTTGCCAAGCCCGGGATGGGAGACGTCCGCTAGCGGGATCCTTCTCGCGGCAAACGAGCCGGCGGGACCCGGCTCCTTCCGCGCAGACAGCGATAGACTCGAACCACTGTGGAGGGGCGAGGCGCGACAGACAGGGCGCAAGAAATGCGCGACGCCTACGATCAGCTGTACGTCTACACGATGGGACGTGGCCGCGAATCGTTCATCCTGCAGCATGTCGTCGACGCGTTCGGCGCCCAGACGGCGAACGAGACCAGCTCGGAATCAGCTGATTGGGCCCGCTGACCGCGCGCTCTTACTCCGTTCGAAGCACACTGGCCGTCTCGACGCGGATGGCTCGACGCGCCGGCAGGTAGGTTGCCGCCCCGGCGACCGCGGCCAACCCGACCGCGACGCTCGCAAACGTCGCCGGATCGGTCGGCGTGATGCCGAAGAGCTGGCTTCGGATGACCTCCGAGAGGGCCCACGCGCCAGCCAAACCGCCGCCCAGGCCGAAGAGGACCGGCAGGAGCGCCTGCCCGAGGGCCAGGCGCACAACGCCGGCCGGCGTGGCGCCGAGCGCCAGCCGAATGCCGAACTCCCGTGTGCGCTGGCGCGTACGGTAACTCACCGCGCCATACGTGCCAGTCGCCGCCAGGAGGACGGCCAGAGCCGCAAATCCCAGCGAGACGATGAGCACAAACCGCCGGGTCGCCACCGAGTCGGACACGATCGCCGACATAGTCTCCAGGTGCTGCAACGGCCGATCGCGATCGATGTCGCGGATGGTGCGGCGGACGCTGGCGATCAGACCAGCCGGATCGGACGTCGTCCGTACCACGATGCCCGCGGCGGAGAGCGGCCGTTGGAGGTAGGACACGTACACCATGGGCAACGGCGCATCTCGCAGGTCGTAATGTTTGACGTCGGCGACGACACCCACGATGTCTTGAGACCCGTCCATGTCCCAATCGAAACTCGCGCGTGCGCCAACCGCCCCACGGCTGCCAAAGTAGCGTCGCGCAAAGCTCTCGCTCACCACCATGACCGGCGGTGCTCCGGTCGTGTCGCGCGCCGTGAACGTCCGGCCAGCGACGAGGGGAATCCGCATCGTCTCGAAGTAGTCCGGACTGACGATGCGCTTCTCGGCCCTCGGCTCCTGTCCGGGCGGAAATGTCTGGCCTTCGATCGTGACGGACCCATTCGTCCCGCCGCCGGCGAGCGGCACCTCGCTCACCAGGCCCACGCCGCTCACGCCTGGCACGTCGGCCAACCGATCGAGCGTCCTTTGAAAGAACTGTACCTGCGCGGGCGGCGTCGGGTACGTCACACCGGGCAAGGACAGGCTGAAGGTCAGCAGTCGATCGGTGTCGAAGCCTGGCGCCACGACCGTCAGCTTCGCGAAGCTGCGACAGAGGAGGCCGACCCCCACGAGGAGAACCAGCGTCAGTGAGAGTTCCGCAACCACGAGCGCGGAGCGGACGAACGAGCGCGTGCCGGTCACCCGTACCGCGCTACCCATGGCGGCTCGCAGCGATTGCCGTCCCGCGTCGAACGCCGGCACCACGCCGAACAGCAGGCCAGCGACGAAAGAGAGGGCCAGCGCAAAGCCAAGCACCGCCCAGGGCAGGCCGAGATCGTACACGCCGGCGGCCCGGACCACGGCCGTCGTCGCGAGGGCCCGCGTGCCGATCCAGGCGAGCACGACGCCCAGCATGCCCCCCGCGCCGGCGAGCACGAGACTTTCGGTCAGCAACTGGCGCACGACGCGCCCGCGACGGGCACCAAGGGCGTAGCGCATGACGATCTCCTCACGCCGACCCATCGCCCGTGCGAGCAGCAGATGCGCGAGATTCGCGCAGGTGATCACCAGAAGAAATCCGACGGCGGCGAGCGAGACGAGCAGAATCGGCCGGGACCGCCCGGCGATGTCTTCGCGGAGCGACGCCACGTAGACCGTCGGTGCGGGCCGCTGGTCCGGATGGAGACGGCGCGCGACGGCTTCGAGGCGATCGTGCGCGGCGACGACGGTCTGGCCCGTGCGGAGCGCCGCGAGCCCAATCATGAAATGCAGAGAGTCGGGCGCGGTGGCCTCCGTCAGCCGCAGCGGAGCGAGGACCTCGGGCGGGCGATCGGTCGGCCTCAGACGGAAGGAGGCGGGCAGCACGCCGACGACCTGGTAGGGAGCGTCGCTCAAGCGGATCGATTGTCCGATCGCGTCGTCGGCGCCGCCGAAGCGCCGCCGCCAGAGGGCCTCGCCGATCAGCACTTTTCGCGGTGCGCCCGGCGGTTCGTCTTGCCGCGTGAAGACTGTCCCTCGGATCGGCTGGACGCCGAGCACGCCGAGCAGCGACGCCGACGCGCGCACGCCAGTCAACTGCTCGGCATCGCCTTCCCCGGTCAAGGTTGGTTCCCAACGGAAGTAGGCCGCAGCGTCCTCGAACACCGCGGCATCCCGCCAGTCGAGAAACTGGGGCCATGAGAGCGGCGTCGAGTCGTCGCGGTTCGACCCGTTCATCGTCACCACCACCTGCGCCGCCTGAGGGAACGGCAGTGGTCCGACGAGCGCGGCGTGAACGACGCTGAAGAGCGCCGTCGTGGCGCCGATGCCGAGCGCGAGTGAGGCCACGGCGGCGAGCGTGAACCCCGGGGCGCGACGGAGCCATCGCACCGCAAATCGGACGTCCTGAACGACACCAGCCATCGGCACTCCCCCACGAGGCGGACGGACCACCGGATCCCCTTCACGCGCGTGCAGGAGCCGAAGGGACTCCCGCCAATACCACCGCCGTGCGGCCTTGAGGCCCCCGGGCGCGGCCATGAGGGCGCGGAACTCCTCGTCGAGGTCCCCAAGAGCGAACTCGCGATCTTCGCGGGGCAGCCGCCACCCCGCCAGCCACCTGGCCAGCTGGGGTGGTCGCTCGGTCGGCGGCGGTGTCATGGCCGGCGGAGCTGATGCTCGAGGCCGTCCGCCATTACCGTGAAGGTGCGATAGGCCTGAGCGACCGCTCGCCGGCCGGCCGGCAGGAGCGCGATGTGCTTCTTCCGCCGGCCCCCCCGCTCGGCGGTCGGCTCGCCGATGCGAGAGATCACGAAGCCCTTGGATTCGAGTCGACGGAGGGTGACGTAAACGGCGCCGATCGACAGCCGGCGCCCGGTGCGTTGCTCGATCTCCCGGAGAATCGTGGCGCCGTAGGCCTCGGGGCCCAGCCGCACGAGCGCCAGGAGCACGAGTTGCTCGAAGTCCCCAAGGACGACCTCGCGTTCGTGATGGCTCATATGTATGACATCGTTAAGGATATCTAGACGGACGACGCCGCGCAAGCCCGTCGGGGTTCACTTCAGGCCGCACCTCGCTTTGAGCTGGCTCACGTCACCGGTCGACAGTCCTGACACCGTCGCGATGTCGCCCCTCTCGTGGAGTAGCGCCCGGTAGCGACCGAAGAACTCGCCGATGTCTCCCCCGTACCCGAAGAAGTACATGACATCCCGAAAGTCACGCGTGTGCACGAGTCCCAACGCGTGACCCAACTCGTGCAGACACGTCAGATAGACGATGCTGTCGCGGAACAGGCCGTCGCTCTGGGCGCGACGCGCGATGTCCGGCCCGAACGACTCCATATCGGGCCTGATGAACACCGCGGCTCCCGGACGGCCGCCGATCACGAGTGGCTGCATCTCTCCGAACTGGCCCTCCGATCGACCGGCCCAGTAGAGCCGGACGATCGCGTCGGACTCGGCGGCTGCTTCGAACCGCAGCACGGTCGCCGCGCTCCGCCGCCACGCGTCGAGCGCCCAGATCGCCAGTTGGCGATCGGAGGGCCGAAAGCCGGTTCGCTCGCTGCCGGCCGCGATGAAGTACGTGACGGCGTGGGTGACATCGAGCGCCTGCGGCCCGGCCGATTGCGGGGCACTTCCTCGGACGGTACTGAGTGCTCCGAGAAACACCGCAAGGGCGACAACAGTGGCGCGCAAAGGAAGGCCTAGCGGCTCTGTGGCTGGACCGGAGGGTCCTCGCGCAAGAGCCGGAAGAACGCCCGCCAGGGACCGACGAACGCGCCGTGATAGCGCACAAGCGATCGCCCGATCTGCGAGATGTGCGCGAGATCGTGCGTGACCCAGCACGCGAGGAGTTGCGCGAGCGTCACCTCGCCCAATTCCGGGTGCGTCGCAGTCCGTGAAAGGTCGGCGGACTTGATCTTCAGCTCGTTGAATCTGGTCAGACTTGCCCGCCGCTTGGTCGCAAACAGCTCGAGAAGCTGAGCTGGTGACTGCAGGCCGTACTTCGCGATGCCGCCCTCCCGGTCGAACGAGGTGAATCGGCGCGGCCCAGTCTCCGCGAGCACAACCTGGATCCGCGGGATCCAGTCCTCGTCTTCGCCATGCACCAAGTGGACGAGCACCTCGAACGGGCTCCACGCGTTCGGCGCCTCTCGCAGGTGCCAGACGTCGGCCGGCAGCTCCCCTAGCCACGTGGACAGCGTCGCGGGCGTGCGCGCCAGTTGTGCGACCGTCTCCTGAATGGACTGCGGAGGCAAATCCATTCAGCCATCCTAGCATTCAAGGGATCGCGCGAACGCGCGCAGAGCGACTCCTGTCGCAGCGCCGCCATCGGTCGCCGCCGGTACGCCGAGTAGACTGGGATCGCCGTCGGCGGCTGGCGCCGCGGGCTCGAGCGGCGCCAAGAACAGTGATGGATGATCGTGTTCGCCTCCGAGTGAGCGAGGTCAAGCGGCTGCCGCTCATGAGGCGCCCACTGTCCTGGTTGCCCGATACGAAGGGCACCAAGCCCAATCAGCCGTGGGGCGGCGTGTGTCTTCTCGCTCGGTCCTAGTGGCGGGTCCAGGCCACCAGGCGACCGGCGGAGCCGAGGGCGCCGGCGACCGGCTCAGTGTCGCCAGATCGAACGAAATGACTGCAGGATGGCGTCCGCGGCGAGGCGATTCGCCATGGCATTCGGATGGGCGTCGACCGGGCTCACCCACGTCACTTGAGCATCCGCGAATCTCGAGAACATCGGCAGAAGATCAAGGCACGGTACCCACTCTTCCGCGCACGTCTGCTGGACGCCGCGGTGCAAGTAGCCGAACGGGTACGCGGCCCCGTACCGCCCGAGCTCGTCGGTCGCCGGAAACAGCACGGCCCCCGCGGGCACGCCGGCGAGACGCGCGCGATAGAAGAACTCATGGAGCTGCCCGTATGCCTTGCGGGCGTTCGGCGCGTTCGGATCCTGGAGGTTCCGCGCCATGTAGTGAGCGTAGCTTTCGGAAATCCCGAGGAGCTCCTGCACGTGGACCCACTGTCGCTCGAGCAGCACGTAGAAGAGCGACGATCGCATCAACTGTTCGTCGAGGGGTTGCGGCAGCAACGGGTAGGACCGCGGCCGCACCATGGCCGTGGTCTCGAAGTCGTTGGTGTAAATCTCCAACAGGATGAAATCAGGCGACACCGTCAACGCCTTGTCGAGGCGGATCAGGTGCTCAGGCATGTTGTCGCCCGGAATGGCGAAGTTGAACACCTCGTATCTGGGACCGAGTGCCTGTCCGAGCAGATCCGAGAACCGCTCGTTCCGTTCGATGCCCTGGCCCCAGGCGAACGAGTCGCCGATGACGACGATGCGATAGCGGCCGGAGGACTTGGGGGGAATTTCCCGCTCGCGAAACCCGAGGCTGTTGGAGGGCCCCGGCGACCACCGGTTGGTCCGGCCGATGAAGTCGCCGACATTGCCGCTCGTTCGCGCCCCGCGTAAGGCAAAGCGGGCGAGATATTCGGCGGCGACGAGAGACAGAAGGGTCGTGACGACAAGGAGGCCCAGACGGAGGAGGAAGATTCGTCGCCCGGCAGAGCTCCGGCGGCCGAGCGCGCGCGCCACGGCAGCGCCGGCGAGGCCGACGAGGAATAGTCCATCGAAGCTGGCCTGCTGGTAGGCCTGCAGCGACACGACGCCGTACTGATCCCGGAGCACGAGCAACAGCCACGCGAGCACCGACGTGGCTCCGCCGAGCCTTGCGGCCCAACGGCACGCGCGGCCGTGGGACGGCGCGTGCGAAGGATCAACTGGCATGCCGGCGAGGCCGTCCTAGCAGCTAGCCGCCGACCCGCACCACGAGATCCCAGGCCCCTGTGTCGTTGTTCAGGAAGATGTATTCGAACGGGTAGCCAACCACGCTGTTCGAAGGCGACCAGACACCGTCATTGAAGTAACCGTTCGCGTGCATCCAGTCAATCGCCGCTTGCGGATCCATCCCGCGGTCGATGAGATCGAATTCCTGGAGGATCTCGAGTGGCGGGCTGAGAAACGTCACGCCGTTAAAGGACGTCACCGACCTGACATCCCAGCCGTCGCCGAGCGTGGCATGGCCGTTTGTCCCGGGCGGCTGAATGCCCGGCCAGAGCGTCTGGCCCTCGGTGACGGCCAGGAACGCTTGCCGGGTCAGCGCCTGCGGTGTAAAAGACAGCGTCGTGCTCGCGGCACTCGTGATGCCGTCCTGGGCGTCAACCGCCGTCACCCGCCAGAAGAGCAACGTGCCCGCGGGCAACGGCGTGCTGAAGGGCGGTGTGAAACTCGTCTGGCCATTGGGGCCCTCTGACACCGTGGCGGACAAGATCGTCGACGCGAAGGTCGACGTCGTGGACACGTCAAACCGGTAGGACAATTGCGCCACCGGGCCCGTCCGGATCGAATTGGTCACCGTCAACGTCGGCCACCCGCTGGGCGTGGCGCCGGCCTGCGGCGCCACAGGGTTCGGCGTCGAGAGGGCCAGGGCCGGGCCGACGGTGAACGTCCCGGTGGCGGAGAACAAGCCGACCGTGCCGCCGCCCGTGGCCCGCGCGTGCCAGAAGTAGTTCTGGCCCGGCGTGAGCGGGTTGAGCATGACCGAGGTCTGTCCGTTGCCCGGTGACGCGGTCGGCGTCTGCACCTTGCTGGTAAAAGCCGCGTCGGTCGCGACCTCAAATGTGTAGAGCACCGTCGCCGTGCTGTCCGTCACAAGGGCGTTGGTGATCGTGAGTGTGACGGGCTGCTTCATGTTGGCAATCAGCGCGCCATTGGCCGGGGCGACCAGCGCCGGCGTCAACACCGTGGCACTGCCCGTCGGCGCCGTGGGGCTTTGGGCACAGGCAACCGCGAGCATGGTCACCGTTCCAACGACGACACCACGCGTCACGCTCAGAACTTTGAACCTCGGCATCGAAACCATCCTCCGCATCAAACCATCAGCGGCGCGCTGACACGCATCGGTCTCAGTTCCCGGCTTCCCGCTCCCCTACTTCGCTACTCCGGTCACGGAACGACGAGGCTCTAGAATACCAACCCGAATGCGGCGGTGGCACGTACGCGGGGGTGTTTTTTCGCGTCTTCGGACCGGTGGCTGAACCCGAGGGCCGGGCGCCCGCCGCTCGCGTCACTTCGCGACCCCGGGTGGCCAGCCAACAATCTCGTACAGCCAGTAGTCGTTATCGTGCACGAGGGGCCGCAGATACGGCGCGGCGGCCGTGAAACGGCTGGCCAGTCGATCGAAGACGACGGTGCCCCGTGGGTAGCCAGCCAATTGCCACACGACGTACTTCACGTGGTACTGGTACATCAGGGAGAACGCGGAAAGCTCCGGAAAGTCGTTGATCGGCATCGCGATCTCCAGGAAGTCAGAGGGCACGATGTCGCTATAGCCATTCACGCGTGGCATCCAGTCTGCCGTCGAGTTGTACATCGAGCGTGTGTGATGGTGGAAGTCATTCGGCACGTACGGAAACGGGAAGTCCACGACGCCGCCCCGGGGCAGGGTCGCCAACACGCGGTACACGCTCGGAATGGGCTCCGCTTCGACGCTCGGCCAGCCGGCATAGCGGTCGAGCGCGCACACCACCACGAGCAGAGCGAGCGCCCAACGCCGGCCCACGATGATCCAGCGGGCGCCAAACCCGCCGATGACGGCCAGACCGAGAGCGACATCGATGCCTAGACGACTTGGCGCGCGGAGCAAGCTCATGCCCGGAACCATGCGCATCAGGACGGCGTACAGGCCGTAGGCAGGGCCGAGCGACGCCCACACGGCGAGGGCCGTCACCGCGGCATAACCCCACACGACCTGCGGCGCGGTCAGCGGGATCGCTGGTTCAACGGGGCGACTGGCCGGGCCGTCGATCCTGCGAATGGCCGCGGGACGCAGGCCGCGGAGTCGACCCCAAGGGAACCCGCCGATCGTGACGAACGCGATGGCGACGAGGATGACCACCACGAGGCCCGGCGAGAGGGACTCGTGGGGGGGCTCGGCCCACTGGAACGTTACGATCGCGTTCTCCAGGATCGTGGGCGACGTGAGGTAATCCTGAAGATTCGCCGAGATCTGCAGGCCCGATTCGGTGCGACTGGGCTCGGCGCCGGTAGCGGCGCGAATCCGCATGTAGGGCACGACCAACGGCAGCACGAGGAGGCCAGCCGTCGCCGCGGCAGCGGCGAGCGCGATCCAGTACTTCGCGTCGCGTCTCGCAAACACCACGCTGGCGAACCCCACCAGGATGCCTCCGTAGATGCCGTAGTACCCACAGGCCAGCGCGGCGGTCGCCAAGGCTGCGCCGAGGAGAACCGACGCCACGGTTGACGGACGATCCCGCAAGCGGTGGAAAGCGAGCATGACGAGCGGCACGACGAACGTCATCAGCAGCTGCACATGCGCCGTGTGTCCCCAGAGGTACGAACAGAACGTGAAGAGCACAGCGGACACGAACCCCGCGCCGCTCGATCCCGTGAGTCGTCTCACGAGCCGCCAGGTCAGGATCAACGACAGGACGAGCGCGGTCAGCACCGCGCCGTTGTGGGCGGCCAGGGCGTTATGGGTGAGGGCAAACACCGGCAGACCGAGCACGCCGGCGACCAGGTTCATCTCTGAATAGGCGAGCGTTCCTTGGTGGGGCCAGAAGATGTTCGCGTCGAGGAGGTGTCGCGGATCGGTCAGGATCGCGTGGTCGACCCATCCGACGTTCCAGATGCTGAGTTTGCCGTCGCCGCTGTCAAGACGGCCGATCGTACCCAGGCGCGGCGCCATCGGCCACGTCATGACGGTCGTGACGAGCAGGCTGGCCCCGAGAACCAGTCCCCACTCCCGCCACGAGACAGACGGACGACTCGTCGATGTCCCCGGCACGTGGCGGCTGACCATGGCTGGCGCCGCGGCGGCCGCGGGACCGGGCGGGATCATAGCATCGCGTCAGCGGCGCCCTCGCGCCCGGCACCTGCCGAATTGGCCCATCTCGGTGAAGCTGGTACGACGACGCCGCTCACTTCACCTCGATGGCCACCGCCTCAGTTCTGGACCGGTCGCTCCTGTTGTCCCCGAGGTGGCGGCTGGCCCGCCTGCGGCGCAGCCGCGCACGAGCCAGGGACGAGCGCGAGAGAAGCGACCGGCCGCCTACAGTCCATTCGGGAACACATAGACCGGCGGCGGCACCACGGGTCCGCCGACCTCCAGCGTGATTTGCGTGTGCGCAGCGAGCGTGATCGCCCGCGGGTCTCCTGAGTACGCCTTGCCATCGACGAAGGCGCAGACCGTGCCGTCGAGACCCGCGACGCCACGTGCGCTGAGAGGCTCTCCCCAGATGTCGAAGAAGTTGCCGAGCGTGTACGAACGGCTGTCTGGCGATTCGATGTGAATAATGCCCGTGGCGTCATGCGTGTGGAGCCAGTAGAAGCCGCTGCCCACGCCCACGAAGCCATTGCTGATTCGAAATGGCTTCACGATGCCGATGCCACAGGGAATGGCGATCTGCTGGCCGTTGAAGAACAACGACAGGTGCGCGTGAATGTGTACGCGGAGCATCTCGCGGGACGACCCTTCGATGCCGTCGACGGGCTGGCCAGTGCCGCCTTGCGGCGTGTCGCCGGGTTCGAATGCCGCTTTGCCCACTTGGGTGCCCTGCACGAGCGCAATGGGCGCCGCGGCGAGCCGGACCAGGGCGGCCCCCCGAGCCGGGGACAGGAGCATCAGGACAAGAACGGCGCCGGAACGTAATGTGAGCTGAGTCATGACGGGGCGATCGATCCTTTCACGAACCGAATAGAGTTCGAGCCGACGCCAGGTCGACGGTGTCCAATTATCCAACGAACCTGGCCGGACAGTTGGCCGGGGCCGAAGGGCCACCCACTCAGCTCCACGTCGAGGCCATCGGCGCTGCCGACGGAAAGACGCGATACGCCTCGATGCTCGCAGGTCCAAAGGAGCTCGAATCGACGGCGCTCGAGACCATTTCGCGGTGGACGTTCGACCGCCCCGGAGTCCGGGCACACCGGCCTCACGGAACATAGCCGCCTCACTTCCCTCTCAGGGCGGCTTCGAGCGCGGCAATCATGTCCGGGTACTGCGTCTGGTTCTGCAAGCCTGTATTGCCGAACGCCCCAATCTTCACGACGCCCACATTCAACGGATAGACATCCGGCGAGCTGGGGGAATCGGTCGCCTTCCGCACTGAGCCGTTCGATTCGTGCCGCCCGCCAAATCCGATCACCTCATGCTTGCCGGCCACGGATTTGAGGTCCACCCACTCGTTCCGGCACACGGTCTGCTGCCTCTCGTCGCACCTGTAATACAGGTAACCCCTCTGGACCGCGGCGTAGACGTCTCCGGTGGCGGCGTTGCCGAAGCCCCCCTCCGGTTTGACATAGCGACCACCGGATGGCGGCACGGCGAACGAAAAGGCTCCCCATATCTCGACAGCGGTTGGGTTGGCATCATTCGGCTCGAGCACAACCTTTTCCACCAGGCAGTACACGCCGACCGGATCGCTGGCGCGAAGGGGACTGACGAGCGTCAACGCGCTGGCGAGCACTACCCCTAGAAAGACCGTCGGTTTCATCATGAGTCCACCTCACTCTTGCCAGAAGAGACGTCGATGGCTCAACGACTGTTACCGGCCTCACTCGTCCACGCTCGGAGGCCGCGCGCACGCCCGCTGGTTTCATCCCGTCAACATCCCGACGCGCCCATCGCCGAACACCACGAGGACCTTCTTGTAGGAGGGCGCCATCCGCAGCTGCGAATAGATGTAGCGATATGGCTCTACGAATGACACTCCCCTGGCGCTCATCACGACGAGCCATCGGTCATCCGCCCGCCGTGCCGTCCGCCGGCCTGCGATCACTAGCTCCAGCCATTCACGCGTCATGTCCAAGAGGAGAGGTGGATCTGAATCGGAATTGTGCACAAAGCCGATCAATCTTGGCGCTCGCCCCGGTTCGCTTCTCAACAGTCGAATCTGGACCCGATTCCCGTGAATCGTGTCTCTCGCATCTCGAGCCGGCGATCGCCGCTTGAGCAGCCTTCGTATCTTGTCTTCGAGCGAGGCCGCGGTCTTCGATGGCAAACGAATGGGAGCGGTGATGGTCAGCGCCACCGTCATGCCGTCCGGTACCGTGTCTCCGAGGGCGGCCTGAAGACGCGCTACGAGCCTGGTCGCCACTCGATCGAACCTCAAATGGGGCTTTGCGGCGTTCCCGTGACCAGCGACGCGCCGCTCGAGGGTTGTGAGGTCAACGGCAACCCGTCTTCCACCGACCCTGACATAGGCGTCGGGGGGACCACTGCCCTCTTCCCACGTGGCCGAGAACTGTCGAGCGACGGCTTCGATGGCGGTGAGCTCCTGCTTCCTCAAGGGCCTCATGCGTCCTGACCTCACATGGTCAAGACGGTCACTGGGCGCGGAGCGCGACGACCGGATCGACCCGCGACGCGCGGCGGGCGGGTACGAGTGCGGCCAGGAGCCCGGCGATCACGAGCACGCCACCCGCCGAGGCGTACACGATGGGATCGTGCGGATCGCCCTTGAAGAGAAACGACCCAACGAATCGCGCGAGTAGCCACCCGGCCGACAGACCGAGAACGAGGCCGATCGCCATCATGCCCATGGCCCGTGCGAGCACCATGCCGACGACCCGCGAGGGCTCGGCGCCAAGGGCCATGCGCACGCCGATCTCCTGCGTGCGCTGTTCGACGAGATACGTCATGACGCCATAGATGCCGACGCCCGCGATGGCCACCGCGAGGATGCCGAAAAGCGCGAGCACGATCATGTTGAACCGGCGCTGGGCGACCAGCGTGCCGAACAGCTCGTCATAGGTCTGGACCGGCGCCGGTAGATCAGGCGCCGTGCTGTGGATCGCCGCGCGGACCGCGGGTCCGGTCGAGCCGGCATCGGTCGTCGTGCGCAGCACGAGTGTGAGAATCGGGTTGCCGCGGAAGTGCTGCCAGTCGAGCGGCGTGTAGACCTCGGGTCGCAGCTCACCCTCCGGACCCTGCAGTCGCACCGAGTGCACGACGCCGACGACGGTCGCCGCTCCGGTGACGCCGCTTATGAGCACGGAGACGCCGATCGGATCGGTGCCGGGGAAATACCGCGCCGCGGCGACATCGTTCAGGAGTACGACCTGTGGCGCTCCCGGCAGGCTGTCCCGGTCCGTGAACGTTCGCCCGCGGAGGGTCGGCACCCGGAGCACCTGGAAGTAGTCCGCCGTAATGAGCTTTTCGTCCGCCAGGTCATCGGGCGCGTCGAAGGGCGGTTTGCCGGGCAGGGTGATGGCCGCGCGGTCATCGCCCAGGACGAGCGGGGGCGTGCCCGACACGAGGGCGACCCAGGCGACGCCGGGCAGGCGGCGCACCGCCTCGACTCCTGGGCCGACGGTCGTACCGAGGCGGGCGAAGTCGGCGTCGGTTGCGCGTTGGCGGGGCGAGAGGTCGACGGAGAGGACGTTGCTCACCTCGAAGCCGAGGTCGATGCGAAGCAGCCGCGCGAAGCTGGACACGAAGAGGCCGGCACCGACGAGCAGGACGACCGCGAGAGCCACCTCGGCCGCGAGCAGGATGCTGCGAGCGCGCCCGCGCGCGGCCCCGGCGCCGCCCGACCGGCCCGATTCCCGGAGTGAGGTGCCGACGGCGGCCGACGAGGTCTGCCAGACCGGCGTGACGCCGAACGCCACGGCCACCGCCATCGCCGCCGCCGCGACGAGCACCCGCACGTTCACGGCCACCTCGCTCAGCCGCGGCAGGTTCGGTGGCAGGGACGTCCGCAGGATATGAACGCCCCAGACGGCGAGCGCGACGCCGATCGCGGTGCCGGCCACCGAGAGGACGAGGCTCTCGGCGAGCAGGCCCCGCACGATGCGCCAACGCGACGCGCCGAGGGCCGATCGCACGGCCGCGTCGCGCGCCCGAGTGGTCGCCCGCGCGAGCAGGAGGTTGGCGACATTGACGCAGGCGATGAGGAGCACGAACCCCACCGCGCCGAGCAGCATCAGCATCCAGGCCTTGACGTTGCCGACGATCGCGTCCTGGAGCGTGGTGACCGCCACGCCGCGCGACTGGAACCACGTGGGCGTCTGCTGCCTCAAGCTGGCGGTGATGCGTTCGATGTCCGCTCGAGCGCGCTCGATCGAGACGCCGCGCTTTCGCCGCCCAATGACCCCCAGGTTGCGGGCGGCCAACTTCCCGCGGATGAAGTCGCTCGGCTGGGGCGCGTAGGGGACCCAGAGGTCCATCGGTTTGGAGAGCGCGGCCGGATACATGAATGAGGCCGGCATCACGCCGACGATCGTCCAGACGCCGGCCTCGAAGGCGAGGGGCCGCCCGACGACGCTCGGATCGGCGGCGAAATGGCGCCGCCAGAACTCATCGCTCAGGATCGCGACGCGGTCCTGGCCAGGCACTTCGTCTTCCTTCGTGAACGTCCTGCCGAGCGCGGGGACCGACTTCAGAAGCGGAAAGAGGCTCGCCGAGACGGCCCAGGCACGGAGGCTCTCTGCCCCGTGGACATCCCGGGTGACAAAGCTGCCGGCACCTCGTGACGCGGCAAGGTCGTCGAACGTCGTCTGCTCGGCGCGCCAGTCGTGGTATTCCGGGGCCGAGGCCTGAGAGCCCTTGCCGCTCACGAGACTGGGCTCGCTCAACAGCATCAACTGCCCGTCCTCGGGATACGGCAGTCCGCGGAGCGCGACGCCGTCGACCACCGAGTAGATGGCGGTGGTCGCACCGATGCCAAGGGCGAGCACGGCAAGGGCCACGACCGTGAAGCTCGGCGTGGCGCGCAGGGCGCGAACCGCCCGCCGGACGTCTTGCACTACGCCAGTGAAGGGGCGCGCGCCGACGAGCGCCCCGCGGCGGTCGCGCCGCTCGATCCGCCTTCGGAGGTTCGGCCCAATCGATCGGCGGACCTGCCGCCGGTACCAGCGGCGCGCGGCCGCCACGCCGCCGGTCGCCGCGCGCGTACCGAACTCCTCGTGGAGATCGCCCAGGACGACATCGCGATCCTGAGGTGCCACCGACATACGGAGGAACCACGCCGACAAACGAGGGGGTCGCGTCATGAGCGCACCTTCTTCTCGGACGGCTGCAAAGTGGGTCGCAGGGTCGGCGTGAGGCCCTCCCACATGCGGGCCATGCGGTCGCGCGACAGGCGCAGCGCGGCGGCGCCGGTGGTCTGGAGCCGGAAATAACGCTTGGATCGCCCTCCGCGTTCGTGGGTCGGCTCGGACATCCTCGACCGGATGAAGCTCTTGCGCTCCAGCCGGTCGAGCGCGGTGTAGAGGGCGCCGATGGCGATCTCGCGGTTCGTGCGCCGTTCGATCTCCTGCCGGATCGTCACGCCATAGGCGTCGTCGCCCAGATGAGCGATCGCCAGAAGCAGGAACTGTTCGAATTCACCCAGGGAGTCGCGCGTCGTGGGCATCTTTAATCCTACTGTGTAGCACTAATTAGACGCCATCGGCACAGGCGCGGTTAGGGCGCCGCAGGCCGGCGGCCCGGAACCGTGACGGCGGCTACTCTCCGCCGGTCACATCGATGAATGCGCCCGCGGTGTAGGAGGATTCGTCGGCGAGGAGCCAGAGAATCGCTCTGGCCCCTTCTTCGACCTGACCGCCCAGTTTCATCGGCACGAGGGCCTTCACGCGATCGACGCGCTGCTCTTCGCCGCCGCTCGCGTGAATCTCCGTGTCGATGAAGCCCGCTCGCAGGCGTTCACTCGGATGTCCTCTTCAGCCATCTCTCGCGCGAGGCCGAGGGTCAGCGTATCGATCGCACCTTTGGAGGCGGCGCAGTCCACGTCTTTGCCCGGAGAGCCCAATCGCGATGCCCCTGACGAGATGTTCACGATTGCCCCGCCGCTGCCGCTTCGTTCGGTGGACATGCGCCGTACCGCTTCCCGGGTGCACAGGAACGGCCCGACGATGTTCGTCGCGAAGATGTATACCTTGACATTCGACAATCGACGCGCGACAATCGATTGTCGAATGACCAAGTATCAACCGGCGAAACCCGATCTCCTGCAGGGCACGCTCGACCTGCTCATCCTCAACGCGCTCGCGGCGGGTCCTCTTCACGGCTGGGCCATCTCGAAGCGCATCCAACAGCTCTCGAGTGACGTCCTCAACGTCGGTCAAGGATCGCTGTATCCGGCCCTGTATCGCCTGGAGGATCGCGGATGGATCATCGGCGCCGAATCCCAGTCCCCGGAGGGCCGGCGCATCAAGGTGTACCGTCTGAGCGCCGCAGGGCGCGCGCACCTCTCCCAGGAAGTCGACGCATGGCACGTCTTCGCGGGCGCGATGAAGCGTGCGATCAGACACGCCTGACGGCGTTTCTATGAATCGGTTCGCGCGTTGGACCAGGCGGGCTCGACTGCTCCTCCGCCGCGGCGCGGTCGAGCACTCGATGGACAGGGAGTTCACGCACCACGTCGAGCAGGAGACCGCGGAATACGTTCGCCGCGGGATGTCCCCCGAGACCGCGCGTCGGCAGGCCTTGGTCGACTTCGGCAACCTCGAAAGCGTGAGAGAGGCCGCGCGAGACGCGCGCGGTGGACGCCCCGTGGAAGACCTTGCCGCCGATCTTACGTACGCGGGTCGGATCCTCCGTCGCAATCCGACCTTCACGACCGTCGCTGCGCTGACGTTCGCGCTCGGCCTCGGCGTCGCCAGCGCCATCTTCAGTGTGGTCTACGGCGTACTCGTCAGGCCCCTCCCCTACGCCGATCCGAACCGGCTGATGGTGCTCTGGGAGAGAAACGCGGCCCTCAACCTCAAAGACAACGTCGTCTCCGCTGACAACTTCGAGGCCTGGCGCGACGCCAGTCGGAGCTTCGAGCGACTGGCCGCGCTGGTGCCGACTTCGGTCACGTTCAGCGGTCCCAGCGCGGAGCGGATCGCTGGTGCGGAGGTGTCGGCGGGTTATTTCACGTTGCTCGGCGTGCTCCCCGCTCTAGGCCGGGACTTTCGCGATGAGGACGCCCGAATTCAGGCGACCATCATCGTGAGCGACGCCTTCTGGAAACAGCGGCTCGGCGGCGACCCGGGGGTGATCGGGCGGCAGGTGTCGACATCGGCGCGGCCCTTGACGGTCATCGGGGTCATGCCCGCCGGCTTCGATCCCCCGCAGTTCGGCTGGCTCCGCGAACAGGCCTTCTGGCGCCCGATGGCCATCACAGAGGCCAACCGCGCCTGGGGGCGGTATCTTCTGGTGGTTGGCAGGTTGAGGCAGGCTTCGACTCCCGCCGAGGCGCGCGCCGAAATGGCTGCCCTTGCGACGCGACGCCAGAATGTGAGCGACAACCACGGGTGGTCGACCTCGGTGATTCCCCTGACAACGCAGATCACGGGCGACGTCCGCACCTCGCTCGTCGTCATCTTCCTGGCGGGCGGCCTTCTGCTCGTGATGGCGACGACGAACGTGGCGTTGCTGACGCTCTCCGCTACGGAGCGACGGGGATCCGAGTTCGCGGTGCGTCGCGCCATCGGCGCGAGCGACCGCCGGCTGTTCCGTCAACTCTTCACCCAGAGTGCGCTCGTCGGCACACTCGGATCGGCGGTCGGGCTCCTCATCGCCGTTCCCGGCACCCAGTTGCTCATCTCACTCTTGCCGCCAGAAATGCCGCGCGTGGCCTCGATCCGGATCGATTGGCCCGTGCTCGCTGGCGCATCTGGCGCAGCCCTCCTGGCCACCATGGCCTTCGGGTCTCTGGCGGCGCGTCGTGGGCGGAGATGGTCGTTGCTGGCCATGACCGGACGCGAAGCTGACTCGCGCACGACCCCACGCGCGGGCGCCGGTGTGCTGATGAGCGCCGAGATCGCGCTCGCGATTACCGTCAGTACCATGGCCCTTCTGATGGCCCGCAGTTTCGTGTCCCTGCGCGCCGTCGACCTCGGGTTCGATCCACGCGGGGTCATGGCCGTCCGGCTTACCGCCTCAGGTGACAAATACGCAACCTCGGCGAGCCAGCGCGCCTTCTTTGACCGCGCCCTCGAGCGCATTCGCGCCGTCCCGCACGTCCGCGCCGCAGGACTCATGAGCGTGCGGCCCTTCGGCGGCCTGGGGCCAGCCGACACCGTCCACGATGCGCAGGAGGCTCAAGGCGTCCACTCCTTCTCGGCGGTGACCGATGTGCGGGTGGTCACCGCCGAGACGTTTCAGGCCCTCGGAGTACCCGTGCTGGCGGGCACGCTGTTCGACCGGCTCACGGACGTCGCCGGACCGCCGCGGGTGGTGATCAACAGCGCGCTTGCGCGTTTGCTGTGGCCAGGACAGAACCCGATTGGGCACAAGCTGGCCATGACCATGTATGACGACATCACGCCTGAGGTCATCGGAGTGGTCGGCGATGTCCATCTCATGGACCCGCGAACCGCTCCGCGACCCACGGCCTATCTGTCCGCCACCAAGTTCACAGACCAGCAGCGCGACCTCCTGATCCGAACGGATCTGGACCCTGCCGCAGTCCTGCCGTCCCTGCGCGCCGCCGTCGCCGACGTTGCGCCTGGCCTCCCGCTCTATCAAGTGACGTCCTTGCCGAGCTTGATCGACCGCGCCCTTGCGCCCGAGCGGTTTACGACTCTCCTGCTCGCCGCATTTTCAGGTGTGGCCTTGACGCTGGCCGCCATCGGCGTGTTCGGAATCTTTTCCGCCGACGTCACGCGTCGGCGAAAGGAACTCGGCCTTCGCTTAGCGCTCGGCGGAACGGGTGCTGGCGTCGTGGCGCTCGTGCTGGGTCGTGCGTTGAAACGAGCGGCCGTGGGCCTTGGCGCGGGCGTGGTGTTCGCGACCCTGGCCGCGCGGAGCATGTCGTCGCTCCTCTTTGGTGTAGGTCCGTCGGACCCGCTCACGCTCTTTGGCGTGGCGGCTGCCGTCATGGCGATGGCCGCGGGCGCGACCCTCGTTCCCGCGGCGCAGGCCTTACGGGCGTCGCCGCTCAAGGCACTGCGGGAGGAGTGAGCTACCGCTCGATGTGGTTCGACGGCGCCTGCGGCGATGTCATGTAGTAGACCGCGTAGGTGCCGAGCCAGTGCGAGCCGTAATAGCCCGCGTCGTACATCGCCTGCATGCCCTTGACGCCGTGAATTGCGGCCAGCCGGCGCAGCACCGGCGCGCGCAAGTCGCCCTCCGGCAGCAAGTCGGCGATGCGGGTCATCATGGCCCCACGCTGAAACGCCAGGCCGATCAAGTGTGACTTCCCCGCCAGCTGGTCAGGCCTCGAGACGCCCGCGGTGTCGACCGGCTCGGTCAGCGGTTTGAAGTCCGGCGAATCCATCGCCGGCAGAAACGTGTCCAACCACGCCAGGAAGGCGTCCCGCGGCATGATCCGGCCCATCAGCGCGGCCTCGGTCAGGCACGGCGAGAGGAAATCGGATCCAGCCGGCTCGCTCTTCGTGCTGCAATTTTTGTCGTTGGCGTAGAACCGCGTCGCCGCGTCGATCACGGCCGCGCGCAGCGCGTCGGCCTTCGTCAAGTCGACGTAGTCGAGCATCATGTACATGCCGAAGGCGCTGTTGGGATGGACGCCGCCGCGGTTGGGCTGCGGGAGGTCCTGCAGGAACGTCGTCATTTCAGACGACGCCCACGTCGCGAGCGGCGCCATGTTGGCGGCCCACTTCTCCCCGTCCGGATCCTTCCAGTCGGACAGCTCCGCCGACACCTTCAAGATCCACGCATAGCCGTACGGACGCTCGAACTGGCCGGCGGTCTTCAGATACGCGAGTTCGCC